>Ga0307489_10002728_pt1 | contig 11813 bp, 23 predicted proteins | sample SB12metaG_FD_202247 | JGI IMG/M metagenome (GOLD analysis project Ga0307489, IMG submission 202247) | Sea-ice brine microbial communities from Beaufort Sea near Barrow, Alaska, United States - SB 1.2 | ecosystem: Environmental > Aquatic > Marine > Coastal | place: USA: Alaska | collected...
TACGCGTCCCATTGCTGACCACGCCCTCCAACGCAGTATGGACTCTCATTTGTTTAGTATAAATGGCAACATGTGACGTGGCGAGCAACATCTGCCGGACCCTACCACGCGGTGGGGCACGTATCGGCGTGCGTTAGCTTCTCGAAGATGGCGGTGAGCTTCACGCACGTCATCAAGGCGGCGGAGCCCGTGTTCTCCGTCGTGCTGTCGGGGCAGGGACTCACACTCGTTCCCTGCTTCAGCTTAACATGTGGAGCTTGGGCCGTCTCATCCCTGGTTCCACTTAAGCTATATCCCATCCCTCGAAGGCGCTGGCAGGTAAGCTGATGAGGGAAGGTTGGAGCCCCCTGCCTCGGGGCCGCTGCTGGGCGACGTGTACCCGGCCGCGGTGTGGCTGTCGTTGCTGCCAATCGTCGCGGGCAGGGTAGACACGACGCCACTCAATGTGATAAAGTGCATGAAACCACTTAGACACTTAGTGAGACTTAGTACAACTTAGTACTACTTGTACCCGCTCGACCAATCAGAACTCTCCGTTTGGACGACTTAGTGCTACTTGCTGCTACGTGTCTAAGCGGTTTCACGCACTTTGTCATACGATACCACTCAATACGACACCACTCAATACGATACATCTCCTTACCACGACGTCGTCTAGCTGTCTGCGCCTGGGTTACATGTACACCACTGCCGTTAAGCTGCATATGGATCGCCGTGTGAGGCCATCGTCGCAGGGTGCTCCATGGCGGCGATGAAGGAGGTGTCCTTCAGCATGGGGCACGGCCTGAAAAATATCTCGCCGGCCAGGTCATCCAACGCATGTGTTTACCCTCTGTGCTGGAGTGATCACTTCGCTATGTCATTTAACGTATGTTCAACCCTCGTCACTTGGTTGAGTGGGATCCTATGACGTGGCGAGCAATGTTACTTAAGTTGAATGTCATCCTACGACTCGGCGATCAAATCACTTGACTTGAATGATAGCCTATGACGTGGCGAGCAATGTATACAAGGCCCTAAGATGTGGGGGTTCGCCGGAGCGATGGTGAGCAACATTGCGATGGTGATGCGCAACATCACCAGCAAAAAACAGCTCAATAACTTCAAAAAGATTGACGGCATCAATCTGTACGGGATCCTGGCCATTGTTGGGCTCTTCTATACCATCCCCACCGCGCTCTACATGGTAGGGCCTGACAGATATTGATTGCCACGCCATCCAGCGCGCTCTTGAACCCTCGTTTATTTACTGGTATGGCGTTTCTGGATTCGGACGGACTCGGTGGAGGGTTGGATTCGGGTGGATGCCGAGCAGCCTCGCAGGGGAAACTTTTGGCGTATTTTGCAGTCTGTTTGGGCATTTTGACCCTATCAAATTGGATTTCGGTTACGGACGGATTCGGTAGAGGGTCGGATTCGGACGGGTTTCGGACGGATTCGTGGAGCTTAAACATGGAAGTCACCAACCCAGTTTCTTTAGTGACGGCTTCATATGACGTGGCGGGCAGCCAACGCGCTGTGATACCTCCTTTCTTGAGTTCAACGGCATCATATAATATGGCGGGCAATATCCATGACAAAGTGCGCCAAACCACTCAGACACTTAGTCTGACTCAGTGCTACTCAGTTTGACTTAGTGCCCGCTCGACCAATCAGAACGCTCCATTTGGACGACTTAGCACTACTTGTTGCTAAGTGTCCAAGTGGTTTCACGCACTTTGTCATACCAGGCCCTACAGCATGGAGGGACCGGCGATGTGGTCCGCGGGGTGGACGAAAGCGGTGGCCGATGTGGGTTTGCGGAAGATGGTGGAGTTGCTCGTGGGCTCGGGGGTGTTCTACCACTTGTACAACCAGGTAGGAACGAGCTGTTCGTCCCGACCCCCTCTACTTTAAGACACTTGGGTTTTCAGTGTGCGAGTCTCGGATTTCGAGACTCGCATGCCGAGCCGACCGACCATTGTCAGGGCCTTCTTGAGTTATTCAACCCACAAAATTAGACCCCATAAGTTTCACGTGTTCTACGCCTCAGTCTCTTAAAGTAGAGGGGGTCGAGCCGTGTAGAGCGTATAGTGCTCCCCACATCATGCACCGCATAGCGAACCGGTGCACACCACGTCATCCACGATATGAGCAATCCTTGTCTGTTGACTTACATTTCATCGTGTGATGTGGCGAGCGTCATTCAGTTGGCCCTGCAAGCTGGTGAGCTATCAGGCCCTGACGGAGATCTCACCGGTGACGTTCTCGGTCGGCAACGCGCTGAAGCGGATCGTAGGGCCTTTCACGAATTGCCTCCTTAGCGCAACTTGTGCCTTATTGACCCTGAAACCACCCCGACGTTACCTCGAAGATGTTGAAATTAGTCAGCCCAATTTTACTCACCACGGGAACTCGGTCCCTGTTCCGCCTAGCTTGAGCCGCTTTGTCCGTGAAACCACCTCGAAGTCACCTCACACATGCTCAAGTTAAGCCCCCACAGGAATTTAGGTACTCGTTTGTGTCAGGCCCTAGTGGGTGGCCGTCATCGTGGCCTCGGTGATATACTTCAAGAACCCGGTGGCGCCGCAAAACGCGGCGGGGTCCGCGCTGGCGCTGTTGGGCGCATACCTGTACACGCGGGCGCGCAGTGCCCAGACCAAGAAGGCCAAGGAGGTGGAGGCGGCGGCGGAGGGCAAGGCCGTGTGATGGGTGAGGGTGCGTTGCCAGCAGCACCCAGACCAAGAATGCCAAAGAGGCGGAGGCGGAGGCGGAGGTAGGGGGCAAGGCCGCGTGATGGGTGATGGAGGTGCGAGCTGTCTAGTCTATACCAGCGACCCCCATACCTAGATGGCCCGGGCAGTGTGATGGGTGAGCTGTCGAGTGCCTGGTCTGCTCTCGGATCTTAAATTGTAGTACCGTCTGACTTTTGGCCAAATCACCAAAATATATCTGACTTTTGGCTAAATCACCAAATTCCAATGGTACTACATGTAGCACGAAGTACTATATCTAGCACGGAGTACAGGCCAGGCACTAGAAGACGAATGCAAAGAAACAACTCCATACCTCCCAAGACCACCGCCGAGTTATCTTCACATCATTCAATGTCACAGCCGCTCTTGGAAAAGCGCGACGGCCGACGCCATGAGGATGACCATGGCGTACGGCCCGGCAAATGTTGCCCGCCATGTCATCAACACGCAATTTCGAACGCTCATTTCTTGAGTGAAATGGCATCCTATGACGTGGCGAGCAATATCTGCAGCGCTCTACCATAGTGGCGAAGGTGACGCGGGGCTCTCGCCACGTCAGCACTCCCAGAGCCTGCTCCGCCACAGTGGCCACGCCGTCGATTGTGGTTTGGATGGAGCTGATTAGAGCGATCAGCTCGTCGTACTGTTTCATGAGATTGGCGAACGGGTTCATGGAGCCAGCCATCTTGACGGGCGCGTCGGGCATCTCGTCGTCGGAGGCGTCGTCCTCCGACCAGGGGCTTACACTCGTCCACTTTTCAGCTCATCTTCAGCCGTTTTGTCACTGACAGACTGACGCTACTCAGCGTATTCCACAAAAAAGTGCTTACGTTGAGCTGAAAAAGTGGACGAGTGTACGCCCCTGCCTCCGACTCGGCGGCGGCCAGGGCGGCGATGGCGGCCAGGGCGTCCGCCTCCTCCTCGGCTCGCGCCTCCTAACAGGGCCAGGGGAATACCAGTGTAGGGATCAAAGTCTGTGTCGGGTTTGGTAACGAATCGAAGCTCTTCGACTAGAACGTTCCAATCCAAACCAAAAAAAGGTGTACCCGATACCCGATACCCGATACCATTTGGGAGCAGTCAATCCAGACCAGTCACAATCTTCATTTAGTTGTCCCACCTGCTCCTCGAGCTTGAAGCGCGCCCCCTCCTGCTGCTCGGCGCGGCGCCGCTCCTCCTCCGCCTTGGCACAGGGATGACCACAAATTACTATGAGCAATATCTGCATTTTGAACACTCGTTTCTTGAATTAAATGGTACCCTATCGTATGACATGACGAGCGACATCTGGCCGGCCCTGCCTTGGCCCCCGCCGCCTGGCGCTCCCGCTGCCCCGCCTCCAGCGCCTTGATGCAGCGGCGCAAGTTGAAATTGAAAGCACGAGTTGAAAGCAGTTTATCACATTTTAGTTGCAAGCGCTTAGTTCCAGGCGCTTTCAATATGGGTTTCATTGGTTCAACTTGCACCGCCTTACCTTGATCTCCTCGTTGGTCAGAGTGTCGCCGTTCAGCAGGATGTCCAGGTCGGGCGGCAGCTTCCCCGTACCTCAGGGTCGCACAATCAATACGCTGTTTGGATTACGATGTATCCGTGGCAGAGCCTTGCACTACTCGTACATAGCATGTCTGTACTCACTCACCGCCTCCTTTACCTCCTCCGTCGCATGGTGTACCCGTACACACTCGCCGCCTCCTCAACCTTCTCCGCCTCATCGTGCACCCGTACAGACTGACTCGAACTTACAGCGCCTTCCTCCCTGGCCTTCCACTACGCACGAGCAGTGAGCGGCCCTGCCACGGATATATCGTAGTCCATGGAGAGCTGGTCCAGCGCGCGCTTCTTGCGGGTCGGGTACAGCGCCACGCAGCAGGGTCATTCAGAACAACCACTCCAACTGAGATTGGAGCATGACTTACCTTCAGAGTGAACGATCGTGAACGATCACACAGACGCGCGGATTCAGCTCGTCGATTCAACATTGGTCGAGCGCTTGCTCTCAACAACCCCCCCGCCAGGGGCACGGAGCCGATCAAGAACAGAACCCCGGGGACGATGAGCCGCGGGAAGTTGATCATGAAGAACAGAATGACCTGCGCCGCGGCGGTCACGTACGGGTTCTTCCAGCTGAAGATCTCATCCACCGCGTTCACGATCTGGATCCCCTCCGTCCAAGGCCCGGTATTTGCCTCATCAGTGGTCATCTACATGACACCTCACCCCGTGGTTTAAACTCAGTGTCGGGGTGACCGGTCACCCTGAGATCCTCGAAACCGAGGGTCTATTTACTCAAGGATCGTAACCCGGTCGGACTCTCGGCGAGTCGGTCGGTGGGTTTTTCGAGATGGACAGTTCTGATTGGTCGAACGGGCTTCGATACCATATCTTCGATACCATATCTTCGATACCATATCTTCGATACCATATCTTCGATACCATATCTTCGATACCATATCTTCGATACCATATCTTCGATACCATATCTTCGATACCAGACCCGACACTGAGTTTAAGACGTCACCGGTTTACTATGGTACCAGTCGCCGAGCACATCTGGCAAGCAACTCGTCAGTAGTCATTCAGCCAACCAACACGAGTGGGCCCCACCTCCGCCGCCACGCACTGCAGGCGCGCGATGGAGGTCTGGATCATGCGGGCGTTGAAGTCGTGCCGCGCGTAGTCCACCATCCAGGGCCGGGCGCGACCACAGGTGCATCATGTGGCGGATGACGGTGGATAGTGTACCTGTGCTCGCCACGTCATCCACCACATAGTGTACCGGTGCTCGCCAGCCACGTCATCCGCCGCATAGTGTACCGGTACTCGCCACGTGATCCACCACAACGACGAGGCCCCGCGTGATCCATCTGGCCCCACCAGCATCTCCTTGGCGATGACCTCCTTCACGGGCGGGTTGTTGGCCCCCAGCGCCGCCACCACCAGCTCTTTGTGCTTCTTGCCCACCTTCTCCTGATCCACCTCGGTGTAGCGGCGCAAGTTGAATTTGAAAGCAGAATTTGAATGCAGTTTATCATGGTTTAGTTACAAGCGTGTTGTTCCAGGCGGTTTCAACATGCGTTTCATCAGGTCAACCTGCACCGCCCTACCTCGGGGATCGGGGCGTAGTACCACTTGTCGCCGCGCGCAGGGACCATGCCGTATTCGGGGATGACACCGTGGTGTGCTGGCTTACTACCAGGCACCAATACGGCCTTTGACTGACAGGCTTCACCCTAGCCTGTCTAAAATATATACACAGCCGTGTGTTTGTCGTATCGATTTGTAATGGGAAAGCATGTGCAAAGGGAGAGAGAGAGAGAGTCACCTTGCAACCTTGCCTGCACATGGGCTTCATGTACTGCTTGGCGAGAGTGACGGACGAATCCATGTCTGCCTTGCGCCGGAACGTCAGCGCGATGTCAAGCTTGCCGTTGAGCTTCACCTCGCCGGTGGCGGCGTCGATGGCGCCCAACAGGATGGTCATTGAGAACAAGCACTTAACCGATATCGGAGCATGACTTACCTTCAGGGTGAATGCTCATACCGACGCGCGGAGGAGGAGGAAGAGCTTCAGCGTCGGTCCAGTGCTTGTTCTCAACACCCCCCTGCCCAGCTCCACCGGCTTGAAGTACCGCTCGTTGGACTCCAGCGCCGCCACCGGAACCTGGCGGGAGGGTCCTTCAGAACAAGCACTCCATCTGATATCAGAGCAATCATTGTGTTTGATCGTTAGACCTCCATGGATTCATCGTCGATCGAGTGCTTGTTCTCACTAATCAAATAACCCTCCTGCCTTGATCTTCCCGAGCAGGGCGGGCGCCTCGCCGGTGCCGCAGAACGCGGCGATGATGACCGGCACGTGCAGGTCCAGGACTGGGAACAGACTTCGGAGGTCGTAGTGGGCCTCCTTGGTGTAGCGGCGCAAGTTGAATTTGAAAGCAGAACTTGAAAGCGGTTCATCATGTTTCAGTTTCAAGCGCTTACTTCCAGGCGCTGTCAACGTGGGTTTGATAGGGTCGACCTGCACCGGCCTACCTTGGGGTCCCCGGCGCAGGGCCCGGCAGAACATTGGCACATCATCAGGAGGGCAGCATTTCACTCGATGTAGCTCTACTCGAGAAACGAGGGTTCGCGAATGTATTGAAGGACATTTTTATATTTTTATACATTTTTGCAGGGTTCCACAGATTCTGCTTGCCACGTCACACGATGTCATTTAAACTCAGTGTCGGGATTGGTATGGAATGGAGCCCTGCCTCAATGGTGGGCAGGCGGGTCCAGAAGGGCCCGTATTTGACCACCACGAAGCAGTCACGCACCGAGCCGTCTTCCGGCAAGTCGTGCAGCTTGAACACGTCCACCTCCAGCTGCCCCAGGTCCACTTCATCTTTCTCGTGCACTTTTTGCAAGTGCATGTGCTCAAGGTACTCTTCGTCGATATAGGCGCTCAACAGAATGTCTCCATACACGTCCCCTTCGGCTGGGGCCCGAAATCTGACGGAGATTTTCGGGTTTAGGGTTTAGGGCTAGGAGGACGAGGTGGATAATGCGTACGAGTACACCATGAGCAAAAGAACCGTCAGGTGATGATACTGGGCCTTGCCCTCCGAGTTTTTGTCCTTGCCCTCCGCGTCGAGCATGGTGAGCCACTTAGCGGCGGGCGGCTTGCTCAGGCCCTCGTGGATCTCCAGGTCAGCACACTTCAGCGAGACTTGGCCAATCAGCTGGTCGAACCCGCCGTCGAAAAGGGCCTGGCTGATGTTGCCCGCCACGTCATCGACACGCATTTCGAACCCACGATTGTTGAGTGAAATGGCAATCCCGGGAGGTGGCAAGCATTATCTGTTAGGCCCATCGCCCGACACGTTATCGACACGCAGTTTAACCCTCGTTTCCTGAGTTAAACGGTATTCTAAGACGCGGTGAAACAAGTCTGCCAGGCCCTACCGTCGAAATCGTACACTCTGAACCACAACGTGGCGGTATAGGGGCGCGCCACCACGAAGGTGAACTTGCGGTCCCACTCTGGGGCGTCCACGTCGTCGATATAATGCGTCTGTTCGGCCTCCGACCGGCCGGTCTTTTTGTTCTCCAGAGTCACCTCGCACTACGGTCAAATACCGTTCAGAGGGATGTTTTTGTGATCATTAGACTTGATTTAGTGGGAAGGACGACATATAACTCAATAAACGAGGGTGTGTATGTCGAGATAACGTGGCAAGCGCCGGTACACTATGTGGTGGATGACGCGGTGAGCACCGGTACACAATGTGACTTTGTGGTGGAAGTGGCGAGCACCAGTACACAATCACTATGTTCACACTATCTGGCCCCATCCCCACCTCGCAGTAGGGGTCGGACAGGCCGGACGGGTCGTCCCGGCTGCCGTCCATGGCCAGCACGTTCCGCGCCTGCGACACCAGCACGCAGAGGCTCACATTCGTCCACTTCTCAGCTCAACATGAGCCGTTTTGGTCACTGAATCCACTCAACTTGTCCCTCAAAAAGAGCTTACGGTAAGCTGAAAAGTGGACGAGTGTAAGCACCTGCCAGCACGTGCACCACCGCGGTGTGCGGCTCCACGTAGAAGTTGGGGTCCGTCCGCGACGCCTCCACCGCCTTGAACGCCACGGGGAGCTGCGCCGTCCTCATCGCCAGGTTGCAGGGGCGCAAGTTGGCGTTGAAAGCAAAGATTGAAAGCAGTTTATCGTATGTTAGTTTAAAGCGCTGAAACCAGTCGCTTCCAACACGGGTTTCAACATGCAGCACCCCACCAGGTCACTGCGGGTGCCCACCCACACCGCCACCTTCACCCGCCCAGTGTACTCCCGCGTGCCCGAACAATACGGCCCGGTGGATCACGCTCCGACATTTAACGTTAGACATTTAGAGACGACGATATTGTGAACCTATAGATACGAGGGTCTTGAATGTGATGAATGACGTTGCAAGGCATAGTCCACCGCGCCCCACCTCCCAGAACATGAGCTTGTCTTTCATGCGGCCCCAGTCGATGGCACCGCCCTGCTCCTCGTCATACCCCGCCGGCAGCGGCCCGATGGTGTACCAGTCGGGCTCCTTGTTCCACTGCTTCGGGTCGGAGATCTTGCGGCCCTTCAGCGGCACCCGCTCGTGGGGTCAGCAGCCGGATCGTGTGGAGCCACGTCACAGATGATGCTTACCACGTCACAGAATGCCATCTGACTCAATACTCGTACACGAGGGTTCACCACCCGTTGGATGACGTGGCGAGCAGGCGCAGTAAAGTCCGTAAAGCCCACGGTCACATGATGCCATTTGACTCAGTGCACGAGGGTCCACAACGCGGTGAATGACGTGGCACGCAGTTGGTGGATGACGTGGCGAGCAGGCGCAGTGAAGTCCGTCCGGCCCTGCCCTCACGTACCCCAGGAAATCGTTGAGCGCCAGGTCATAGTCGTAGAGGCAGACGCTGATGTCATCCTCTATCACGTCCTTCACCGCACCCAGGTTGAACATAAAGTAAGGCCAGAGATATTATGCTCAACATGTCAAGCGCCACATCGTGTACCGGCGCTCGCCACGTCATACACCACATAGTGTACCGGTGCTGGCCACGTCATCCACCACATAGTGTACCGATGCTCGCCACGTCGTCCACCGCATAGTGTACCGGCGCTCGCCACGTCATCCACCACATAGTGTACCGGCGCTCGCCACGTCATCCACCACACAGTGTACCGGTGCTCGCCACGTTATCCACCACATTTAACTTAAGTAGCGGCCCAACCGCGAACGTCTCGTCCCAGACCGGCGTGACTGTCTCGTACACCACGTCCGTTGTGCACTCCAAGGTATAGCGGCGCAAGTTGACATTGAAACCAAAACTTGAAAGCAGTTTACCATATTTCAGGTTCAAGCACTCAGTTCCTGGTGCTTTCAACATGGCTTTCATCGGTTCAGCTTGCACCACCTTACCAAGGCCCCCCAGCGCGCCACGGCGAAGGGGTCGCTGACACCCCCCGAGTCCATCGCCAGCACCCCGTCCGCCGCCACCACCCGTGCAGTACGGAACACAGCACATAGTGCACCGGTACACATCTAACAACAGCACGTGGTAGGATCATCGATAATCACACACGGCATTTGTTTGTCTCATCCTACCTCAAGAACAAACACTGGTTGGTCTTGGCCTTGACATCCACCGTGTCCAGCAGCGGAGGCAGCGGCGGCGGCGGCGGGAACACAAACTCCTTCGCATCTTTGTACGCCGCGCGCCCTTCAGCCAGGGCCTGGCCGCCAGTATCCACGATAGCTTGACCGGCAGCATCTTCCGGCAGTGTCTTAGATGTATCAGTTGGGACAAACGGCTCAAGTTGAGCTGGAAAGGGAGCTAGCGTGAGGCCCTGCCTTTAGCTTGGTACCGTGTTACGCTCAAGTTGAGTATCTGAGAGGCACCACGTTGGGACAAGTTGACGTGGAGAGGGAACTAGCTTCAGGCTCTACCTTTGGCTTGGTACCGCTTGATGGTGTCTATCCGCCGCTGCACTTCGCTCTTGGCTCGGCCCATCACCGACTTGTCGAACTGAGCCTTGGCTTTAGCAACTTCTCCTTCGATGAACACTTCGAGCGCTGTTTTGGACGGGTCGATGCATTTGTCGTTGGCCGCGCTGAACTTCGAGGTGACGAGCTCGCGCAGCCCCCACTCCTTGACCAGCAGCGCGTACACGTGGCGCGACAGCTTGGGGAGCTGGAAGTCGTGCGCCGCTCCGTGTACATCCACGATAGACACCGCGTACTTTTGCGCGCCGTCGACGCTCCTCACATGCGTTTTCTGTAGGACCAGTTCGGTGAGGTCGAGGCCGAACATATCCGCCTGGAAGTGCAGGCTGCGCGGGTAGACGCGGATGCGGCCGACGTGCGGGGGTGCGGGTGCGGCACGTCGGCTGAGAGACGTCACGCCCGCCGTGCAGGGCCGCGCATCAGTCCCCGTCGTAGCTTCAACTTGAGCACCCGTACTCATATTATAAAAGTTGGGGAGCTTGTGAGGAGTTGGGAGCGACCTCCACAGCGTTGAAGCGTGCTATGAAGTGTGGACCCAACGACTCACGTTGAGCGGGGAAGAAGACTAGCGTATGGCCCTGCCGCATTTGACTTGGAGGCGTCGCTCTCGCTCTCGCTCTTGACGAGCGGCGCACCATCTCCATCTGCGTTGAGCGGTTGTTTCCTTGGAATTCCGACGTAGATGCACTCGTACACCCCGAGGGGCTCCTCGGCCGAGTCCGGAGTCGGGTTGAGGCCCACGGCGTTCTCCAGCGCCTGGAGGCTCTCCATGCCGCCCCCGCCACTGGCTGCACGCTCTCCTCCAGGTGGACGGGAGCAAGTGCGAAGTGTTGTTGCTCCGGCGGACACAAAAGTAACACCATTCACCCAGCTCTGCGCTCTCGCGCCGTTTAGGGTTTATACCCTGCTATACTATGCAGTTCTGAGGATCCATGAGGAAGGCCCAAAAGGAACATCTCAAACAGCCTGACAATGGGAGGGCCTGAGCGCGCAAGATGAGTCGAAACACCTTGAGTCATAGACCCTCATGAAATCACATGTGGAGAGCGAATTATCGGCAGTTCTCCCGTAAATTCAACCGGTTGCCCCGTCATCGTTAAAAATCGTCACCAAAACCCTTATTTTACGGGAGGGCGTCATCGTCAGGAGGGGCGGAGTGCCGCGAGATGCAGGGCGGGACCGGCGGCTCGGGAGGTGACGTCCGCGATCAAGTGCCGTCGCAAAGGGCGATGTCGCGGCGACGGAGGCGCGACAGCTCGCATCGTGCGCGGAAGAGACGAGTACAACCCACTCGCGCCCGCGGGTCATCGTCAACGGGGCGAAATGGGGATGAAGAGAGCATCTCTTGGACGAATCGAGCAAACCGCAAACACTCCGGCGCCCGCGCAGCTGACGATGGATACGCTGCCGGGCGAACGCTGGCACTGCGGAATCAGCTCTCTCCGAGGATCCTCGAGCATTGCCAGACCAACGATACCTGGAGCCGTCGGGTCGCGGCCGCACTCGGCCCGCTCATTCTCACCGGTTTTATTAGGGCAC
>Ga0307489_10002729_pt1 | contig 11812 bp, 5 predicted proteins | sample SB12metaG_FD_202247 | JGI IMG/M metagenome (GOLD analysis project Ga0307489, IMG submission 202247) | Sea-ice brine microbial communities from Beaufort Sea near Barrow, Alaska, United States - SB 1.2 | ecosystem: Environmental > Aquatic > Marine > Coastal | place: USA: Alaska | collected 2017-05-06
GACCAATACGCGATCCAGTTCAACCACAACGAGACCTTGAACCAACACGCGACGGAGCTAACACCCGCGTGCCAGATACGGCTGCAGCAGGTCATATCGGACCCCGCGGCGAGTTCGTCGCAGAGCGCGCAACTGGGCGTGCGCGACGGGTTCTTTCACATGGCCCGGCTTACAGAGGCGCTCAAGGCACTCGACCGCTGTGGGTGGAAGCGAAGTTTCCACCAGTTGGAGTTCCACCTGCAGTACACCCGTGCATGTGCGCGGGTGTTCTACAAGCTCGAACCGCCTGGCAGCTTTGAACGTGCCCACAAGCGCATCCTCGAGATCAACGGCTGGGATTGCCTGGCCCAGGAGATCCTGATATCGACACCGCGTCGTTTCGGCAAAACCGTGAGTGTCTCCATGTGAGTAGCTGCCACCCCGCCCTGCACGCACAACACCCCAGACCTGCGCACATGTGTACACCCTGGTCCCTGAGCACGCTCCCACCAACCCCACCACAACCTGCAACCAACCGCACCACGCTCCCAGGTTTGTTGCGGGTCTCATCTTCGCCTGCCCAGCCGTCGACATTGCCATCTACAGTACGTGCAAACGCATCAGCCAGAAGCTTCTGCGAAATGTCTGCAAGTTTCTGGAGTTGATCTACCTGGAGTTGAAGGTTCCAAAGTTCCCAGTTCTTCGTAAGAACCAAGAGGAACTGCACATCCAGGGGCCGGAGGGCGTGTCGGACGTACGCACCTGCTCGTCGTACCCGTCGAAGGTACCCCCACCCGACCACCAACACACATACATGCATACCCCCCCCCCCCCACACACACACACACACACACACACACACACACACACACACACATACATACACATGCACACAAACACCATGTGCGAATTATTTAAGCATAGTGTCGATCTCTCTCTTTGAGGGGTTGATCGACACGCCCCGTGAGGAGCTGCCAGACATGGTGGCAGCTCAACCAGCATGCAGGAGTGCCGCTGATACAGCAATACAGTTTCACACCAGAGACCTGTATATGATCGACTACGCCCAATCGCTACGCGACGTGGCCGGTGGGCGCACAGTCATGGAGCAACCGCCTATGCTCTCCGCCGCTTGGTTATTCCAGGGCGCGGCGAAAAATCTGCAGCAGTGTGACATGGTGTCACAAGCAACCGAAAAGTTAGCCATGTGGCCGCCCGGGAATAGAGCAAAGTTACCGCAGTATGCCGTGCACCAGGCGTATCTCATGTTCCAAGTGCAGCATATGGGGGACGCTATGCAAAACAATATAGGTTCGAAGTATTTGGCAAACTATTTCGAGGAGGGGGCGGAAATTATTTACAACTTCCCTATCGGCCATCGTTTGCTACAAGACCTTTCTGGTCCGCAGCTTAAACTAGACGATTGGCAGGGGGAAATTCGCCTGTTGCAACAGCGTGGCCAAAGGCGCGAGGTCAATTTCGCTGAAAACGATTACTTGCTGCAGTCACAGTTTGGTAAATCCGATCAGTGGGAATTTGTGGTGGACGTTGCCATCAAGATAATGCTGACCCAGCAGGAGACAGTATTACTACGGGAAGACAAGTCTACCATAGAGAGTATCGTAGAGGCTGCATATGATGAGGTTCTTTTGAACCTCTCTACCGACGTAGACGATGTACACGGAAAAGATCAGCTTGAAGCGCGAAAATCCTGGCAAAGAGTGGCGAAACTAAAGTGCATCCCGAGAGTGTACAAAGATACCGCAGCTGGTGGGGACGTGCAAAAATTCGCTGTGCGAAATTCGAATGTGACAAAACAAGACATGACAAGACGGCTCGAGAGATGGTACCGCTCCTTTGTGTACCAGCGCTATTATGGGCGAAGTATAGCTCAGGCTGTGACGCAGGCAAAATCGGGAAGCTACCACTGGGATTGCCCGCCACCTGTCGAGAGAGTAAAACTGCTAGAGCACATTCGTGCGGCGGTCAATGTTACAGCATGGGTCGATGCTATGACTGTGTTTCTGCAACAGTGCAGCGGAATGGCAGACGTCGATTGGGGGGAGATTGTGGGGTTGTCTTCCGACGTTTCTCCAGACGAGCTACAGTTCAGACAATTTTCGCTTGTTGTGAAGGACATGGATATGGATGACCATTTTTGGCCGAAAGCACCATACGAGCCAGTTCTTTTCATGTTTCAACAACACGAGAGTCTGAATGTCTACAATGCTAGGACGATGTTACAACGGATAGGCGATCTTTTTTTGCTGTCAACAGACAAAGAGGTAATAACAAAGCACCATGAAAAGGGCCTGGACGGATACCACCCTGGGCATCGTGAAAAAAATATGTCATTCGCTCTTTTTTGTCGTCTGCGCCGCAGAAAGCTTGAACAAAACCGCGCCCTGACCCCCCGCATTGGGTCGAGTGCGCCCCCCCGCATGGCGACGTTGCCAGCCGCCCCCCAAAGAACCGACTACTCACAGACAAGCCAGCCTGTGGAAGCCTGGCTACAGAGAATGCGCAACGAGACCGAGGAGTTCAACGATTGTTTCCGGCAGTACAGATCGCGGCACGACACAGGGGGGTGTCCTGAATATAACGTGGTTGCAGTCGAAGAGAATCTGCGCCAGCACATTCTCAATCACATTGGTGTTGACATGGGTTCTGGAGACGGGTGCCGCGTTCCGACGTCGGTGAATGCTGTGCTCCTCAACATGGTGGACCCAAGCACGTGCTTGGACGCTGTGGGGGCGTTGGTCACGATCCTGTGCCACTCCTACTCGGCTGCACTGCACACAGGTGTCGGTGGAACCAACGGCTTTGATGAGTTGTGGCAACAAAAGCTGGACTTTCTGCTCTACCTGCTGGTGCAACATTTACATGCTAGCACCGTTGGCAAAGCCGCGGACGAACCTCTCACGTCCGAGTCTATCTGCCTCGTGCAGATGCGCAATGCCACAGATATTGAGACTCGCATGCAGCCACAAACGCAGTACAGCGACATCGTCAGGGCGTTGGATGACAGTGAATGTAGACGCCTGCTGTTCCCACACCGTTGCTTGGCTTGGTTGCGCGTGCTCAATGGAGATCCTGACGAAGTGCCGGACAAGTACTCTCTTGGTGGATTCCTCCGCGAGCTGCAATCGCTGAGGTTGATAGACCGCGCGAAGGTGTACACATGGACCACGCTACTGAGCCCCCAGATCAAGCATGAAAAACACATAGTCGAACATATTGTGTGTTTGGTACTGGTCCTGGCAGGGGTCGACCGATTGCAAACCGGCATTTGCTTTTCGGGAATATACCCCCCGCCCATACCCACTGTCGCATACACATCGACATCATTAGCACACTCCGATGAACCCCCGCAGTCCCTTGCCAAGGGGCCTGCAGATCCCTGGCGGAACCTCCGGATCATTTTCAACGCAATTGGCTCCTCTTTCTCAGCAGGCGTCTCCTCACAGCTCGGGCGCTTGGCTGAAGCCATCCAGTACTCTGCCGGAGGAGTTCAGCGGTTTCTTGGCCGCGGCTTTCGGTTTATAATCGACACATTTCGCCGTATGACAGGACCCACGTCCCCATTCCGATTAGCAAATGCACGTAAGTCCACGTTCGGGCACATTCGTCTCGACTTCGATTCCGCTGCACCCACGCCCCCACTCCGATTAACAAATGGACGTGAGTCCCCGTTCGGGCCCATTCGTCCCGACTTCGATTCCGTTTCAGGGTTCGGGCACATGTCTCTTTGTGTGTTGGTGTACGCGCTCCTGTATAAAGATCTGTCGGCGGAACGGCATGCATTGAACACGCTTGGATCTAAAGATTACAGCTGGCATTATAAGCAAGAGCCTAAGCAAAAAACGCCAGAGCCTACGCAAGACCATGGAAAACACGAGAAGCAAGAGCCTGAGCAAGATACTGGAAAACAAGAGCCTGAGCAAGATCCTGGAAAACAAAAGCAAGAGGCTGAGCAAGATCCTGGAAAACACGTGGCCACAAGAGACGGCGCCGACGCTGTTATCAAAAAAACATTCGTCCAGTCCAGCAAGGCACTGACCCATTACACTGGTGTTCTGTACGACGCCATAGCCGCAGGAGACGGCGCCGACGTTGTTGTCGTAGATACACTCGTCCGGGTCAGCAAGGCACTGACCGATCACACTGATGTTCTGATGCAACATTTGGTCGGATGGCTCCATGCACCAGCAGATATCTACAATTCTTTTTCAGTAGTTGTGTTCTCGCCTCAGGTAGAAGCCTGCTTCCCGTCTTCATTTGACGCCTGTTTTACGTCGTGGATGTCGAGGATAGCGATCTTGGCTGCCACGGCTATGGATATGTTGCCCGAGGGGCTTGGGCAAACAAGACAACGCCTGGGTGCTGGATACATACCACCACAAAATCAGGTGCAAAATGGGTCAGGATGGCAGGAATCACAAGTCAACGAGTCAATGGATTTACCTGCCGGCAAAAATGGCAGCGCTTTCCAGTCTCAGAATATGCTGTGGAACGAGTCACAGGCTTTACTTGCCGGCAAAAATGACAGCGCTGTCGACAACGAAGAGTCTGAGAATATGCTGTGCAACGAGTCAATGGATTCACCTGCCGGTAAGAATGACACAACTGTCCACAACACCAAGTCTCAGAATTTGACGTGGGCCACTGAGAAAGTTGTAAAGGCCGCAATGTGGAGCAGAAACGCCAGCCTCGTCGAAAAGCGGCATGCAGCTCACGTGATGCAAAAGCTCCTGTGTACAAAAGCAACTCTCGGAGATCAACAGTCTGGTTCTCCGCCAAACAACGGGTCGTCGACTGGGAGCAATGTCAGTGAGCCGTCGATTTTGAGACATTTCAAAAAGTGCGGGCACGATGGTTTCGAGACAAAGAATGCGGGCGCGGGTCGGACGCAGATAGACAATCTACGTGACGTTTTCGGGCAGCTCACTCCGCTGCCGTTCGTCGTCAACAGTTCAGTGCAGCAGTTTGCCCGTGAGTTGACAGAGGAATTTCATGAGACTGAAGTGCCGCGTGATAAGAATGAAATGGCGCCAAGCCAACCAGGAGTGCAGCAGGAGCGTGCGCGCTATGTTTGGGATCGGCATGGGGTGCCTCTTCATTCACCCTGGGTATCGGTGGATTTCACGTGAGTGCTCTGCACTCGCGCGTACGCAAGCGGGACAACACTTGCGCTCCTGGTGTACATTGTACTCACACATCCACCCACCCACACGCCAACTCACACGCACACCTGGCGGCCCTGCGTGCACTAGACGAAGCGGAGAATGAGCCTGCACACGTCATCGGGGAGCGCTGCGAATGGGGACACCGTCGGTTTCTTGGACCCAGCAGCGGTGGCGCTCATGTTGTTCTGCGCCTGCCCCTTGCCTCGCTTCTGGCTGCCCGCTTTTGTGGTGTCGGCGGCGCACGCGGCCTTGGCGGCCTTGGCGTCGGGGGCGTCCTGGGCAGCCTTGGCGGCAGGGCATCTCTTCCTCTTGTTGTCGCGTTGCTGCACAGCTTGTTCTTGTTCAGACGCGGTGCCCACGGCGCCGTCCGCGAGCAGCAGGGCGTCGCGGTGGATGTATTGGCGCATGGCGTCCTCGCGCTTGCGCATGCGCTTGAGCAGGCGGGCGAGAGACCACGGGACGGCCGGTGTTGCTGCCGGTGTTGCTGCCGGTGTTGCTGCCGCATACTGCAACACGAAGTCCGCGAGCAACTCCGCGGCCGTGTGACCCTCGCTGCAGCGCTTGAGCGGATTGCAGAGGCCCTCGGCCAGGTGCGCGACCCGTATGCGCGTGTCCGCGTCGACGCACGTCACCGCGCGGTGTGCGAGGGTGTACCCTTTGTCGGGGTAGAAGTTGCCTTCGAGGTACGCGGTGTCCTCCAAGGCGAACTCGTCCGTCCAGGCGCTGAGCGGACAGGGCCCCCTCGGCAAGCGCACACACACCATGAACTCCGTCTGCCACGAGGGGGTTGAGCGAAAGCGTTCGCTCCCGTCCTCGCCCAGGTCGAAGTGTACGTCGAAGTCCATCCCCCCCAGGTCCGGCCGGAAGCAGAAGCGCTGCTTCTTGCACGTCATGAAGAGCCACTCGAGCGAGAACATCGGCGACTCCGGCCCTGGCAGCACACTCGCCTCCTCGTCTACAAAGATCAGAAGCACCTCGAGGGTGACTTCCATGTCGAAGCAGTACCCCGCCTTGCGCACAGTCGCGTAGATCGTGCTCAGATCGAGCTCGTGGTACGTGATGATCCCGTACGCCATAGGCGCGTCGCAGGCCTCCGCGGCCCTGCGCGTCTGCTGGTCGATGTCCTCGTCAGCGTCCGCCCCTGCCTCGACGAGCATGCCTGCCATTGCCACGCGGTCCTTGTAGTGGACGTTCTGGTTCATGCACACCGCCGTGAGCGGCGTCTTGTGGAACAAGTCGGGCATGTGCAGAGGGTCGGGGTGCAACGCCGCCGCGGAGTTCGCGCCACCGCGCAGTTCGCGCACGCGAAGCAGCGTCTCCATGGCTGCGCAGTTCTCCGACTCCGCCGCCAGGTGCAGCACGTTCTGCAGCTGCATGTTGTACGCGTCGATGCGCGCGCCGTAGTCCAACAGCACCTCGGCCTTGCCGTCGCTGCCGCTTGCCTCGCCGATGTAGCACGCGAGCATCAGCGGCGTGTCGCCGTTGTCGCTGGCATGGTCCACGCACGCGCCTCCCTCCAGGAGCACCTTCAGCACCGCCTGCGGCACACGATGGTCGTCCGCCGCCATTTGCAGAGCCGTGAGGTATTCGTGGTTCACGTCGCTCACCCTGCTAACCTGCTCGAGGCTCATCGGGAACGCCATGATGACGCCGCGCAGCAGGCGCGCGAACGCTGGGTGCTGCATGCGGTGGATGTAGTGGTTCAGAAAGTTCGCGACGGTGTAGTGGTCGGACAACTCCCGGCTGCCGCACGTGTACCGCAGCAGGTCGTGCATGAGTGCCCGCGCGCTGGACTTCACCGCCTTGCCCAGACGGTTCACGCGCGACGCCCCCCAGGCCGCGTCGCTCGTCAGCACCAGGAACACGCCCCACATCCGATCCACCTCCTCGTGGTCGCGGTGGTAGCAGCACCCCATCACCCGGTGCTTGCTCGCGCTTGTCATGGCGTGCGTTACGTCGTCGAACGAGTACACGCGGGCCAAGCGCTCCTTCGAGCGCGGTGACGAGAAGCAGTCGATGTCCACGGCAGCGCCGTTGTAGCGCGTGCTGCCGGCCCGCCCACAGCCGTTGAAGCTGTCGGTCTTGTCGACCCTGTGGTTGCGCAAGCCGCCCCCGGGGCTGCGCCCCCCGCCGTTGCGAACGCCCACGCCGCCGCTGCCACCGCCGCCGCTGCCACCGCCGCCGCTGCCACCGTCGTCGCCCAATACCATCTCCATGCCGCCAATGCTGCTGAGTGGTGCGATGCGGAAACCCTGCGACGCCTTTACTTTTGAAACACACGTGTGCGTGTCATCATTCTGCGCCTCTTGCGTGAATTAGGACAGTCGTCTGTCTAGCTGCTATTAATGGCTGTTACCCCCGATTCACAAGGGAATCCCAAATGCCACCTGGCTTCGAATGAAAGGCAGTCCCAAATTAGAACATGCCACGTGTCTTAGCCCACAAAAGACCCTATGTGGGGGGGGGGGAGGGGCATGCCATGCTCGTTCTTGGAGCCCTTTGCTCATTATTGGAGCCGTTTTGTGGGTATTCATTGCCAAAAATCGACAAGGTCTCTCTTGAAAATTGACTTTTGAGATACCCCCACAAAGGGCCTCGGGTGGCCTGTTGTTACCCCCGATTCAGCATGGTTGGTTAATCTTGGTCCGCCGATTCAAGTCCCCTCAAAACCCGCCAGCCCCCGCGTGCCAACCCTGCGCATCCACCACTCAGCTTGTATCCCATGAATCTCGTTGGGGCGCAGTCGAACCAGCGGAGCGCGGCGGACGCGGGACGCGGTTTCACCGCGCCCCCGACGAGCAAGCGGAGCGCCACCGTCGGCGCCCGAGCCGCCACCGTCGACGCCCGAGCCACCGCCCGAGCCGCCATCGCCAACGCCCTCGCCCTGAAAGCCGCCGCCGCCACTGCCACCGCTCTCGCCAGCGCTGGGGCCCGCCCCGCCAAAGACAGCGAAGGGGCCCGCGCCCGAGCCACCACCGCCGCTGCCCGCGCCACCGCCGCTGCCCGCGCCAGCGCCCGCGCCCACACCGCCACCGCCGCTGCCCGCGCCGCCACCGACACCGCCCAGCGACTCGTCGCGCCCGGCTTGCAGCGCATCTACTCGCGCAAGCGGGCCGTGCAGGCCTCGCGGCGCGGCGTCACCGTGGCCTCCGCCGCGGCCATGACCCACGAGCAGCTGTCCAGCCGGCTCCAAGACAAAGTCGCCATCAAATCCATGAAGCTCGTGCTTTTCCGCATCTGCGTCCTCACTGCAGCGGGCCGTAAATCCCTGCCGCAGGGGGTGGACAACAAGGACCTCAACGTGCGCGTTTTCCTCGCGTCCTTCTTGGTGACGTCGTTCCCGGAAGTTTTCTTCGAGAGTATTCACAAGCTCCAGCAGGATCTCATCGATTGCTCGCACGCAATGCTCGCTATCTTCGACGCGCTGCACACCGCGCTCCTCCACGGGGGAACGGCCGAGGCCCACGCGGCAGCTGTCCGCTCAGCACTCAAGTTCCCGCTCGCGCTGCACGAGTACCTGCAGGCGTTCCAGGCGTGGAAGACGCCCGACGGGCACAAAATCACCGATCGCATCGCGCACGCCATCGACGCGCTGTACAAGGCCGAGGACCTCCTCGAGGGGGAGCCCGGCGGGCCCGTGCTCGAAGCCACGCGCGCGGACTTTCGCGCGAATCAGCAACGTCTCCGCGAGAAGTTCTCCCAAATTGCCGGCAAGGAGGCACTCGAGGTACTCACTCACTGCCGCCGCTCCCTGCGTCCCTCCCTCGCTTCCGCAGTCTCTCGCTGGCTCCTGTTCTAACACCCTCGTAGACCCTCATCAACCCTGGACCCGCGACCCTGGACCCTCAACCCTCGACCCTCAACCCTCGACCCTCAGCCCTCCACCCTCAACCACCAGGCCTTCGACGCGCAGCGCATTGCGGCTGGGAAGCAAGCGCGGCCCGTGTTTGACAAGGTGACGGCGCAGAGCACGCACGCCGCCACCGCCGCCAGTGGCTACAAATCATTACCCCCTCGCCTGACGAACGAGGAGCTCGCGCACGAGCTCATGATCGACCCAACATTCAAGGTCGACGAGCACGGCGGCGTCTGCGATGACACCCCCGCGCACACGAAGATCCGCGAAGCCTTCCACGCCGCCTTCTGGAAGAGCCTGGAGGACGATCTGTTGCTTCGCCCGCGCCCGGAGTACAAGCGTGTCCTAAAGATTCTCGGCGAGATCCGCGACATGGCCGCGGACCTCGCCACAGGAGGTGGTGGCCAATGGGGAGGCGCTGGCCAATTGGCAGGCGCTGGCATCATCTCGTCCGTACTCGATCTCGACCTCATCCAGAGCCAGATCAATGCAGACGCCTTCGAGTGGGCGTGCTGCGTGCGCCTCGTCACGGATGTGATGACCGTGCTCCTGCAGTTCGCTGCCATCGGCGGGCAGGCAGCCACCGCCTCTCCCTCGCGCAACGTCTGCGGCTCTACGGTCGCCAAGCCCGCGTGCAGCCCCGCCACCGCCACCCCCACCAGCCCCGACAGCGCCACCGTGCCCGCCACCGGACACAACACGCTGGAGAAGATGACGTGGCCGCAGATCCAGACGCTCCTGGCGGGTGCCGCTGACAACGCCACGCAGCAGCCTCACGCGTTCTGCACGGCTCTGTGCTTCATGCTCGACTATGTGAAGGCCCTGCGTATCACTGTCGCAAACGCGCGGCTCCGCATCATCGCCCCAGTCGTGCAAGGGCGGAGCGGCGTGGAGTATGTGCAGGGCAAAGTGGACATGCGCCAGAAGGAGGTGGAGGCGCGGGGGGACGGCTCCTGGCTCTTGCGCACACACGCGTGGCTCCGAGCGTGCGTCCTCTCGTCGTGTGTGTCATGCTCGGTCAACATCGATGACCTCACCACGAACGATCACAGGAAGGGCCAGGCATACAAGACCGTCTTGTTCGAGGGGTTCGTCTCGCTGGTCACGACCGTGGACGCCTTCAAGCCGGAGGAGCTCGCCGAGACGCTCTGGCTGGACAAGCGCCGCTTCGCGCAGCTGCACGCCGGGTTCCGCTCCCAGGTCAGCATCGGCTGCGTGCTCCTCGTCGTGCAGGAGTACCTCATCTCCAAGAAAGCGCCGAGCGTCCAGCAGCTTCTCAACAATGTCCACAAGAGCATCGGCTGTGCGCTCGAGCGTGAGCCCGACGGGACCCTCGCAACGATCGTGGACGCCGTGAAGGCAGCTCTCGAGAGATTCTCCACGCTCGACGACAGCGAGCGCAACAACTTGTGCACGCAGCTCGGTAAAAAAATGCTCCCAGCGGGCGATGTGTCTCGGATTATGTCTGGCCGGCTGCGCGCGCTGCTCAAGCGCGCGCTCAACGACCCGGGCATCTTCCAGGACATCGACACTATCAAGGCGGTATTCAAGGAGCTCAACATGCCCCGGGTCGTGGTCCTACTCCTCCCGAAGATGCGCGCCACCAGCAACCTGCTGGGCCGGGTCCTGGACCTGCACATGAGCGAGTACTCCCCGCGCTACAACGACATGATCCCGGTCGAGGCGGCTGCTATGCGGCCGACAGTCGTCGAGGCGCTGCGTTGGGCTTGCTGAGTGGCGCCAGTGGGGGTGGGATGGTGATGGTGTGGGCACGAGTAAATCAAAACGCAAAATCACCGTGTGCGTCGCGTTGCGTTTCTTCTGCTCGCTCTGCTGCCCCTGCTGTGAATCGATTGAGGTTCAAACAGAGATTCTACAGATGAGGAGGTGAAAGCGCGTCGTTTTGCAATTAGGTGTCAACAGAGCAAAAGGACAGAAGAGGAGGACATTGCTACACTGCACAGGGGGGGCAGAGGGACTTGGGCATGACACACGAACAACGGCGGGAGAAAGACAATGAGACACAGGTGATGTTTTACAGACAGCATGAGAAGAGGTACAGGGAGTTTAGTCATTGGGCGCCATAGCTGTTGTGCGTCGCTTCTGTCTTTATTCAAACGATCGCAGGCCGCAAAGAATTCAAGGTGCTTGATACGCTGCTTGATCAATTTCCAGCGCCTCAGCATAAATAAAGATTCGCATTTCCAAACGTCTGTATGTTTTGACCTGCCTCGAATCTTCGCTGAACGATCGAATGTATCTACCGGTTCTGTCATGTGCGAGCAGCTTCATCAACCGTGTCAGTAACAGAGGCTTTGACATATACTCGTCGAGATATCCTGGTCGAAGCGGTGCGGCCCAGAACTCTTCGAGTGCCTCAGTAAACATCTCTGCTCTCGTTCGTGCTTGCATGCCATCGCGGGTGGGTTCACCAACCAAAGAATCAGACTGCGCCAAATCTGCTACCTTAGATATGTGGCGCTCTATATCGGTTATCCGGTCGACGTGCGCATCGTAGGACTTTCTGTCGAGTGTTGCGACGGGGAAGCATCCCATGAATGGTGTTATGATGGAGTTGGACAAATATGTCAACCTCGCAGATACTTCACCGAGATTCTCCACAAGGTCAACCACGGTATCCACATCCATGGCATCCGGAGAATGCCGTTCGGTCATGGTTTCACCATGACCCGGTCGAGTACAAGTCTTTAAATACAACCGCCACAACATACTAAACTGAAACCTGCGGCTCGCAGGCCGCAAAGAATTCAAGGTTCGTGCACACGCTTGT
>Ga0307489_10002730_pt1 | contig 11811 bp, 17 predicted proteins | sample SB12metaG_FD_202247 | JGI IMG/M metagenome (GOLD analysis project Ga0307489, IMG submission 202247) | Sea-ice brine microbial communities from Beaufort Sea near Barrow, Alaska, United States - SB 1.2 | ecosystem: Environmental > Aquatic > Marine > Coastal | place: USA: Alaska | collected...
GTGATGCCCGTGGAGGCGCCGTCGCCGCCGCCCGTGAAGGGCGCGATGGTGGCGGTCAGGACCAGGTCCACCGTGAAGTTCAGCACGCGCACCTGCTCTACCGTGCACCAGGGGCTTACACTCGTCCACTTCTCAGCTCGACTTGAGCCGTGTCTGACACAAGAAAACACCCTAGATACCCCCCAACACCCCCTTTACACGGGCTACACAACCCCTACGCGCACCCCCTATCCCATGCAAAGCGCTGAAGTTGAGCTGAAAAGTGGACGAGTGAGAGCCCCTGCCGTGCAGCGAAAGTCCCCGTTCTCGGTCTGCATGGCTGTCGCCGCTCCCCCCAGCACCGCCATTCTTCCCTGGGGCGACGCCAGGAAGTCCGCTAGAGTCGCGCCGGGTTCCGTGTACTCAGTCACCTTCTTGATGCCCGTCACCTGCGCCTCCTCAAGCCAGGGTTCACTTACACAGTGAGCCAACAGATAGGTTGAGGTGCAGTGCAATTCCCGAACTGACTGACACCCGAAAGATGCGCTCGAGCCTCGAGCTGAGCTGGCAGCGGAAGCAGCGCGTCCTCGGACTGTTTGATCATGGTGTACCAGTGTGCCCGCACAGAATCGCGGACCAGGCGGCCGGAGCGCGCACCGGTAAACGAGTGGCCATGGCCAGGGCAGGGAGGAGGAGGCGGCTACTCGTAGTGCGTACACGAGTACGTGGCTACCATACCTCCACCAAGGTAAAAGACAGTGTCAGGTTGAGCTGCATTGGGAACGAGTGGCTGGCGAGTTCGTCGCATGCGGCGAGGCTGTGCGACTACACTGGTCTCGCGCAATCCACTGGCGTCGTCTCAGACGCCGCCACCGCGTCACCAAACATCGTTATCGCGTCTACGGCGAGGGAAAAGTTGCGTGTCAGAAAAGGGTACTTGGGGCAACATTTGGAAGATACGGCGTATCAATTTGGGCGATGGGTGGCGATACGTCGGTTGGGTGGGTGAGAAGAGCCTCACCGCCAGACCCGGCGGTCGCGAGCTTTGCAAGGCGTTCACCTCGACATGCCGCCGCGAGGATGGAGAAGGCTTCGCTCTGGCGCCCGCGCGCAGTGCCCCCCGCGCGCCGCGCGTCCAGGACGAACCTGCCGCCCCAACGGGTCCGCCGCGCGCCCCCGCGCCACCTGAGCTAGCCACTACCATTTCCGACCCCTTCGTCGGCGTCGTCCTCCCTCCGCCTTGCTGCGATGAGGTGGACGCTGCGTGCCCCGATCGCGCGCCGCCGCGTCTGTAACCGCACGCCGGCGAGAGAAGGGGCGCCGTCGCGGCCATGCTGGCTCAGTGATGGCTCGGTGTGGGCGGCCAAGGTTGATACTTGTAGCGACTACAGCGTACAAGGAGGACGGACGCGGACCGGACACTGACCGGACCCGTCAGCGACAGGTCGGTCCACCGGCGCCTATTACGTAATACCCCCCCAATACCCCCCTAAAAATCAAAATATATCCCTCTGAACTGGTAAATTCTGGGGTCACTTTTATTTGTGAACAAAAAGAACAGCCAAACTCGCTTCGCCCCGTCGCAAGCGCGCCCGGCGGCGCAGGGTGTGAGCGAGCGCTCGAGGATATCACCGAGGCGTGTGATCCGCCGCCGGCCTGGCAAGTGCCGCGTCACAGGGTGTGCCGCGTCAAGTAAAGTGCCACAGGACGAGGGTAAGAAATTAACGAAGCGGCGTTTTTTTTTCATAAAAAGGAACATTTAGTGCTCTGAGAGACGGGATGGCGACAAGCAGTCGGATCGGGCCGTTCGAGAGCGTGGACGACAGCCCGTTCCTCCGCGCGCAGGTGCGCCACGCTTCCAGGCCTCGCCCTCCCAACTCCGTGGCCCGGCCCAGCGACGGCCCAGCGTCGCCCTGTCACCCCACAGATGGAGTGAGGTGACATGACACACCGTTCCGACAAGTGAACACGCAACCGTCCCGTCCCGGGGCTTACACTCGTCCACTTCTCAGCTCAACTTGAGCGCTTTGTATGGGATAGTGGGTGTACATATGGGGCTGTGTAGCCCGTGTTAAGAGGGGATTAAAAGGTTTTTAGGGTGTATGGTTATTTTCTTGTGGCAGACACGGCTCAAGTTGAGCTGAGAAGTGGACGAGTGTATTAAGCCCCTGTCCCCGTCCCCACCCCGCGCAGCTGCGGTCGCTGGAGGAGGGGCAGGGGCTTACACTCGCTCACTTCTCAGCTCAACTTGAGCGCTTTTTATGGGACAGGGGGTGCGCGTAGGGATTGTGTAGCCCGTGTTAAGGGGGAGTTAGGGGGCGTTTATGGTGTGTAGGGTGTTTTTGTGTGCAGACACGGCTCGAGTTGAGCTGAGAAGTGGACGAGTGTAAGCCCCTGAGGAGGGGCTGGACGAGCTGCGCGAGCGCACGTCGAAGCTCGGCAAGGGGTGCTCCAAGTACCGCGACGGCCTGGAGGACGCCTACGCCAACGAGGTCAACTTCAGCGAAGCCATCAAGGCAGGTTACACCCACACCTACAACCTGTGTCGACATTTTGGCAACCAAATCACGGCACGTTAGACTTGATGACTGTACGGTGTTGCTTGTCACCATGGCAACCTGACAGCTTGTACACTGTTTATGCTTGCAGCCTCGCCACATCAACTCAACACCTCACTTCGACTCACACGAAATGGCACTCTACAGCACTCAACCTTAACTTGTCACCTCACCTTGCAGAGAGTGACACTCGGCCCCATGCACCGGGCTTCTACGGGAGCCTGGATGATCCGTTCGGGAACGAGGTGGGCGCGGGAGTCCTCGACCGCTGCATGAGCGCCGTGCAGGTAGGGTTTAGGAGTTTAGGGTTTAGGGTTAAGCGCACGCGCCGTGCAGGTATCGACTGCCAGATGATGCCTCATCCACAGTTTAGAACCTCGTCTCTTGAGCTAAATGGCATAACCATCCACATTTGTAGAACCTCGTCTCTTGAGCTAAATGGCACAACACGACGCGGCGAGCAATGCCTGTGAGACCGCACATGCGGGAGATTGCGGACGCACGCGGGATGCTGCTGTCCAACGTGGAGACCAGCCTGGTGACGCGCCTGCAGAAGTTCGCCGGCCCGGACCTCGACGACGTGCGCGACGCCCGCAAGCGCTTCGACAAAACCTCGGCGGATTACGAAAAGGCACGGGGGGCCGGCGCATACGTTGACACCCTGTGATACGTCACCCCCTGTAACAGATAACACCCTCTGATGAGCATCACCCTGTGACGTGTCGAGCATACATTACTAGTACCCCACCGGGCCCTGCGACACGGCGCGTGCGAAATTCCTGTGGCTCACCAAAGATGCAAAGCAAGAATCCTTGCACGCCGCAGAGGCAGGAGCTTACACTCGTTCACTTTCCAGCTCAACTTGAGCCGTGTCTGACGCACAAAAACACCCTACACACCCTTAAACACCCCCTAACACCCGCTTAACATGGGCTACGCAACCCCTACGCGCACCCCCTATCCAATAAAAAGCGCTCAAGTTGAGCTGAGAAGTAAACGAGTGTAAGCCCCTGCGCGGAGGATGAGCTGAACGCGACGCGACAGGTTTTTGAAACCTCGCGATTCAACTTGATGTCGCAGCTGCACAAAGTGGAGGGGCGAAAGAAAATTGAGTTCAAGCGGCAGCTGGCGAAAGCCATGGTGAGGCGGTGCAGGTTGACCCTGGTAAACCCATTTTGAAACCGCCTCGAAGTAAGCGCTTGAAACTAAATTGTGATTTACTGCTTTCAGATTTTGCTTTCAAATTCAACTTGCGCCGCTACACCATGGATGCGCACTTACGCTTCTTCCAACTCGGGTACAAGATCCTATCAGACCTGGCAAGGGGGTATCGAAAACAAGCCCATGATTGACATCAAATCGACGAACCGAGTCAGCAATTCTGTCATAGTATGAGCACTCACCCTGAAGATAAGTCATGCTCGATGTCGGTTTGAGGGCTAGTGCCTGGTCTGTCAGGTCATTGTGGGTAGTATCTCGTACTGTATGCAATATTTGGCCCGTTTGGCCATCGGCCAAAAGTCAAATACGTATTTTGGTAATTTACCAAAGAAGTCACTTACTTGAACTTACTTGCTCACATACCAGGCACTAGCTCTGAAGGACCCTGCGGGATGGAGCCGTTCGTGCAGGAGGTGATGACGCGGTGCGACTCCGAGGAGGCGGCGCATAGCGCGGAGCACCAGCGGCTGGCGGGTGCCATGGCAGGGCGGTGCAGGTTGACCCTATGGAACCCAAGTTGACACCGCCTGGAAGTAAGCGCTTGAAACTAAACTCTGATGAACCGCTTTCAAGTTTCGGTTTCGAATTCAACTTGCGCCGCTACAGCATGGCGGACTACCAGGTGTCGCTGAGCGCGGGGCGCCACGCGGGCCCCACTAACGTGGTAGGGCAGTGGCAGTTGACCCTATGAGACCCATATTGAAACCGCCTGGAACTCAGCTCTTGAAAGTAAAATGTGATATGCTGCTTCCAACTTTTGCTTTCAAATTCAACTTGCGCTGCTACAACGTGGAGGCGCTGTCGCTCACGTCCGACCGCAGCCGCAGCCTCGCCGCCAAGATGGGCACCGCGATGGAGTCAGGGTTTGGCGCCGGGGCGCCGCGCAGCAGCCTGGACCCGGTGGGAGTGCTGATGCAGGGGTACCTGCTCAAGCGGAGCAGTAACATGCGCGCGGACTGGAAGCGGCGGTTCTTCATACTGGACGCGATGGGGCACCTGACCTACTACCGCGACCGGGACGCCAAGGGCCGCGCGCAGGAGACGGTCAGCCTCCTCACTGTGGGGCGCTGCACGTTATGACCCGTATTGAAAGCGCCCTTCGCAGTTTAGTTTCCAGGGTACCTCAAATGGCGATCAACGCTGCGCAAATTTGCGCTCTCGAGTAAACTGACGGTCAGATTTGCCATACAATGGCACAATATGGCGATTCGACGGTCTGTTACTCAAGAATTGGCGACCGCCAATTGAGGTACCCTCGCAAACTGCGTAGCCTGATTCCAGGGCAAAAGACACTAAAATATGATAGACTACTTCACAATTTGGCTTACAATTTCAACTTACAGCCTTAAATCACGGCGACGTGCAAGCCCGAGCTGGAGGACTCCAACATGCGGTTCTGTTTCCGCGTGGTGTCGCCCGAGAAGACGTACAGCCTGCAGGCAGGGGCTTACACTCGTCCACTTTTTAGCACAACCTGAGCCGGTTCTGGCACAAAATTCACCCTGAATACCCCCTGATACTCCTTCATAACCCCTGACACCTCCTAAACACCCCCTACATAACCCCTAAATGCGCCCCCTGTCCCGCAGAAAGCACTTACGTTGAGCCGGAAAGTGGTCGAGTGTAAGCCCCTGCCTGAAGGCCGAGAGCCAGGCCGACCGCGCCAAGTGGATGGAGGTGGGGCCTTCGCAGTTTTCCAGGGTACCTCAAATGGCGGTCAACGGTGCGCAAATTTGCGACCTTGAGTAAACAGACGGTCAGATTTGCCATACAATGCACAATATGGCGGTTCGACGGTCTGTTTCTCAAAAAATAGCGACCGTCATTTGAGGTACCCTGGAAAACTGCGAAGGCTGGGCCTTATTCGCCTCGGCCGCTGTTCAGAGTCACTTTTGAGCTGGCTGTTTTTTCCCCCTGAAACCTTTCGGCGATGCCTGCGTTGAGCTGAAACAGTGCATGGCCCCTCTTCAGACGAATGGACTGTTGAGCCGTTTTAATCCCAGAAACCATAAGAAGATTCTTCCGTTGAGCTGAAAGTACCATTGGTGGAAGGCCCTGGATTGAGGCAATCACCACAGCTGTATCGGGGCTGCTCAACTCGAACCACGCGATTATGCAGGTGATGGCGCCGCATGCCAGCCCGGAGGCAGGGGCTTACACTCGTCCACTTCTCAGCTCAACCTAAGCCGGTTTGGTCACACCTCCACGTGTCCCCCTGTCTAATAGACTGGGGGAAAATCATGCACCCGACGGATCCCACAAAAGGTGCTCACGTTGAGCTGAAAAGTGGACGAGTGTAAGCCCCTGCCCGGAGGCGAGCCGGCGGCGGGGGGGGGGTGGGCACACGCGCTCGCTCTCATGCGCCAGCGCGATCAGTAACATTAGCACCGAGGATTGGTCGGACGTCGACGCCGACGGGCCGGACGTGATGGGGGTGGGGGTCGGGGGCAGCGGTGGGCGGCCGGCGGGGGCCAAACACCGGCGTGGGTCGAGCTCGAACTTAAGCAGTTTCGGCGGCGACGGCGACATGCGGGGCCTGCTGGCAGGGGCTTACACTCGTTCCCAATTCAGCTCAACTTCAGCTCTTCTGTGCACCATATGATTCGACTTAGCTCATGAACGTGTCCTGGAGTTGCTCAAGTTGAGCTCTGACGTGAACGAGTGTGAGCCCCTGCCTGCTGGCGACGCTGCGTGCGGTGCCCGGCAACGACGTGTGCGTGGACTGCGGCATGGTTGACCCTGATTGGGCCTCGCTCAACCTGGCGGTGATGATGTGCATCCAGTGCAGCGGGCAGGGCCTTACACCCAACTGTTTGCCCGTCGTGCACCGGTGTACCCGTACACACTCGCCGCGTTCTCCTACCTGGCCTGGCCACTCGTTAGGTCTAAGCAATGGCTGGTAAAGTGACCCCTGAATTTACCAGTTAAGAGGGGTATATTTTGGTTTCAGGGGGGGATAAGGGTGGTATTAGGGGCTTCGTGACGTGAAGACAAAACCCTAAGACCTAAACCCTAAACCCTAAACCACAAAGTACTTTTACAGTCTGTTAACTGGAAAATTCTGGGGTCCCTTTACCGGCCCTTGTCCGGACCTAATCGTTCCCTGACTGTTGTTCATAGTGTACGGGTACCCTGGCTATGGGGTGCACCGACAGCTGGGGGTACACGTGTCCAAGGTGCGGTCCTGCACTCTGGACGTGCGGGTGTGGGAACCCAGCGTGGTGGGCAGGGGCTTACACTCCTCCACTTCTCACCTCAACCTGAGCTGTTTCTGACACAAAACACACTATAAACACCCCATGTTGCCGCCAAAGACCTCCTGAACACCCCTAAAACTCCCCTCCATGGACCCCCTATGCCACACAAAGCGCTTACGTTGAGCCGAAAAGTGGACGAGTGTAAGCCCCTACTGGTGGGGCTCTTCAAGCAGTGGGGCAACGCGCGGTCCAACCGCCTGTGGGAGGGGGGACTGGCCACCACTAGCGGCGTGGAGGGGGGTGCCGGGGGGGGCACAGGGGGTGGCCAGGAGGGGGTAGAGGGTAATGGCGAGGGGGGTGCAGGGGGGGCTGTTCACGGCAACGTGGGCTTCAAGGGGGGTGTTGAGGGTGGAGAAGGGGGTGGGGGTGCTAAGAGGAAGCCCAAGGCTACGGATTCGCTCGAGGTGAAGAGCGGGTATATCCGGGCCAAGTACGTGGGGCGCGTGTTGATGGCGGCGGCGCCTGATGACGTGGTCAGCGGGGAGCACTGGCAGGGAGAGCTATGCGCAGCAGTGGTGGAGGGTGACGTGGCGCGGGGCAGGGGCTTACACTCCTCCACTTCTCACCTCAACCTGAGCCGTTTCTGACACAAAAACACCCTACACACCCCCTGACACTCCTTAATACCCCCTGACACCTCCTAAACACCCCTAAAACAATCCCTACACGCACCCCTATCTCACAGAATGCCTTCAAGTTGAGCCGAAGAGTGGACGAGTGTAAGCCCCTGGCGCGGGGCATGACTGCGCTCATCAGAGGCGCGTGGGCGGGGGCGGGAATCGAGCCTGGGCCCTCCGCATCACCAGCAGCCACCGCCAGCGCCGCCGGGGCCACCGGCCTTCACGTTGCGGGGGAGCGGGGCGATGACGTAGGGACACCACAATGTTGCCTGCCACGTCATCTACGCGGCCCACGGACCCGCTGTTTAATCAAAATTGGGTGGTCGGACTCCGGTCGGCAATTACACTGATTAGACGGTGTCGGCCGGTGGAGGGCTGGACGGCAATTTTGAGTTACAGTGTGTTTCCAGAATTCACCACTGAGAGGCAACATCTATTAAACAGCGGGTCCGTGGGCCGCGTAGATCACGAGCAGTTTGAACCCGTTCCTTGAATTAAACCGCATCCTATGACATCCTATGGCATCCTCAGGCATCCTATGGCATCCTTTGGCATCCGATGACTTGGCGAGCGATGAATGCCCGGCCCTGCCAGGAGATAATGGTGGAAGTGTTGCTGCAGCACGGCGCGGACTGGTCGGTGAAGGACGGCGCGGGGTGCACGGCAGGGGCTTACACTCGTCCACTTCTCAGCTCAACCTGAGCCGTTTTTGACACAAAATACACCCTAATGACCCCCTGATGCTCCTTAATACCCCCTGACACCACCTAAACACCCCCTAAAGAACCACTAAATCTACGCTTATCCCACAGAATGCGCTTAAGTTGAGCCGAAAAGTGGACGAGTGTAAGCCCCTGGTGCACGGCGCTCCACCGCTGCGTGGCGCGCGACCGCGACACGTGCGCCAAGCTGCTCATCCGCCGCGGCGCCGCCGTGCACGTCCCGGTACGTTCTATCGACAGTACTAGTACAGCCTATATCTAGAAAGGAGCTACGCTCCTGTGCGCTCCTCATTCCCTAAACCCTGAACCCTAAACCCTAAATCCTAAACCCTAAACCTATTGCCCGCCACGTCAGCCTACGCATGTTGAAACCTCGTTTATTGGGTGAAACGCCAACAACCTGTGACGGGACTTCGCAATATGTGGCAGAGCCTACGTGGCGGACGGGAGCGGGCGGACCCCCCTGGCAGGGCGGTGCAGGTCGACCCTATCAAACCCGCGTTGAAAGTGCCAGGAAATAATCGCTTGAAACTGAGATATGATGAACCGCTTTCAAACGTCGCTTTCGAATTCAACTTGCGCCGCTACACCCTGGATGCGGCGATGGAGCGCGGGCACATCCGCGATGAGGAGCTCTTCATGATGCTGTCGGACCTGGGAGGTGCGGACGTCGCCGGCCGCTGACGACACGGGCCCCGCGCACCGCCACCGGACGTTCCTTCTACTTCGGCTTCGACATCGATATCGACATCGCAAGTGCACCACCATGATCACACATCACCACCATCACCATTAGCAGCCGCCGGGGCAGGGTACTCTCAATCGCCGGCTGAGGGCGGCGGCGGCGGCGGCAGCGGCGGCGGCGGCGGCGGCGGCGGCGGCGGCGATGGCGGATGCAGCGATTGCCGCGCTGCAATTGACTCACTTTGCACGCACCCACTCGCGGCAGTGGCGACGCAGAAGAAGCCGCCGCTGGTGCCGCGCTTGTTACACTTCGGCCGAGGCCCCAGACGGGCCAACACGTCGGCACCGGACACCGCACCCGGAACGATGCGGCGCACTGTGTCCGAAAGCGAGCTGGATGACAGGCAAGGAGATGTGTGATTTGCGATGAGTGATGGGTGATCACAGAAGGTGTGACCTAATAGAATGAATTGACGTGTATTATTTGAGCGGGACTGGTGCGCGGGGCGTGTATTATTTTATGTTTACTTTATGGTATATTTCAAACGCTGCCAGCGCTCGAGCAATGCCAGTCTTCTTTTTGCGGAGTGAAGCCACCTGTCTTTCCCTCAAACGTCTACCAGAGGATTCGAGACAAACCAGGTCCACGCTCCCCACAAACCGCCGTGCCAAAAAGTCCAGCCACCCCCCATACCAGTTCCCTCCGAAGTTGACAAAATTACCACCAAAGCAGAGAACAGCGAGGAGAAGCGAATCGAAACTCCCGCCGGCTAACCCGGCAACAGAGATCCGATCCACCCTCTCACAGTCCTACACCCTAACTCAAGACACTCTACGAGTAACACACTCCACTCTCACCCCAACTTTGTACACTCTGACTCAGCCGAAGACGAGCAGTAGTTGCTCCCTCACACACACTCTAGCTTAGTCCTCGAGGTAGTAGTACTTCCCCGCGCCAGGGGCTTACACTCGTCCACTTTTCAGCTCAACTTGAGCGCCTTGTATGGGATAGGGTGTGCGCGAAGGGTTTGTGTTGCCCGTATGAAGGGAGTATTACGGGGTGTCCAAGGATGTATAGGGTGTTTCCTTGTGTCAGACACGGCTCAAGTTGAGCTGAGAAGTGGACGAGTGTAAGCCCCTGCCCCGCGCCCTTCTGCTCCTGGTCCTTGGTGGACTCCATCTTGTTGATGCGCGGCCGGTAGTCAGGGGCTTACACTCGTCCACTTTTCGGCTCAACTTAAGCGCTTGCTGTGGGGTAGGGGTTGCATTTGGGGGTGGTTTACGGGGTATTCAGGAGGCACAGGGGGTATTAGGGGCGATTTAGGGTGTATTTTGTGTCAGAAACGGCTCAGGTTGAGCTGAAAAGTGGACGAGTGTAAGCCCCTGCCGGTAGTTGGTCGGGTCGCGGCGGAACGTGATCTCTAGGTGCTTGAGAAACTGGTTCATGCCGGCCAGCAGCGTGGTGGGCGTGTTGGCCACGCAGTCCAGCGCCGGCGTGCCGGTGTACACCACCACGCGGTCGGCCAGGTAGCAGGGGCTTAACTCGTCCACTTTTCGGCTCAACTTAAGCGCATTCAGTGGGATAGGGGTGCAGTTGGGGGTTGTTCAGGGGGTGTTTGGGAGGTGTCAGAGTGTGTTAAGGAGTATCAGGGGGTGTTCAGAGCGTATTTGGTGTGAGAAACGGCTCAGGTTGAGGTGAGAAGTGGACGAGTGTAACCCCCTGCCAGGTAGGTGGCCATGATGAAGTCGTGCTCCACGATGAACGCCGTCTTCTTGCTGTGCACGATGAACCGCTTGATCACCTTGCTGGCCCACATGCAGGGGCTTACACTCGTCCACTTCTCAGCTCAACTTGAGCCGTGACTATCACAAGAAAACACCCGACACACCCTACACACCCCCTCACACCCCCATGCCACGGGCTGCACAACCCCTACGCGCACCCCCTATCCCATACAAAGCGCTCAAGTTGAGGTGAAAAGTGGACGAGTGTAGGCCCCTGCCCAGATGCGCTGCTCGGAGTCAAGGTACGCGGAGGGCTCGTCGATGAGGTAGATGTCCGCCGCCTGGCCCATGCACAGCGTCAGCGCCACGCGCTGCAGCTCACCGCCGGATAGGTTGATCACCTCCTGGTCCATCAGCGCCTCGATGTTCATGGGCTTGATGACGTCACTGATGAACTGCGGGTGCAGGTACGAGTCGCGGATCTTCTTGTGAAGCAGGTTGCGCACCGTGCTGTAGCGCCGCAACTTGAAATTTGAAAGCAAATTTGAAGCAGATTTGAAAGCAGTTTATCACATTTTAGTTTCAAACGCTTATATCCAGGCGCTTTCAGTGTAGGTTGGATAGGGTTAACCTGCACCGCTCTACCGTGCTGTCGAATTTGGGCGAGATCTTCTGCGGCTTGTAGCTCACGTTGAACTCCGGCAGGTCGTCCATGTCCTCCGAGCAGGGCCCGCAACATCATTCACAGGGAGTTTAGGGTTTAGGGGGTTTAGGATTTGGGGTATAGGGTATAGGGTACAGGGTTTAGGTTTACGCACGTTTGACACTCGTTTCTTGAGGTCGAATGGCATCCTATGACGTGGCAAGCGATGTCTGTCAGGTCCGTTGCTCGCCACGTCACGTCATCCAACGCAATTTGAAGCCTTGTTTCCTAAGTTGAGCAGCATCCTGTGACGTGGGCAGCAACATCTTGACAGCTGGCAGGCCCCGCCTCTTCATCCGGCTTGATGAGGCCGGCGATGAGGCGGATGAAGGTGGTCTTGCC
>Ga0307489_10002732_pt1 | contig 11807 bp, 9 predicted proteins | sample SB12metaG_FD_202247 | JGI IMG/M metagenome (GOLD analysis project Ga0307489, IMG submission 202247) | Sea-ice brine microbial communities from Beaufort Sea near Barrow, Alaska, United States - SB 1.2 | ecosystem: Environmental > Aquatic > Marine > Coastal | place: USA: Alaska | collected 2017-05-06
CCATTGCACTGCACTCCCTCAGGGATATAAAGGAGAGGTCAATATGGAAAATATGAGGAAAAATGACGTTTTATTTTACCTATACTCATTCTTTATAATCTGGCTCTTCTGTATCGAGTATTCCTTTGAGTTGTTCGAAATGTGCATCGGCGGCACCAGCATAATCATCCCAGCTTTCAGCTGTTGCGAGCGCTAACTCATGTGACAACACATTTAAGGGCTTACCTGTTGAGTATGCTAAAACCATTGTTTTACAGGCTTTTTCAAGATAATACAGACGCTCAAATGCCTCTGCTACGGTCTCTCCTAAAACGGTAATGCCATGATTTCCCATCATTAAGGCTTTTTGGCCTTTAAAGCTTGCGCCAATACGTTCGCCTTCCTCATCAGTATCAGCAATACCCCCAAAATCAGTATCATATGCAATGCGCTCATAAAAACGCGCTGTATTGTTATCTATGGGGTATATTCGTGGGTCTTTTAGCGTTGATAAGGCTGTTGCGTAACTTGAATGTACGTGCAATATCACTCGCGCTTCGGGAGCACTTTTATGAATATTGCCGTGGATACTCCACGCAGATAGGTCTGGAGTTTCATCACTGAGCTTAATAGTATCGTCTTCACTGTCGAGTAACTGTAAATTACTCGCTGTAACATTTTTAAAGTGCATCCATTTACGATTCATTAAAAACTGTTTACCGTCATCTGAAACAGCTGCACTAAGATGGTTTGCCACCGACTCGTGCATATCCATACGATATATCCAACGAAAAGCGGCTGCGAGATCTACACGGAGTTGTTGGTCTATTGGCATTATTTTTACTCACTTTATTTTGAATACTTGGCGCGTAACACTCGGTACTTGCTACGTAACTCGCCACGATCAACATAGCAACCACGTAAATATCGATCACCACTACCCTCCTCATAAGAAGCACGACCATGGGCGATGCGATGATTATCAAACACTATACACTCACCTGCATTGAGTCTAAATTTCATCAGATATTTTGGGTCTTGCATCAAACGGCCAAATTGTCGAAACGCGGGATAAAGGGTGTCCATTAACTTTTGATCAAAATCAAAAACATCACACAAATGTTGACTAAAACTCACGCCACTCACTTCGCCATTATTAGGGTCAAGCTCGATGATGTGTTGGCGGGAACGCACGTCATGATCTTTAGTGGTATAACGAAACGGAACCGTTAATTCAGTTAATAATTTAAAATATTCAGGAGATTCTGCTTTAAATTTATTCGCAACGGCCATCGCATCAACAAATAAACTATCTCCACCTTCAGCATCGTTTATTCGGCAATGTAAGAACTGAATGCCTGGTGGCAACTCTTCTGGCGGCAAATCCGTATGTAATTCAAGTGCTTTGCTGGTATATGCAAGGTTTACAGGATCAGCTTTTGAGAATACATCAAACTCATCACCAGAAAAGGATGCACGCACAGTACCAATCAAACAACATAGACTCTTAAGCCCTTCATTAGAATTCGGCATACCTTGAACAATTGACACACCTTCATCAAGTAAAGATTCGGTCCAATCAGCTACCCTAGCAGGGTTTTCAACTAAATCAGTGTAATCAAAGCGAGCCATATTACTAAAGTGATCGCTATACCAAGGTATTCGGTTGCGTATAGCGATATCACCATGATTGTCACCGCATGCCCATCGTTGCAACCAATCTAAAGAATACTGACTTTGATGACCATCGTGCCATTCGACTTGTAAATCACCTGCTATTATTTGAGCAGACTTGACCGATAAGTCCTCAGGCTCGTTCAAAATATCGAAGATACGTTCCTGCGTGACAGAATCCCATGATGTTGCACAATTATCTCGTAGCCAAAAATAATTGAAGTAAATAATCTCGTAGGGCAATGCCACTTCCAAGCCTGTTTTCAGTAAGTTGATATTCGTCATAGTAGTATCTATTTTTTTATATAACGGTGATTATATCAGTTCACAAAAATCTGCGGGGTCAATCTGCGGTGTCAGAGTCGCTGATTTTTAACAAGATTAAGAACCACGGGGTCAGGTCTTGAGTTTTGCAAAAAACACAAGACTTGAACCCTTATATTCTAAACAAAAAACAGCTATTAAAAATCACACTTTTTTGGTGAGCCAAATTTTAAAAACAAGGTCATTTTTCCTGAAATTTTGAGTAAAAAAGCGATTGGTCCGCAAATAAGGTCCATGATCCTGTAGTAACAAAAAAATGTAATGTTAGGTAGGCTCGAGTTTAGGCATGCATCAATATAACTTTTTGAGACATTATCAATACTAACTCTCCATTTTTCTTTTTCACAAAAGTCACTGACTAATTTACAATACTCATCCGATGTCAAAATGTCTAATTCGTTAAGGTTTACTAGCTTGAGCCCAAGGTTTTCAAAATATTTAAAAGAGTAAGAATGTTCAGAACAAGCTAAAGGGATTTTGTTGTAAATAAATTGCTGTGCTTTGGTGGGCGGCTTTAGATTGTGAGCAAAAGAGTCCATTTTTGTATCAAAAGCTGCTACACAACTTTTCATGAGGGTTTCTTGTTTTTCTGCTGTCCATTGTTCAATGCAGATGCCTGCTATATATACAATGTCAGTGGTTTCACTGACCAATGTGTACTTAATATCAAGTTTACTCAACTGTTTACTAAGTTTATTTTCAAAAGAAGAAAGATTATTTAGGTCTGAAAGTGCACGTACATTTAGTGGAATATCTGCTGTTTTAAGAAAGTTTAATAAACTAGGAATGTATTCCAAATGACCAATCCACAACAGTTCACGATTTTTAACAGACACATTTCTTTCACTCAACTGATATTTCAAGTAGTGTTCAATAAAAAAACAAGGTGCCTTTGAAGTGTTCCTTAATAAATTTTCGACTGCTTTATTGTGGACTAAAAACCCTGCAAACATTTTTAATCGATATTTGTATTGCCGAAATTTATAATATGAATGAAAAATATCCACTGGCGCATACAATACTTTTATATTCCTTTTTACTTTGTCGGCTAGCCATGCATAGTTGGGAATTTGTTTTACAACAATTATATAATCAGCATCGATATCGCAATTAAAGTTATTAAACTTAACTACTTTAATATTCATTTTCGTTAGATGATCGGCTATGTCATTCCCTACCCAAGTGGTCGATGGAAGTCCTACTAAGGGCCCAATTGCAAGTACGTCACTAAATTTCAAACTATTGAGTTGACTCATTTATATACCTTTTGTGACAACCTTATTATGATTCAGTATATATTGTATATGGATAGGTAGGAGCATGTCTTGAGTTTTGCAAAAAACACAAGACTTGAACCCTTATATTCTAAACGAACTTATACGCCGCTTTAGTTCAATTGCACACCTTGAAATGCTTGCAAGCGAAGGAGTAACTTTCAGGTTTCACATTCTCAAATGCCGCCATTTTTTTATTGCTAAAGCTCTTCTCAAAAGCAGCAATGCGTTGGTAATAGTCATCTAAAAGCTGCTGCTTAGTTTTTTCATCAACAAATGAATGCGCTAACGAGTTGGCACCGGTTTTAACTAATTCTGACCAGGATAAGTTGAAATTAGTTACTGCCGTGTAGTATTCATCCGTCATGTTTGAGTCCCACATGCCGCGATCATCGGTTGAAAGCGCCACAGGTACGCCTAAGCGTAAAAATTCAGGGAAAGGGTGCTGAGTATAATCATCCACGTATTCCAACAGCAAATTACTGATAAGATTAATTTCAATCAGATATTGACTGTAGCGCATCAGCAATAGAGTGTCCGGATCGCCGGTTAAATTTAAACCATGACCTATGCGTGTGGCACCAAGCAAAAGCGTGTCACGTATATGATGATTAGGCTCATCTGACTCCCCAGCATGAATAGATAAATTCACCCCATGATACTGATGCCTAAGCGCGCGAAGTGTTGGCAAAAAACGTAATGGGTGACCTTTGTCGTTATCTTCACGGCCCACCATATCAACACCAACATAGAGTTCTGGATGCGAGGCCACAAAATCATACATCCACTTAAGCGCATCTTCTGCCTGGGTGATAAAACGTACTAAGGCGTACTGCAGTCGTACAGTAACGCCTGTCGCAAGGGCATCTTTTTGCGCGAAGCGCCCAAGATAGATTTGATATACCTCTTCACTATCAAACGGACTACCGTCTGGGTGCACAAAACCGCGTACCCCAGCGTCTGTTTCAAGGTAAGTTAACCCTTCCGCACCGAAGGCTTGCATGTTTTTAACGATTAAATTGGCCTGCATATAGGGATTAGACATCAAGGAATTAATGCGCGCCCAATGAGTTTGAAAGAACTCATCACGGCCTTCGCTGCTTTTATCGAGACGAATGCTATTTAGCCAGGCCTTTTTTTGTTCCGCGTTAAGATCTTGTATGCGCACGTATTCAGATTGCTCGCAGCTATCAAGCTTTTCATATTCATACGCTTGAATATTGACGAATAGCAACAGGTACGGCGTTTGCGTAAATTCATTGCTGCCATAGGCTCGACAATTTTTAATTTTAACTTTGCTGTAGTAGCTATAACCCTTTTCTTGCTGGGCTAGAATTTCTTCATACCACCATTCAGACAGGTTTGAACCTGTTGAATGATTATGCAAATCGCCGCCTTTGGGCATGGCATATAAAAAGGTGTATAACGCCTGCGCTGAGGCGGTCTTTTTGAATGCTTCAAACTCATCATCAAATGTTTCTGCATAGGCGAAAGACACTAAATTCACCCACAATAGGGTGAGCAAATAAACCATTCTCATAACCAAAACTCCAAGGGGGTAATCATTAATTTAAGCCAGTGACAAACAAACTAGTTCGCATCATAAGGTAGGGTATTTTCATATTTACCCCAGTTATTAACGATCGTTTGAACGACCTTATTACCGACAATATAAGCCGCATCTTTAGCAGGGTAGCCACCATCAGGATAAGGCGCGGTAATACTCCAGCTCGTCGCCTTATCTGCGGGTGCCATAGTATAATTGCTCACTGTTCGTAACACCATAACTCGGTTAGGGTCGACTTTATCGATACGAGCTAGACGCATAAGCGAGGTTAACGTGCCTGAATCTTCCATGTTGCTGGTCATGAAATTAGCTGAATCACCGCCGTATAACTTTAACCAATCATTTGCCCACTGATTTAGGTATTTACCGTGCCAATACTTACTTGCACTTAAGGTATCACCTTGGGTAACAAATGGCGGTTTTTGCGCATTTGGATAAGTCTTATATAGGGCTCTAAATGCTTTAATCCCGTCTGAATCAGCAAGCTTGATATCTTTTGTTTGTGCATAAGCCCAATCAGCCAACGCACTGTTTAAATCAAAAGAAACCGTGTCTAACGTCCAGCCAGTTGAAATATCTTCTGGCTCTTCAGCAGGTTTGGTGGCACCCAATGGAATAATGCCATAAGGCCATGATTTTGGTATTTCCCGTGAATCCACTTGATAAATCAAGTCACCATCAACAATATGCTTAGCCCAAACAGCTGTGCCTAGTGACACATCTTCAGGGTCGCCACCTGCGATACCTGAAATTAGCCAATATGATTTACTCAAGTCAAAGCGAGGGTCAAGACCGAGCGCCATAATAGAAGCCGTGGCATTGGGAATTCCGCCGCCTACGCATATCACCAACACACCGTCTTCACTGAGATATAAATCGTACTCCCCCAAAGGAAAATCTAATTTGGTCGAAAAATTGCCCCGCTCTAACCACAGCTGCAATTCACCGGCACCATCGCCCATTGCTTCACCATCTTCGAACATGGTCACAACAACGGTTTTAACGGGGATAGTGTCAGAAGGAACGCTATCAGCAGCACGACTGCTAAAAGCGTTGAGGGATAACAGAACAAAAAATGTAGATCTAGCGTGTTTTAAAAACGACATAAAAGAGTTTATCCATGGAATCCAAAAAAGTTGACCAAACAGTCAGCAAATATCATGCCCTTTCAAAATACCATGGTTCGAATTTTAAAAAGTTCACGGCCTAACCCTAGCAAACTCCGGCTATGAAAGCACTGAAACGGATAAAAGCGATTAACTGCGTGTACTAAAGAAAACGTGTTTTTCCTTGTTTAAATGAAAAACTATAGAGGTAATAAGACTCGGTAAGAGGCGAATGCGCTATTTAGGTGCATGGCAGTATGGAGGTTCTTTAATTCGTTCTTAGGATGATTACTCCTTATCGGTCTAGCACGCTTTATTGAAGAGAATTAAGTTTACCCTAGATTTATCCGGTTATGATTTATACAATCCACAGAGTATTTTATCACGCTCTATTTTTAAGATTTATCTATATAAATCAGATGATTATTACCTTTTATAAAAAGCATAAAAAATAAAGGAAAGCAGGATTATGGACTTAACACCAAAACGTGATCTGCGGGGCCAGAGACGCTGATTTATCCAATCATCAACCATCCATTAACAAAACACCCATGATAACTAGCAGCCCAAAAAAATAGTTTTGCGATTTATTACGATGGTGTCTTTCATTATTTTTACTCACACATTTCTGGATTTTTCTTACATAAACTTTCCATAACCTGTGCTCTTTCAAACTCAACGGTTCGGCTAATAATCCGCTTGAAATGCTCACGCAACCAAATTAATCCTTGATCTCTATCTTGTCGTTTGTGCCAAATTGAAGAAACTTGCTGTGGCATCAATTCTATCGGTGGTTTGGTGGCAGAAATGTCGCCAGCGATTATCTCTTTGGCTACCGCCGAAATAGGGATCACGCATATTAAGTTACTGCGCTGTATTAAATTGGCAACTGAGGAAAAATGATTAACGGTAACGGCAACACGTCTGGATAATCCGTGTTGCAGCAAAACCTGATCAGTATATCCAGTTATATCACCCGACAATGACACCAAAAGATGATCTGCAGCCGCAAATTCTTCCAAACTAAGATCCGCTTTTGCCAATGGATGATCATGGTTCATAATGCAAATATAAGTAGGAGAGAACAAATATTCGGCTCTAAATGTATTTGAAATAATGCCAGTGTTACCAATCACCATATCCACCTCTGCATCTTCCAAAACCTGATCTGAATTAACTATTGTATAGGGAACTGCATGGATATTGACGTCTGGGGCTTCCTTCTCGATTGCACAACGTAATTCTGCCCAAGCCATATCAACTACTATGTCTGTCACTGCAACTCGGAATGTCCGTTTTGCAGTTGCTGGGTCAAAACTCTTAGGATCAACGGCTTCGGTGAGGGCAATTAGAGGGGCACGGATTTGATTCCACAAATTTTGTGCATGTAAAGTCGGTTGTATATTACGTCCATCTTTGACAAATAATTCATCTTTCCAAGCTACTCGCATCCTACTTACTGCGTTAGATACCGCAGGCTGTGTCATGAATAGTCTATTAGCTGCACGGGTAATTGAACGCTCGGTCATGATGGCATCAAAGACCATTAAAAGGTTTAGTTCTTGTGGGCGCATAACGTGTTCTTTTGTAAGATCATGACGCAACAATACATCACATAATAAAATGTGTCATATATAAATATATAATTATATTTATATAAATTTACTGTTCATACTGCTCCCATCAAATAAAGAGCGGCCACTAATGAACACGAAATTTTCGAAAGTAATAAAAAACCTCAGTCAATCTGCATTCCTTATATTGACCACTGTATTAGCAAATTCGAGTTATGCAGCTCTAAACAATCCTCAGGTATTGCTACAAAAAGTGACTAACGCTACCTTTGAACGTATTGAGTTAGAACAACAAAAAATCCAATCTAACCCCGATCACTTACGGGCTATTATCAAGCAAGAATTGATGCCTTATGTTGATCATAGATTTGCGGCATTTAAGGTGTTAGGGAATCAATTTAGATCCGTTCCCAAAGACAAAATCCCAGAGTTTGTGGGCGAGTTTAAGCAGTATTTAATTTCTAACTTTGCTGTTGCATTAGCGGGTTATGGTGGACAAGAGTTATTGTTTGAACCTGTGAATGTCACTGAAAATCAAAAAAACGTGGACATTAAGGCAATCATCAGAAAATCGGGTCGCCCTGATATCAATATTAGTTTTAAGTTGCGTAAAACTAAAAGCACACAAGAATGGAAAACCTATGATCTAGTGGCAGAAGGGATCAGTCTGTTGTCGAGCAAACGCAGTGAATTTGCATCCATTATTCGCCAACAAGGTATACAGGCTGCTATAGACGTTATGAAAAACAAAAATAACAAACCCTTAAACATCGCCACAAATTTCAAATAGATTAAATACTTGGCGATAAATAAAGACTCCCTTGTTTGATTAGATCCCAATTAACAAGAAATTAACAAGAAACCCATGATAACTAGTAGCCTAAAAAAATAGTTTTGTGATTTATTACGATGGGTGACGAAATGGTCGCCCCCTAATCTGGCGTCAATGCGCCATAATAGTAGTTTCAACAAGACTATTAATGACATCCATGTTAATAACAATGCCCCTATAGAGCGCGCAATATAAACATCCGTGCAAAATAACCGTAACCAATTAACAAGACACCCATGTTAACTAGCAGCCTAAAAAAATAGTTTTGTGATTTATTACGATGGGTGACGAGATGGTCGCCCCCTAATCTGGCGTCAATGCGCCATAATAGTAGTTTCAACAAGACTATTAATGACATCCATGTTAATAACAATGCCCCTATAGAGCGCGCAATATAAACATCCGTGCAAAATAACCGTGAATATAAATTCCACTAATCAACCAACAGCATCCAATGAGGTCTGTAACGTCAAAACGAAAAAGTGGTTCGTAATAAATGGTTGCAGTACCCTTTAACAGGGTGCTACTGCGTAGCTAGAATTCCCATTTTCCCCTATTGTTCCCGGCAAAATTCCCTGTATTAGCCTGCGACGCCCGGGGATTGTTGAGTCAAGATGAAAAGCATGGCTTCGCTGTTGAATAAAGACGGCGTTAACACCTTCCACGCACTGGCTTTTCCGATATTTTATCCGTGGTTATTTATGATGGCTGTTTATAATACCTGACCTGCCCAGGGGTTGTTATTATGTTGGATGCATTGATCATTTCAATGAATAAATGTCGTTCTTCAATGTCCTTGCGTTAATTTGAGGTAGTACAAATTTAATAACGTTTGATCGAAAGGGGATTCGATTGTCTTATTTAATATGGTATAAAAATTATCTTGGAATTTCATCCGATAAAAAAATGAATAAGTGAAGTTAGACAAATGCACATTTTAAATTTTGAAGCGTTTCTTGTTGCGATTGCCTTATTAACCATTACCCCTGGCATTGATACGGTGCTTGTGATCAAAAATACCAGTCGCTCAGGTGGCAAGGATGGCGTAGTAACCAGCCTTGGTATTTGTCTTGGGCTTTTTGTCCATGGAACGTTTTCTGCTGTCGGTATATCTGCAATATTACTCCAGTCGGCTGAACTGTTTCTGGCGATAAAATGGGTAGGGGCGGCGTACCTTATTTGGTTGGGCATTGGCGGGGTCAAAGCAGCTATTAAAGGTCATGCTGGGATCGCGATTGATAACACTATGGTTCGATCACTTAGCGTTCGTAGGTCGCTCAAAGAAGGCTTTCTGTCAAACGTGTTAAACCCGAAAACAGCGGTGTTTTATCTTGCGTTTCTACCCCAATTTATTGACCCACACTACTCTCCTTTTCTACAAGCTATGACCATGGCCAGCATACATTTTGTGATTGCTATGATTTGGCAATCGGGGCTGGCCGGAGCCGTTAGCTCTGCTAAACACTTTTTTGCTAACCCTTTGGCGTTGAGGTGGATGGAAGGCATAACAGGCAGTGTATTGATATTTTTGGGGTCGAAACTCATCCTTGATGAGCAGAATGTAAACCGTAGCCAATAGTAAAATAGGTTATCTCACGCCAAAATTAACGAGTGTTGTGCAGGATTTTTTTTACCTCTCAGAATAATAATTAACAATACACCCAGTGCGCCGAGATAAATCGGTAGAAGATCGGAGCGGAGGCCGCCCCGAATGTAATTCCTCTACTTGGTAAGGTAAGCACACCGCCAAGACCCGGACAATTAACAGAACATCCATGATAACTGTTTTCAGAACAAGCAAATTATTAGTTCAGTTATCGTGGGTGTCCTGCTAAATCCCATGTATTACCGCTTGTCCGTTATGTTGAAGGCAGTCTTAAAGTGGCCCGACTTTAAAACTTGTGCTGACATATATTTAGGCTCTTTATTAGCGTTGGTTTAATCAACGCTGGCTTCTGATGAACTGAGTACTTTATCCCCAAACAATACACCTACTCTGATTATTATCCTTGTCTTGTCTGGTGACCGCGTCATGGCTTTGATGAGGTAAGCGTGATCCGTTTTCTTCATCGTTTAGTGACTAAGCGGGTTGGGTAAAAAGTGTTATCCCGTGTCTTGCCTGCCACAACACCCAGGTACGCTTCTATGTTGACCTTAGGGGTTAAGCTTTAACTGCTTAATATTTTAGCTGTCACGTTATCTCACCAGACCTTACTGCATCTGCTCCCACACCTCGATAGCGGCGGCTAAATCTTCCAGGGAGGCGCCCACCGACTTGAACACCGTTATCGCGTTAGGTCCCGAGCGGCCCTCATGCTGGTTACGGACTAGTTGGGCCAGGTCGGCGCGGATATTCTGCTCGGAAAAAGCCCCCTCTGCAATGGCCTGCAAAAGGTCACCACCTTCCCCAAGAACGCCGGCGTAGGTGTCCACGAACACCTCGCTGTATTCAAAGCAATCGGCATCGGTTTCTCGCATGCTCGGCTTAAATGCACCAACCAGGTCCAGGTGGGTGCCTGGTTTCAGCGCTTTACCATGGATCAGAGCCATCGTTGAGAGAGTGGCGCAGCTGATAATGTCCGCCTCTGACACCGCTACGTCCAAGTTAGTAACCGAGGTGCTATCAAAGCGATTGGCAAACGAAGCCGCCAAGGCGGCCGCCTTGTCCGGGTTGCGGCCCCAGACCCGAACTCGGGTAATGGGGCGCACGGCGGCATGAGCTTCAATCAGCATCGGTGCCAGTTTGCCGGTGCCCACTACAAGCAGAGTGCCGGAATCGTCTCGGGCCAGTATCTGGGCGGCCAGGGCCGAAGCTGCCGCAGTCCGGCGCCGGGTCAGTTCGCTGCCATCTATGCAGGCCAGAGCCCGACCATGGGTGCCTTCACTGAGCAGATAAACCCCAGAAATGGCTGGCAGACCAAAGTCAGCATTTTGGGGAAACACGTTCACCATCTTCACGCCGATGTAACCGTCGGTTTCCCAAGCGGGCATCAACAACATGGTGGCGTCGCCATCGGGCCGGTGCATGGTGTGATGATGCCGGGGCGGTGATTCAACACTGTCGCGAAAGGTATTGGCCAGTCGATTAATGAGTGCTGGCCAGGGTAATGAGGCGGCGACCTCTTGAGCAGAAATAATGCGCATGTCAGTTGTCCAAGAGTATGGGTAAAATAAAACACCATTTTTCATACAATGAAAATACATGTTGTATCATGCTTTCCATATTTATATCTATTTCAAACCAAAAAATTATGCAGACATCCATTATAATTCAATAAAATATTTACAATGAATTTCTTGTTAGTGGTTTATTACTGAGTGCGTCCAGGGTAATGAGCCAGCGACTTCTTGCGCAGCAATGATACACATATCACATATCACATATCACATATCACATATCCAATATCCAGAGTATAAGTAAAATAAACCGTCATTTTTCATATTTCCATCTATTTCAAACCAAAAAATTGCGCAGAC
>Ga0307489_10002733_pt1 | contig 11805 bp, 17 predicted proteins | sample SB12metaG_FD_202247 | JGI IMG/M metagenome (GOLD analysis project Ga0307489, IMG submission 202247) | Sea-ice brine microbial communities from Beaufort Sea near Barrow, Alaska, United States - SB 1.2 | ecosystem: Environmental > Aquatic > Marine > Coastal | place: USA: Alaska | collected...
GTCTACGCGGATGTGCGTCCATACATCGCGCCGGGGTGATTATATCGTGGCTCTCAAGTGTTACGATGACAAGCACACATAATCATGATGAGATTAGTACACATTAGCCAGAACCCGCGCGCGTCCGATTACGTCGTGGCTCTCAAGTGGAGTGTATGTTCGTGAGACGAGCAGTTTGGAAACGAATTTATGATTACAATGATGACATTAGCGCCCTCCCCGTCCCCCCCTCCACTCATGACTTCCACTCTAACGCGACTACACAAAATCCCTCACCCACGCAACACGAAACACGGCACAACGCACTCCGCCACGTCACAATGCACCCAACCCAAAAAATCCGAGAAACAGCACAATGCTCTCCGCCACAGTGCAGAGCTTAACTTGCGCAAGTAGCTAAAAAGTCTCTCCCTTTGCCTCCTCATCACATCGCCACCCTCGTCCGGTCGGGGAATCTCCTTGACCGCCTTCTACCTCCACATTTAGCTGGACACTTACGCCGCCACCGGAGATCCGCCGTCCAAGGAGCGCGCCTCCTTCTTGTCCGTGAACGTCCACACCTTGGACTTGCCCTCACCGCGCGGCTCCACAGCCACGCACTTGGTGTAGCGCCGCAAGTTGAATGAGAAAGCAAAGTGAAGAAAAGCTTCATCATGTTTCAGCCTGAAGCGCTAGAACCGAGCACTGCCAACCCGGGGTCAACCTCAGGCAAAATTGGGGTCAACCCGGGGTCAATCTGGGGTCAATCCGGGTGCAACCCGTGGTCAACGTAGGGTCAACTTGGGTTCAACTCGGAATCAATTGGAGTCAACCTTGGGGTCAACCTGCACAGCCATTGGGGTCAACACAGGGACAACATGGGATCAACCTGGGGTCAACCCTCAGCGCCCTGCCTTGGACGCAACGCGCCACAGCGCGGCGGCGACGGGCGTGGGGTCGTACAGGTACAGGTCCGGGTACTTCTCCTTCAGCGCGTTCGTCGCCCTCACCGCCTTGTAGTGTGGGATGGCGCACTCCAATTGACAGGGCCGCAGCATACATTGCCTGCCACGTCGAAACGCATTTCGAACCCTCGTTTCATGAGTTGAATAGCCCCCTGTGACGCGGCGATCAGTATCAATCAGGCCTCCTGCTCGTTAGTCATTGACACGCATTTGAAGCCTCGCTGCTTGAGTTAAATGGCATCCAAGCACGTGGCGGAAATGATCTGCTAGACCCTGCCACGTGGTGCGCCACGTGGGTGCTGCCGATGCGGTGGTGCAGGAAGTCAAACACAGCGCCGTACGGGCGATCGATGGTCAGGAATGCACCCTTGGTGTAGCGGCGCAAGTTGAAATTGAAAGTAAAACTTAAAAGCAGTTCATCATATGTAACTTTCAAGCGAGAGACCATGCACTGAATGAAGCGAGACGCTTCCATATGTATAAGGAGGCACCAGGCTGTCCCCCTGGCCCCCATCAGAGAGTGGCGCTTCCGCGTGTATAATGAGGCACCAAGCTTTCGCCATGGCCGCCGTGGCGCGTGGAACACCGGTTCCAATACGTTCCAACCTGCACCGCCCTACCTTGATGTAAGACCACTCGGAGGCGGCGAGGTGTGGCACGTCAGTGTCGGTGTGCTGCAGCCACGTGTACAACACCAGCCACACGTTCACGACCACGTAGGGCCCGAAGTACAACGCGGCGACTGACGCGAGTCCCGCTTTGTAGGGACTGATGGATGGTGCTCGCCACGTCATTACCCACATTATGAACCCTCGTTGCTCGAGTAAAGCGTCATGCTATGACATGGCAAGCACGCTATGACATGGCAAGCACTATCCATCAGTCTATCAATCACTTCGAGCTGATGGATAGTATTCGCCTCGTCATCAAACACTTCATGAAGCGATCGTTTATTGAGTTAAGTTGCTTGCTGTGACGTGCCACCAGTCATCAAAGACATTGTGGACCCTGCTTTCTTGGGTTTCTTGAGTTAAGCGGCATGCTATGACGTGGCGAGCACTATCCACCAGTACCTACCGCGTTGGCGACCCAGGCCACAAGCCCGGCGGCAACGGCGGCGACGCCCACGTCGGACATCCACACCTTCTTCTTCCAGCTGCCGGGGAACAGCTCCACCTTGCCGGTGTTGATGCTCGGGATGAAGTGGTTCGTCACGCCGCCTGGCAGGGCCCTACACCGCTCTCAACCTCCACCTCAACTCAAGCCATCACAACTGTCGACCCATCACACATGCCAAGCTGTCACAGCTGACAGGGAGACTACTCAAGTTCAGTACCAGAAAGATGCTCACGTTGAGCTGTCAATGAAACTGGCGTTAGGTCAATAGCGCAGAGATGCTCCAGTTGAGCTAGCCGAAGGATGTGGCCCTGCCGCGTGAGGAGCCGCCGGTGGCGCCCGTGAGCAGGTATGCTGGCCACCCGAAGATGAGGTGGAAGAAGAGTTGAATGGCGCCGAAGGGACCGCTGCCCACGGACTCACGCATGCCCAGGTTCAGCTCTCCCTTCAGCTCGCCCTTCACGTATGGCACGTGAGTCTCGCCCTAGGTGTAGCGGCGCAAGTTGGGGTTGAAAGCAAAGTCTGAAAGCAGGTCATCATATTTTGGGATGAGACCAAGCGCGGTCAACTCGGGTTCAGAGACAGAGATATTCTTCAGCGTGTATAAGGGCCACCAGGCTTTCACCCTGGCCACCGTGGTCAACCTACACCGCCTCACCTCGGTGAGGTGGTTGGTGCGCGAGTGGTGCACAGCGTGTGACCGCTGCCAGCTGAAGTACGGCACCTAGATGTAGCGGCGCAAATTGAATTTGTAAGTCAGGTTTGCAAGCGGCTCATTATCACATTTAGGTTTCAAGCACTGAATCCAAGTGCGGTCGACCCGGGTTCAACTCGAGGTGACAGGGGTCAGGGCGAAAGCTCGGAGATATCTCCATACACGCGAAAGCGTCTCTCTGTCACGGGGGCAGGGTGACACCCTGAACCCTCCTTTATGCAAGCGGAATCGACTCTCTGTTACACAACCGGTGTCAGCTTTAGAGGGTCAACCTGCACTGCCCTACCAGCAGGAGGGAGTGCAGGAAGTAACCCACGGCGTCCTGGAGCTGGCGGTTGTCGGAGAACGCGTTGTGGCCGCACTCGTGCGCCACCACCCAGCACCCCATAGCGTAGGGACTGCCGGAGAGCGCTCGCCGCGTCACCTAACGCATTTTAACCCTCTTTTCTTGGGTAGGTTGGCATCCTGTGACGAGGCGAGTACTCTCCATCAGTCCCTAGCAGGCGGCGGTGCTCCCCGCGTGGGCCGCGTGCGCCGCGGTCACGGGCACCATCGCCACGGTAGGGACTGATGGATAGCGCTCGCCAGGTCGTCGGGCGCCATTAACCTCAACAACATACATAACGAGAGTTCAAAATGCGTGCGAGTATGACGCGACGCGAGGAGCACTATCCAACCATACCGTGCCGACGGTGCCCGTCACCAAGGCGTACGCAACCCACGCGGGGAGGAACGCGACCGTCAGCGGGAGGTACAGGTACGCCAGCGCGCCGTGCCCTAGGGACCGTGGATAGCGCTCGCCGCGTCATCAAACGCACTTCGAACCCTCAAGAATCAAAGAAACGAGGTTAGCTGGCTCAGTGGCGTCCTCCGAGAAAAAAACGAGACGCTTCCGCATGTATGAGGAGGCACCAGGCTTTCGCCCTGGCCCACGAGCGATTCATGACGTGAAGTGGCGAGCATTGTCCGTCGGTCCCCACCGCAGCCCACGGTCATGGCGAGGGACAGCGCGGCGTACGCCATCGACTTCCTGCGGTAAGGGTTCGGAGCATCATTGTTCCCTGTACCTCGTTTGTACAGGACCGACGTGAATGCTCGTAGACACACGGAGTATACGGAGGAGGAGGAGGAGGAAGAGGAGGAGGTTGAGGAGGAAGAGGATGAGGAAGATGAGGATGAGGGGGAGGAGGAGGAGGTGCAAGAACGCCGGTCGAGTGCTTGTTCTCAATAACCCCCCTACACAGTGTCCTTCTTGAAGCAATCAGCCGGGACGGACGCGAGCACCTCAGCGCGGGTCGGGAACTGGTCCTTCGGGGGGAATGCCATGGCTTTGCCCTTGAGGCAAGGCCAAGCACTGATGACAACGCTCGCCGCGTCATGGATGGGCGTTGAACTCACGATACGAGGGTCGTCACACATGGTGGACGACGCGGCGGTGCGTGTTTCACAGCGCCGGCGTGGTGGATAACGCAACTGGGCCTAGTTGAAAGAAAGAAAGTAAGTGGGGCGCACACACGCCACAGAAGTTAGAGTGTGGGATGCTGTGCTCAGTGCCCCATACCGCGAGGCCGGAGGGGTACAGGTCGGTGAAGTCCTCCGCGGCAGCGGCGGCGGCGGAGGCGGCACCAAAGTCCTCCGTGGAGACGACGGCTGCGGAGGCGGCGGGCGCGCGGCAACGGACCCCCCGGAGCCCCCGGGCGGCGCCTACGTGGGCGGCTGAGACGCTGGAAGGCAGCTGGGCGCCCCCGAGACCGCGAGGGACGCGGCCGACCGCGGCCCGCGGCGCGATCCTCGCCGAGGGGGCGGCCACGCGCATCGGGCACGCCACAGAGGCCATAACAGCAGCCATGTCGGCTCGGAACGGACGCTCGAAAGGGCGCGCGGGGCTCGAAGTGGCGCGCGTGGAAACGGTTTCGAACTTTGCCTCGTCCGAGCATAGCCACAGATAACGAACAAAAAACGCCACGTCACTTTCTTGGATGGAACAACGGGAAGTACACGAGGGGCTCAGTGACAACCGGAACGTTACTTGCTCCACCCGACGGCACCCGTGCTTCCCACGGGCATGTGCACACTTCGACACCACCATGCCCGCCCTCAGCAGCGCAGCGACACACGGGAACCACACCGGGGCACTTTCATAGATTCTTCGGAACACGAAAACAGCGTGAGGACCACCCAGCCCTTCGATCTTGTCACTCCGAACCGCGCGTGCCGCCGCGCCGCCCCGGTCATTAAGAACGCCCCGTCCCCCGCGGTCCGAGTTGAAAAAGCGTGATCGATCCACGCCTATGCGTTCGGCGATGAGCTGCCCGTGGGGCTCGGACACTTGCTGTTCCGCGGCGTTGAATGGGCACCTCGGCGGCCGCTGTTGATCGTTGCAGCGGGTGAATGATGGATATCGACGCTACTGGCGAGGTTTGGACCCACGCCGGTGGGCCCAGGCAGCAGGAGGCGCTGACGGGGCTGGACGAGCTCAGTGCTTCATGAAGAGCCTCCACAGCTCCAATGTATTCATGCAACACGTGTTCACGGGACACCGTCGTACCACACGAAGCGACGTGACGATGCAATCCACCACGCAACCCTGTTCACCTGAACACACATGAAATCATTTGCCCCGGCATCTGGCATCCTGGCAGCACGGAGGACGTGTGGTGTGTATAGCTAGAGCCGTATTCTACAAAAGTCCGTGGTCTGTAAAACGATTAGCTAGCTCACCTGGCATCGCGCCGCTGCGCCCACGCACCGCCCGCCCCCGTCGCTGTACTCGTAGCTTTATACTCGCCGAAAGTCAAAATTGGCTTCTGTACCAGCTCCGCCTTCTTTCTTCAAGTACACAGTCAAGGCGACAAGGGTGCCCAGCAAAATGCCACGAGCCGAGAGCGCGCCACACAAGTATCCGCGCGCCGCACGACTCCCGCCCCGCCGCCGCCACCGCAACAACCCTCGTCTATCGCCCCCAGATCCAGCCGATGACGACCTCGGCGCAAGACGACCCTCTCCCGTCGATGCTGCTCGGCCCCATGCTCGAGCACCTGCCCGACCTCTTTCAGAAGGAGGTGCTGCGAAGGCTGGGTCCCACGGACCTGGCCTCGCTTGCGGGGGTGGGGCGCGGGTGCGCGGCGGCGGTGGCGTCAACCGCGCTCATGCTGTGGGCCAAACATGCGAAGCTAACTCCCCGTTGGTACTTCGGGTTCTACCTCCCACCGCTGTGTATGAGGCTGGCTTGTTTACACGCCGCTCGTGGCGGGCACCGGGAGGTGTTGGAGTGGCTGCACATGACCGGCGCCCCATGGGGTGCGACGACGTGTGCAATCGCCGCCATGGGCGGGCACCTGGCGGTGTTGCAGTGGGCGCGGGAGCACGGCTGCACATGGGACCCGGACCTCGCGGCATGGGACCCGGACACATGTGCGCAGGCCGCGAGGTCCGGGCACCTACGCGTGCTGCAGTGGGCGCGGAAGCACCACTGCCCGTGGAACTGGTGGACGCCGGCTTGGGCCGCTGCGGGTGGGCACCTGGAGGTGTTGCAGTGGGTGCGGGAGAATGACGTGACCGGCGCGGTTTGGAGCGAGAGCCGCGTGCGTGATTACGCCGGTGGGCCCAGACAGCAGCAAGTGCTGACGTGGCTGGACGAGCTGAGTGGCCCGTGAAGAGCAATGTGTGTTCAACGTACGGCGTCGGTACCACAAAAAGCGACGAACACAGAAACGATGATGCACTCCATCTTCACCATCTTCTGCCGACAACGCTGTACACACGAACATATCTGCCCGGGCACTTCGTTGCCTGGAGAATGTCTGCTGGGATAGCTGGAGCTTAAGGTGCCATTTGCTATGTACGATCAATGTGCATTCCGTGCATCGCGCCCGCGCGCCGTCCGCCACCGCTACCTTGGGTCAGGCACCTAACTACAACCAGCACATTCCACCGTTGTCAACATGGACTTCCATACCAGCCTGCCAGCTGCCCGAAAAGGATCTACTCGTAGAGGGTGCCCAGCAAACCGCCACGAGGGGAAGCTAGCGCCAACACAAGTTTCCGCGCGCCGCACGACTGCCGCCGCTGCTGCCATCGCCCGCGCCGCCGCTACCGTATCTGCATCCCCCCCTGCGGTCTAATACCAGTACTGAGTTGCTACACAGAGACGCTACGCGCTGCAGAACGAGTATTTGTACGAGTAACTTCAGATACGTGCAACTAGTGCTGTCTGATTGAGTTTTGATAACTAGATCTACGTCACGCGAGGCGTTTAGCCTCTGCCTATTCATATTTATGTATTTATGTTACGCCGGCGCCAGCACCTGCGGTGTAGTGCCCTTACTGCCCAGGACCAGGGGCTTCCACTCGTCCACTTCACAGCTTAACCAAAGCCGTCTTGGTCAGTGAACGTGTCATGTTTGCGACGAGCCATGACCTACACGCTACTGACGCCACCCACCGTTTCACACAGAAAGTGCTCACGTTGACCTGAGAGTGGACGAGTGTTGGACCCTGCCCCGGACAAAGCGACGCGGACAGAGACTCTTGTGCGAGCACTCCTCAGCGTACCAGTGCCTAGGGACTCATGAATATTGCTCTACATGTCATAGGAAGCCATGTAACTCAAGAGACAAAGGTTTAAAATGAGTGTGATGATGTGGCAAGCACTATTCAAGATGGAACGCGCTCGCCACGAAACAGGATGCCATTTAAGTCGATAAACGAGGGTTCAAAACAAGCGTGATGACGTGGCCAGCACCATCCATCAGTCCCTACCAGTGATGGCGCTGGCACTCGGCGCCGCAGTAAACCACTTCCCGGAAGCAGAGCCGTTTGACAAAGAAATGACGCTGTTACCAATATAATTGATCGACCAATCCCAGCAGGGAAAGTAATCATCAAGATCGATCAATATCGATCGTTATTGGTATCAGCTGCACTTCCTCTGTCATACTACGTTCCATCTCAGCAGTTAGTTTGACCAATCAAACTCAGTGTCGGTTTTGGGATCGAATCGACGTGCCGGCTGAAAGAATTGCTTAGGGAAGACCCCGCCCGGCAGAGCGAGCACTTCTTTACGGGTGAAGACGCCAAGCAGAATGCGCACAGCAGCCGCGGGTCCGTTGCTCCGCACAGGTTGAAGCGGCACAAGTTGAAATTGAAAGCAACATTTGAAAGCAGATCATCATATCTTAGCGTCAAGCGCTGAAGCCAAGCGCCGTCCCACCAGGGTCAACCTGGGGTCAACCTGGGGTCAACCTGGGGTCAACCTGGGGTCAACCTGGGGTCAACCTGGGGTCAACCTGGGGTCAAGCTGGGGTCAACCCGGGGTCAAGCTGGGGTCAACCTTGGGTCAACCCGGGGTCAACCTGGGGTCAACCTGAGGTCAGTCTGCACCGTCCTACCAGGTTGCACGCGCTTTGAATCGCGACGAGCTCGGCGGCAGACAAACCCGCCTCCCACTTAGGGCCAGATGGGTAGTGATCGCCACGTCATGTGATGCCGTTCAATTCATAAAACGAGGGTTCACAATGCATTTGACGATGTGGCGAGCAGGATCTATAAGTCCCGCCTCCCGCGTCAGGTTATCCCATTTATCAGGGCCTTAACAGATTATGCTCGCCACGTCATGTGATGCCAATTTACTCAAGAGACGACGGTCTAAAATGTGGAGGATGACGTGGCAGACTTAAGCAACGAAGGTCTAAAATGTGGAGGATGACGTGGCAGAATGAAGAAACGAAGGTCCAAAATGTGGAGGATGACGTGGCAGAATTAAGAAACGAAGGTCTGAAATGTGGAGGATGACGTGGCAGGCATTAACTGCCAGGCCCCACCACTCCTGAGTGGTGGTGTCTACGCCGAGGTGTAGGGGCGCAACTTGCAATAGGCCGATTTCGGTATATCGCCTGGGTGAAATGCCCATACAGAGTTGCGGGCAAAGCGTCAGCGCTCCGCGCGCGAAAGCGGGCGCCAGGTTGAATGCCCATACAGAGTTGCGGGCAAAGCGTCAGCGTTCGGCGCGGGAAGCGATATACCGAGATCGGCCTATTGAAAGCAAAACCTGAAAGCAGTTGGGGGATTCATTAATGATCACGATGGGAAGTGCCTTGGGGCCCGATGACCGTAATATTTCCTCCCCTTCTTCTTCATGTTTTAGTCTGAAGGTCTGAATGCCTGACACCAAATGCTCTCAGCAGGGGTTTCAACTTCTACCGCCCCACCCAGGTGCGCCGCTATGCCCGCCATTTTCATGAAGCGGTTGGTTTGCGCAAACACTGATTTTAGCACCTCACTTTGCCCCCTCCAGTCGGACCCCCCCAGATTGCTACTCGTATTATGCGCGAGCAGGGACCCTGATTGGAGCATCGCGATTTTCGCCCTCGATTTGGCCGCGGTCGTCTGCGGCGATTCCGCATAGTCGGTGCCCCGCGTTTCTTCCCTGCACAAATTCACGGAACTATTGATTTGTCTTCTGATACCTGCTTGTAGCGGCGCACGTCGAAATTGAAAGCAAAGTTTGAAAGCGTTTCATCGTGTTGTAGCTTCAAGCGCAGAAACCATTGGGGCTTTCAACGCGGGTTTTCATACTGTCAACCTGCACCGCCCTACCTGCTTCCATTTCTTCAGACAGGTTATTCGGCTTCCACACGTGTTCAACGCCGCCACTCATGTGCCTCGGTGTAGGGGCGCAATTGCAAGTCGGCGTAAGATACACGGCGATGTTGCCTTTCTATGACTCAAGAATGTTTTGGCGCCCACACCCGTCGATCTATGCGGGTGGGCGCCAAAACTTGAAAGCAAAACTGAAAGCAAAATAATAACTGAAAGCGACACTTGAAAGCAACTTGCAGTGTTAGTTTCAAACGCTGAAACCATGCGCTTTCGACACTTGGTTCGACCTGCTCTTACTGGTGGCCAGCAACCTGCGGGCTCCTGAAAACCTCCCCACCTCGGCCCGTGGAAATTCGCATTGAGACTCCACAGAGCGTGCGGGCACCCCTGCGTGTAGCAACGCAAGTTAAAAAGCGATTCATCATTTTAGATTCTACTGATTATACCCAGCGGTGTCTAATCGGGGTCAAGCTGGGTTCAACCTGGGGTCAACCTAGGGTCAACCTGGGGTGAAGCTGCACCGCCCTACTTGCGCAGCCGCCATGCTGAGAAACGCCGCCGCCATTGTCTTCGCGACATATTTTGTCACCGGGCAATCGCCGTCTGTCAGGAGAAATTCACCGAGCACACACTGCGATTCCATGTGGCCCTGGTCGGCTGCCAGGCGCAGCCATCGCCCTGCCTGGTCGTTTCCATCTGTGGCCAAATGTTTGCCCAGCTCGAGCTGCGACCGCATGTACCCCAGGGTGGCAGCCTTGCGAAGCCATGTAACAGCCTGCGCCATATCTATCGCCACGCCGTATGGCCAGAAATGCCACGTCATGCCATTCAACTCGATACACGCGGGCGGAAAATGCGTTGGATGACGTGGCGAGCTATATCCGCTCGCCACGTCATATATCCGCTCCCCACGTCATTCAAGAAACAAGGATTCCGCGTGCGTAGTAGGATGACGTGGCGAGTGATAACTGGTAGGCCTTGCCACGCCGTTTCCGAAGGTGTAACATAACGCAACGCCGTGTGTGGCCGACAGATTCCCCTGGTTAGTGCCTGGCAGAAACTGCCCGCCTCGTCATCCGCCGCATTCTGAACCCTCGTGTCTTGAGTTAAACGTCATCGTACAATACGGCGAGCAATAATGCCAGACCGAGTGGTGGTTGCATCATCCACCGCTTTTGAACCCTCGTTTCTTGCTTTAACTGGCATCTTATGACGTGGCGAGCAATATCTGCCAGGCCCTGCCCCTGCGCTGCAGCCAGGCGCCACCATCGCGTAGGTGCGCAAGTTGAACTTGAAAGCAACATTGAAAGGAGTTAGTCGTACTTGAGTTTCAAGCGCTGAAATCAGGCGCTCTCAAGTCGCAACACGGGTTGAGCTGGTTTCAACTTGCACCGTGCCACCATCGGATGGCTTCCGCGAGGTTGTGAGCCACGTCGCCCTGTTTCTTGTCTCCCTTGTTGGCGAAGAAGATGGCTACGTCGTTCTGCGCCTCAGCGTCGCCTCGCTCGGCGGCGGCCAGGAGCCGGACATCGGGTTGCGCGGCCATGCCAAATGTACGGAAGGCTTGAAGGCTGCCTGGCATAATGATGTCACTTTCTTGTTGTTGTTGCTGGGCACCCTTGCAGGACGGCCGTCTCTGGGGTCGCCGTTTGCCCTCCGCAAGCCTCAGCGCGGTGGCGTGATCAAGCGTGTCGCGGTGTGCAAGCTGCAGGGTTCGGGGGTTGCTACGGTCAGCAACGATGCCTGGCATAGCCGAACTGGCACGCGCGTCGCGCGGGGAGAGAGCGGGTAAAAAAAAATCGTACGAGGCAGGGTCGGGCAAGAAGTTCCCGAGAGGTGGTTCGGCGGGCGCGCGCTCGTTAAGTCGCGCCCGGGGAGCCGGCGCGGTCTATGTCGCCTCTAACGCGCCGTACGAGAGTGTCATCGGCGGCGGCGACGGCGCGTTCGTTGCGGCGGCGCCGCTCTTCGCTAGATCCCGTGCATTTGTGCTATATCGCGCCAAGCGCTAATTCTTGGCTGACTCGTTTCTTGAGTTATTAGACCATCAACTGGCCAACATTCCGTCTACGGAGTTTTTTTATGTACCCCAAATGGCGGTCAACGCATCTGGATTTCGGGCAGGGCTGTTCGGGCTCAGTTGAAACGGGGTTCCCATCTGAACACGTGTGGAGCCAAGACGCACACGTGTTTGGTGCCTTGCCACCTGCCACCTGTGTCGCGGCCCGCGCCTACCGACGCCACCCTCCGCGCGCTGCTGCTGCGCGGATGCCTCGTTACGAGGCTCCTCCCACGACACAAAAAGCAGGGCGGGGGCGGGGGCGGGGGCGGGGGCGGGCGGCAGGCGTGAGGGCATTCAACTGGGCACGGCACCCTAACGTGACGTCCCGCGCCACGCCCGCGCGCGGCAATGGCGGCACCAGATGGCGCCGG
>Ga0307489_10002734_pt1 | contig 11801 bp, 17 predicted proteins | sample SB12metaG_FD_202247 | JGI IMG/M metagenome (GOLD analysis project Ga0307489, IMG submission 202247) | Sea-ice brine microbial communities from Beaufort Sea near Barrow, Alaska, United States - SB 1.2 | ecosystem: Environmental > Aquatic > Marine > Coastal | place: USA: Alaska | collected...
TGCGCGATAGCTGGGTGGTAGAGCCTCGCGTGCGACCTGTTGTACTTCAATTTGCCTTTTTCAATTTGCAAATTGAAGCATGTGTCGACGGCAAATGGGTCCCCTCTCCGTCGGCCGAGGCGGGAAGTGGGGTTTTCTTGGCTGGGTCGCCCGGATACCGACACTTCTTTCACGCTGCCGCAGCGGGGGCACCCCTTTCCGAGGAATGGAAAAGTTGCGGACCGGTTTGCCTAGAAAACCACATCTATTGGCAATCTCACATATTCAGAGGTTACCCATAGTATGCGGAATAAGTATCGAGTAATCGACCACACGACCACTCGACCAGTTGAACTCACGACTCGACCAGTTGAACACACGGACTCGACAGTTGAACACACGACCCAGCCACATGCTGTTTGCCTGTGTGCACCGGTACACGCGGATCTGGCACGATCTTGACGAGATCTACGAACCTCGCGTGTGCAATGTCAGGTAAGACCGGTTTTTGCCCTCATTGTACAGACGTGTACCGGTGCACATAGTCAAACATCGTGCGAGGTTCGGTCGTGTGTTCAACTGGTCGAGTCGTGTGTTCAACTCGTCGAGTCGTGAGTTCAACTGGTCGAGTCGCAATATCAGATACTTATTCCGTATACTACCCTTCCGTGGCCCCGTGGGCGACACACTCGAGGCGTGGCAGGCAGAGCGCGCAGGCAGAGTGTGAGACGTGATTTCCACCGTTCGAAATGCGGCCAAACCCTAAACCCTAAACCCTAAACCCTAAAAGCCCAGGCAGCGCCGTGCCATCCGTCACCCGGGCCATCCGTGGCGGGCCCCAATCAAATGCACCGCCGGCGTCATGCATGTGCCGCGGCACGGCTAGCGGCAATATATATGATGTTTGGCATGGCAATCTAAAAGCCGCTTTGCGCACGCGCCAGAAGTGGTCAATTAGATCAGTGATGTGGCTCCGCATCGTTTATTCACACTTATACTTATAACTAACGTTCATCGGAGCACTAAGACGCTCACATGTTGAGCAACAATCAACCCCATTCTACATACAGACCAAACGACTCACTTGTTCTTGTATGAATCAAACCGGTTCTCGCTTTTCTGCTTATCGAAGGTGTATATGATGCAGTCCATACTTTCGCAGTTTGCCGCCGGGTCGTTTTCATCGAAAGTGTTCGCAACAGCTGGCGTTTTGGCCACCATTCTCCTGAGGCTAGGGACTGATGGATAGTGCTCGCCACGTCATAGGATGTCGTTCAACTCACGAAACGACGGTTCAAAAATGCGTCTGATGACGTGGCGGACAGTAATCAGCACATCATGAGATGCCATTATCTCAAGAAACGAGGGTTCAGAATGCGTTTAATGACGTGGCGAACGCTATCCATCAGTCCCTAGGATGCAGTGGGTGAGCAAGGGCGGCCGAACACAATAAACGCGGGTTGAAAATGTGTATGATGACGTGGCGAGCAGTGTCCATCAGGTCCTCCCAGGGGCTTACACTCGTTCACTTTTCGGCTTGACATGAGCACCTTTTGTGGACTATGTTGGCGGATGTCGGTGTGAAAATGGCTCAGGTTGAGCTGAGAAGTGGACGAGTGGAAGCCCCTGGTTCCTACCTGAGACGTGGCACCAGCACGCTGCCGGCCACGATCTGCATTGGGTGGTATAGAAGGATGGGCAGGCACAGCCACACTAGGTCCGGCGACCCGGAAAACAGCGCCGTGCGGAAGGGTCTTTGAGAACAAGCGCTCCACCGAAGTTGATTCTCCTGCTCCTCCGTATACTCCGTGCGTCTATACGAACATTCACCCCGCATGTAAGTCATGCTCTGATTCCGTATACTCCGCGCATCTGTATGAGCATACACCATGCAGGGAAGTCATGCTCCGATCTCAATCGAGTGCTTATCCTCCACACCCCCCCCACCGTGATGAGCGGCAAACCGAACGCCATCGTCTTCTGCGACCCCATGAACACAGCCGCCACCTTGTTGTAGCGGCGCAAGTTTGAAACCAATTGAAAGCAAAGTTTGATATGCGGTTTATCACAGTAAACCCATACAGACTTTAGGGTCTGTCCGCTTCAAGCGGTTGAGGGGATTGTCTAATGCTCACCATGTGAAGCGCCTTGGAAATCGATGAACGGTAGTAACAATAATGATAAGACTCTACGCGCGATCAACCCAGGATCAACCTGCACCTCCTGCCTTGTCTCTGTTGCTGAGCTTGATGACGTTGGCGCAGAAGAATATTGCGGACATGTACAGGAACATCAATGTGGCCAGGACCGCGGCAAGCACGGCCTCGCAAGAGGGTCGTCGATGACAAGCATTCGACCCAGGTCGGAGCACGGCTTACGTTGAGTGTGACTTCGATAATAGCCCTGTGGGTGAGGTGTGCGCACTGGCGGCCCACTGGCGCCGCCAGCGAACGGTGCCCTCACTAAAATCCCTGTCAGTGGCACATTTTTGAAAGGTTGAGCAAAAAAACGGTTAGTGCTCAAAGCGAGCGCCGACCCTGCCGGCTTCAAAGTCAGCGCAACAAAACTGCGTCAGTAGAAATCCGCTGATACTTGTCCAGAAGTAATAGGGATCTAAAGGATAGAAGCGCGAAGGACGAGGGCAGGACAGTCACTGAGAGCAAGCATTCGACCGAAATTGGAGCATGACCAGCCTTCAGGGTGAGTGCTGGTACAGACACGCAGAGTACACAGAGGATGAGAAAGATATTCTTCACCGTGGGTCCAGTGCTTGTTTTTCATAACCCCCTGCTGGTACATACGCGCGGAGTATACGGAGGAGGAGGAAGAGGAGATTCAACGTCGATGGAGTGCTTGCTCCCAATAACCACCCTGCCACGTCTGCGGGGGCGACGCCGAAGCCGGTCTTGAAGGTATTGCTGAATGTGTTGAAGATGATTGCCAGCGCGATGTAGTGGCGCATGTTGAGATTGAAAGCATGTTTTCGGTTTATCACGTTTTAGCTTCAATCGCTGAAACCAAGCGCGGTCAACGCGGGGTCACGCTGTAGTCAACCTCAAGTCAACATGGAGTCAACCTTGGGTCAACCCGGGGTCAACCTGGGGTCAACCTGCACCGCCCTGCCAGGATCAGGTCGCTCGCCAGCTTCAGCTGCTTCTTCGCCGCTCCAATTACCCCGCCCAGGTCGCAGGGTCCTTGCGACTAAGCACTCGACCGAGATCAGATCATGACGTGTAGGGCTGAGCCGGCCAAGATCATGATGTATAGGGCTGAGTCGGCGACGCTGAACGCGTTTCCGTGCGTGAACCACCTCTCGGGGGCAGTTATCAGCCGTTTCAGGCCTGTAATCTTGGGGTGAAGTCTCGTACAGACGCGCGGAGGAGGATGGAGAGGTCGAATAACGGTCGAGTGCTTGTTCTCAACATCTACGGGACTCAGGCCCCTGTGTCGTAAAAGACAAACCATACGGCAGTCCAAATGGCCTGCTTTGTATGGCGCAAGGACAGAGATCTGGTATCGACAGCGACATTTCGTCCGCGTCCCATCGCCGACCGGATTCGGCCGCGTGAAAGTAGTTTCCACACTTGGGACCGGCCGACCAGAACGCGATGTTTTACGACACAGGGGCCTGAGTCCTGTAGACCCCCCTGCCATAGCCGGGATCGCTCTGATCCCCATGCCGACAACCACCGGCAACAGCACAGTGTACACAAGCTTCGTCACCGCCAGAACCGGGTCGACATTGGCCAGCGCGCCGCCGTTGCCCACTAGCCAAGGGCTTACACTCGTCCACTTTTTAGCTTGTCGTAAGCACTTCTGATGGGTGGTTCAAGCGATGAAGCCGGCTCAACTTGAGCTGAGAAGTGGACGAGGGGAAGCCCCTGATAGGTTGCATACAAGGGCTTACAATCGTCCACGATCCGGCTTGATGTGAGCACTTTTTGTGGGCAACGTGGGGTGTATTAGTTGGTTTCAGTGACTCAAACGGCTTGAGTGGAGGTGAGAAGCGGACGAGTGCAGGCCCCTGCCATATACAGGAATATGAGCGCGGGGGTCAGGATGATGCCTGTCAGGTTGCTAAACACCGAGCGGTAGTGCCGCAAGTTGAAATTGTAAGCAAACTTTGAAAGCGCTTCATCACATTTTAGATTCAAACGCGGCAACCAAGCGCGGTCAACCCGGGGTCAACATGGGGTAAACCTGCCCGGCTTCAACCTGAGGTCAACCTGGGGTCAGTCTGGGGTCAACCTGGGGTCAGTCTGGGGTCAGCTCGGGTTTAAACCTGGATCAACCTGCGCGCCGCCCTGCCGAGTTAAACAGCGCCACTGCCACGTTGCCGTTTGCAGCCTGCGTCAGCGCCGCGCAGCAGGGTCATGGATATGCTTGTCGAACTAAGTTAGTGCTGACGATAGGGGGGCTTACACTAAGCTAGTATACTTTAGTTTAGGGGCTAGTGGTCAGTGGTTAGTGGTTAGTGGGTTAGTATTGAGGATTACAGTGAGTCAGTAAAATCGGGGGGTTTAATCTAGGCTAGTTTAAGCTACTTTAGGGGCTAGTGCTTAGTAGGCTAGTTTACGGGCGACAAGTATAGTCATGGATCACAAGCACTCCACCGAGATCAGAGGATCACTTATCTTGAGTGTCAATACTCCCGCAGACGCGCGGAGGTGCAGGAGGTGATTCGACGTCGAGTGATTGTTTTCAATGAACCCTCTAAAGGATCATTGAGAAGCACTCGAACCGAGATTGAGCATCACTGACCGTCAGGGTGAATGCTCATGCAGACCTGCTGACTCTATTCGTCGATTAATAACCCCCCTGCCACGCCGGAGCCGATGGTGGTGGGCGGGCACCCCAGGACCACGACAAACACTAAACCCTAAAGCTTGACTCACTGGGTACCTTCAGGGTGAATGCCCATACACACAGACGTGCGGCGAAGGAGGCGAATCATAGTCGGTCCAGTGGTTGCTCTCAACGACCCCCGGGTTTAGAGTTTAGGTATTAGGGTTTAGGGTTTAGGGTTTAGCCCTGCCACGCCGGACCCGATCGTGGTGGGCAGGCACGCCAGAACCACGATCCCGTCAATGAGGCGCGATTTTAGGGTTTAGGTATGGTTAAGGGTTTAGGCCCGGTACCAACTGACTGTTCGCTCATAGTGTACTTGCATTCAACGTCGGTGGAGAACTCGTTCTCAATGACCCCCCTGCCACGCCGGAGCCGATGGTGGTGGGCAGGCACGCTAGAACCACGATCCCATCAATGAGGCGCGAGTTGAGAAACCCGAAGGGCTTCATCAGCGGCCAGGAGATAGGGACTGATGCATAGTGCTCGCCACGTCATGGGATGTCACATGTCAGACATGACGAGTGCGTCAAACCACTTAGCAACTGAGCGACTTCGAGTGCTAAGTCGTCAAAATGGAAAATTCTGATGGGTCAAACGGGACGATTAAGCAAGTCAAGTCGCTAAGTCGCTAAGTGGTCTGAAGCACTTTGACATACCAGGATTCAAAATGCGTTTGATGACGTGGCGAACGCTTTGTGTGAGTCCTTGCGCAAAGAACACAGCCACGGCGAACCCCGCCACGCCGAAGATGAACGTCTGAATCAGAGCGTTGGCCTTCACGTATGGTCGTGTACACCAGTTGCCGTGCGAGCTTATGACAAAGTGCGCCAAACCACATAGACACTTAGTCTGATTTGGTGCTACTTAGTCTGAGTTAGTGCCCGCTCGACCAATTGGAACGCTCCACTTCGACGACTTAGTACTACTTGTTACTAAGTGTCTAAGTGGTTTCACGCACTTTGTCATAACAGGCAGTATATACGAAGTGTCAACGTGTCAAATGCCGGGTGATTTCGAAGACAGCTGGCACCATCTGCAAGGTGTCCACATGAGTTTTCTTGGTAGCTCTACTGGCGGCAACTGCGAGGTGTCACCTGACGGTGGTTTGCAAGACAGCTGGGAGCATCTACGATGTATCGACTGCCAGTGGTTTCAAGGACACAGCCGTGGAGCAAGTTGAAGCATGCAGGGAACCGCGTGCCTTCTTCTACCCTGCCTTGTAGTTTTTAACGGCTTTTTGCAGCTCAAACAGCGGCAGACCCAGGCCGGAGATGAAAAACATCATCTTGACGCAGGGGCTTACACCCGTCCACTATTCAGCTCAACGTCAGCACTTTTGAGGGGATATTGGGTGGGTTTAGTGTTCAAAGCGGCTCAGGTTGAGCTGGGAAGTGGAGGAGTCCCGCCCCTGCCTTGACGGCGTACTGGCTGATGGTCAGCTCTGGGCGGAGCGGCCCGCCATTTGCGCCCAGCCACTAGAGCCCATGAGATATTGGGAGGAACCGAACCCGTCTGTCTTTGGTCATGTGACAGCCGTGTTCGGCCAGATGCCAGCTGTGTTTGGTCAGGTGACAGCTCCGCAGCTGTTTGTGTTTGGTCAGATGCCAGCTGTGTTTGGACGGGTAACAGCTGTGTTTGGTCAGGTGCCAGCTGTGTTTGGACAGGCAACAGCTGTGTTTGGTCACGTGACAGCTGTGTTTGGTTAGGTGACAGCTGTGTTTGGACAGGCAACAGCTGTGTTTGGTCACGTGACAGCTGTGTTTGGTCAGGTGACAGCTCCACAACTGTCTGTGTTTGGTCAGGTGACAGCTGTATTCGGTCCGGTGACGGCTGTGTTTGGACAGCATCTGCCAGGCCCTACGAAGCTCGGGTCGATGCTCGCCGCCACTATGCACATCACCATGCCCACGAGGAAGTAGTTGCTCTTCAGGAAACTCAACGCACGCGACACCGGGTTTGTCGACCATCGAGCAGGGACAACCGAATATAAGTATTGATGTTACCCGCCAAATTGACGATACGTACTTGGCCACGCAGATATAGCCTGCCACGCCAACGTCATTCAACGCACTGCAAACCCTATGACGTGGCGAGCAAAGCAATATTGGCGTGACAGTGGGCACTTTATCTCAGGGGTGTGGGCATTTTAAATCCTGCAGGATTGTGTGCGCCTAATGTCGGGGTGTATCCTGGGGCGGCGTGACTGTGGTGCCAGGCCGTACCATCCGTTGATTGCAACCACGTTCGCCTTCTTGTTGACGGGGACTGGCGGGTCCGACGACTCCTCTATCGGCAGCCCAGTGTTCATGTCCACCTTCGAGATTTTCCCATATCCGCCGCCGCCCTGAGATGGGCGGTTGGATGCCCTCGGCTGGAGGCGGTCGCCACGGCGCGCACCCGCCGCCGCGGCCGCGGCCCCGCCGCCCGCCGTAACACCAACCACGCCCCTGCCGCAACTGCCGCCGGTTCCACCACCGCCGCCGCAACCAACCCCCGCCGCTGCCGCCCGCGCGCTAGGCACCGGCACCCCCTCTACACCCCTATCCGCCCTTTTCCACCCGTTTGCCTTCACGCTCGGTGAAACCCTTGCGGACGCGCGGCGTGCGGCGCCCCCCAACGGGAGCCGCGCGTGGGATGCTCCCGGCGCCGAGGAAGGCGCGATGGCGACGCAGTGGCTCGCCATTGTCGCCGACGGAACGAGGTATTGCGCGGTGGATAGTGCCACGCGTGGTCCACGCGATTAGTTGTTGACGCGGTTTCATGAATCTCCACCAAATTGTCCACTTCTCATCTCAACCTGAGATGTTTTAGTCACTGAGACCGGTCATGTGCCCAGTGTATCCTAATAAAGTGCTCACGTCAAGGCAAAAAGTGCATAGAGCTCTACTCCTTTATCCATCAAAAGATCTTTCAGTGCCACGTCACATCTGCCGGCAGATGTCTACAGCAGAGCATGCCGTAAATTTTAGGGCATCTGACTTCATCGCACATTGGCTCACTTTGCACGGCGCCCCGCGCCCGCCGCGGCCACACGGATCCACGCGGCGGCGGCATACTCCACTTCCGCGTGTGCAGGCGTGCGACATCCAAGCGGCGGCAGCGTGACTCGTATCCTGCAGCAGCCGACACCATTGGTTTTCTCACATATTTAGTTTTAGCCCCTGTGTTGGGGGCGAGCGGGCAAGTACCGAGTATGGGAAAGGTAGGACCTGGCAGTATTGCCCGCCACGTCGTGCAACGCACCTTTCATCCACCAGCTTGCAAATCCTCGCTGCAACCCCACGTCGCGACCCCTCGTTGGAAACCCACGTTCACTCCCTCCTTGAGTTGATTGAGATCGTATGACAACGGGTGAGCACCCCCGATGGGCACGCTAGGACCTGGCTTTACTGGCTGTTGCCCGCCACGTCATCCAGCGCATTTGAAACCCTCGTTTCTTGAGTTCAATCGCGACTGTGATGATGCGTTTCAACACGGCGATCTGTTGCGAGAACCTGATCTCGCGCTCCTCGGTCAGTAATCGTTTTGTCCTTCGGTTGGGGCACAGCGAAAGTAGGCACCGGTGCGTCCCATGAAGTGGCGAGCATTGTCTGCCGGGCCCTAGGGTAAGATTAAGGAGTATTTCCTTGAGAAGGGACTGACGGCGAGCGACATCCCCAAGGTACGGCGGTGCAAGCTGACCCCAGGTTCACCCCGGTTCGACTGCGCTTGGCTTAAGCGCCTAAAGCTACAAAGTGATGAACCGCTATCAGAGTTTGGGTTCAATTTCAAATTGCGCCGCCCCTCCACCAAGGCCATCATCTTCCACGAGGTCATCAGCATTGGCTTCGCCGCTTTTACGTGGTCGGTGAGTCCTGACCCCCCTATAAAGGGCACCTGATCCCCCTATAATGGGCACCTGACCCCCCCCTATAATTCCCACCTGACCCCCTTTATTGGGTTGGGAACCTGACCCCCCTATGATGGGCACCTGACCTTCCTATAATGGGCACCTGAACCCCAATGATAGGCACCTGACCCTCCCAGAATGGGCACCCGAACCCCTATAATGGGCACCTCCCGTGCCGTACCTCCCCGTCTCCTCAGCACGCGTTCCGTGATTGCTCGCCGCGCCAGCACAACCCCTGACCAGGCCTGTGTACACGCTACAACTCCGCAGGCCTGCTACGGCATCCAACCCAGCTCGGGTACCACAGTTGGAATGCTGGCGCAGCGGCTAGCGAAGCTGCCGATGGCCGATAAGGTAGCGGGCGCGTTCGAGAAGTTGCTGGGCAGGGGCTTCCACTCTTCCACTTCTCACCTCATCCGGAGCCGTCTTTGGTCACGGAAGCCGCACAACCTACCCAACGTATCACTCAAAAAGTGCTCACGTCATGCCGAAAAGTGGACGAGTGTAAGCCCCTGACGCTGGCCTTCAGCGACAAGAAGGTGGCGAGGATGGTGGGGTGGTGCAGGTTGAACCCAGGGTGACCCCAGGTTGACCCTTGGTTGACCCCAGGTTGACCCCATGTTGACCCCATGACCCCAAGTTGATCCCAGCCTGACCCCTAAGTTGCCCACAAGTTGACCCCGCTTGGTTTCAGCGCTTGAAGCTTACATGTGATGAACCGGTTTACAGACTTTGGTTTCAATTTCAACTCGCGCCGCTACACGAAGGGTTGGCTCAAGCGGGTGCCAGTCATCAAGAACGTGTATGAAAACAGCCCAAGGCGGCTGACCGTGTCGCTCGCCGAGTCACTCATGTTCCGCGGCGCCATCAAGCAGGGGCTTACACTCGTCCACTTCTCAACTCAGCCTGCGCCGTTTTTGTCACTGACTGAGTGGAACCATCCAACGTGTCTCACAAATAGTGCTGACGTCAGGCTGCGAAGTGGACGCATTCGTCCACTTCTCAACCCAACCTGTGCGTTTTCTCCCACTGACTGAGGGAAAGCATCCAATGTGTATCACAAAATAGTGCTTCCGTTGATCCAAGAAGTGGACTAGTGCCTGGTCTGTTAGCCACGTGAGTTAAGTACGCAAGTAAGTGATCTGGCGATTTAATAACTCGTCCGAGTACTGACTTGCCAAATAATTACTTAAGGCTAACAGACCAGGCACTAGTGTAAGCCCCTGCCAAGAGGCCCATCACATTTGGCGCCAAGCTATGGGCATCATACTGGTTTGTCATGCTCGGCAGGGGCTTACACTCGTCCACTTATCATCTTGACCTGAGTACTTTTGTGGGATGCATTGGGTGTATTGGTGATGGGTTTAGCGGCGCAAGCTGACATTGAAAGCAAAACTTGAAGCCACTTCATAACGATTCAGGTTGAAGCGCTGAAACCAGGTGCTTTCAACACTGGTTTCACCTGGTTTGAAGATGAGCCGCCTTTATGTTGGGTGATTTCAAGGACAAAAAGTGGTTGAGTTGAGTTGAAATGTGTACTTGTGTAAGGCCCTGATGCTCGGCAAAAAGGTGGTGCAGAAAGGGATGCCCGCGAGTCTCAGCCTATCGCTCCCGCCGCCGCGCGGGCTGGCCGGTGGGGGCGTGACCGGTGGCGGGGTTGCCAGCGGGGGCGGGCGGGGGATGCCGGCTAGTCTTAGCCTCTCGCTTCCGACCCCGCGTTGGCTGGGGATTAGCCGGCGGGACTGTGTAGCTGGGGATTAGATGGCGGGACTGAGCGCACCGTCAATAATATCAAAACTTTTGTACCATTGAAAGATGAATGATCCCCTGTGCCGGTGTAAACACAACGAACGAATGAACCGTGTAGCGTCTCAGCGCTAACGCCGTCGGCACTGATGACGACGACTAACGACGTTTTCGATGCCGAGAGAGTACAGGTGCTCCACCATCATATAGGGTACCGGGTGCTCGCCACACGCGCGTCTTCAACCGCGTCGTGTACCGGCAGACCGGTGCTCGCCACTGCTTCCACCTCGTAGTGTACCGGTGCAGTCGCCACGTTATCCACCACATGTGTACTAGTGCTCGCCTCGTTATCCGCCGCATAATGTACCGGTGCTTGTCACGGCATGCACCTCGTAGTGCACCGGTGCTCGCCAGTGAACACAAATGAACGCTCTGTAACTGTTGGCGCATAGCGGGGGGGGCACCACACGAGATGCTAAAGGTGATCAGTGGGCGCATCGGGGTACTGCTTCACCAGCCCACTCTCGAGTGAACACGTGAACGCGTTCTAAGTGTTTGCTCATAGCGGGGAACATGAATCACGAGATGTTCGAAATAATGGCGGCAGTACTTACACGTTCGATTTGACAGCCATGTCGACTAGACTAATAGAGTCAGCGGCTGTCCAGCGGGACTCCGCTCCGCTGCGCACTTGAGCTCGAGAGCTCAGTGCTTCGTTAGTTGTGATAAGCTATTTTCCGTGCTCACATCTCATCACACAACCTCGCCCTGTTGCGCTAGTCGCCATCGGGCGTGCTATAGCCTACAATGCGTATCGGTGGAACATCGATCGATCGTCACCGTCGTGCCTGTCCGCTCTTCGCTGATCATGGTCTGGACGGCATATTCATGTCAGCGCGCGTCGCAAGCTAGCTCTAGTGCCTAGTTTGCATTGAATACTACAGGTAGTATGTTACTATCTGTAGTATGTCGGGATTTTGGTGATTTGGCCAGAAGTCAGATGTGAATTGGCCAATTTACCAAACGAATCAGACACTGCAAATGCTTCAAATTACTACAAATACAGACTAGGTTCTAGCCCCGGAGTTGCCACCTTCGTCCTTGTACTAGCTATGTGCCTGTTCCTCGTACTATGTGCCGTACTAGCTATGTACCGTATCGAGTGGGAGCGGAGACCTCACACTACTTTACATGCGAATGTGCCACATGTCTCCTTGTGCCCACCCGTGGTCCAGTCCTGTCTCTGGCACGCATCGCCGCAGTACCGAGCGATCCTGCATAGCGGGCAAACTTTGAAGTCCTTCAGATGTCCCACAACCTCGCAACCGTTGTTGTGGCA
>Ga0307489_10002735_pt1 | contig 11796 bp, 15 predicted proteins | sample SB12metaG_FD_202247 | JGI IMG/M metagenome (GOLD analysis project Ga0307489, IMG submission 202247) | Sea-ice brine microbial communities from Beaufort Sea near Barrow, Alaska, United States - SB 1.2 | ecosystem: Environmental > Aquatic > Marine > Coastal | place: USA: Alaska | collected...
CACCGCCTCGTGACCTTTCGCCGCGGCGACGTGCAGTGGCGTCTTCCCTCCTTCACTCGCTTGATCAACCTTTGCGCCTGCCTCCACCAGCACCGCCACGACCGCCTCGTAGCCGTTATTCGCGGCGATGTGCAGTGGCGTCAGCCTGAACTTGTCCGCTGCGTCAACCGCCGCCCCCCCCGCCAGCAGCGCCGACACCACAGCCTCGTGGCCGTTCAGCGCGGCGACGTGCAGTGGCGTCCATCCCTCTTTATCCGCCGCGTCCACTACCGCCTTCGCCGCCAGCAGCGCCACCACCACCGGCTCGTGGCCCTTCTGCGCGGCGACGTGCAGCGGCGCCATCCCGTCTCCATCCGCCGCGGTTACCTCCGCCCCCGCCGCCACCAGCGTCGCCACCACAGCCTCGTGACCTTTCGCCGCGGCGACGTGCAGTGGCGTCTTCCCTCCTTCACTCGCTTGATCAACCTTTGCGCCTGCCTCCACCAGCACCGCCACCACCGCCTCGTAGCCGTTATTCGCGGCGATGTGCAGTGGCGTCAGCCTGAACTTGTCCGCCGCGTCAACCGCCGCCCCCCCCGCCAGCAGCGCCGACACCACAGCCTCGTGGCCGTTCAGCGCGGCGACGTGCAGTGGCGTCCATCCCTCTTTATCCGCCGCGTCCACTACCGCCTTCGCCGCCAGCAGCGCCGCCACCACCGCCTCGTCGCCGTTCTGCGCGGCGACGTACAGCCATTTATCGACGTCATCGCCCTTCGGCCACATCTTCGGGTCACGCTCCCGCCATTCCCGAAACATCTCCGCGTCCACCGGTGCCAATGTGAAGCGGCGCAAGTTGAAATTGAAAGTAAACGTTGAAACCAGCTCATGACATTATACTTTCAAGCGCCGATACCAAAGGAACTTTCGACATGGGTGTGCAGTGCAAGCTGAAATGGAGAGCAAACTTTGCAAGCAGCTCATGATATCATTATTTCAAGCGCTGATACCAAAGGCACATTCAACACGGTTGTTTCATTCTGTCAGCCGGCACCGCCCTACGGAGGCGTGCTTGTCCGCAGTAGCAGTGGTAGTAGCAGGAGCAGTAGCCGTAGCAGCAGTAGCAGCAGCATCAGTAGCAGTGGCAGCAGTGGTGGTGCTGGCAGCAGCTGTGTTTGTGCCATTGGTGGTCGCTGCAGGCACGTGGCGGCGCACGGGGCGCTGACGGCGCATGTCCAGGGTGTACCAGAGGTCCACCTGACGGAAGCACTGCTCACCCCCGGGCCCCACCACCGTCTGCGCGAAATCCACGTAATACATGTGCGACCGATTTCTCTCGGGGCCGTGGTCTGTCTCCCCTGCATGGCGGCACTTGCGCTCTTTCGCGAGGCATCCACACTCGAGCCGGTACGCCCAGGCGTAGCTTAGCTGCGCCCTCCCCGCGCAGTAATCCGCCTCGATTTTCTCCAGAACCTCCATGTTTGACGTGAGCGGCTTCCATCCACTGGACGTGGCCACCTCCCACACGCCCTCGCCCAGCTGCACCGCCCCCGGAATGATCTGCAGCGGGCGCTGAGCGTTTGTCCACTGCCCCGCTCCATGGATCTCCGCAGCCCCCTTCACCGCTGACCAGTTCCGCCCATCTGGCGCGAACTCCAGCGCACGCGCCACGGTATGCGACCCGAAATCGAACCACCAGTCGTTGCTCTGGTCCAGCGGGGCACGCCCCAGATGAAGCGGCGCAAGTTGAATTTAAAAGCAAAGTTTTAAGGCATTTCATCATATTATCGCTTCAAGCGCTTAGTTCCAGGCGCTTTTAACGTGAGTTTGATAGGGTCAGCCTGCACCGCCCTACCCAGGTCCAGCCATGCAGCCTTGTCTACCACCTCGCTGCGCAGCGGAAACGGCGCGCCGGCGCCGTCGGAGTGCATGCCCGGTGTGTAGGGAGGTGCCAATTTTTGCCCGGCATGTCTTTCAGCATTTTAGGTGGGGGCGAGCAGTTCAGCATGTGCCGGGAATTTTTAGAGGACGTTGGGAATTTTGAGCATTTTCGAGCACATTGAGGATAGTCAGGGGGTATTCTGCGTGTATTTTGGGGGTATTCCGAGCATTTTCGAGCATTTTCACAGGCAATGTGGGCTGAAAGCTCGAGAATTGGGCATCGGAATTTTGGTCAAAAGAAAAAGAGAATGATTGGCACCTCCCTACCGGTGTGTAGTGCGCGTGCGCAGTGTCCACCCCCCGCGTGCCCTTGTACCTTGGGTCCGATGGGTCCGCCGGGAGGTAGGTTGCCTTTAAACCCTCCGAGCAGTGCAGCTGCAAGTGGCGTGCCACTGGCTGTTGCTGCTTGTGATCTGCTGTCCCAGACGGTATTGGCGCGGGTGCCGAAGCGGTTGCCAATGCAGGTGTGGGTGCCGGCGCGGGAGGAGATGGTGTTGGTGCAGGCGCCGGTGGTGGTGAAGGTGGCGGTGCTGCCGGTGCGGCTGGTGCCGCGTGAGCTGGTACTGCCGATGCTGCGGTGCCGAGGCCAAGCTTGGAGAAGTCGACGACAGGGGCGGTGACAGCAGGTCCTGCAGGCGGCGTCGCGGCATCAGCAGGCGGCGTCGCGGGCACAGCTCCAGAGGCGTTGCCTGGTGAGTTACCTGACGCAACCTGCGAGAGCGTTGGGTCCAGTGCCGGCACCTCCGCATATGGCGGACCCGTTGTGTACTCAGCGCATATGCGGCGCACCAAACTCTCCTCCTCCTCAGAGGCCCACTTGTCGCCAGCTTTGGTGCTGTGGTTCCGATTGGTGCCGTGAAACGCGTCTGCTAAGCCCTGCCCACAGGAGAGGTTAAACGTGAGCGACCCAAACACGAGCCTCCGCGGCAAGTCGGCGTCTACATTCTCACGCGTCCCGGAGTTGTACGCAAAGCCGCAGCATATGTCGCCCGCCCCATACCGAGGGCCCCGCTATGAAATCGACATATTCTTTTATAGTGAACTTGTACACGTGGTTGTGTGTGACTCGACGCCACGTAATCAAGTGCGACCAACTCAACTATATAAATACAGAGATGAAACAACTGCCCGCCCGAGGACCAAGGCCGGTGATTCCAGAACACATGGGTTCAAAGTGTATTGGATGACGTGGCGGGCAATGGCGGATATGGCCTGGTGCGATTAGCTCAAGAGACGAGGGTTCAAAGTGCGTTGGATGACGCGGCGGGCGATATCTGCCAGGCCCTACCTCGACTTCTGCTTCAGGCTTTCCTGCGCGTAGGACCTGGCGGATAATGCTCGCCACGTCGTGTGATGCCATTTGACTCAAGCAACGAGGGTCTACATGTGGAGGATGACGTGGCAGTCATTATCCGCCAGGCCCTACCCTTTGACTCAAGGAACTAGGGTCTAAAAAGGGAAGATGACGTGGCAGGCATCATCCGCCAGGCCATTTGACAAAAGAGACGAGAGTCTGAATGTGGAGGATGACGGGGCAGTCATGATCCACGAGGCCCTACCCTTTCACTCAAGAAACGAGGGTCTAAGAAGGGAAGAAGACGTGGCAGGCATTATCCGCCAGGCCCTACCTGCATGGAGCGCATCTCCGCCAGCTCGTGCTCCAGATCCCGAACAGCGATCAGCTGGTCCCCGTCAGCAATCGGCTCCTCCTCGCAGCAGGGTGATTCAGAACCAACACTCGAACCGAGATCGGAGGATGACTTACTGTTGCCTCGTTGTAAATGTGTGATTGCTCTCATACACATGCGCGGAGGCGGCGGCGCAGGAGGAGGAGGCGGAGAAGGAGGAGGAGAAAATGTTCATACAGACGCGCGGACTCGGTGACTTGGTTCTTCGACTCAACGTCAGTTGTGTGCTTGCTATGTCGTTCTCAACACACCCCCTGCCTTGCTGGAGATGTTGCACTCCAACTCCAGCAGCTGCTTCTCCAGCTTCTGTTTCTCCGCCCGGTACTCCCGCCACACAGAGCCTGCCAGACATCGCTCGCCATGTCATAGATTGCCATTTGACTCAAGGAACCCGATTTCAACAACTGTTGGAGTGACGCTGCCGACCTGACCCTGACAGTTATTACTTGTGGAGGATGGAGGGTATCAACACAAAATAGTCCCTACCCCGGGACTCTGCCGACCACGCGCTTGAATGTCCTGGCGTGCGATGTATTCATTGTTGAGATGACACGATCGATCTTGGGAACGTCGCCAATGATGACCTCGCTTTGCCTTTGATTGTCAAAAGTTGAGTAGATGATGACGCCGATCTTGGCGTTGCCACGTCTAGAATGTCCATCGTCAAGCGCCCGCTGATCTTAAGGTTCCCATGGGTCACTCTCTGGGTGGATGGTGAACGATGTCAGCTCGATCAGCCCGCCGCCGCACGCGGGATCACCATGAAGCTGCATGATGCCCGTTGACGCGTTCAAGGTGGTTGAGAAGAGCCCCTCACGCTTGCCAGCCGGCGCAAGCTCGTCCAGGCGTCGCAGTGCCATATCCTGCGTCTGAAGGGCTGCAAGAGACGCAGCGATCGCTGAGGCATCATCCACATGGGTGGAATTGCTGGCGTCATAGCCATCGCCCAGGCGGAGTATGAGCTCCTGCTTCAAAATATCGTTGACGATGGCATTCACGCGAATGAACAAGCCACGCTGTCCGCCAGCCCAGTAATGCATTCCGAGCAGCGGCATATCATCTACGTGGAAAAAAACGGGAGAACCAGAAGAACCGGGCTCCGTGATGGCATAGTGCTCCCCAATGAACTCGCTGCTCCACGGTTTGCCGAGACCATCAACCAGGGGCTTACACTCGCTCACTTCAGAGCTCAACTTGACGACCTTGGGGACACATCCCTCACGTTAGAGCTCAAGTTGAGCACCTTCGGGACACATCCATGTTACGTTGGGTGATATGGGGCACACAGTCAGCTTAAGTTGAGCGGGAAGGGGCAAAGTAAGCTTAAGTTGAGCCGAAATGGGAACGAGTGTAAGCCTATGCCATCAACCTCCATCACCTTCCTAAGGTTGCCCTGTTGCGACTGCCGCCCCGCCCCGCCAGGGTGACCCACGACAAATGCTGATTCTGGGGAAAGGTGCCAGTTGCTTTGGTTCCGTGCGTCATAACTTGGCCACAGCGGCACCGGCTCTATTCCATCTAAACCTTCGTCGTCAACCCGCACCAGTGTGTAGTCGAGTTGATCGGTGTCGACGAAACTGGAATCCGGCGGAGAGCACGGGCTGTCAAAGAGCATTTGCTGAGGGAACACCGCACAGCGTCGGACAGTCTTATCGTCTTTCCCACGGTTTCCGTACTTGAAAAGCACCTGGGCGTATTCAGCGGCAGCAATGTCGGGCAACACATGGTTGTTGGTGATGATGCAAGGTTGCCCATTCCACTCGAAGAGAAGCCCAGAGCCTGGGCCCTTTGGCCCTTGGTGTGGCGGCGCACGTTTAATTTGAAAGCAAAGGTTGAAAGCGGTTTATCGTAGTGTGGTTTCAATCGCTTGGTTCCAGGCGGTTTCAACGTGGGTTTGATAGGGTCAACCTGCACCGCCCTACCTTGGACGAAGCACACACCAGCACCTCGTTCATACTTGGTATCGTCGCTTGGCTGCTTCAGTTTCGCCGCCCTCTCTTTCGCCCCCTCGTGGTTCGACATCTTCAGATTCCTGCTCAGAGCTGTGCGGGAATCAGGAAGTGGGAACCAGATTATTAGAAAAAGCAACATGCCCAGCCAGGGGAGGCGCCGCCTTGCCATGGGCGGTGGCACCGGACAGGGGCAGGACCCAGCGGCGGACGCTGGCAACAGCACCACACTCTACTCGCACGGCGGCGGAACCCGAACGCGCGCCGGGGCCGCCACGCGAGGCCGGGCATCGTCCTAGCGCGCTGGCGGCCCCGATCGGCGGTCCCCATTTGGGGCCCGGCCATCGCGCGCCCCGCCGACGTCCCGATTCAATCAGGGTTGGTTCGGTTGGTGTATGTGGGAGCTACCAGCGAACGAAGCGCTCGCCTCAAAGCTGCACGCCGGGCTCGCGACGCGACGGGACGAGGACCCGCCCATACGGGCGGTCTCCTGGGTGCAGGGGGAACGCACCGTCAGACCGTGCCGCGAAAGCACCCAGAAGCTGCTGCCGGCTGCCAGCTGTATAAATAAAAAGACGCTGAGTAAGCAAGCTTCCCCTAGTGGGCGACGGGCGTGCCGATGTACGCAGGAGGGTACGGACACGTCGAGATCGCCCCTCGAGGAGTCCCGTCGGGGAGCGTGTCTGTCGACGGCGCCGCGCCGCGCGAGCAGGGCGCGCGCGAATAGTATAGTAGGCGATGGCTGCAGATGCTCGGAACTTTCAGGAAACGGCTGGGAACTGGCTCGGAAGGATGGTCGCTCGGACACCGCCCCAGCTAAATGCTGGCCGGGCAGTCGACTTTTGCTGGCAGCGTCAAGGGACCTGGCACTCGTGCGTTGTCTCAGACTACGACTACCGCAGCGAGCGCCTGCGAACAGCGAACGCAACACATCCAACACTAACGGTAGTCCCAAGCTTGCAATTCTGTCATCTTTCTTGCAATTCTGTTATCTTTCAAGCAATGAGTGAGACTAAGAAAATAACTGACCCTGTCACACGAGTTTCGGTCGCGGCGCCGCTGGCGTCAATTGTAACGCCAGTCCGAACAACGTCATCATTACCATTTCAATTGTTCGTTTCCATAGAATAAAAGGCTAATTTCATAAGCCATACTTAAATTGAAGACGAGCTCAGGACTAATAAAAAATATAACGCCCAAGCTCATAACATAAAGTCATCCCACCCTTCGTCATCCCACTACCTAATGAATATCTAATCACCCCGACCAAAAAGACAGCCACCCGCCCATCCCACCTGTGAAGTTCAAACATATATCTAAACACCCCAACCCAAAAAGACAAGGCCAACCGCCCATCCCACTTGTGAAGTTCTAAACAATCCTCCAACCCATAACATGAAGTCACTCATCCATCACACCTAGAGCCGTGAAGCTCTAAACACCCCTCCAGCCCGAAATTCAAAGCCACCTTCCCATCACCTGCCAGCTTCTAACACTCTTGCCAACCCATATCACAAAGTCAAGCTACACAGCTGTGTTGCATCGTCTGCTCTCCAGCAACTCCCCTAAATTGACGTTACTCGTGTATCCACAACTCCCCGTGTTGTGGCGTATCATATAATTGTACGTTACTCGTGTGTCCACAACTTTCCGTGCTGTGGTGATCATCTAATTTTACGTTACGCGTGTGGAAGCAAATTCGAAAACACTTCTTTTAATCACGTGCTGAGTTTTTCACTCGGCGATTGCGCGCTTATTTTGGGGTAGTCCTTGAGCGACTGGAGCGCGTTGGTCAGCGACAGGTTCTCCCGCACACCAGCGAGTTTCTCCACCAGGCTCAGGCCAATCGCAGCTGTCATTGCCGGAAGTGCACCGGGGTCGCTCTCAACGTAGGGCCAGGTAGATAATGCTCGCCTCGTAAGTCGCAACAGGATGCCATTTGAGTTGACAAACAAGGGTCGAAAATGTGGAGGATGACGTAGCAGGCATCATCTGCCAGGCCCTAGGTGCGCTCAGGGACCTACCTCGAAGTGCCGCACCAGCGCGGCGTGCGTGAAAGCGAAGCACCGCACGGGCTCCACCGTCACCACCGTGCCGTAGTGCCGCAACTTGACACTGAAAAGCAAAACTTGAAGGCAGTTTATCACATCTTCGTCGTGGCATAGTGATCAAGTTGATATTAAAAGCAAAACTTGAAGGCAGTTTATCACATTTCAGTTTAAAGCGCTGAATCCATGCGCTTTTGATGAGGGTTTCAACTTGCACAGCCCCACCGTGGCGGAGGCCAGCGGCGCCTCATACCCTAGGGCCCAGCCGTCGCTGCCTATCCCCGCTCCCGCCATCCCCGTCTCACTATTGCTGCTCCCTTCGCCCTTGCCGCCGCCCCCCGCACCCCCTGGGCCGCCTGCGCTACTCCCGCCCCCACTCTTGCCCCCCCCGCCCCCACCACCCTTGCCCCCCCCGCCCCCCTCGCCGCCTGGTTTCTTCCCAACGTACTTCCGCTCGGCCAAGCCCAGCAACCCACTGGACACCAGGTTCTTGACGCCGATGGGTTTCTTTGCAAACGCCCGCATGAACGCCAGCTCCCCTATAAGCAAGGCCTCACACAACTCATCCATTTTCAGCTCAACTTGAGCACTCAAGGTCTGAAACGGAGTAATTCGAGTGGCTTCGGCGACAAAACGACTCAAAGTTGAGCTGAAAACGGAAATAGTGCTAAGGCCCTTCCCACGCACAGTTTTTTCAGCTCAACTAGAGCAGCTTCGAGGCATCAAATGGGATGACTCGAGTGGTTTCGGGTACAGAACAAATCAGAGTAGAGCTGGAAGGGAACATAGTGCTACGGCCCTGCCGATGAACTCCCCGGCCTGGATGGTGTTAAGGCAGCGCCCGTTCACCTCCACCCGCGCAGACCCTTGGGTGAGGGCGTACACCAGAGTAGGGCTCTCTCCCTCTATGGTCAGCTGGGATCCGGGGGGGAACTCCATCCACTCGCCGCAGCTCAGCAGGTGCCAAAAGCGAGGGCCTCTAATCGTTCCATTATCAGCTTAAATGGCAGCACCCTCGGGTGATAACTTCCAGTTGTTTCACGGACAAAACAGCTGCCAGTGTGGTTGTGATGACAAGCGAAGCATTGCAAGGCCCTGCCAGAAGTCCGCCTCCGACATGTGTGCAAAGTGGCACGCGTGCAGCTCCTCCTCCTCCGCCGTGATGTGCGTGTGCGCCACCTGAGCCTCCCAGAATAGGCGCGCCACCCACATCGCGTTGATACCCACAAACAGCAGGTTCCACTTGCTAGGGCCGAGTAGAACAATGCTCGCCACGTCATACAATGTCAGGTCAACTCAATTATTGAGGCAACGCTTCGTTCCAGTCTGCCACGTGACGATATATGTACTACGAGAGTGGAGAGGACACTGGAGCTCCAAGTCTAGATACAACTGTGCAGACTTCCGATAAGACGAGGACGAGGGTTTCGCATGCTGGGATGACATGGCAAGAGTCTTCTAACTCGTCCCCACCATTTGATGGGCAGCCAGAGCGGCTGGGGGCGGAAGAACTGGAACACCACCGCGGCGCTGAGGCCGCCCATGGCGTAGAAGCGAAGGCTGACCAGGTCGCGAGTGAGGTAGGCGCAGCCCAGGGGTACGGCCCGGTAGGTACAGCTGTACAATAAGCACACAGTCATGACGCCGTCACCCAGACGGAGGTGTGCTTGGGTGAAACGACTGAGACGAGAGAACGTCCCTGTACCCAAATAGAGGTGTGCTTGGGTGAAATGACGGAGCTGAGAGGTTTGATGTTTGCATAAAGGCACCACACTGTCGCGGGCCCTACCCAAGAGAAGGAAGGAGAGGTGCCCGAAGGCCTCCATCGGGCTCAGCTTCACCTGGAAGCCGAGGATTGACCACGTCCTCTGCGTAACCATGATGTAGTGGCGCAAGTTGAAATTGAAATAATTTAGAAAGCGATTCAACATATTTTAGCTTCAAGCGCTGAAATCAAGTTGGGCTAACATGGGGTCAACCTGCACCGCCCAACCATGCAGGGGTGGAGATGGAAGGCGCCTACGTAGCCGATCTTGCAGGTAACGCCGCCAGCGCCGGCGCCGGCGGTGACGGCGCGGCTGAAGGCGCTGAAGGAGGGAACGCTGGCGCCGGCGCCGCGGTGTAGCGCCGCAGGTTGACATTGTAAGCATGTGTAAGCTTGAAGCATGTGTAAGCTTCAAATGCTGTAAGCAAGCACAGCCAGCCCAGGTTCCACCTAGTGCCTAATCTGTGAAGCGTACTACCTGTAGCAAGTAGAGCTAGGCCTTTGGTAATTTTGACCAAAAGTCATTTGACTTTACTAGAAGTTACCAGCACATTAGGGTCAAGCTGCACCGCCCTACCGCCGGCGCTGACGGAGGGAGTGAAGACGGCGCGACGCGTGACGAAACCCGCCGCGGCGGTGGCGGTAGCGGTAGCGCGCCCACTCCCGCTGCCGCCGCCGCGGCTATTGCTGTTGCCGCCGCTCCCTGCAGGTGCACGCTTTCCTGCAACCAGAGCCTTACACAAGTATATTTTACTGGTGTCACCAGGGCATCTTTCAGACAGTGAGTTAAGACAACACAAATTGTAACTCAGTATTGGGGGCGGAAAGCTTCAAGTTAAGCTGGAAGACGTAAGGCCCTGCCAACAACACCCCCAGATCCTCTGCCCCCAACGCGCACCGCGGCTAGATGATTCCTCCCGCCGCGAGTCGCCCCTGTCGCCACCGCCGCCCCGGCCGATGCTGCTGCCCCCGCTGCCGATCCCGCCCCCGTCGTCGCGGACGACATCGCGCGCCGCTGCTCTGCAAGCAACCTCCTGCCCGCCGCGCCCGCGGACGTCCGAGTAGCGGCGGCGGCGGCGGCGGCAGCGCTCCCAAGCTGGGTCTGCCCACGGGTGACTAAACTCGTCACCGCCATTTTGTAATTTGGGGGCACCGAAATGCCGGCAACCCGGCGCGCTGCCACCGCCGCCGCCGACGCAACCACACTCGGACCCGCTCGCCCCGCCGCCGCTCCCAGCATCATGCCGCTCGCTCCCAGCATCTGCGGTGGTAGGGGAGGTTGTATGCGGCGTGAGAATCGATGACCACTCTCACGTTAAACATTGTCGGTTGCAGCTCGCCAGCGTGGCATTTTCGTCCTTTCAATGGGGGGGTTACAAGCGGCGACGTCGCGCGCTTCGGCGGAGGAACGTCGACCGGGGCTTCATTATCACGGCTGACTTGGTAAGCGCGCCGCACGACTCGTGTCGGAGAGTCGGGTTTGGCGGAGAGGGAGGGAGGCGGGCATGGCCGCAGGCGGCGGCGCAAGGGGAATGAAATAAGCCGTGGTCAATAACGGTCCGGTGAAGATCGAGGCGGCGCCTTTTGGGAGACCATTGGTCGTGGGTACCTTGGCGCCCCCCGCAAGCGTGGGAGACGCGGTAGAAGGGCGCGTGGCGGGAGGGGTGCGTACCTGGGGGTGTGAGGCGGAGGTCGACCGAGCGGCGCAGCGCAGCGCCGTCACGAGCGCCATCGCACACAAGGGCGTCACGAGCAGCTGTTGAACTTTCCGTGGGAAGATATTCCGCGATAGGATGTGTTCAAAAGAATCTCTCTTGGTTTGTTCCACCCGAGACAGTGCTACTATCGCCTTCTGTCCGAACCGCCCCCGCGTTTTCTGCAGCGGCCGAGTGCGTCGCAGCCTCTGTGAGTCGCGCCGCCTCGGCGCGAGATCGCGAGGCAAGGTTGCATAGATCGAAGTGCACCTCGGTTGACCGAAAACGCACTGTATCGTTGCAAAAAGTGCGAAGCGACGATATGATATTTTGACGAGTGTGGCTGACAAGTAGCACACGAACGTCGATGACTTGTCATCACCACAGCCTCTCATTTATTGCCGGAAATTGACTTGAAGAGGATGAATACAAGCCGTATGGGGTAGGTGCCTAATTTGTTGACCGGGCGCAAATATTTGATTTCACCGAAGTTCGGACGTTTTTCTCTCTATTTCGTACTGAAAGCGTCCGATTATGGGTATCATCGGATAGAGCGCGACCAGACGCTTCGTTTGAGCACAAAAAAACTAGGTGCTGCCCGTCAAGAGGTTCGAGCGTCATCCGCTCCAAGCCATCGAGGTGGGCCTCGCCCAGCTAAATTAGACCGAAGATTCAGCGGTTTCGCAGCGATCCCGGCGCCGCACCACCCAGCAGACGCGGCGGGCGGGACCTACG
>Ga0307489_10002736_pt1 | contig 11796 bp, 8 predicted proteins | sample SB12metaG_FD_202247 | JGI IMG/M metagenome (GOLD analysis project Ga0307489, IMG submission 202247) | Sea-ice brine microbial communities from Beaufort Sea near Barrow, Alaska, United States - SB 1.2 | ecosystem: Environmental > Aquatic > Marine > Coastal | place: USA: Alaska | collected 2017-05-06
ACATCATTACCACATCAAATTTGTCTTGATGATACAACAGCTCCGTCTGTACTTTTATTTGCTTGGACACGAACAGTTCCAATTCGGCCAACATGTGAGATTCTTCACCTAGAAGCGCATCAGCGACGATAGAAGATGCGTAAACAACAAATTTATCGGCTTCATAAGCACGGTTCACTCTGACAATTTCACGCATAATTTCAAAACAAATTGTTTCTACTGTTTTTATACTGCCACGTCCTTTGCATGCCGGACATTCACCACACAAAATATGCTCGAGGCTTTCTCTTGTTCGCTTGCGGGTCATTTCAATTAAACCCAACGCAGTGAAACCATGAATATTCGACTTCGCTCTGTCTTTGCTCATCGCTCCTTCTAGACTATGTAGGACACGCCTTTTGTGATCTTGTTCCATCATATCGATAAAATCGATGAGTATCATTCCGCCTAAATTGCGCAACCGCAGTTGTCTAGCAATCGATAATGTTGCTTCAATATTTGTATTAAAAATAGTTTCTTCTAAATTGCGATGACCAACAAAAGCGCCCGTATTAATATCAATCGTTGTCATCGCTTCGGTTTGGTCGATAATCAGATAACCACCAGATTTAAGGTCTACACGCCTTTCCAATATCCGTTGAGCTTCATTCTCAACATCATAAAGGTCGAATATCGGCCGCTCACCCGTATAATATTCAAGCTTGCTACTAAGTTCAGGAACGTAGTCTTTGGTGAACTGTTGTAACTCAGTAAATGATAACTTTGAATCAATTCGAATTCGGTCTAATTCCGTACCAACAAAATCACGTAATACGCGTCGTGCTAACGGTAAATCTTCGTAAAGCACATGGGTTTTTTTACGTTTTAGTCGTGATTGAATTTTAGCCCACAAACGACGTAAGAAGTCGGCATCTTGGTGCAGTTCAGTTTCAGAAACACCTTCCGCAGCCGTGCGCAAAATAAAGCCACCATTTTCATCACATAATGATTCGACTAAGCTCTTTAAGCGCGCTCGCTCAGACTCATCTTCGATACGTTGTGAAATTCCTACATGCGTCACATTTGGCATAAATACCAAATAGCGCGAGGGTAAAGTAATATCTGTTGTTAGGCGTGCACCTTTGGTACCAAGAGGATCCTTAACAACTTGAACGACAATATCTTGGCCATCTCTAACCAATTCTCTAATGTCTTTTTTCTCTATTGCTGTTTCGGATACTTCAACTGCAATTTCATCATGTACTGCAATGTCGGAGGCATGCAGAAATGCCGCCTTATCCAGGCCTATATCGATAAAGGCGGCTTGCATGCCAGGTAACACTCGGCTTACCTTGCCGCGATAAATATTTCCTACTAGGCCTCTTTTAGTGTGCCTTTCGATGTGAATTTCTTGCAGAATACCATTCTCAATTAATGCCACTCTGGATTCTGATGGGGTCACATTAATTAACAGTTCCGCGCTCATGAATGTATTCCCATTTCCGTTAACATTAATTGTGTTTCAACTAGAGGTAGCCCAACAACGTTGCTATAACTGCCATTAATTCGTTTCACAAATTTACCCCCTATGCCTTGAATCGCATAACTACCAGCTTTGTCTTGTGGTTCACCCGTTCGCCAATATGCTTGTATTTGCTGATTGGATAGACAGGTAAATTCGACTTCGGTTTTCACCACTTTTGATATTTTTTTATTTGCGCCAAACATGGCAACCCCAGTCATGACGATATGACGCTGATTAGATAACTTATTTAAGATCGCTATACTATCATTTTGGTTTGTTGGTTTACCAAAGATTTCATGACCATACGTAACAATAGTATCAGCCCCGATAACTATCGCATCCGGGTTTTTAAGCCATATTGCTTGGGCTTTTGAATAAGCCAAACGCTGCACAAGAGCCTCGGGTAATTCACCCTGTTGAGGCATTTCATCGATGTCTGCAGTTTCGATCTCAAAATCGCTGATAAGCTGTGCTAGAAGTTCATGGCGACGGCTGGATGCGGACGCTAGGATGACTTTGGGTAAGTCACGCATATTCGGCATATTAGGTAACTCGGAGTAATCTACGGTAACGTCTTAAAAACCAGAACAACCAAGGCCATAAGAATACAGAAGTGATGACTGGCCATAAAAATTCAAACCTAAACTGCGCGCCAGTTAGCCAATATTGTAACCAGTAAACAACCATGTGATAGAGCATAGACAAAATAAAGATCATGATGGCCTGTTGGACAACGCTATAGTTTCTAAAACGTTGATAGTTGGCAGCAACTAAATAAACTGGAATAACCATTGCAAAACTATGCACGCCCAAAGAAGTCCCATAAAGGATATCTAAAACGACACCACAAATAGCGGTTGTACCTAGACCAACTCGGTTAGGCAGTGCCATAGTCCAATAACATAAAATCAATAACAACCAATCGGGGCGATAAACGTCTATAGATGCAGGCATCGGCATAATTTGGAGAATAAATGCGACGATAATACTTGCTGGAATAAGGGTCTGATTTAACTTCACTGTTTCTCCTCCGTCTCTTCCGACGGTGTCGTATCAGTAAACATAGTATCTGGCGCGATGGCGCCTACTGGAGCTGTCGCTTGAGGCCAAAGTAACAACAAGTATTTTATACGGTCTAGTTTCGCAAATGGTGTTGCCGTAACTTCAGCAAACGGTCTACTTTCGTTACGTATAATTGTCGTTATTGTGCCTACTGGATAACCCTCAGGGAAAACATCACCTAGGCCAGAAGAGACGAGTACATCGCCCTCTTCGATATCTGCGCTGTGAGGTACATGTTGGAGCTGCATCGAATCCAAACTACCATCACCAACGGCAATAAAGCGCACATTGTTACGCTCGATTCTAACGGGGATGGCATGCGTAACATCTGATATTAGTAAGACTCGGCTGTTGGTTGTCCCTACTTCAGATATTTGGCCAACAATACCACTGTCGTCTAATACAGACTGACTTAGAAAAACACCATCCAAAGCGCCTTTATTAATCACAATTTGATGACTATAGGGGTTGGTATCGACGGCCATCAGCTCTGTGATCATCTTGTGCATACTGTTGCGAACTGGCGCGTCGAGGAGTTTGCGTAAGTTTTTATTTTCTTGCTCTAATATGCGAAAGCGCTGCAGCTGTTCGCTCATTAAGGTAACTTGGTAGGTTAATTTTTCATTGTCGTTTAAGAGTCGTTGACGCGAACTAAACCGATCTGCGCTCCAACTCAGAGCAGCGCCTGGCAAGTTCGCAATATATTGCAGCGGACTTGCCATTGAATTCAAATAAGTTCTTGCGGTGGCAAAGTTCTCCACTTTAGTATCTATTATCATAGCGCCTACTGATAGCACTAGAACGATAGCTAACCTAACAAATAAACTTGGACCACGTGCAAAAACTTCATTCATATTAAGATCAAGGCTAACGCCAGCCCTTATTCATAACTAAATAAGTCGCCACCATGTAAATCAATCATATCGAATGCTTTACCGCCGCCACGAGCGACACATGTCAGTGGATCGTCAGCAATCACTACTGGAATACCGGTTTCTTCCATTAATAGCCGGTCCAGATCTTTCAACAATGCACCACCCCCTGTCAACACCATGCCACGCTCGGAAATGTCCGACGCTAGCTCGGGGGGAGACTGCTCCAACGCGACCATAACGGCGCTCACAATACCAGACAATGGCTCTTGTAGCGCTTCTAAAATTTCGTTGCTGTTAAGAATAAAACCTCGAGGAACACCTTCAGCAAGATTACGACCGCGAACTTCAATCTCTCTTACTTCTTCACCCGGGTATGCAGTGCCTATCTCGTGCTTAATGCGCTCGGCGGTAGCTTCACCGATGAGTGAGCCGAAATTTCTACGAATATAGTTGATAATGGCTTCATCAAATTTGTCACCGCCAATTCGTACTGATGAAGAATACACCACTCCATTTAATGAGATAATAGCGACTTCGGTGGTACCACCACCAATATCGACAACCATTGACCCTGTTGCTTCTGATACGGGTAACCCAGCACCAATAGCCGCCGCCATGGGCTCATCAATCAAAAAGACTTCTCGAGCACCCGCACCCAGTGCTGATTCGCGAATAGCACGGCGCTCAACTTGGGTTGAACCGCAGGGCACACAAACCAGAACACGAGGACTCGGTCTAAGAAAATTATTGTCATGGACTTGTTTAATAAAGTGCTGAAGCATTTTTTCGGTCACATAAAAGTCCGCAATGACGCCGTCCTTCATTGGCCGAATAGCCTTAATATTTCCTGGCGTTCTACCCAGCATTTGCTTGGCTTCACGACCTACTGCAGCCACACTTTTGGGACCCCCTGCACGCTCTTGGCGGATCGCCACTACGGAGGGTTCATTGAGGACAATACCTTGATCCTTTATGTAGATAAGCGTATTCGCTGTACCTAAATCAATCGAAAGGTCGTTTGAGAACATGCCTCGAAGCTTTTTAAACATGGAATGCCTTTGCGTTATTTTTGTTGTTTTTTGGGCCCACGAATTCAGTTGGAAAAAAGAACTCGCGAGCAGTTAGAACAGGATTATAGGGCTAATCTGGTAACTTTACCAACGCATTATGATAAGGGCAAGCAACGCGTAGCAAAATTAGTCACTAATGGCTTCAATCTGGAGCTGCTGGCTGAAATCAGTCGTTAAAGACTTCGCGCCAATGGATTGTTCGGTCATTTCCTCGGTAAAGACCGAAAGTGGCGACTGCTCCAGGACTATCATCATAAGCACCATCGTTATCCCAATCATAGTTAAACCAATCATAAGCATCATATAACACCCCTATCTGACCTTGATTTCCAGCTCCTGGCGCTTGTAACTCAATTGTTTGGGTTTGACCGTAAATGAAAACTCCGGTTCCTCCTAGCACGCTAGTGTGTGACGGATTTAAACTAATATTAGTAAGTGATATTCTCCCTGCATCATACCTAGCGCAATTTTCATCCGGAGTAGCTACAAAAACATTGCCATCAAAATGTTCAATTTCCATCAGTTGTGGAAAGTTTGAAGTTTCAGGTCCAAAGCTATTTTTCAATAGTAAACGACCAAATCGAATTTCAACACCCGTTGGCGATGCATCGACAGTCGTTGTCACGCTTACATTGTCAGCATCGATGATAGTCGCGATTGAAAAATCGATGTCTGAGGTGAATGGCGCGACTAATGCGTTAGCAGAACGGTTATAGAAAAAATGATCCGCATCTGATAATTGATAATGTAATGTCCCTCTGGGCAATGCAGCACCGCTAGATGACGCGGTCAAATTAGTTTGACTCAAGATGCCATTACTCATATTAGCCGTTAAGGGTAATTGATTGCTATCAACACCTGCCGCCGATTGGTCGACGGTAGGCACAGCCAGATTAATATCTGAAGCGCTGAGTTTCATATAATCATTAATGCCACCTTGGCTGTCCTCAAAATAATTTTGAGTAATATTACCTTGTCTATTATGAGCTGTGATGGCCAAGACTGGATTGGTCAAGTATGAGATAGCCCCAATACTGTTGGTAGCTTCGTCCATTTGACCGCTATAAGCCGAAAATGTTGTTGTCGAATCGCATGTCGCAGCAAAAAGACCGTCATCTGCTACTGTTTGGGTAAAATACCCAGGAATAAAGCGACCAATGTTAATTGGTGTAGCCGAAATAAGCATACTCGAGCTACCATAGTTGTTGTCTCTAACATCTAAATTTAGCAAACCTACTTCTGAATATTGCGCTGCATTATACGCAGACACCCCAGAAGAAAAGGTAGTAAGAGTTGCATTCTGGAACGCAGGGGTGTTGCTCGCGGCTATCGTGCTGCCCCCTCCATAACTTAGAATACCGTCCACACTACCTGTTAATGTTGGGCCAGTGCGAGTCAGCATTAACTGTATTTGTCCGGGTGAATAGTTCGGTGTAACAACACCGAGGCTATTTAAGGCGGTTACGCTTAAATCAAAATCGCCACCAGCTTCATGAGTAAGCGCTGCATTCGCGGTGGCTGCATTTAGTGCAGTTCCTCCAAACGATGCGCTAACCGCAAGTTCGGCGGGACTAACCCAGAACGGATTACTGCTGCCGGATAGTATTGTCACGTTTGCCTGATTATAGCTTGCACGTAAACGAATTTGTCCTGCATCGTTATATATCGGGGTTGGTATAATCGCAATACTCTGGGCACCAAAGTTCAATGTAGTACTGGTGACGCTTGAGTGTTTCGCGATAGTAGCACCATCAACAGTAAAACTGAGACCACTGGTACCGCCTGGTTCAACATTTTCTTGAGATAAATCAACATCCTGATCACCGTTAAATAAGCCTGTACAGACACCATTGTCGTTTTGCACTGCTTGAAGCTTTAACGTATCGCTAAATACAGAGCCTGAAGTTTGATTAGGTAAGGTAGTCTCATTTGCTGCGCCGAAGAGAAACCTAAAACCCGCATCAGTGAAATCCATCTCACAAGAGATACCACTACTATCGTCACACTCTACTGGGCTAGAGGCAGTAATTGAGGTGTTTGCTAGTGAAAAGCTTACCGTCTCAACATCGGTATTATTAACGTTAACGGTGGTACTGCCAGTAAATGTTGGCGAACTTATCACCGTAGCGTCAACAAGAAAATCAAGCGTAACTGGCTGCGTGCTTAACGTTGAACAACTGGCGTTCGCACATGCATTCACAGTCACCACTTCAGCATCACAAGTTAAACCTTGGCCATCGTGAACAATTTCGTAGTGGTGCACATATGAAGGCTGCGCAGTGCAAGTTTGGTTAGTAAAAGTGCCGCCCAGCGCTATGCCTCCAGCTTGTTCGCTTGTATGATTCGTATCAGTATCATTATCATTATCCTCTACGATGCTAAAACCCACACTTGATGCTGAAATTGAACACCGTTTGAGCCACCCACCGTCCCCACCATCACGAGTGTTTTGACTGGCAATCACTAAGGGGGCATCAGTACTATAATCGCCATTTAAGTTAAATATGTCGCAAGTATCAACACCGGTAATTGCGTCGTTAGTTTGAAATGATTCGTAACTAACACCCGTAGTTAATTGCCCAGTAGCACCAGGATTAATCGCAATATATGCTATATTTTCGTTGACATTCAACGTGCCAGAGTCTGTTTCTGCGCGCTCCAACGCTATCTGAAACTGGGTGTTATTTACATTTGCAATACTCGTGGCTAAAAAGGGGCTAGAGCTCGGAAAAGGATTTGTTTCATTATTCATGGTTTGAATCGACGCAATAATGGCCGGCGATTCGGAAAATGCCAAGTCTGCTGTAGAAATCGTTTCCCAATAGTCACCACTAACTTGGCCACCCACAAAAGCTTGAGTATTGATGCTATTTACCCGCATGTTGCCCCCACCATCTAGCGTGTAATCGCCCTCTAGTATCGCTAAAAAGTCTATGATTTGCGATACATTACCGGCAGGTGCGCTGGGGTTAGCGTCTTCTTGTGATTCAACTTGCGCTATTTCAAAGCCAGTTTCAGTAACGTTGCGGATCCTCAGTGCCAAACGGTCGCTATCACTGGCAGTGGTAGGCAAACTAAATACTCTGGGTACCTCTGAGAAAGGAGTATCAAAACACACTGAGGTGAACGCAGGGCTGTCTGCCGTATTATTTAGAGTCACTCGTCCTGCTAACGCTTCAATAGGGCAATTTCGGGCGCTACCGTCATAGTTATTCCCGTTATCCTGGTTGGTAAAAATCGTTTGGATCTGAGTTGATGTCAATGCGGAATCAAACACCAGTGCCTCATCAATTAACCCACCAGCTGATGACTGACCTTGAAAATACGATGCGCTTCGGTTGTCGCCGAAATAGAGAGTAGTGAAACCGGCAAATGGTGTAGTTCCCCCATCGGTATTAGAACCGCTGTTTATGTCCTGCTCGACACCATCGACGAAAATTTTTGCCGTGATGCTGGTGACATCCCAAACAAACGTCAGGTGTTTCCAATCTCCGGCATTAACAGCGAATGCATTCACGGTCGTTTTCTGGTAATCACCATCATTACCGTCTTCAAAAAAGAATTTAATCCGACCGTCAGATGCAATTTCTGCCAAAAAGTATTTGTCGCCATCGGTAGCATCAAATAGTCTTCTATCGGTCCCAGAGTTCCAAGCACTATTGCCTCGATACCAAAGACTGATAGTCCCACTGGAACCAATAATTGCGTCAAGATCAACCCCACTATCAACTGCCTCGAACGTTGATGCACTATTATTATCGGGGATATTGGCCGCATTACAAATTTTACCGAGTGCCGTGGTTACTCCTCCAATCGCTGTTCCATTATTGGTATTCCCAGAACTGTCAATTACTTCATTCGGCGAGCCACTCCAATTAAGTTCATCAAATCGAAAATCTATTATTGGCTCAACATTTTGCGAGACGCCACATAAATTACCAATCTGTACACCACTAACATCGGCATAAGTTGACGTCGCGTCATCTTTAATTTCTACTTCCTCAGCTGACGATATCGCCCCGGTATGTTGAGCATCGTCCTCTAGTTTAATTTCATTGCCGATACTATAAAGCACCGCATTTACTCTGCTATTATCTTTTAAATGGATTTGCTGATAACTAACAATCGCTAGGTTCTGCGCCGCGCCACCTACATTAACTTGTGCATCGTCTTCTATATCGAAGTGCTTATCCTGACCATTAATAAAGAATGTCACTGCGCCATTAATAATGACGATGGAATCACCTATTATTTCTAGCTCATCAAACCAATAGGTACCTGCGTTAAACGTGACCGTTCCACCATCAAATAATGCATCATCGATAATATATTCACTGGCACTGGCCAGAAAAGTGACATCGTCATTCCCATTGACGATTAACTCATCGATTTGTGTTGTACTGAAAGTGCCCGATGGTCCAATAGTTATGGTGCTATTATTTGGTTCAATATCAGTATTTGATGAACTGGTGACAAACGTTGGCAAAGTTAGAGCGGGTGCATATGTGCCAGTAATAGAGCAATCTGTTGTATCACAAGTGTTAGTACTACCGCCATTTCCATCGAGACTGGGAAAGGTCAATGTTGCGTCACTATCGCCGATGATTTGTCCCGAATGGTCAAATATCAATTCACTATCGGCTGTATGACCTTGAATTGAGTCGGGGAAATAAGTAGAGCAACTGAGTGAGGGGTCAGGTGGTGGGGCGTCACACATATCCCCAAAATTAGTGCCTGCAATTTCATCATTCTGATACGTGATCGTTGATTGAGTGCCTAACGTGATATCGGCTGCGCTGATAGCGCCAAATACGTAGCTAGATGAGCCAAGTGATACGTTACCTTGGGCGTATAAGCTACCGGTATAAGTGCTGTCATTAGTAAAGGTGACGTCATCAAATACATACATTACTAATTGACTAGCATCACCACTACTATTAATTGATGGTGAATTAATTAGGCTTGGAGATGGGAAACTAAGACTGTGATTAACATAAACAAGCGCGGTGCCAGAGCCCAATACAATGATCTCTGACTGACTGCCCATAGTAAAGCGATTGAACCAATATGTACTGCCAGCTTGCAGGTACAAGACATTGTCATAGCCCAAAGTCAATCTATCCACAATATATTCACTGTAAGCGTCTGAGAAGGTAATACTAGCTTCTGAAGAGCCGCCATCATTAATGCGGTCAAATTCATTACCCGGATTATTACCACTTCCTACTACCACTGTCTCATTGTAACTTACACTGACATCGTCATTGGCGTTCGACGTCTGGAAATTAACGTCTGAGGCTGCTGCTGAGGGCATTCCCGTTGCAACACAGTCAGCTGTGTTGCAAGTACTTACGGATGAACCGCTATTTCTGGTAAGTGTGGTGGTTGCGAGCAGATTGTCGTCACTCCCTATCAACTCCGCATTGGACCCAAAGGCAATATTGCCACTGTTACTGTGCGTGGATGCTCCATCTGGAAATACGACTGAGCACTGCGCGGCTATCGCCATATTTGTAGATGCAAAAAAAAGTAGACTAGTCGCTACTAATATTAGACTTTGTGAGTTTATCTTTATCATATCTTTCATCCATTTAATTCTCTTGCATTGCGTCAACTGACAATGTGCGACTCACAACAATGCCATTGAATCCGCAGCTTCCTGTGCTCGAAAAGCGATAGTAACGATAATCTTCGCCGTTGAAATTGATATCTTCCGTAACGCATCGTGCACTAAAATCACATTCCTGAAATCCAGTAATTGAGCTAAAACTGGCTGGGCTAGAAATAACTTGATTGCATTGTTGCGGGCCTGTTCCTAGCGGGAAAGCGGTCATTGCTAACTCTTGAATACCGGCTTGTGCTGCGTTTTTGGCACGCACACCATACACTTCAAATAAGACTGAATTTGACGAGGTACTGATCATATTAATTAACGTTCCGGCTAATAGTGCCAAAACAATAATGGCAAACAACGCCATAACAATCATGCTGCCTCTCTGTTTCGCGGAGCATGTATGGCGATTGTGCCTAGGTGCGAACAATTGCGTAGACTGTGTGTTTTTGATACTTTTACTAAGGGACATTGGGAACATGTATCTCCTGTGTAAAAGTTATATTTTCACCATCTCGGGTAAAAATGAACTGCGTTTGTGTATAAGCATTTCTGCGCAGGGAAGCGTCGACAATTCGGAATGGATTTGTACTATTCGACGCATTTACATTCGGATCTGCGCTGAGTTGATTGGTTAGGTTTTCTGCCATCAAAACACCACCGCTGACAAAAACTGTTTGTGCTTCAGAAATTATTGATTCATGGCGATACATTGCGTTATTCCTGACACAATAATTGACCGCCGAGTTGGCAATATAAATACGTCTTGCTGGGCTACCTTGAGAAAATGCACCATCAAGTGTGAGTTGGACCACGCCATCAGCATCATCATCAGTTGCGCAATCACCGTCACCATCATCACTGCAAGCGCCAATGAGACGTCGTTGATCGCTTGTATTTGAATATACATTGTCTGAGTTTATGGGATAAACTAACGCATAGTCCATACCTAGAACAGGAGTGAACACATTACCGTCGATATCTTGCATTTCAATAATATCGATTTCACGATCGCTACTCGGGGTCACAGGTAAGGTTAAGTAAAACGAGCTCCACCTTATTGGCACAAACTCTAAGCAATGAACGCCTGCATTCCCGGCAAGGCGAACTGAATTTGGTAAAGCCGCAGAAATCTCTCGATTAATTCGCTCAACCGCGAAGCTGCCTTCTCGCAATAAACGTTCACGCTCGCTAGCATCGAGAAAAACTTGGGTCGATGAACTGATAAAACCGGTGATGCCGACTGAAACAATCGCTAAAACAACCAACGTCACGACGAGTTCAACTAATGTGAAGCCCCTATTACTGGTAAGGTTCAACCTTGAGCTAAGCATTAATAGTTACCCTTTATGCTTGCCATAATTATGCTATCACCGCCAGGCGTTATAATAGTGACTAATATTAATTTCTTATTGGCAACTAATGTGCCGGTATCTAAACTGCCATCCTGATTCAGGTCATCATCATTAATACCGTCTACATTCTGATCATAAACTACAGACACTTGAGCAGTGAAGCCGGCATAAATATTGACGCCATCAACATTTGTAGTTAAACCCAGTGAATTTAAAATATTTTCACCGGTAATATCAAGGCCATGATAATCATCCACATCATTGAAAGAGCCCCGGTTTTCAGAGCCATCCGGTCCAAGACCACTGCTGGTTGTGCAAG
>Ga0307489_10002737_pt1 | contig 11795 bp, 14 predicted proteins | sample SB12metaG_FD_202247 | JGI IMG/M metagenome (GOLD analysis project Ga0307489, IMG submission 202247) | Sea-ice brine microbial communities from Beaufort Sea near Barrow, Alaska, United States - SB 1.2 | ecosystem: Environmental > Aquatic > Marine > Coastal | place: USA: Alaska | collected...
TTTCAACGTTTGGTTCCAAGTTCCGCTTGCGCTGCTACACGACGGGTGGCAGGTACGGCGATCACAAATACGACGGAGCGGTGGCGGTGGGCAGCATCGTGTACTTCGTTCCCTCGCAGCAAAACAAGGTTGGCGTCCTTGACACCGTTTCGTCGGCCTTCAGCACCATCGCCACGACGGGCGACGCCGCATCCGGCAGTTACAAGTACTCGGGAGCGGTTGCCGTGGGCACCAAAGTTTACTTCGTTCCCCTTGGTCAGAATAACGTAGGAGTGCTCGACACAGTCTCGGGTAACTTCAGCACTGTCGCGACGACGGGCGGCAAGTTCAAGGGAGGCGCGGCTGTGGGCACCACCTTGTACTTCGCGCCGGCGGACCAGGCCAACGTTGGAGTTTTTGACACTTTCAACAACATCTTCACTACCGTCGACATTCCGTCTGCCCAAGACAAATGGGGGAATCAGGAATCTAGCCAGTACAACGGAGCTGCGGTGGTGGGCTCGAAAGTTTACTTCGCCCCCGACAAAGCGAACGACATCGGAGTTATGGACGCAGCGACCTGCAAGTTCAGCACCATCGCCGCGTCCGGGGTTGCGGCGACCAACATTGGCACTTATGGCGCGAACAGTTATGCGGGAGCGGCGGCGGTGGGCTTGAAGGCAGAGGCTTACACTCGTTCACTTATCAGCTCAACTTGAGCGCTTTTCATGGAATACGGGGTGCGCGTAAGGATTGTGTAGCCCGTGTTAAGGGGGTATTAGGGTGTGATTATGGTGTGTAGGGTGTTTTTGTGTGTCAGACACGGCTCAAGTTGAGCTGAAAAGTCAACGAGTGTAAGCCCCTGCTTGAAGGTTTACTTCGCGCCGTACGACCAGGACACAATTGGCGTCCTTGACACCGTTACGAATGTCTTCAGCAGCATCGCTGTGACGGCATACAACCAGTTTTATTCATTCGAGGTATGGACTGATAGATAGTGCTCGTCACGTTACAGGATAGAGTCATTTCATTGTTTACGTTACGATTGAAAGTGCGTTTGACGAGGTGGCAAGCACCGTCGATTCGTCCCTGATCCGAGGCCAAGTTCACGGGAGTGGTGGCGGCCGACGATGAAATGGACATGACTGGGAGTGGTCGTAACGTTTGGTAGGGCGGTGCGGGCTGACCCGATGAAGCCCACGATGAAGGCGCATGGAACTCAGGGCTTGAACGTAAAACGCCATAATTCATTTTCAATTTTGCTTCAATGGTGCTTTCATGTCAACTTGCGCCGCTAAAGCTTGGGCCCTGGGTGCGCTGACAACATACGACGTTATGCTGCCCCCTTCTCCGCCGCCACCGCCGACTCCGCCGAGCCCGCCGCCACCGTCGCTGACATTCTCCACCATCGCCACGACGGGTCCGCGCCAGTTCAATAATTGTTATATGTACTCGGGAGCAGCGGCAGTAGGCAACAAGGTGGTCTTCGCGCCTGTCGACGCGAATAACGTTGGGGTTCTCGACACCTACACGGGCAACTTCATCACAGTCGCCACGACGGGCACCTCATCATCCGGCGAAAACAATTATGCGGGCGCGGCGGCAGTGGCCAACAAGGTGTACTTCACACCCGACAGCCAATGCAACGTGGGCGTGTTTGATACAACCAACAACATCTTCACCACCGTCGTCACCTCTTATGGGAATTCTTATGCCGGTTGCGGAAACTATGAACGTGAGTACGCAGGAGCGGTAGCCCTTGGTGACATTGTGTACTTCGCGCCATACGCCAAGAATGACGTGGGGGTGTTCAACACCACCTCGAACGTGTTCAGCACCATCGCCCTAACAGGCGCTGCATCCAGCCACATTGGCCGGTACAGTGGAGCAGTGGCGGTCGGAAACAAAGTTTACTTCGCGCCCCACATGCAGGACAACGTTGGCGTTCTCGACACCACAACCAATGTCTTCAGCACAGTCGCCACGACGGGCGACGCGTACAACTCTGCCCCTTCTACGGACTCTGGCTCGTCGATGGAGGCGACGGGCAGACGTTTGACCAGCCACGATGGACCGATAACTCAGAAATACGGGGGAGCCGCGGCGGTTGGGACCCTGGTGGTCTTCGCGCCCTACAACCAGAACAACGTGGGCCTTTTCGACACCACCAGCGATACCTTCACCACCGTTGCCACGACGGGCGATGCGGCTTCCGGCGACGCTAAATACGGGGGAGCTGTGACTGTGGGCACCAAGGTCTACTTCTCGCCCCGTGATGGCGAATCATCAAGCAAGACAACCTTGGGGATATTTGACACCGCCACGAACGTATTCAACACCATCGCTGTGGAGCGGGGGTCTTATCCCATGAATTCAGCTACGCTACGCTACGACGGAGCAGCGGTGGTAGGCACCAAAGTGTACTTCGCGCCCTCCTCCGAGGACAACGTGGGCGTCCTCCAATCATAATCTCATCATCAGCTCGGCCGCCTCGCCATCATCCACCAGGCGTGGCTCCGCCGCAGTTGGATACCCATGCTCCATCAATCCGTGATTGGAATTATTTGTTGTCCGTACTTTCCTGACGGGTCGAGATGTTCAGAACTACGCCTTCGACGTTCAACATCCTTTACATTCAGATCGAGCTCCCAACCGCTTCCCAGCAGCGAACATTAACAATGACAATACATTCATGCGCGGCTCGGACGCGCCGGAGATCTTCATGCCGCCGGGTAAAAGTTGCTTCGCACTGCTAATGCGACATGAACCGCTTGTTGAACCTAACGTGCTGGACACGTTCCTTCAACCCTCCATTGTATAAATACGTTTTTAGATTTATTTTCCTGTTATTTCTCATTTGATGAGCTAGAAGAGATCTAGCTCAAGCTTAGAGCGGAGAGCTCTCCACATTTCAATTTACATATTTACATTCACTTGTCATCGCCCACGTCGTACGCCTCGGGCCCACGTTGCATTTACGTATTTGTTTAATTCATCAGCGCCTTCGTAATTCATCAGCACCCCACCTCGGCTAGAGCTCTACTCCGACTGGCGGCCGGTAGTCTTGTGTCTTATGAGGGGTATGACATGCTGGAAGTTCACAAGCGCACAATGCGCCAACACCGCCTGTTGGCGCCAGGCGGCCTTGCAAGGCGCTTCTGGAGCGACGAGTCCGTGAATGATACGCCCGCAGCGTCGTTGTGCAAACAATCGCCGCCTGATAACACGACGCATCACCGAACTTTACGGCGCGCAATGGCGTTAGCGTCTGCTCAACAAAGATGCCGCGAAGACGGTCTTCTTGGACACTTGGGGGTTCCTCTGTGGGGCCCGGCAATTACCAGATTTTCTGACCACGAATGCTCATACATCTGAAGCGGGGCCCTCATTCAACAGTTTTGCGAGAGTTCGGTAAGGTCAGATTTAGCGCTGGCTCACGCCATGAGGCAGGGTCAGCCTCAAACTTCCATTAGCGCTCAGCGCTTGTGTGATGGATTTGAAAGGTGATCTTTAAACACAGTCTTCAGTTAGACTACCCCCTGAAATCCCCGAATTCCGCCAATCGACCAACTAGGGACGCGGGGAGATGATGAACTGTCCGTGGACTAATCAGGAACCATGAACGATTGCGATCAGAATTGGCGCGAAAAGACCCAGCCAATCAAATCTAAGTGAATCACTCTCTCGGCGAATCACATGAGGGCCTTGAGGGTCTTACAAGACCCGGAGACTGGGTTTGAGGGACTCGAAACTAAAATGATGCTTGATGGTAGATGACCCAATATTGGTTGATCGAAAGCTTCGCGATGTGAAAGCGCAGCGCCTTCTGCGCGAAATGCCCACGCGACGGCGCCGGCGCGCCGCGATTCGGGCTGCAGGGAGCGGCGAAGGGGGATTACCGACTACGAACCGCGGTCATCGGACGGCGCTCCGTTTCGAGTCTCCGGTGCATTGCGCCAATTGCGCGGTGCATTGTGCCAATTGCGCATCGCGCCGATGCACGTGACGGATCACCGTGCACAGTGAACGCACGGATCGTCCGTTCCCGATTAATTATCGTAATTTCATCGGAAGACTCCTATCAACGGCGTGGGCATTTCAACGTAAGTCAGGTGGGATCCTATAGGCTGACCCTGCCTCGTACTGACGATACTCTAAACCCCTTAAGACCTACACTTGCTACACTAAATAACTCACTCAATTACTCACCTACTGACACGCTCACTCGCGGTCAACCCAGCCAGGGTCAACCTGAGTCAACCTGGGGTCAACCCGGGATCAATGCTCATAGTCACACGAAGGTGAAGTCGAGGTGGTCTTCAGACCGCAGCAACCGTTGCGCATCCAGGGTGACAGCGAATGGCACGGTGGCCTCCACGTGGGATGGAGCGATGCACTCGACCCGCGTGCAGGGGCTTACACTCGCCCACTTATCAGATCAACCTGAGCCGTTTTTGTCTCCGAAACTCCATGAAACCACCCAGCGTATCTCTCAAAAGTGCTCACGATAAGCCAAAAAGTGGACGAGTGTAAGCCCCTGCCCGCGTGCCTTTCTGAGTCGCGGCGGCAACAAGGATAGTGCCGAACGCGCATCGGGCCCAACCGTCAGGGGCTTACACTCGTCCACTTTTCAGCTCAACCTGAGCCGTTTCTGACACGAAATACACCGTTGATACCCCCGAAATCCCCCTAAGCACCCCCAAAACACCCTCTGAATGCACTCCCTATCCCACACAAAGCGCTTACGGTGAGCCGAAAAGTGGACGAGTGTAAGCCGGGGCCAACCGCTACCCTCATGGAGGTCGTGGCCGCGTTGTTGCGGCGCGAGTTGAATTGAAAAGCAACGTTTGAAAGCGATTCAGCAGATTAGAGCGTCAACTGCTTGATTCCAGACGGTTTCAACGTGGGTTTGATAGGGTCAACCTGCACCGCCTTACGGTGTAGGTGCGTTCAGTTTTTATAGACGCGGATCCGGTAAAATAGTAGCTCTAAGGGTCAACTCTGAACGCGCCGTTTTTGCGCCGTTCTTTTTTATTTCTCCGCGTCTGCCTGGCTCGCACCCCTCAGATGACGGTCCCCCCCACTTCCTCCGCCGGCAACCCCCCCCACCCGCTACCGCTTCCGACATGCACCCCCCATTCACCGCCGCCGACGCCCCTGCCTCGCCGCGGCGACCGCTACGTCGTGCGTTTGTCGGGCGCGCTCGCTGCGTTGTTCGGCCAAGGCAGCGAGGAGGTGTTGTACTTCGAGGATGAGGTGTTGGGCAGGATGCGGGCCGCAACCCTAGCCCTGTCGACGCCGACAGCGGCGGCTACATCCGTGCTCGCCGCGATGCTTCACCCCGGCCGCCGCGACACGATGTACGAGATCTGCCCGGATGCGGCATTGTTGGGGCGGCTGTGGCAAGGGGGTTGTTGCGAACAAACCCTCGACCGACGTTGAATCTACTTTTCAGTCTTTTCTCCTCCGTCTCCTCCTCCTCGTTCTGTGCGAGTATGAGCATTCATTCTGAAGGTAAGTCACGCACCAGTTGTTGATATGCATATTGAGGACGAGCACTCGACCGACGTCGAATATTATGCTCCTCCTCCGCGTGTATCTGCGGGCAGCATTCTGCAGGTAATAAGTCATGCTCCGATCCCGGTCGAGTGCTTGTTCTCAAGACCCTTCTAGGCGGGAGGTTGGGATGCTAATCTACCCGTCGCCGCTGCTCGGATGCCTGCGCGAGAGGCTGCCCGAGGTCCTCGCGGCGGAGGTGCTGTCGCGGCTGGACCCAGCGGATCGCGCCGTGCTTGCGCAGGTGGGGACGCCATGGCTGGCGGCGGTGGTGGCCTCCGGCCTGACGCACGCCGGGAAGAGCGCGGGGGTGCCGCTCAAGGTCGGGGAGTTCGTCGGGTCTATCGAGCGGCTGGCTTGGGCGGAGGCGAACGGGTGCCCGATGATCGAGGGGACGTGTGCGCTCGCCGCTGCGGGCGGGCACCTGGATGCGCTGATGTATACGCGGGAGAACGACTGCCCGTGGAGTGAAGCGACGTGCGCGGCCGCCGCTGGGGGCGGGCACCTGGAGGTGTTGCAGTGGGCACACGAGCAGGGCTGTCCGTGGAGTGACGAGGACTTCGAGAATGACGAGACGGACTGTTGTGCGCTCGCCGCTTTGGGTGGGCACCTGGAGATCCTAACGTGGCTCCGGGACAAGCACTGCCCGTGGAACATGTTCACGTGTGCGAGCGCCGCGCAAGGCGGGCACCTGCAGGTGTTGCAGTGGGCGCGAGAACACGGCTGCCCGTGGATCAAGGACCCCTTGGCCGAGCGTATGGACTGTTGTTCAGTCGCCGCTGAGGGCGGGCACCTGGAGGTGCTGAAGTGGCTTTGGGAGAACGGCTGTCCGTGGGATGCGGATACATGTGCGTTCGCCGCTTATGGCGGGCATATCGAGGTGTTGAAGTGGGCGCAGGAGCAGGGTTGCCCGTTGGATGGTGGGACGTGTGAGGCAAGCCGCACACGTTGGGCACCTGGAGATGCTGAAGTGGGCGCGGGATCACGATTGCCCATGGGACGAGAGAACGTGTAGGAACGCTGCGGGGGGCGGAAACCTGGAGGTGTTGAGGTGAGCGCGGGAGCACCACTGCCCGTGGAATGCAGATACGTGTGCGTTCGCTGCTAATGGTGGGCACCTGGAGGTATTGCAGTGGGCGCGGGAGCACGACTGCCCGTGGGATGAGACGACCCGGCATTGGGCCGTTCAGTTTGGTCGCACGGAGATGCTCAGGTGGCTGGATGAGCACGATGCTCCTTGAAGCAAATCTCACAACTGGGATAGTATGTACAGCGCAGCAATATGAGTTGAGAGGCTCGTTGTATTTTCTGCTAGTCTATAGAGCTTCATCTGTCAGACGAACGTGACACACTCCATGACTGAGACACCACCACCTCACGACACTTGTAATCACACACGTACACAGTATTGCCTCCATCACAACAGAACGGCCTTGCTTCAACGTCCACCAAAAATGGTCACTTCTCAACTTTCATCTCGTTGACTAATTCTAGGGGATGCACCACGAGTAGAGCAAACAGTCAAACACGTCTAATTGAAAGACAAATTCTGACAGACCGACTGGTCTGTCCACTTGAGATGGCGGATGGGGATTTCGGGTGGACACAGTTGAGGCGGGCGGGTCAGATGGGGATGAGCAAGCGTGTGGTGCGATCTGGTCACGATCGTTGAGTCAATAGATGCTCGCCCATACAAAATCAGCCTTCCGATCTCGAAGGCTGATCTAAACTGTAATTCATGTGAGTGACCGTCTATTAATTCACGCAAATCCACATCCCCGTTCGCACCCCCCACCAGAACGGCGTAGGTTGGTTGGTAGCTCACCGTGTTAACGCCTTGACGCTCGATGAACGTGAGTTGAACATCAGCAAAGTAACGACGACTCATAATTTCATCACCGCTCTGTGTGCCTACCAGGAGCTTCGACTCGTTAACTTTTCGGATCAACCTGAGCCTTGTTGTCACTGAAACCACCCAACACAGTACACCAAGAGTGTTCAGGTTCAGAGAAGTAGAAGAGTGGTATAGGTAGCACCTGGTACTGATGTACAGCCTTGAACGAGCTACATGCCCCGGCGGGCGCTGAGCCAAGTGTTGCTGCCTCTTCAGATGGAAACGAATCGAGAGCCTTCATATTGAACAAGACATACCGAGAGAACTTTAACCCTTGAAGCTGCATACTTTTAGGTTCTGTCCGCTTGAAATGGCGGAGGGGGTTTGATAATGCTCACCAGGTGAAGCGCGTTGGGCTTCCATGAGCGTTACTGGTGGTCACGAAACAGAACGAGAGCACGGCTGGTCTGTGCGCTAGAGCGCTAGAAAGGGCGGATGGGTTGGTCGATGCTCCACATGTGAGCACCTTGGGGCTCGATGAAGGATAGTAAATTGTATAATAACCCTTACATACTTGAGGGCTGTCCGCTTGATGTGGCGAAGGGGGTTGGTGGTGCTCAGCGTGTGAAGCGCTTTGGGGCACGATGAACGTGAGTATGAACATCGAGAGTGTTGGGGACAGGACTGGCGGGGTGGGGTGCGCACGCACCGTCGATCGTTTTGATGGTAGTTTTCATATATATTACAAAATGCGAGCGACAACTTCCCGTTGCCGTTTCATTAAATTGGATGTCCCTTATTTTCGCGGAGAGGGAGCCGAGCCACAAACACTACACGCTCCCTCGCATCGCGTACCCAGGGCGCCTCCAGCAATCATGCTGCAGACGCGCTTTTTGTGACGCGTGTCACGCGATGGTGCTGAGCGCTTAGTCCGACTTCTTGGAGGTCTTGTTGATGAGGGACTTGTGAATGTGGGGGATGACACCACCGCCGGCGATGGTGGCCTTGATGAGGGTGTCGAGCTCCTCGTCACCGCGGATGGCGAGCTGGAGGTGGCGGGGGGTGATGCGCTTCACCTGGAGTATTGGGAGGGGAGAGGGAAGGTGATGTCAGAACCCGACGCAGAACATTTCAAAAAAGCTTTGCAGGCGCCGGGGTTCAAAAACGAGAGTGTGTGGCCGATACCGCCGGGGCACAAAAGCAACGCCACCACTGAAGCAAGCGACCCACGTGCAACGAGGGAGAATCAAGGGGCAGGTGGTATGAGAATCGCAACCTGGTGCTCGCTACAGGTGAACAGGGCGCGCCGCGTATCTCATTTTCAAACGCAGAGACAGACATTTTCAAAAAGCTTGGCCGGGGTGTTTCAAATGAGAGCGGGCACGTTTGGAACCAGGGGGCCGCGAAGCTATGCAAAACCAAGCGATCCGTGGATCAAGCGGAGGCTCGAGGAGTGCTTCTGATGGCCCACAAACCCAAATGTCGCGCGCACTCCCGGCCACCCCATCTTCAGCACTGAGCTACAAACGATCGAGACAGGCGAGCGCTCAAAAAGCACCAGCGAATGCATTTCGAATGTAGTCGTTGAGACTGAAGCCGGGCTCGGGTTCGGGGGAGCACAGGTTTGGCGAAGAAGGTGGGGGGTAGGGCTAGCGCGGGTGCGCACCTTGAGGTCCTTCGACGCGTTGCCCGCAAGCTCCAGAACCTCGGCGGTGAGGTACTCTGTAAGGAGACGGGAAAGGAGGAGGGGAGAGAAGCTTCGGTAAGAGTGGTGCCTAGAAAGAAACATCGCGGTGAAGCGTCGTGTACCCGGACAAACAACCAGGTTACCCTGGGTTCACGGCGAGACGACCCAACCCAGCGGTCACCGGTGACGCTAAGCGCGACAAAGAAGCAAACCCGTCCATCAGGAGCCGCGGGGGAGACGCGCGAGGGAAGACAACGAGGGGAAAGATGGTAGGAGCGGGAAATGGTAAAAGTGCAGGTGTGCCTAGCTTGGAGACCCCGGGACTCACCGAGGATGGCAGCGGAGTAGACGGCGGCGGTGGCGCCGACGCGGCCGCCGGAGGCAGCGCGGAGCTTCAGGAAGCGGTGGATGCGGCCCACGGGGAACTGCAGGCCGGCCTTCACGGAGCTGCACAGACACAGGAGAGACAGAGACAACACGTCAGTCGCAGCCCTCGCACCCATCCAACAATATTCAAAAACCTCGAAGCGGGGAACGAGGCTCGGCTTTCGAAATGGAGCAACGGGTCTCCAAATGCTCCGGGGTTACGGAGAGCCGACACCACCACCGTGTTTACACCTAGCGCGAACACCAGCGTAGAAGCAAACCCGGGCGTGTAAGGCAGTAGGGGACGCGCGGGTGGGGAACGCCGGGGGGTGCGACGGAAGGCGACGAGGTTCAAACGAAGCGGGGAACGAGCGAGATTCAAATGGAGACACCCGTGTCTCCAACGGCGAACCCGAATGCCCCCGGGTTCTAGCGAGTCGAGCTTACCACCGCGGGTACAACTGACGCCACACCCACCAAATAAGCAAACCCGAGCGTGAAACCCAACAGGGGACGCGCGCGGGGGTTGCGGTAGAGCCCGACGGAGGCGACCCGTGCAAAAGATTTCCAGGAAATTCAACAGAGCCCGGGATTCTGGGGAGGTGCAGGTTCTGGGAACGGGGACGCACCGGCTGACGGGCTTCTTCTTGTCACCCTTCTTGTCGGACATGGTGCCCTTGGCGCCCTTGCCGGACAGGCCCTTGCCGGAAAGCCCCTTCGCGCCCTTGCCGGACATGGTGAGTGAGTTTGGGGGTGGGTGTACGGGGAGGAGATACGTAGAGGGAAGTGACGGGATTGCGTTCCACTTTCCAAGTTTGTCGTTTTGGAAAATAAAATAAAATGGTGACGATTCCAACGGAAACTTGGTCTGTGGCCGTGTGGGCCCCTCTGCCGTCTGCGCGCTTCGCGCCAACGCGCCACGCGCCAGTGGCGGTCAACTACGGAAAAACCCGTCGCCCGAGGCTCCTTCGTGACACCTTCGCCCGGCCGGTGCATCACAGCGAGCGCCCCAGCGACGCGACGTCACGCGATACCCCACGCCCCGCCGAGCATCTCGCCACTCGGCGACGCGGCGAGTGATCCACACGCCCGGACTTCCACTCCCAACCGAGAAGACTCTCTCACAAAAAACAGGTGGGCACCTGGAGCCGAGGAGTCAACGTCCAGTGCACGAGATGGGTGTCATCAGCGGCAGGGCCTGCCACAGCGCCCCCTATCCTCTCCGTTCCAGCGCTACGTATCTCGTCGCAGCTGTCGCTGTCGCTGTGAGGCTGCGAGTTGTGGCTCTGACCATGAACCCACTCTCGATTATCCCCACGCAGTAAGCACCTCGAAGAAAGGGACTCATTTTTGTACGTGTACCTCAACAACGAGTGAAGGGGAGCGCGCGACTCCTGTGTAGCCCGCCTCACCAAGGCGTCCCTTTTCCACTTTCCAGCGCGACGTCCGCTGCCGATTTCGATGTCAACCTGCGAGCTGTGGCTGTGGCCATGAACCCACTCTCGACTCAACCCCATTTAGAAGGGCACTTCGTAGATTGAAGTGGTTTCTGGTTCTGTTGCACGAGTACGTCGCATGCCACGGCGTCCACTTTCCAGCGCGGCGTGCGCCGTCACAGCTATCGCTGTCGCTAACAGCTTGCGAGCTGTGGCCTTGACCATGAACCCACACTCGAGTTATCCCCACTGTTATTACAAGGTGGTGCGGTGACAGATGCTCGGAGAGCTGCTCGAAGAGACGCTCGCAGAGATGCTAGGGTGTTTGGCTCTGGCGCGGGGCGTGACCGAGAAGGGCGCGCACAAGCCCCCCCAGCAGAAGCGCATCAGCCAGGCGAGGCGGTGCAGGTTGACCCGATGAAACCCGAGTTGAAACCGCCTAGAGCTAAACGCTTGAAACTATAATGTGATGACCCGCCTTCAAACTTTGCTTTCAAACTCAACTTGCACCGCTACAGCCAGGCGGCGTTCGACGAGTGCGTGGCGTCCAACATCGAGGACTTCGATTTGGAGCCGGAGGCATGGCACCTATTCTCGACGCGTGCTGTGTATGCCACTTTGAGACGAGGCACTCGGCATAAGACACTCGGCATAAGACGAACACGACGCTTCCAAGCCTCGAGTTGACCCTTGTCTTCCCCTGTCCCACCTCCTCCTCCTTCTCCGCCCCCTCCTGCCCCTGCTCCCCCTGCTCCTGATCCGTGTCCTCCCGCTCCCTCCTCCCCCTGCTCCTGTGCGACGCTGCCGCCTTAACACGCGCCAGATCTGTGTGGAACCCTCGCTGGAGGAGGCGGTGTCTGACGCCATCAAGGAGTTTGGGCTCCAGAACGTAGACTTGTCAGACATTGATCTAACGTACGCGGGCCCGGACGGGCGC
>Ga0307489_10002739_pt1 | contig 11789 bp, 16 predicted proteins | sample SB12metaG_FD_202247 | JGI IMG/M metagenome (GOLD analysis project Ga0307489, IMG submission 202247) | Sea-ice brine microbial communities from Beaufort Sea near Barrow, Alaska, United States - SB 1.2 | ecosystem: Environmental > Aquatic > Marine > Coastal | place: USA: Alaska | collected...
GGCGACAAGTATAGCCATTAGTGACCCTGCATGCAGGAGCGGTGCGAGCAGCTGCGGGAGCTCATGTCGGAGAGCGACTCGGACTATGACCGCGAGAAGATGGTGGGGCGGTGCAGGTTGACCCTATGGAACCCAAGTTGAAAGCGTCTGGAACTAAGCGCTTGGACACTAAAATGTGATGAACCGCTTTCGAGTTGTGCTTTCAAATTCAAGTTGCGCCACTACAAGATGTCGGAGCGCCTTGGCAAGCTCAGCGGCGGCGTAGCCGTGCTCAAGATCGGCGGCGCGTCTGAGGTGGGGCCGCGCACAATTTGCCCGCCAGATATGACAGAGTGCCTGAAGCTATAAAATTTCGAGCCCTTGCTCAAAAAATAATACTCAAGATTCTTGAGTTAAAAGCCGCCATGTCGATTTTACGGCGTGATATCGCTTGCCACGTCATCGACACCAGATTTTGATCCTCGCGTATTGAGTTAGATGGAGGTCTGTGACGTGGCAAGGGGCATCTGAAGGCACTTCTTGTGGGTGGAGGTGGGCGAAAAGAAGGACCGCGTAACGGACGCGCTCAACGCCACCAAGGCGGCGGTGGACGAGGCGGGGAATTCAGGCGAACCCCATATAATCTCGAGATTCGGTCAACCGCCCTCTCGATTTTGGCGATTTCGGACGAGTCGGATCAGTTGCTGGGTCATTTCGCCCATGCGACGCAGTCTACTTTGGGTTTAGGGTTGCTCGTGAGTTTAGGGTTTACGCCAGGGGTCATTTTGCCAATACGATTCAGACCGACTTGGCTCATCCGACTCGCCCGCCCCCTCAATGACCCTTCTTCGAGGGCGTGGTGGCGGGCGGGGGCGCGGCACTGCTGCACGCGTCCAAGGCGCTGGCGGACCTGGAGAAGACCATGTACAACAATGATCAGAAGGTGGGCGTGCAGATCATCCGCGCCGCATGCAAGGCAGGGGGGTTCATCGAGAGGAGAAACCACTCCACCGACGTTGAATCTCCTCCTCCTCCTCTTCCTCCCCTCCTCCTCCTGCTCCTCCTCCTCCTCCTCCTCCTCCTCCTCCTCCTCCTCCTCCTCCCCCTCCTCCTCCTCCTTCTCAACTTCCTCCTCTTCTTCCTCCTCCTCCTCTTCCTCCCCTCCTCCTCCTCCTTTTCCTCTTCCTCCCCTCCTCTCCACCTCCTCCACCTCCTCTTCCTCTTCCACGCCTCTGTATGAGCATGGAAGCTAACGCATGCGGGCAAGTCCGATCTCGGCTCGAGTGCTTGATCTGAACGACCCTGGTGAGTCGTTCCGATCAAACCCCAAGCCCTAAACCCTAAACCCTAAACCCTAAACCCTAAACCCTAAACCCTAAACCTGTGCTGGATCTGAACGACCCTGGTGGTGGGTGCCGGTGCGCGCCATCGCCAAGAACGCGGGCGTGGAGGGCAGCCTGGTGGTGGAGAGGCTCCTGTCATCCCCGGCAGGGGCTTGCACTCCTCCACTTTTTCAGGGGGTGCGTTGAGGGGTTGTTTGAAGGGTCGTTTAGGGGGTGCAAGGGTATGTTACGGGGTGTGCAGGGTGTGTTTTTGTGTGCGACACGGCGTAGGTTGAACTCAGTGTCGGGTCTGGTATCGATGGTATGGTACCGAATCCTGTTCGACCAATGCCAATCAGAACTGTCCATTTCGAGAATCCCACCATCCCACCGACCGGGTCGCCATCCTCGAGTACATAGACCCTCGATTTCGAGGAGATAAGGGTGACATGTCACCCCTACACTGAGTTTAACGTGAGCATACGTTGGGTGCATCATTTTCCTTAAGTCTATTAGACGGGGACACGTGGAGGTGTGACCAAAACGGCTGAGGTTGAGCCGAAAAGTGGACCACTGTAAGCCCCTGCTCAACTTCAACTTGACACGTGTCTGACACACAAGAACACCGTACACACCCTACACACCCCCTTAACACCCCCTTAACACGGGCTACACAACCCCTGCGCGCACCCCCTATCCCATGAAAAGCGCTCAAGTTGAGCTTAGAAGTGAACGATTGTAAGCCCCTGCTCCGAGGAGGACCAGCCCCACTGGGGCTACAACGCGGCCACCGAAAAGTACGGGTGCATGATCGAAGCCGGCGTCATCGATCCGCTCAAGGTGTGGCACTGCAAACCCTTGACCCTGGATTAGAGTGACAAGATATGATTCGATATTGATCAGTCAGATCGACATGGGAGATCGGACATCAATGAGATATCGATATTAATATCGATGTGGGATATGGGATATCGATTTGGGATACCGTATATCGATATGGTTATCTACCATATCGATATGGTCATCCTGGATATCGATATTCCTTGACACCCATGCTGCCGTGTTGAAAGCGCCCGCAGCTAAGCGCTTTGAACTGAAATGTGAAAAACTGCTGTTTACGATGTAAAGTTATGCCGGAAGTGCCCGGAGCTAAGCGTGCGCTTGACACTGAAATTTGATGAATCGCTGTGAAGCTTTCTGTTTGATTTTTGTTTGCGCCCCCATGTCATGGTGGTGCGCACGGCGCTGGTGGACGCGGCGTCCGTGGCGTCCATGATGATGACCAGCGAGTGCATGATCGTGGAGAACACCAAGGTGGGGACCCCTATACACCCCCTACACACCCCCTATACACCCCCTATACACCCCTATGCACCCCCCATACACCCCCTATACACCCCCAGCGAGTGCATGATCGTGGAGAACACCAAGGCGGGGATTGAGGCGGCAACAACCCCCGACACCTCACCCCCCTATGATGGGCACCTGATCCCCCTATAATGGGCTCCTGACCCCCCTTGTTATGGACACATAACCCCCCTATAATGGGTTCTGGACCCCCCTATAATGTGTTCCCAAACCTCCTATGATGGGCACCTGACCCCCTCATAATGCGAACCCTGTAAGCTGCTCGTCCCATCATCCAACGCCTTCTGAAGCCTCGTTTCCTAATTTAATTCGTCTTCTATCACGAGGCGAGAAAATAATCATCAAACGCATTTTGAACCCTCGTTTGTGAAACTTATATCATATCGTGACGTGGCGCGCCTGACGCTATGAATAGCAGTCTGGACCCTCGTTTCTCATGTTAAACTCAGTGTCGGGTCTGGTATCGAGGGTATGGTATCGAATCCCGTTCGACCAATCAGAACTGTCCATTTCGAAAATCCCACCGACCGACTCGCCGACTGTCCGACCGGGTCGCCATCCTTGAGTAAATAGACCCTAGGTTTCAAGGAGATAAGGGTGACTAGTCACCCCTACACTGAGTTTAAACGGCGTGCTGTCACATGGCGAGCGCTACGTCATCAAACGCATCTTGGACTCTCGTGGTTTTTTTGTTGAATATTTACCCATGACGTAGCGGGCTCTATCCATCAGTTTCTATGACAAAATGCGTGAAACCACTTAGACTCTTAGACAGGCTTGTGCTACTTAGTGCTACTTAGTGCTACTTAGTGCTACTTAGTGCCCGCTCGACCCATCAGAACGCTCCATTTGGACTACGTAGTTCTACTTGTTGCTAAGTGTTTAAGTGGTTTCACGCACTTTGTCATATCCATCAGTTTCTACATGAAGGATGACAAGAGCGGCGGGTACGGCGGGCCCATGGGCGGCGGCGGCGGCATGGGCGGTATGGGCGGCATGGGCGGCGGCTATTAGGATCAAAGTCACAAGATATGATCCGATATCGATATGGGAGAACGATATGGGAGATCGATTTGGGAGATCGGACATCAATGAGATATCGATATGGGATGTGCATATGGCCTAAGGATATGGGAGATGACAGTATCGATACGGTCATCTCCCATATCTCCCATGTCGGGTCAGCATGACGGCGGTGGCTACTGCGGCGGCGGCGTGGGCGGCGGGATGGGCGGCATGACGTAGATGCAGGTTTGAGGATGACCGGCTCTGCCTGGGCTGAAAAGAGGTCTTCAGAGAGAGAGAGGGAGAGAGGAGGAGAGAGAGGATGAGAGATAGAGAGGGAGATAGAGGAGGAGGGAGAGGGACAGGGAGAGGGAGAGAGAGGGAGAGGGAGAGAGATTGAGAGAGGGAGAGGAGAGAATGAGAGATGGGGAGAGGGAGAGACAGAGAGAGACACAGAGAGAGACAGAGAGAGAGAGACAGAGAGAGGGGTGAGAGAGAGAGACAGAGACAGAGACAGAGAGAGAGAAAGCGAGAGGGAGAGAGAGAGACAATAGAGACTGAGAGACTGAGAGACGCGTCCGCGTGTATGAGGAGGCACCAGGCTTCCGCCCAGGCCCCCGTGTGATGACCCGCGCGCAAGCGCACGGGTGCCGTGTCGTGTTATCCATCGTAGATTTTCCCCTTGCAACCTCTTGTCCTCGATTGTGTCTGTGTGGGTGTCGAGCGGTTTTCAAACGTCGGCGGCGGATACGGCGGCGGAGGCATGGGAGGTGTGGGCGGCATGATGTAAAAAGCGGCCATGCATAGTTTCGGGACCACTGCTTTCGAGACAGTCGGTTCCTCACTACTCACCCGCGACGCCACCACACGGTTCGTTTGTGCGGTTGCTGCTTAGCCGCTTGATATGATAACAGGTTCGCTTAAACTCAGTGTCGGCGTTGCCAGTAGTTCTGATCTCCTCGAAATCGAGGGTCATTTACTCAAGGATCTCGTCCCGGTCGGACAGTCGGCGCGTCGGTCGGTGGGATTTTCGGAATGGACAGTTGTGATTGGTCGAACGCGATTCGATACCATACCTTCGGTACTAGACCCGACACTGTTCAAGTGGAATACAGTCGCGCAAATCGTCACCTCGAGGGACTCTACGGAGATGCTAACAGACAGATAGACAGAGAGAGACGCTTCCGCGTGTATAAGGAGGCACCAGGTTTTTGCCCTGCCTCCCGTGCTGACACTAATAATAGTTGTCCTGTACTAGAGCTAGCCCCGAGAGCTTCCGCCCGCGCCCCAACCCCCGCGTGTGGCGTGGGGCTCCGCGGAGCCGGCCGGCCGAACATCAGGGCCCCGAGGGGTTACCTATACACCCCCTATACACCCCCTATACACCCCCTATACAAACCCTATACATCACCTATACACCCCCTATACACCCCCTGTACACCCCCTATACACCCCCTATACACTCCCTCTACACTCTCTATACACCTCCTATACACCCCCTATACACCCCCTATACACCCCCTGTACACCCCCTATACACCCCCTATACACTCCCTCTACACTCTCTATACACCCCCTAAACACCCCCTATACACCGCCCCGACCCCCGCGTGTGGCGTGGGGCTCCGCAGGGCCGGGCGGCCGGACGTGTCCGGGTGACCGACCGCGGCCGGGCGACCGGGACCCCACACGGCCGGTCGGCGACCCGGGCGACGCGAGCAGGGTGGCAATCGCCTCCAGCCCAATATGTAGGGGCGAAAATTCTAGTTACTTGGCGTGATATGGCGTCTTTTGACTCAATAATCTTGAGTTGGAATCTTTGAGCAAGGGTGCGAAGATTTATAGCCTCAAGGCACTCTGTCATACCAAAACTTGAAAACAGTTGCCTTTCCAAAACAAGTGTAACGTTCATCGAGCCCCAAGGCGCTCACATGGTGAGCATGGTATTTAGGTTTCATGACGAGCGCAGACAGCAGAACCGCCCCACCAGGGCTGCTCTGCGGGATCATCGGAGTCGTGGCTCGGAAGGATGCGCTGGCGCCGGACGTGGCGGAGCGCTTCAAGGAGCCGGCGGGGGAACGAGAGAGGCTCGGAGGGGCGAGCCGGGCGGTACTGGAACTCTGAGGGATGGTGACCGTGATACCCGTGGGCCCCTCTGCCACGGCAGGGGCAGGCCCAGGGATCGGGGCGGGGATGGTCACCATGACGCCGACCATGTCACCCTTCGCGCCTCGGTGTAGCGGCGCAAGTTGAAATTGAAAGCAAAGTCTGAAAGCGGTTCGTCACATTTTAGTATCAAGCGCTTGGTTCCAGGCGCGTTCAACGTGGGTTTGATAGGGTCAACCTGCACCGCCCTACCTCGGTCGCCTCCGTCGCTATGGTCGCTGTTGTCGCTATCGTTCTCCGCCGACGCCCTTCTGTTATCCGCTGTCGCCCTTTGGTTATCCGCCGACGCCCTTCTGTTGTTATCCGATGTCCAAGGGTGCTGCCCCCGTCCCGTGAGACCCGAGGAGGAGCTGTGTGCGCCCCCGCACAGGGGCTGACACTCGTCCACCTTTTGGCTCAACGTATGCTCATTTTGTAGGATACGTTTGGGTGCATGATGTTCCTTTAGACTATTAGACAGGTGGACGCGTGGAGGTGTGGCCAAAACGGCTTAGGTTGAGCTGGGAACTGGACGAGTGTAAGCCCCTGCCGCCGAACCCCGGTTGATCACGCGCGGCATCTGCATGCGCATCCGCATCCGCATCCGCAGGGGCGTCGCCCGTCAGCCACGTCCGCGTCTCCTCTGCCTCTCCGCAGTGGCTTACACTCGTCCACTTATCAGCTCAACGTAAGCACTTTCTGTGGGCTAGGCGGTGTATCCTGAGGTGATTTAGGGGTTGTATAGCGAGTGTTAGCGGGTAAGTGGGGGGTGGTCAGGGTTCTCGGAAACGGCTCAGGTTGCGCTGAAAAGTGGATGATTGTAAGCCCCTGCCTCTCCGCTTGGCTCGTCTTCGTCGCTGCTCGACGACGGCGCAACAACAATCTTCTGACCGCCTTTGGTCAGGGGCTTACACTCGTTCACTTCTCAGCTCAACCTAAGCCGTTTTGGTCACACCTCCCCGTGTCTCCATGTGTAATAGACTGGGGGAAAACCATGCATCCGACGTATCCCACAAAATGTGCTTACTTACGTTGAGCCGAAAAGTTGACGAGTGTAAGCTCCTGCCTTTGGTGCTTCGATCGCGATCGCGTGAGGGCGATCGCGCGAGGGCGGGCGGGTCGTCCTCGTCGTCGTCAAGGGGCGCGCAAGTTGGAGTTGAAATCAAATATTGAACGCAGTTCGGGTTACATCGTTGCAACGTGCAGAACATAGGCTTCGTCGTGGCAACGCGCACAGGGGCTTACACTCGTCCACGTTTCGGCTCAACGTGAGCACTTTGTGTGGGATAGGGGGTGCATTTGGGGGTTCTTCAGGGGGTATTTAAAGGGGTGTTAGAAGGTATCAGGCAATATCGAGGGGGCATTTTGTGTCAGAAACGGCTCATGATGAGCTGAAAAGTGGAAGAATGTAAGCCCCTCAACGTGCACCGCCTTACCGTCTGACAGCTCGTCCGTGGTAAACGGCAGCGGCACCTCCAGGGTGGCACGGAACATACCGGCGTTGGTGGTGTGCTCGTTCTCCACCCGGAAGTATGGGCTTACACTCGTCCACTTTTCCACTCAACCTGAGCCGTTCATGACACAAAATGCACCCTACACACCCCCTAATACCCCCTGACACCGCCCAAACACCCCCTAAACAACCACTGAATGCATCCCCTATCCGACAGAAAGCGCTTACGTTGAGCTGAGAAGTGGACGAGTGTAAGCCCCTGCCCGGAAGTAACTCCACATGCACCGCCGTGTCACCTGCACCCAGGGGCTTCACACTCGCCCACTTTTCACCTCGACGTGAGCCGTTGGAAGGTCTAATGACCCGACACACACGTTTAGGGTTCATGGTTTAGGGTTTAGGGTTTAGGGTGCTCCCCTGCCTCCAGCGCGGCGTACACCGTCATCCAGATCTCGGCGTGGATGGCGGCGTAGCGCGGGGGCATGGGCACGGCGGACAGGATCCATGTGACCCGCAACACGCTGTTGATCGCCATGGCCGCAAAGTATTTCCACCGGCGCTTCACCATGAGCCAGGGGCTTACACTAGTCCACTTTTCAGCTCAACCTGAGCCGTTTCTGACACAAAATACACCCTAAATACCCCCAACATCCTCTGACACCTCCTGAACACCCCCTACACATCCCCTAAAGACCCTCTAAGTGCCCTCCCTATCCTTCAGAAAGCGCTTACCTTGAGCCGAAAAGTGGACGAGTGTAAGCCCCTGCCATAAGCCGGCGGTCCAACACGCGCACCGTCCAATACCCGTTGTCCAGCTGTCGCAGCGACACCATGCTCCAGTCCTTGCTATAGAGGCGGGTTTAGGGTTTAGGATTTTGGGTGTGCGGTTCAGGGTTTAGGGTTTACGTGTAAGGGTGCAAGTTGACATCGAAAGCAGTGCATCGTTTTGAGTTTCAAGCGCTTAGTCCTGGCGCTTTCAACATGGATTTCGTGGGTTCAAGTTGAAGCGCCATACCTGGAGGACGTCCCACGTGCCGGCATACAGGGTGGCGCCCCACATGGCGAGGTGGAACATGATGAACCGAGCGATAGGGTCGGTTAAGGGTTTAGGGTTTAAGGTTTAGGGTTCAGGGTTTAGGATAACAAGCACTCGCAAGCACTCGACCGAGATCAGAGCACGGCTTACCTTGAGTGTCAATGCTCATACACACGTACGGAGTAGGCGGCGGAGATTCAACGTCGGCCGAGTGTGTGAGTGTGTGTGTGTAATGAAAAAGATGAGCTAGCATACCACAGCCTCACTCAAGAACAGAACATAATGTAATAACGTGCTCCGAAGAACCCCCCTGCCACGTGGTCTTGTTCCCGCCGCCCCACCCGTCCTCCGCCGCGCGCAGGCCCAGCCCGGTGACAGAGTCATTGATCCTCTTGCTTGTTCAGGGGGTGTTTAGGGGGTGTTCAGGGGGTGTACAGGGCTTGTTTAAGGGGTGATTAAGGGGTGTTTAAGGGATGTTTAGGGGGTGTTGAGGGTGTGTAAGGGAGTATTTAGGGGGTGTTTAGGGGGTGTTTAGGGGGTGTTTGTGGGAACACTTTGAATGACCCCCCTGCCCGACGGACACCGCGACGAGACCAACCAGGTACTTGCCCGCGTTGTACAGGTGCACCGCCTTGCAGGGGCTTACACTCGTTGCCACTTCCGCTCAACTTGAGCTTACTTTGACCCTTTCCGCTCAACTTAAGATTACATTGTCCCCCATATGACCCAAATTAAGCCGTGGATGTGTCCCGAAGGTGCTCAAATTGAGCTCTGACGTGAGCGATGTGTCCTAAAGGGCCTCAAGTTCAGCCATGAAGCAAAACGAGTGTGAGCCCCTGCCGGCTTGTGGTCATCGCGGTACCGCCGCAACACCTGTAGCAGACGGAGCCAGCCGGGGAGCAGCGCTATGAGCGGCGCGTGGCGCACCCCGAGGCCGACCGCGAGGAGGAGCACGGTCAGCGCATCGCGCAACGCGGTGGCCTGATACCAGGGGCTTACACTCGTTCCCATTTCCGCTCAACTTGAGCTTATCTTGCCCCGTTCCGCTCAACTTCAGCTCACCTATTTCCTCATATAACCCAAATTAACCCGTAGATGTGTCCTGAAGGTGTTCAACTTGAGCTCTAGCGTGAGCGACGTGTTCCAGGAGGTCCTCAAGTTGAGCTCTGAAGTGAGTGAGTGTAAGCCCCTGCCTGCGACATGATCTGGTCCATCAGGAAGAAGTCCATCATGCGTACTCGGTACAAGGGCGCGGCAACGGCGCGGGCCAGCGCGGAAAGAATGAAGCGGCGCGTAGAATCGGGCGGGTGCTGCGCCGGCGCCAGCCACCGGCCCAGATAGCCACATCCCCCTGACCAGGGACTTACACTCGTCCACTTGTCGGCTTTAAGCGCTTTCTGTGGGCCAGGGGGTGCACTTAGGGGGGTGCTTGGGGGCTCTTGAGGGGGTGTTTTGGAACTGTTAGAGGGTATCAGGGGGTACGGAGGGTGTATGTTGTGTCAGAAACGGCTCAGGTTGAGCTGGTTGAGCGAATGGTGGACGAGTGTAAGCCCCTGCCCCTGACTGCGGCCACGGCATGACGAAAAACGCCGCCATGGCGAGCAGCGCGCCGGCGGCCGCGCTGTAGCGGCGCAAGTTGAATTTGAAAGCAAAATTTGACAGCGGTTCGTCATATTTCAGTTTCAAACGCTTAATTCCTGGCGCTTTTAACGTGGGTTTGATAGAGTCGACCTGCACCGCCCTACCACGCGGAACACGTGGGTGAGTGCTACGGCGTCGACGTAGCGATCGCGATAATCGATGGCGCCGGCGAAACGGTCGTCATCGGCGGCTGCGGCGGCAGCGGCAGCTACGGAGCGGGCGATCAGCACCATGGCTAAGGGACTGGGTTGGCGTTTCCGGACTCGGACGGATTCGGTCCAGGGTCGAATTCGGGTGGATTTTTGGGTGGATTCCGAGCAGTGACGCAGGGGGAAACTTTGCAGTATTTTACAGTGTGTATGGGCATTTTGACCCTACAGAAATGGATTCCGAAGTCGGACGGATTCGGTCGAGGGTCGGATTCGGGACGATTCGGGTGGATCCCTAGACCCCGGATATGCAGCTTAGGGATTGATGGATAGTGCACGCCTCGTCATCAACCGCATTGTAAACCCTTGATTCTACAGTCAAATGGCAGCCTATCCATGAGGCCCTACCATGGCGATGATGAGCCAGGCGCATGTGGCGAGACTTCCGGCGAGCACCGCCCCCGTGGCGGAGAGCTCCGTGCCGCGCCTGGCAGGAGGGTCGTTGAGAGCAAGCACTCGACCGATATCAGACAAGCACCGAACCGACATGTATGTGTGTGTGAGCATTCACCCTGAAGGTAAGCTATGCGGGCTCTTCCGATCTCAGTCCAGTGCTTGTTTTCCATACTCGTAAGCCCCTTACCTGGCCTCGAAGATGAACCCGCTGTTGACGCGCGTGACGCCCCAGGCCTGGACCGCGGCGCCGTAGAGCGTGGCGTGCAGTGCAATCAGCATGGGCGCGCGAAGCGCCGGCGCCAGCGCGATCACCGCACCGCACCTGCCGTCGACCTCCGTACCGCACCCCAAGGGCACACACTCGTCCACTTCCCAGCTCAATGTAAGCGCCCTTTGAGAGATGGGGGTTGTTTAGGGGGTATTTAGGGGCAGGTCCAGGGAGATTTCAGGGTGTGTGTAGGGGATGTTTTGGCTTAAGGGTGTGTTTAAGGGGTATTTATGGTGTATTCTGAGTGGCACAAACGGCTCAGGTTGAGCTGAATAGTGGACGAGTGTAAGCCCCTGCCGCACACCTCGGACAGGCGCATGATTAGCATGGCTGCAAGCGCCACCGCCGCGCCGAGCGCTAAGCCCGCGAGGAAGCGGGGCCCATCCCCGGTCCACCTCCCGCCACCATTTCTACCGGCCGCGGTGTCCTTCCGCCAGGGGCTCAACCTCGTCCACCTGTCAGCTCAACGTAGGCGCTTTTGGTGGGACAAGGGATACTTAGGGGGTGTTGAGGGAGTGTTTAAGGCGGGGGTGGAGGGGGAATTTATGCGTTCAGGGAATGTGTTGAGTGTCAGAACCGGCTCAGGTTGAGCTGAGAAGTGGACGAGTGTAAGCCCCTACCTTCCGCAGCTTCCCCAACAACTGGTTGCGACGCCGGCGCACCTCGTAGAAGCCCGGTGCGGCGCCCCCACCGCCGCCGCCGCCGCCACCGCCCCTGCTCCTGCCACCGCCCCCGGCCATGCCCCCACCGCCGCCGCGCTGCCACCGCTGCGGCTCCAGCTGGCACAACACGTCCTCGATGTTCAGATACAGGTCCTCCGTGGCCTTTCGCAGCTCGCGGACCTCTTGCACGTGGAACACCTGCAGTCGGGGTGTATTAGGGGTGTATTGGGGGTGTGTCAGGGGTGTGTGAGGGGTGTATGAAGGGAGGGAGTGTGAGGGGTGTACGAGTGGGGTGTGAGGGGGGT
>Ga0307489_10002740_pt1 | contig 11787 bp, 16 predicted proteins | sample SB12metaG_FD_202247 | JGI IMG/M metagenome (GOLD analysis project Ga0307489, IMG submission 202247) | Sea-ice brine microbial communities from Beaufort Sea near Barrow, Alaska, United States - SB 1.2 | ecosystem: Environmental > Aquatic > Marine > Coastal | place: USA: Alaska | collected...
TTTTCGTGGGAATGGCGCGTGGGAACGCGTCGTCTCACACAGATTCGCGCCCACAGATCAATTTGGGGTCTAAATCGATTTGACTCAAGGATCCCAGTCTAAATCTGAGATGCCCTATTTCCCCCCCCCTCGCCTCGTAGAACTGCATAGTGCGGTTATGCGTCGATTATCTCTCTTATGCGTTCATATGTAGCCCGCGCGCGGGCGACCACTCGGCTTACTTTGCACCGCACGCACGATGTCGACCGCCGCCCGCGTCCCACCGCCGGTTCTCCCGGCGCGTCACCCAAAAGCCATGTTATCTGGCCAGCGCGCGCCCGCCGCGGTGCCGCGCGCGTCGCCCTCCGCTTCGCCCAACAGCACCAGTGGTTCCTCTCCTCCATCTCTGAAAACCGCTGCGTGGTACAAATACATGGGCGACGCGTTATCCACGGACAACGGCTCGCTCCTGATGCTGTCCTACGGCGCCAACCTCAGCCCGTGGATGCTCCGGAAACGCGGCGTGGGTCCCAGCGCGTCGGCGCGCGCCTTCGTGCCCGGGTACACGATGGTGTTCCAGCACCGGGGAGGATACGCGACCCTGGACAAGCTTCAAGATTGCAAGGTGCCGACTGTGAGTACAACGGGGCGGGGGGGAGTCGGGGAGACCGAGGAGGTAGGGCCTGGCGGATATTGTTCGCCACGCCATCCAACGCGCTTTCCGCTCTCATCGTCAGAGTCAGATGGCTCCCCATGACGTGGCTAGCAATATTGCTTCAGGTCGCCACGTCATCCAACACACTATGAATCCTCGTCCATGACTCAGTGGGACCTATGACGTGACGAGCATTGTCCGCCAGGCCTTACCGGGAGGAACCGTGGAGCTTGCGAGCCGGGGAGAACGGGGGAACAAGGTTTCCACGGGGAAGCGGCGGGGAAAGCGGCGAGGGTAGAGGCATTGACGCGACCCTCGGGGATGGTGGTGACCGGGAGGGTGAGGGTGGTGTGGAGGGTGATGGCTTGGGTGAAGGGGAGGTGGAGGGAGCCTGGGGCACGGGCTCCCACCTGTCCACTTCTCAGCTCAACCTGAGACGTGTTTCCCACTGAAACCACCCAGTGTATCCCACGAGAAGTGCTCACCTGAAGCCGAGCTGTGGACGAGTGTAAGGCCCTGGCCTGGGGTGTTGTGCACCGCATCTCGAAGACTGAACTCGCGGCCGTGCGGCGCTGGGCAGGGCCTTACATCCCCTAGGGCCTAGCGGATATTGCTCGCCACGTCATCCAACGCACTTTGAACACTCGTTTCCTGAGTTATATGGCACCCTATGACGTGGCCGGCGGGTAGCATCCGCCAGGCTCTAACAGCCCCCCCGCCCAGCTTAACTTGAGCATATTTGAGGTGTCATCAATCGGGATAAGTCGAGTGGTTTCAGGGACAAAAGGCTGCGGCTTATGCAAGGGCTTATTATGAGCTGGGGAAACTACTCGTATAAGGCCCTGGCGGCGGGAGATTGGGTACGAGATGAAGGAAATCACTGTGATTGTCGGAGGGAATGATGGTGACGGTCAACCGCGGGAGGTTACGGCCGCCGTGTTTCTGAGCAAGAGCAGTTCGCGGCTGCGGCGATCAGTGCCACCGTTCACCGAGTACATCGATAAGATCATAACGGGTAGGTCCTGACTCCGCCAAACTGCAGCTTCGCAGTTCTCCACGGTACCTCAAATGGCGGGCGCCAATTCTTGAGAAATAGACGGTCGAATCGCCATATTGTACCATTGTATGGCAAAGCTGACTGTACGTTTACTCGAGAGCGCAAATTTGCGCAGCGTTGACCGCCATTTGAGGTACCCTGGAAAATGCGAAGACATTGCGGTGCCTACCTACCTGGGTGACCTGTCCCCCGTCATTATTCACCACGCGTTCAACTCGCGTCATTTGACGTGAATGACATCGTGTACTCGTAGCTGACTCTCAGCTAAGGCGCACAGTCAGAGGGCTTACCGGCGCAGTACGTGGCGAGGCTCCTGGCTGAGAAGGAGCTGTCCGTGCCCCTCGCTGAACGTGGCGAGGAATACTTCGACACCGTGTCATGGAGTGAGGACTATGACGGGGCTCCGTCGCGGTGTTGCGTGTGTTGACGGAGGCGTGTGCCGCGCCAAAACGAAGGGAAGTTGTAGAGTTGCTTCCTCGGGCTGTTACCATCATCTAAAGGGTGTTAGGGTTCAGGGTACGTTGCGATGCTGCTGGCCGAGAGGGAGCGGTCCGTGCCCCTTGCTCAACGTGGGGAAGAATACTTCGATACCGTTTGACAGTGTCCTGGAGCGAGGACTATGACTGGCATCCGTCACGATGTTGCGTGTGTTGACGGAACGTGGTTTCTAGAACGTTTAGCTAAATTAATAGTTCAACTAAAGTCCTAGCTTTAGCATAGTGCCCCTCGACAGGCCTAAATCATGACACACCTAGAGTCTGTCTGCTTGAAATAGCGCGGGGGACGGTTGGTTAATGCTGACCATAGGAGTGTCTTGCGGGGCTCGACGAACGTTAGAACAATAGTAAAAGTTCAACGAGTATGCCAGAGCACACACCTTAATAGCAAGTACTCAACAACTCTCCTTCCCCTCCTCTCTTCGGTCAACAATGTCGGCTCTGGTTTCAGTTCAGAGGCCAATGACGTTGTTGATCCCATTGTTGGCGACGTCGTCCTCGGACCACGCCGCCGCCGCCGCCCCCGCGCGCACGCCCTGGTGCCGCGTCGTCACGTTAGGCACCTGGCAGGAGGGTCATTGAGAACAAGCACTCGACCGATTTCGGAGCATGACTTGCCTTCTGGGTGGATGCTCATACAGACGCGCGGACACTGTTCGTCGATTGAACGTCGATGGAGTGCTTGTTCTCAGCAACCCCCCTGCCTGGATCGCCCCCGTGCTCGTGGCCCCTGCACGCGCCTCCGCCAGCGCCCGCAAGCAGGGACTGATGGATGGTGCTCGCCACGTCATGAAACGCATTTCAAACCCTCCTTTCTGTTATCGGAAAGTTATAACATGGCTGCGGATACTGCTCGCCACGTCATACTGCTCGCCATGTCATTAAACGCATATCAAACCCTCGCAGACAAATGGCAAACGTGTATTGTGGCAAGCAGTGGCCGTCAGTCCCCACCCGCAAGGCGTCGCCGCCACCCGCCGCCGCCACCAGCATCTCCTTGACGCGGTTGGCCGCCTTCTTCTCGGAGCGGATGGTGGACAACTCCTGCAGCACGCTGTCCAGCCCAGCCTGTGTCATCCCTGGCAGCGCCAGGAGCCAGGGACTGATGGACAGTGCTTGCCGCGTCATAAGATGACATTCTACTCAAGAAACGAAGGTTGGAAATGCGTCTGATGACGAGGCAAGCAGTATCCGTCAGTCCGAGGGTTCAAAACTGAGAAAATGGCACCAGAGCCCTTGATTTCATTTACGATACGCCCTATACTACCTTTCAAAAAATACCCTCCCCTTCATATGGCATCCTATGACGTGGCGAGCACTGTCCGTCAGTCCCTACCAGCAGCACGGCCCGGACGGACTGAGTGACAGGCAGCAGGTGCACCACCACATCACGGATGAGCCCCAGCAGCTCGGCCTGGTGCGCAGAGTTGGTGGGAATGGTGAGGCCTGCTAAGCATGCGGGAAGGATCTCGGCGCCGGCGGCCTCGCGCAGCGCTTGGTCCCCGACATGTAGGGGCTTACACTCCTCCGCTTTCCGGCTCAACTCAAGCAGTGTTCATGGAACAAGTTGCACGGTTTCAGTGACGTGTAATAAGATCGATGGGTTATTGCGGGTCGCAAACTACACACAACACGGCTCACCGAACAAACGACTAAGGTTGGGCTGAGAAGTGGACGAGTGTAAGCTCCTGGCAGTGGGCTACGCACACACTACTGGGTGAGGTCACCGGGATACGCCGGGTGGTTTCAGTGTTTCAGTGACGGACAATATCTCAGATGGACGAGGGTACGCCCCTGCCGTCGGGCGATGCGGCGGCGTGGACGATGCCGCGGATGAACGCCAGCGCACGGCCGGACGCCTCGCTGTCGCCCCACTGCACGGCGGCGGCGGCCGTGGCGATGCCGGCCCGCGCCGCCGCGCCCGTGCCGTCAACGGAGCTCACCGCTGCGATCCAGTCCTTCCTGCAGAGCCTCACACCTTCACTGGGATACCTGTCAGTAAGATAACCAGTGCTGTACGCATCACTTGGACGGCTGTCAATGAGATGAGCGTCACTTGGAAATTTGACACTGACAGTGTCAGTGTTGTCAAAGGCAACACGCTTCGACGTAAGGTGACTGAAACAGAAGTGGTGTAAGACACGATTCGACGTGAGGTGACCGAAGGGGAAGTGGTGTAAGGCCATGCCTTCATGTGGCGCCCACCCCCATGCGCCAGCCGGTCGCCCGTGGCAGCTGGCGACCCGGGTGCATTCTCCGCCGACAAGTCGCCGCCGGACATGTTCCGCAGGTGCCCTGTCATCCCGCTTCCCTTAGTCTTTCGCCCAAACGTCCCCTCGCAGGAGGGTCACTAAGAACAAGCACTCGATCGAGATCGGGGCATGACTACCTTCAGTGTCGGTCGGGGCATGACTTAGCTTCAGTGTGTACGCTCATACAGATGCACGGGCTCAATTCGTCGTTTTAATGTGGGTTGAGTGTTTGTTATCAATGACCCTCCTGCCTCCGGAATGGCCACGAGTTCTAACAATGCGCAGTGGTCGCGGGTCAGGTCGCGAGTCACCCTATCGGCAATGAGGTCCTCCACCACAGCAGAGCCTCCGCCAGTGTTGGGTGTGTCCGCACCTCCACCCCCACCCCCACCCTCTGCTGATGAACCTGGGCCGACGCTATTCGTCGCCCCACCCCCACCCGCTCCTGTGCCTGTTGCCCCGCTGGCTTTCACGTTAGCCCATCCGGCGCTCAGTCTCCCGTGCATATGCGGAACCAACTCCGCTGTGAGCGCCGCCCACCAACAGGGCCTGACGCAAGTTCCGTTTCCAGCTCAACAGGCTGCGAGGTCTTAAGTGAGATAGCCAAACCAAAGTGTGCACGGGTGCACTGAGAGCAAACAGACAGGACAACGTGTCAGGCCAGGGAGGAGGATGCGGCGACTGTATACAGGGTCTATGAGAGCAAACAGTCAGGACGCTGTGCGAGGCCATGGAGGAGGATGCAACGAGTGTGTACGTGTACGCCATTGTTGAGATGTGAGCTGCGATGGGGACTGAGTGGACGCGTCCTGCCTGCCACACGCCGCGGTGTGCCGCTGGACACCGCCCCAGAACTGGCCGCACCACCGTGTGCAGCGCTGCCCGCACGTGCCGGTCGTGCATCGACGGCAACTCGGCGTAAACCGCGCGCGCCGCCGCCGCCGCCACCTCGCGCGACGGGTAAAACGCCGCAGGCGCGTGCACCGCGAGCCAGGGTCCCTGACAGTTTCCGCATGCCACGTCACATGGTGATAATTACCTCAAGAAACGAGGTCTGTGTCGTGGTCAGTCGTGCACGCAACCAGGACGAGGGATCCGAGATAACCTATGATGATGACTCTGCGGACTAGAATGCCCTGAAGATGAGCTCGTTATCTCACTCATGTACCGGAGCCAATACACACAAGACACAAGGGTTCAACATGTGGCAAGCATAAGCATAATCATGACCCACGCAGCCCTGCCGAGAGAAGCGTGATCATGGCATACGCAGAGTCGCGGAGGCACCTCAGCCAGTCACGCGCCGCCATTGCCGTGGCCGACGCGGGCGGCATGCCCCCCCCGGCCAGAGCGAAGGTCCGCGCGGGCCCGTGCACCAGGTGAGCGGCCTGCTCGTCCGGCGACATCGCGAGCGCGCGGCTCAGCCCCAGGGACGCAGCCTCCGCTGCACTGGCTGGGGTCCACACGCGGTGGACCGCCGAGCGAGAGGGTCGTTGAGGACAGACTCACTGCTATCGGAACATGACTCACCTTCAGGTTAAAGGCTCATATAGACGCACACAGGAGGAGGAGGAGAGGGTGAGGAAGAGGAGGAGGAGGAGGAGGAGGAGGGGGAGGGGGAGGAGGAGAAGGAGGAGGAGGAGGAGGAGGAGAAGGAGGAGGAGAAGGAGGATGTAGAGGAGGAGGAGGAGGAGGGGGAGGAGGAGGAGGAGGATGAGAAAGAGGAGGAGGGGGAGGATAAAGAGGAGAGGGAGGAGGAGGACAGGAAGGAGGAGGAGGAGGAGAAGGAGGAGGGTGGAGGAGGCGGAGGAGGCGGAAGACGAGACGGAGGAGGAGGAGGACTCGGTTTGCACTTCAGTGTCGATCGAGTGATTGCTCTCAACAGCCCCCCTACCTGGCACAGCGCCTGGCAGAGCGTCATTACCCACTCCAGGTGGTCGGACGCCGGGCACTCGCTCACCGGCGGGGGCGGGTCGACCGGCCGCACCATCCCTGCTGGTACAGAAGAAGCCGCCCCCGCTCCCGCCCCCGTTGCGCCCGTTGCGCCCATTTCCTCGTACCTGCGCCCGTCGCCCACGCCCCCCGCTCCAATGTTGGGATCCTTGTTGTAGTGGCACAATGGCAATAACAAGCAAAGTTTGAATGGGGTTCATCACAGTTTAAGTTGAATAGGCTGGTTTCGGTATATTGCCTGGGTGAACTGCCCATACAGAGTTGCAGGCAGAGCGTCAGCGCTCCGCGCGGGAAAGCGGGCGCCAGGTTGAATGCCCATACAGAGTTGCGGGCAAAGCGTCAGCGCTCGGCGCGGGAAGAGATATACCGAAATCGGCCTATTGCTGATACCAAGCGCTGTCAGCCCGGGGGCAATCGTGGTGAGCGTGCACCGACCTACCATGTCCCCCCCGCTGCGGCGAAGGCACCGCTCCGCCAGCTGTGCGTCGTGGAACAGCTCCCAGTGTTTCAGAGACAGTCCAGCGACCCCCCCACCCCCCTCGCCTTTGTACATTTCGCTCATAGTGGCGAGCTGGAGCAGCTCCGGCGAGACTTGCCCCGGCGACGGCACCCAGCGGCGCTGCACCGGTTCCAGCAGCCACCGCAGCACGTCTCGCACGCGCTGGGGGCCCGTCATAAGGGGCGTGCACATGGGTACACTGTGATATGGAGGAGTTAGAGGTGGAGGCGGGTGTGTACGGGTAAAATGCGAGCAAACAGCGGCGACACAGAGGCCAGGGCGAAAGCCTGGTGCCTCCTCTAGCCGTGGAATCATCCATCTCTCACAGGGGCCAGGGCGAAAACCTGGTCGAACAGGTCGAACAGGTGGAACAGTGTGGACGGCCCTGCCTGACGGGCCAGCCACGGCGAGGAGCGCCTCGGCCAGCGCCCCCCGCTCCGCGCCGCTCAACCGCCCGCCGCTGCGCAGGCCCTCCACCTGGTTTGCAAACGCCTCCAGGTGTGCGTTTAATACCCGTCAAGAGGGCCGTGGGAACATGAAACAAAATACATCATTTCAGTGCCACACGCGACACTGATTTTCAAGTCAGTGTCAGGGACACGCAACTCCCTGAGTCTCGCTGCTGTGATGGGGTTTCACTTGTTTTGCCTCGTAAAATAAGTTTGAGTTTGATCCACATGGGGATGTTCGGATGGTTGATCCCTTAAGTTGTATCGTCATCGGCAAAAAAGAAACGAGCTCGCGAGCGGCCAAGAGCAAAAGGAGCGCCACAGTGAAAACGCGCGAGACAGTCTAACAGCCTGTCCCGGGTCACGTTAAGGAACGTTCCGACGGGCAGAACTAACGTGAAAGGAATAGGATATGCGCGCCGGGGCCGTCTGCACCGGGTGAGCTTCGTGAGAAGTGGGACTCGCGCGGGAGGCGGCGGCGGCGCGGCGTGTCGAAACATGCAAATGTCGCGCCGCAGCATAACGCCGCGCGGGTGCTATCCCCGGGCGAAGTATTAAAGCGGCGCTTGGTCGTGCAAGGCCCCAAAAGTGAAAGAATACGAGGAAAAAATAGTGCAGGACCGGCTTTTGGCTTCTTTCTGGGCGCGTCACTCTGCTTTTGGGTGCCTAGCGCGCTTTAGTCACACTTTTAGGCGCCACACCCGTTTAGTCTGCTTTTCAGGTGCGTCACCGGGGTTTGATATGCTTTTTGAGCGCGTCGCCGTGTTAAGGTTTGCTTTTTGGGTGCGCAGCTGGCATTTGGTTTGTGTTCTGGGGTGGAGTCCTACCTGTGGGGCGGCGGCGCACACGCCCAGGACTGCGGCGCACACCCGCTGGCGCGCCGCCTGGCTTGTCCGACCGGCCTCTATCTAGGGCCCGGCAGAAATTGCTTGATAAATCACATGGCGGTCACCACCTTATGTTCGATCACTTGCAATAAGTTGACAGCTGCGCTTGAACAGAGCACCACGCCAATGCATATGATGGTGCAACGGCTCAACGATTGCGGGGGACAGGGAACAGACACAACAGGAAACATGGGATTCAGGGATGGGGTGTTCAGGTCTCGACGCCTCGGGCCAATAGGGAACATAGAGTTCGGCCACAGGCAGGCGCGCGCCTCGTCAAGAAACGCGCGCCCTTCGACTTATCAAAAGTTTTCGTCACCGGCGTCGAGGTCTGAAGGCGGGGATGGATGGAAGGAAAGGGAAGCGGTTCCACTATGACAGTAGATCATCATGGGCCCCACCACCAGCGCCGCCCTGGCCCGCACCGGCGGCGCCGTCGGGTCATCCGTCGGCAGAGTGCCTAGGATGGTGAACAGGCGCTGCAACAGCGCGGTGGCCGCTTCTGGCCGCACGAGTGCCGACCGACCCAACGTCTCTAGTAATCGCGCAAGCTGGCTCACCGCCACGTTCGACGCCATGTCTACCGCCATAATTTGTGATAGCATCGCCTCCAGCGGCACTGACACCGCAGCGGCAAACTCCGGACCTGCTGATTCCAGCGGGAGCGACTGCATCACCGTAAATGAGAGTCATTGAGACCAAGCACTCGAAACGAGATCGAACAAGTCCGCATGACTTACCTTGAGGGTGAGTTATCAAACACACGTGCGGACTCGGTTCGTCAGAACACGAAGTCGGTTGAGTGCTTGTTCTCAGTAACCCCTGCCGGCTCAACGAAGGACACCGCACCCTCCAGCGCCGTGCCGATGGCGTCGTCCACGGCAGCGCGTCCGGCGGCAGGGACTTATGGGTGGTGCTCGCCACGTCATCGAACGCATTTCGAACACTCAGTTCTTGAGATAAATCGGGATTTTATGGCGTGGCGAGATGGATAGTCATCGCCACGTCATCAGACACATATGGAACCCTCGTTGCTGAATTTAAACATTATCCTATGACGTGGCGAGCACTATCCATCAGTCCCTACCCGGCGGCGGCGGCGGCGGCGGCGTCTAGCGGGCCCCCGGCTGACAGCCACCCCAGCACCGTACTGACGTGCATCGCCGCTGTGCCCGCCGCCTTGAGCGGCTCCAGCGCCGTGCACAGCTTGGTCACCTCCATCAGCCGCGCGCGCAGCATCACCCAGGTGTAGAGGCGCAAACTGAGATTGTAAGCAAAGTTTAGAAGCAGTTCATCGTATTGTAGCTTCAAGTGCGGCAGGCAAGCGCGGTCCCAGTGCAGGCTTTAGGGTTTAGGGTCTAGCCCAGGGTCAACCTGCACTGCCCTACCCAAGCCTCGCGCAGCTCATCCCGCGTCTCGAACTCATTCTCCCACTCGTCCCCCTTGGCCTCCGGCACCCCGGTGGTGACCAGCCCAGTGGCGATACCCCCCCTCTGCGTAGGGCCGGCCAGATATTGCCTGCCACGTCATCCCACACATTTTGAACCTTCGCTTGTTTTCGTGAATGGCATCCGACAACGTGGCAAGCATGAGCAATATCTGCCAGGTACCTGACAGCCCTACCCCTGTTGCAGCCACGCGCGGCTCAACTCCAGCAATGCTACCACTGCACCGTCCGGCAGAACACCTTTGCTCTCCCCACCCTCTGTTCCTCCAACCCCCTGCGTCCCCCCCTGCGACTGCAACCCCCACACGCCGGACCCGACCCCCTTGTCTGGTCGGTGGAACGTACCCGGCAACTCCGCCCCCATCCCGCGAAGCAACGCCGGCCACGCTGGAATCGCCGCACCCAGCACTTCCAGCGAAGGGTACCGCGCAGGAGGGTCATTGACAGCAAGCTCTCGATCGAGATCGGAGCATGACTAATCTTCAGACTCAATGCTCATACATACGCGGGTGGGAGGAGGAGGAGATGCAAGGTTAGTCGACTGCTTGTTGTCAATGAGCCCCCTGCCTCGTCAGTCCGAGAAGAGCTTCAAGGAAGGCGGCGCACAGCGTGGGGTCGGGCACCACGGTGATGTGGTTGGTGGCGAGCATCGCCCGGATGCAGGGCCAGACGCATGACGCGTTGCCGTGACAAAGGAGCCAACGACTCGACGAACAGGTTTAGGTAACAAGCAGGCTGCCGACGAGAGACATCGTGATGAGTGACGCTCATCGTGTCAAAGGATGCCAATTCATTCAACACGCGGGGCGGTACTGCCGAAGGGAGAATACGTGATGGATGACGCGTGATCCATGAATCGCAGCACAGACACAGAGAGCAAGCAGTCAGATCAGTGCGCAGCATGAAAGCAGCTGTGTACCGGGTACACATAGAGCAAGCAGGGTCGCGCCCCGCCATGGTTTCGGTGAGGCGGCGGACGAACTCGAGCTCCTCCGTGCCGCATTCGGCGGTTGCCGCGGTCAGCACGTGCTGCGCCGCCACCCCCTAGGGCCTGCCAGATAATGCTCGCCACGTCATTCATCGTACTTTGAACCCTCGTCAATTCAGTTAAAGAGCACTCTGTAACGTGGCGAGACCTGTCAGATGTTTCTTACCACGTTATCTGAACGCACTTTGAACCCTCATCTCTTGACTTCAACGGCACCCTATGGCGTGGCGAGCAATATCTGCCAGGCCCTACCACCCCCAGGCTGCGGCACATCCCCGTCAGGCCCGACACCACCGCGGCGGCGTCTGCAGCCGCTTCCTTCGCGGCGTCGTCCATGGTGTAGTGCCGCAAACTGAAATCGAAAGCAAAGTTCGAATGCGGTCCATCATACTTTAGCTCAAAGCGCGAAAAGCAAGCACATGCCCTGAAGGTACCCGGTAAGTCATGCGGGCACGTCCGATCTCGGTTCGGGTGCTTGTCCTCAGTGACACCGCCCTACCGTGGTCCCTACTCCCGCTGCCGCCGCCGCCACTGCACCGCCCCCGCCGGCCACCGCCCCTGCCGCTCCGCTGGCGATGGCGCCGTTGACCGTGTCGCCCCGCCGCCAATGGTTACGGGCACAAGTTGAAATTGAAGGCAAAATGAGAAAGCGATTAATTACATTCAATCGCTGAGACCAAGACCAATCGCGGTCAATCTGCACCAACCTACCTGTGAACAATGTGCCGCAGCACCTCGCACGCCTGCGACCGGAACTCCGACGACGCCAGGAAGTGCCCGCACGCTTCCATGAGCCCGCTGCGCATCAGCGGCGCCAGCGGTGCCCACTCGGCGTACACAGCAGCGGCGCTGAGACCAGCGGAGACCGCGGCGGCGTGTGCCTTCGCCTGTGCGGTGGCGCCTGTGTTGACGGCATTCACCGCACGCGCGTAGTGCACCTCCAGGTAGGGCCTGGCTGATGTTGCTCGTCACGCCATCAACACGCGTTTTGAACATTTGTTTCATAAATGAAATTGGCATCCTACGACGTGGCAAGCAGTATGTGCCAGGCCATGAGCGGCAGGGAGATGGGGAGAGACTTATAATGAGAAAGAGGAGAAGGAGAAGGAGGAGCAGGAGGAGGA
>Ga0307489_10002742_pt1 | contig 11783 bp, 10 predicted proteins | sample SB12metaG_FD_202247 | JGI IMG/M metagenome (GOLD analysis project Ga0307489, IMG submission 202247) | Sea-ice brine microbial communities from Beaufort Sea near Barrow, Alaska, United States - SB 1.2 | ecosystem: Environmental > Aquatic > Marine > Coastal | place: USA: Alaska | collected...
CCTGCCCCCGAGGAGCCCGCGGCATCCAGTACAACTACCGCGCAAGCCCCTACATCTAGCACGACTACTGCGCAAGCTGCGGCATCGAGTACAACCACCGCGCAAGCTCCGGCATCTAGCACGACTACCGCGCAAGCTCCCACATCTAGCACGACCACCGCGCAAGCGCCGGCATCGAGCACGACTACCGCGCAAGCTCCCACATCTAGTACGCCTGCCCCCGAGGAGCCCGCGGCGTCCAGTACAACTACCGCACAAGCCCCCACATCTAGCACGACCACGGCGCAAGCTGCGGCATCGAGTACGACCACCGCGCAAGCTGCGGCACCTAGCACGACCACCGCACAAGCCCCGACATCTGGTACAACTAGCTCCCAAGCTCCTGCATCTAGCACGACCACCGCGCAAGCCCCCACATCGAGCACGCCGACGCCTACTGCCACCGCAGAGAGCACGACTACCGCGCAAGCTCCCACAACTACCCCGCAAAACGCTGTACGTGAGGGCGAGCTGTCGTTGTTTGACCAACTGCTGTTCACGAATGTATCGATTACCGCGATCATAGAATCGCAGGAGAGATATGCGTCCTTGTACGTTGAGCAACTCAAGTGCACGGTCGCCAGCCTCGCGGGGGAAGGCCGCGTGCTCGAGCCAGCCGAGCTGGAAGACTTGGTGCAGGGCTGCAGCGCGGGCGACATCCCCTCGGTGCTACAGGACCACATCATCATGGAGTTGGCGACGTGCACCGATGAAATGCTCGACGTGAAGACCGACGATTGTAACACCTTCATGACGATCCTCGAGTTGGAGGAAGGCGTTTTGCCACCCGTCGACAACACCATGCTCGCAACGGTGCCGCCCACATTCTTCTTCACCATCACGCTAGAGTCAACGATCGAGGAAGTGCTGGCTGACACCAATATTGTGCGGACGCTGCGGGCGGGCATTTCATCCGTATTCAAGCTCGCTGCGGACCACGTTGCAGTGCAGTTCAAGTCGGTGTCCGCGAGCGCGGCTAACCGCCGCCTGCTGCAGACCACCGCCTCCGTTGAGAGCAGCGTGTTCCTCTATGAGGACGAGCGCATGCGAGCAGCACCCTCGCGCCTCACGGGAGGCAGCCAGGCTGACACGGTCGCGTTGTTCAATGGTCAGTTGGCACCGGCCATGGCCCAGATTTACAGCAGCGCAGCAGATTTTCCGCGCGTGTTAACCATCGGGTCCGTGGTTACGGATGTCGCGAACATGCCGAGGCCCAATGCAGCACGCGTGCAGGAATGGGTACTCGCCGTGAGAGTGCACGTCCAGGTAGCCGAGCTGACCGTAACCGACGTCAACGAGATTGCAGTCGTAGTGCGCGCCATGCTGGTCCAGGACGTTGCGCGCAGCACCCCGCTGACTGCTGCGGATGTCTCGATCACGGGAATGACCACCGCGCCGAACGGAGGCACCGACTTTGTCGCGTGGCTGCGTTTCTCGTCGAAGGACGCGCGTTCAGTTGCCTCTGCGTCGCTGCGCTCCGGGCCTGGCAGAGGCAGCACGCTCAAGGCGCTGGTCAGTTTCAGGTTATCGCAATCTGCATCACAAAGACTGCAACAGATAGGTGTGCAGGACATATTTGTAGTAACCATCACCGACCGCGAGGAGGACGGGTATCCTGACAAGGCTGAGGAACCTGACCAGACGGCGTCAGATGTCTCGAGTGTACCGATGATCGCTGGGATCGCTGTGGGGTCAACGCTGCTGGCCGCTTTGGTAGGGCTGTTGACCATGCGCGCATGTAGGGGCTCCAAAGAGGATGCATATTCAGCGGTAAGAACGGTTTAGGGTTTAGGAGTGTGTGTGTGTGTGTACGTGTGTTCGTGTACGTGTGTCCGGTTAATACAGGAAAGCATGCCAGTGACTCAGCCGCAACAGCCATGCGCAGAATTTACACACTCGATATAAAAGCTGTGAAACTTGACTCTCCTAACCGTCAACAAATAAACCACCATGGTTTATGGCGAAGTTTGGGCCGCCGGCGTTGGCCTAATGATGGTTGGTGTTAGCATGGTTGAAAAAGCACAGGACGGGGGGGGAGCTTCGGACGAGGAGGAAGCCAATAAGCAGGCCATAGCGAAGTGGCAAACCGATTTTGATTTTGGCCCGAAGATTGCGCCTAAGGCCCAGGCCCAGGCCCCGCAGAATGCGCCCCAGGCCCAGGCCCAGGCCCCGCAGAATGTGCCCCAGGCCCAGGCCCAGGCCCCGCAGAATGTGCCCCAGGCCCAGGCCCAAGCCCCGCAGAATGCGCCCCAGGCCCAGGCCCAGGCCCCGCAGAATGCGCCCCAGGCCCAGGCCCAGGCCCCGCAGAATGCGCCCCAGGCCCAGGCCCAGGCCCCGCAGAATGCGCCCCAGGCCCAGGCCCAGGCCCCGCAGAAGGCGACGGAGCTGCCCAAGTTGGTCAACTTGACCGCCTTGAACGACCGGATGCACGAGCAGGCGCAGGTCCAGCAGCAGGCACAGGTCCAGCAGCAGGCACAGGAGCGCTGGAACTTGCAGACCAAGCAGCAGGCAAAGGAGCTCTCCAGGTTGGTCGCCTTCAAGGCCGAGATGAAGGAGCAGGCGCAGGCGCACATTACGACCGAGGCCCAGAAGCAGGCAAAGCTGCTCTCCAACTTGGTCGCCTTCAAGGCGCAGAACAAAGAGGAGGCCGAACACAAGCAGGCCCAGGGAGCGGCCCGGAACCAGCAGGTTCCGTGCAAGGCGAAGCAGGTCGTCCAGGATAAGGCCTGCCGTGTCAAGAAGGAAAGCTCGGGCGTCCTGAAGAAGCCCCCCCTGCGAAAATCCACCCGCATGCGTACGTAATACTGTGAAATGAATTACGCATACACAACCAACCCGCGCGAAAAAAACTCAGATACGCAACCAAAATGCGCCTTGCACGCAACCACCAGACAGAGGCGAGAGTTGTTTGAGAGTGCATATTTACTGTGAAACCCGGTTACATGCCACCACCCCGCCATAGCCCGCGTCCTGGACCAGGGCTCCACTCACGCTGCGCCCTGGTCAAGGTGACATGCCGTCACCCTGCGCCGCCGGGCCACCATACTGCCCGTACTTGCTGTGCATAGACGAGGTCCACACACGATCCGCCTCGGTCAAGGCCGCGGGCGTGAGCTGCCGGGGCTGCGGGGGCTGCGGGGGCTGCTCGAAGAGCTTGGCGAAGGACTGGAACCGCTGGAACTGCGCGAACTGCTCGAATTGCACCTGCTGCCTACCCTGCTGGGCTTGGTGCTCGTGGTACGACGGAGGCGCGCCGAGAGGCGCAAACCCGTTGCACTGCTGCTGGGGCTGCTGCGGGGGCTGCGGGGGCTGCAGGGGATTCGGCCGCTGCGGCGGCTGCTTCTGCTGCGCGGTGTGCTTTGCCACTGTCTCCTGGAGCCGCTGTTCCCGCTTTTCCACTGTCTCCTGGAGCCGCTGCATCCTCTGATTGGAGAGAGCAAGGGCGGCGTCGAGGCGCATCTTGTCGTCGTTGAACTTCTTGAGCTTGGCAGTGGCGTCGGAGTTGAGGTCCTGTAGCACCTGTTCCCGGGCTAGCGACTCATCCAGCTTGTTCTGCAGCACAACCTTCTCGCGGAGGTGTGTTGCGAGGGCGAATGCCTTGTCTTCATCGACCTTGGCCTTGATGCGGCGGGCGTTGTAAGCGCTCTGCTTCAGTTCACCACCCAAGCGCTTGATCGTGCCATCCTTGTCCTTCAGCGCTTGCTCAACGTACAACTTGCGCTGGGCGTCTCCCACGGCCAGCTGGGCGAGAATCGAGTCGGAGCCGCCCGGCGCCTGCGCGGTGGAGCGCACCCTGGGGGCGAAGTTGGTACTTCCCGGCGGGCGCTGCTCGGACAACGGTGCCTCCGCCGCCTCCTTCGGCCAATTCAGCACACCAGGCCGCGTCGCCACCGCCCCGGAGAGCACGCCCGCGGTCGCAGGCCGCGTTGCCACCACCCCGGAGAGCGCGCCCCCGGTCGCAGGCCGCGCCACCACCCCGCAGAGAGCGCCCGGGGGCGCAGGCCGCGAAACCGCCCCGAAGAGCGCGCCCGCGGTCGCAGGCCGCGTTGCCACCGCCCCGGAGAGCGCGCCCGCGGTCGCAGGCCGTGCCACCGCCCCGAAGAGCGCGCCCGCGGTCGCAGGCCGCGCCACCGCCGCGGACGCCGCAGACCCTCCTGCAGGGCAGGAAAGGGCCGGCGCCGCGGCCGCGGCCTCTGGCTCGGGCGCGAAGCCCACCTCGGGGAGGAGGGCCCGGGGCTCGCCAGCCTTCGTCAGCTTCCTCCCACGCTGTGGCTGCGCCACCTCCTCTGCCCGGCGCTTCGAGCCCGGGCTCACGTTGGTGGTGTTCGTGTTCATGTTCGTGCCCGTGTTCTTGTTCCGATGCTGAGATGACGTGCCACGTGTCGTAGAAAAGGAAAGCGGCTGAAGTCTTAGTTCGCTAAGTCTTGGTTCGCTCTTGATAGTTGACAGATAAAATAACACAGTCTTTTATATGGGCTGACTGGGAAAGCACCGCGGGCGATTTGGTCGTCTAGAGGACCTGAGATAAATCAAACCTAAAGGACCTAAAACTCCAAGGTTTTGCCTCACACGAAAACCGGGTGGCTCTTGCTCCTCTCGCTGTAGACGCGCGAAGCCGTCTGCACAAAGAAGGCCACCAAGTGGCCGCACTCCGTGTCCGTGTGGGTTGCCATGGCGTAAGCCGACATGTTGCCTGGTGCCAGACCAGAGAGGCGTGTATCCGCGCCCTGCGAGAGAAGGTTCACAACGTTTTCGCGGTTGTCAAGGCGCACTGCGTGATGCAGGGCTGTGCACCCGTCGAGGTCCATAGCGTTCACACTGGCCCCGAACAGACAAACGAGCGCAGAGATGTCGCCGTTGGCGCGTGCCTGTGTGACCAGGGCGGTTGCACCACTATTGTCCCGGTTTTCCACAGCAGCCCCGGCGAGCAGCAATGGGGTGAGCAAGGCCGTGAACTGCTTGCGCAGCGCGAGTTGCAGTGCGTTCTCCCCGTTCTTCATCCGTCGGTTCACCTCTGTTGCACTGTTTTTCATGGCGCGCACGGCGGCTTTAACCTGCGCCAGGTCATTCGACAGGACTGCCACCACCAACGGGTCCACCTCCCCTTCGCACAGCTCTTGAGCTCGAGCAGCGGTCTCCGCAGCAGACGGTCCGGCTGCACGCTGGCATGCTAGTCGCGATGCTTGCGCGGCTAATCTTTCCGCGCGTGCTGCTTTCGCTGCTGCTGCTGCCTCTGAAAAGAAGGTAATATGCAGCGGGTGGTCCATGGATCTGCTGTGTGGCGCAGGACAGCACACCGCGGGCCGCGGTGTCAGACGCGGCCGTGCCACGCGTAAATACGCGACCACTGTACGCGTCTCCGCCACACACACACACACACACACATAAGCGCCAGCGCTCGCGCTTATGGCCCTTCACACCGAGTTGTGATGCTGCATTACACCGATGATTGCGCGCTCGTTTCGCACAATCACCCCCATCAGAGTCAACATCTCGTCATATGGGGTACTCGTTGCCATGGAGGCAGGCGACACCTGCAGGTCGTCCCACCCAAGAGGCAGCGAGCCTCGGGTCCCAACAGATGATGTGTTGTCCGCGAGGGCGGCCAAGTGCTCTCTCCACTCGTTCCCCTTGTTTGCGAACAGTTGCTTCATGGAGGCCAGCGCGGTGGCATCCTGGTCGCCCCACAGACCGACGCTATTCTGCATCATGGTCGCTAGCTTGCGAATGCAATCATCCTTCGGCAGGTCGACGAGAAGGTCGAGGACGCAAGACATGTCCCCTAGGAGGAGAACAACCCACCTGCGCATTTCTGCGGTCCAGGTAGCCATGGAGGTCAATTCGTAGCTGTAGTCAGAGGGCGGAGAATCCCATTTCCCGGCCATCACGGAGATGTTAGCGTTGACCAGCGCTAGTACGCAACGGAAGCCATAGCACTGCATGGCTGCGTCCAAAGCGTGCTCCGAACGCACGGGGTCTGCCTCCGCCGCGTGGGAGGTCTGGACACACGGAGCGGAGCCCCCCCGGGGGGGCTCCGCGCAGATGGAGCTTTCGTCGATAAACATGGAAGACCTGTTGGCGATGTAGGCCTGCACCTCGAACCACTTGAGCGTGCCCTTTTCGCGTATCTCCGCGAGCTGCGCGGCCCATTCATACATGGAATCCGCAATAATCGCCGCGATCTTGTGCAGGGCGCGTACGTATGTTGCGGCAGTGCTGTGGGTGAGAGTCATCAGCTGCACCTGCTCGCGCAGCTGCATTGTCGCGTGTGGGTCGACGCTAGAAATTACATCGCACATCAGACCGAGCTCTCGAGTGCACTCCGACGGGCGTGGCATATTGCAGCGTGCGACGTGCCTCTGCAGTGCCTCGATCACGGACGTGAGGAAGGGGCTGATTTCTGTAGCTGTCGCCGGGACAAGTTGTCGCTGTGCGATGCACGCACCGGGAGACACCACCGCAGGCACGGGCGGCTTCCCGGCAAGGACCGGCGCGAACTTGGCCGCGCGCAGCCCCTGCATGTCCCATGCCGCGCAGCCAGGCACGCCGTGCCCCACAAACAAGCTGGCGGCGTCGCCCAGCGCCTGCAGAACGCGCAGTGATGCCCCGTCGGTCGCACCGGGGACGGCACCGGGGACGGCCTCCACCGAGGCCGCCGTCCCAGCAGTGTCGACACTGCTTTCTCTGTTGTCTATGCGCCACATGCGCGAGCTCCAGTCGCCCTTGGCCTCTTCCAAGACCATGAGTACTTGCACCAGAGCCCCCAAGAGACCCCCATCGCAATCGTGCGACGGTGGCCTGCAAAGTAGGTCCACCTCTTCCCGGAGCAGTGCAGCAGGCGCCGCGTCCCACACGGCGACGATGTCGAGCCAGGTACGCAGCTGCTGGCCCAGGCCGCCGTCCGCTATCGGCAGCAATGGCGTGTCGGTGGAGGAGGCAGACATGACGACGCTCCGGTGGCGGGCATGGCCCCAAACTAGGCTAAATAGTACAGCCCCCGTAACACCACGGGTGCACGCTCCGTATTTAAGACGCTGCGTAGCCTGCGTGTTAGAAACACGCCACCAGGCACAACAACAGCAGACGGAGCATGCAAACCACAGACGGCCTGAAGCGCACACGGCAGGAGGCTGAGCAGCCTGCGCAACACACACACGCCAACGGAGATAACCCACCGGCCGTGCGACCAACGGTAGACGACCCCGACGCTGCGCTACACAAACAGACACTCGCCAATATGAGTAATTACGAGATACCAGAGGGCGAGAGGGCAAAAATTGCCGAGATCGTCAGTGCACAGAAATCCAATTTGGACGACAGGATTAGAGCGCTCATAAAGCGTGACAGCACGCGCCAGCCTCCTGCACAAGCAGAGGAAGCAGACGGTGGAGACGTGGATTGGGGGTATATTCACAATAAACAAGTAGTGCAATCGCGCTACTTGCAATCGGAGCAATGCCCACGTGAATCGCAATGATTAAACCAACTACCTAGACCGATTCTCACGAAGATATGGATCCCATATCCAGGGCATTCTCGAGTGCAGACAATGCAGATCCTCAAGATCTGCATTGTCTCCAGCTATGTCGAACTCTGCTGTGATCTTGTACCCTTCCTGGCCTTCCTGGAAGCCTTCCTGGAAAAGCTTTTTCTGCATATCGAGGTAGCGCACAACAAGCCCAGGTATGACCATAACATGGTGATACCTGGCGTGCCGCACAACTTCCTTTCTAGGGTCTGGAATTACCCCCCCTGCCCCCAATCTCCCAATTAACTGATCAAGGTCGATAAAATGACGTAGCTGCTGGACCAGACTTGTGTCATATTCGAACAGTACGGGAACATTACCAAGTCTTCTAGTAGTACGTGGTGATAAACCCTGCTGTATACAACGAGCTTCGTCTGTATGGGTGTCCAGGAGACCTTTCAAAATCGCCTCATAGGAAGCGTGTCCACGCTTCCGATAAATGCGTTTCTTAAATTGTTCCTCCTGCTCTACATCTGTCTCGCCAATGAAAGAATATAGCTTGTTGACATTTGCACCACAAAGACCTGCATATGGTCGTATCGTCTTCGCGAACTTTTCACTTATCTTGACGTTTTCTTCAATCCAGCTTCTCTCCAGCTGTCGAGTTGTCGTAATACCACCATACGGTGGCAAGTTGACTTGGTGTTTCCAGTAGACCAGTGCAATGCAGGCTGCTATGGGAATGCGACGTGGGGGGGCGGTTCGAAAATAACGATCAACTGCTTGTCGTGAAAATGTAGCGTGATTTTGTATCAGATCATGCAATGTTGGAATATATTTCTTCTTACCATAAAAAAGAACTCTGAATACAAACGAATCCATCTCCTCAGCTGCTGCATGCGGCCAATGGGAGCCCGTGGCTCGTGAAGCAGCGCCCTCATACACTGATTGAATCTGCGACAGGACGCTCAGAGACGAAATTGATTCTGTTCCTTGCATATCCGCAATCAAGCCGTCGATAACATGGACCGTCGAATCTCGCAAACGGTCATCGTCGGTGAGCGTGGTCATGTTGATACTGCCTGTCTCATCTAACCTGAAGTATTCCACAAATGCAATCATGTTCTTCAGTATTTCGTACCTGTCGTCCAGGGACTCCAACAAGGAGTCGATGTCACCCAACAATTCGCCGTGATCTCTCCGCGGATCGATACCACCATAATCAGCATACAAAAAATCTGTGAGAGTTTCAAACACCACGTGTCGATAGATGCTGTCCCAGAACCGCGCATCCATTGCACACGTCATTTGGGTGGTGTGGTCGGTCTGTTGGCCCACGGCGTATGCCACTTATCTATACGCAGGTGATGGAACGCAACATGTGTAACATTTACTGAAACACAGCAGCAGCACCACACCCATCCGCTCACACACCCGGTGGCACGCGCACACCGACGCGCGCTCGTCTAGTCGACAAGCGTGTCGGCGCCGACCGCGAACTTGCGCAGGCAGCTCTGCATCATTGAGTTAGGGCTTAAATTGTCGAAATCGGCTTGCAGAATGCTAGAGAAGATACCATCGTTGTCCCCGCCAACCAGCGCGACGTTGTCGGTGTCCATGCCGGCCGGATAGGCAGGCGCGCCGCAGCCGCGGACGTTCCAGAAGATGAGCGTGGGCACGTGCGTGAGACCCGCACGCTTGGCAACGCCCTGGAACACCTCGGTCTTGAGCAGGTCGCCTTGCTCGAACGCTCGGTCGAACTGTGGAGGACTCGCAGTTTAGGGGGATGGGCGCCCTACGCAAGTTTTTGTGTGATATGGTTCGTGATTGAACGCGCTGTCGCCTCATAACCGTCTGAAAATTCAAGGTGGTTAATGGTGCTGCTCGTATCGACCGAGTGGAAAGTACACACAAACCGTTGAACACTCCCCGGTTTGTTCATGATACTTGATTTCGATTGATAATTGATTTCGGTCGACATAGAACCATCGAGTGTATTTATATAGCACGACAAGACCAAGCGCCTGGGGTGTACCTCCATGTCAGTGAAGACGATCACGACGAGCTTCTTCGACACAGGCGTAGCCGCGAGACGCTCCCTCTCCAGCTCCGCGACCTTCTGGAAGACAGACTCCAGGTTGCTACTCCCCCCCCACGGCAGCTCGCCCATTTGCTCCCTCACGGAGCGCTCTGTCGCATCCGGGTCGCGGCACGAGGTCGTATCGAGCGTGGTAACAGTGCACTCTTCCTCGAAGGAGAGCACCTTGTTGTGGTAGGCTGGGTCGGTGTTTGCCATAGCAAGGAGCGCGCCGAGCGCCACGGACACGCGCATCGGCACACCCTGCATGCTGCCCGAGGTATCCGAGACGGGCACAGCGACCACGCCGGTCTTGTCGAGCAGAGTCGCCAGCTTCTTGACCATGTCCTGAAACTGCAGGTGCGCGACCTTTCTCTGCGAACGCCAAGCGGCCACCGTGGGGGTGTCGCCCCCCCCCGGCGCATCCTCGTCGCCTTCCTGAGGGCCACACTCCTCTACCGCGTCGCTGCCATCCTCGTCCGTGTACGTCTCGCCTGCGGGATCCGGCTTGGGGGCACAGCAGGCCTCGAAGAGCACGTACGGCTTCTGGCCACCGCTGGTGGCCGTGCAGCCTTTGACACCACGCTCTACGTCCGACAGGAACGCCTTGTGCCTCTTCTTCTGTTCGTCTGTCTTGAGCACGCGCGGTGCGGTGTTCGCCATCCACAGCGCGGTAGCCTTCTTGAAGTCAGGTACGCAGTCCACCGTCGCGGGGTTACCCACCAGATGCTCTGGCACCCAGGCGGCGCGGAGCCCAGAGACATGCTTCTTGTAGGCGGCCATCACTTGCCGCTTGTGCAGGCGGACGAGCTGCTCGTTCGAGGGCGGCGGGCAGGCGTCTTCCATCCTGGCGATGGAGGAGGACGTCTTGAACAGCTTGAAGGCGATGGCCTGCGAGATCCCACCCGTCTGACCCCACGCGGGCGGGAGGTCGAATGCGCGCACACCCTTTGTCGCCTTGTCGATAGCACCATCCGCCGTTGGCGCCCACTTGGCGCTGGAAAGGTTTCCCTCTGTGAGCCTCCGGGCGAACCAGTTGACCACAAAGTCCGCGAGCTCCCGATACACGAGATTGCTGCACACCACGCTCGAGACCGCCCCGTAGTCCCTCCGGTGGAGTTGCGCACGGATCGCGTGCCACCTCGTCTTGAACGCGACGCCTGTAGGCGACGCCGACCAGACGTTCTTGTTCTTCTTCTTGAACGGATGGAAGGACGGGTAGTTTCGCTTGGAGGAGCGCATGGCCCCATACCCACCGCAGTCGGCGTTCGGTATGGGGTCGGTATGTTCGGTCTCGTCTAGGTCGACAACGTCGACCACATACACGGATTCGCGCCGCAGTGGCGGCACGGGCGAGCACGATTCTGCGTCTGCTTCTGGCGCGGGTGGCGCCGAGGGCTTGCGCGACCTGCGCAACGGCTCGGCGTGTACAACGTCGGAGGCCTTGAGCCCCGGGAACTCGTCGCGCAGAAGGCTTTTCCAAAGCCGCTTCTCCTCTGCCCGCAGGGTCGCTCGCTTGCTGGTGTTGGAGGCGTCGCACTGCTCGCCTTCCCAGAGCCGCTTCAGTGGGAAGCTGGTGTTGCGAGTCACCACGGCGAAAAGTGTGAGGAGATCGCGTTCACACGCGTTCGCGGCCATAACGGGTGCCACCGCGGCCATGAAGGTGCGCGGGTGTTCCTGGACCATCCACGCCAGGGCGACCATGTACGCCGGGTGGTTGCGCTTGCCAGCCTCGCGAATGTTGCCGAGGAACAGGATGTTGCTCACGGCCAACCCGCGGTCTTCGCGGTACGCGGCCTCGAGCATCGTGTACAGCAGACGCACCCCCTCTGCCGCATCGGGGGCAACGCCGGTCCCATCGAAGAGAATCACGGGCGCGGAGAAGAGGTCCAGATTAGCGTTCCCCGTGTGTGCCAGACAGCGCGCGCCGTTCTCCGTGGTCTCTGGGCGCGCGAAGCCTTCGCCCACATCTGTGAAACCCGAGGACATGCAGGTTGCCATGTCATAGACCAGATCCAGCATGGCGCCCGTTGCCATGGTGCGAGGTGGCGGGAGGAGAGGATGAATGTGACCCTGCATTCAGCAGATTGCCCGAGACAACCAAATAAAAAACAGGTATACACGTGTCGTGGTGTCACATGGGAGGCAGCTCACTTTACACACACACACACACACACACACACACACACACACACACAC
>Ga0307489_10002743_pt1 | contig 11783 bp, 10 predicted proteins | sample SB12metaG_FD_202247 | JGI IMG/M metagenome (GOLD analysis project Ga0307489, IMG submission 202247) | Sea-ice brine microbial communities from Beaufort Sea near Barrow, Alaska, United States - SB 1.2 | ecosystem: Environmental > Aquatic > Marine > Coastal | place: USA: Alaska | collected...
TTACTACTTACTACTTACTACTTACTAGGTTTCTAGCGTAATTCTTGAAGGTCGGAAGAATCTTAACAGCCTCTGGCTGTTAATCCCCTGCGGGCTTCGCTGCGCTCGTTGCTAATTGCTTCGCAATTGGTCAAACCGACGATCGCGGAGTTGCAGTCCACTGCATTACCACTTTGCTACGGCGCCTATAAAAACATTTCAACTCTAAACTTAAACAGTGCTGAACCCAGGACCCTTCGAGAGGGCGCTATTCTAGGCATTACCAGCAATAAATCAACTGATTATCGCGCTGATCTCACTTACTTGTTGTTGTGCCACTCAATTGCGGCCAAGCGGCGCGCAGATAGTGGATCATTGACCAGAGAGTTATCGCTGCGGCTATATAAATGGCGATAAACCCGAGATTGGTAAGCAGTTCATTTTCCGGCTTGGCGGCGAGTAGGACGGCGATGGCAACCATCTGTACCCAGGTCTTTACTTTGCCGATCATAGCCACGGCTACGGTGCCGCTGTAGCCCATCTCTGCCATCCACTCGCGCAGTGCAGAGATAACGATTTCACGGCCGATAATAATTATCGAGGCAATTGAGAACCAAGGGCTGGAATGCACTTCCAAGAGCATAACCATGGCCGCAACCACAATCAGCTTATCGGCAACCGGATCCAGGAAGGCACCAAAAGGCGTGACCTGATCGTATTTGCGTGCCATATACCCATCCACCCAGTCGGTCGCTGCAGCCACACCAAACACGGCGGCGGCGATGAGGTTGTGCCACTCCCAGGGGCTGTAATAGATAGCGATGAACACCGGGATTAAGCCGATGCGCAGCAGGGTCAGGATGTTAGGCAGGTTCCACATTTAATTGTCTTCTGTTGGCGATAATGGGTTCGCGGCTTGATAGCCTTGATGGTGCGGCGAATCTAAAACTTAGTCATTGTACAGTGCGCTGTAAATCTCATCAGCAACCTTTTTGCTGATATTGGGTACTTTCATCAAATCAGCAACGCTAGCCTTTTGCACTTCGCGGATACCGCCGAAGTGTTTGAGGATATCTCGACGCCGAGTTGGACCCACTCCAGGAATGCCCTCAAGTGGTGAGGTGCGACGCTTTTTATCGCGCCGCACCTTGTGTCCGGTGATGGCAAAGCGGTGGGCTTCGTCACGGATCTGCTGAATCAAGTGCAGTGCGCCCTGCTGGGGTCGGGCGATTACACGGTTGTTCTGGTCAGCTAGGATCAGGGTTTCAAAGCCAGCTTTGCGGGTGGTGCCTTTGGCCACACCTAAAATCATTACGCCGACTACACCGAGATCGGCGAGTACTTCTTTGGCTATACCAATCTGACCTTTACCACCGTCAATCAGCAGGATCTCAGGTAGTTTGCCCTCGCCTTTCATCAATCGGGTATAACGTCTTCTAATGGCCTGTTCCATGGCGGCATAGTCATCGCCACCGGTGATACCTTCAATATTAAACCGGCGATAGTCGCTTTTTACCGCGCCGCTACCGTCAAAGACCACACAGGAGGCAACCACGGCCTCACCGCTGCTGTGGCTGATATCAAAACATTCGATACGCTCGGGCAGGCTTTCCAGCTCGAGGGTTTCACGCAGTGATTCCATACGTTTTTCTTGGCTCTGTTTGGAGGCCAGCTTGCCTGCGAGGTTTTGTTCGGCGGTGCGCTCGGCCAACTCGATCCACTTGGCGCGAAAGCCGCGCACTGAGTGACGAATTTCAAGCTTGCGCTGGACTTGCTGCATTAGTGCATCGGTGAGGGTCTCGGCGCTGTCGATTTCCGCGTTGAGCAAAATTTCTTTTGGCAAATCTGGACGTCCACCGCCGGCCAAATAGAGCAGCGGCAGAAAATCATCTAAGAGCTCGCCAACGGTCTGTGCCAGCGGCGCTTTCGGGTAATAGCTGCGGCTGCCAAGAATGCGCCCTTGACGAATATAGAGCATATGCACACAGGCCTGACCATTGCTGATGGCACCGGCCACCACATCAATCGTGCCCTTGCCCTTCTCGATTACCTGCTGGGTTTGAATCTGGCGCAGTGCGGCAATCTGGTCGCGGGTGTCGGCGGCCTTTTCAAAGGCCAGTGCCTCTGCGGCTTTGACCATATCCACCTCTAACTGCTTGAGGATCTTGTCGCCCTTGCCATCCAGATAGAGACGCGTGACATCCACATCTGCGGCATAGTCTTCAGGGGTTACAAACTCTACACAGGGAGCGGTGCAACGTTTAATTTGATATTGCAGACAGGGGCGCGAGCGGTTGCTAAAAAAGCTGTCTTCGCACTGGCGCACCTTAAAGGTTTTCTGCAGGAAACTCATGGTTTCGCGAACTGCATAGACACTGGGGAACGGGCCGAAGTAGGTGCCCTTGGCTTTTTTTGCACCGCGATGAAAAGCCAGACGCGGCCATTTATCTTTATCCGTGAGCAGGATATAGGGGTAGCTTTTGTCGTCGCGCATCAAAATATTATACGGCGGACGATGCTGCTTGATCAGGTTGTGCTCGAGGATCAGGGCTTCGGTTTCAGTTTCGGTAACCGTCACATCGACCTGTTCGATACGCTTGACCAGAGCAGCAGTTTTTGGGCTCAGGCCTGCCTTGCGGAAATAACTGCTGACCCGGTTCTTGAGGTTCTTGGCTTTACCCACATAGAGTATCTCCCCCTCGGCATTGAACATCTGATAGATGCCCGGCCGCTGGGTCAATGATTTGAGAAATGTTGGGGGGTCAAATGCCATGGCGGGATTGTAGCGGTTTTTCCCCAAAAAAGGAGCTAAAGCAGCTTACGAAAAGCGCTTATTACCGGCTTTACAGTACTGCATTGTCCCGCTGTCCACGCTGAAATCCCGATCTAGCACTGTGCTGACAAAATGCCATTGATTGGTCATGGCTTCAGGGGTCAGTATCATCTCTGACCAACCACGCCGAGCAGTGTCCACGGCAAACAGTTCAACACTGGCGTCCTGTATTGCTTTGCCCAATTCAGCGGGATCTGTGGGCAGATAGGTCTCTAGCCCAGGACTGCTGACTCCAGGGGTGCCAACTTCAACGCCCATGGCTTGGCCACTGCTATCCGCAAGATTAAAGGCCCAGGCGTTGTGGGTATCGCCCGCTAGCACCACGGGATTGATACCATGTTCGGCGAAACTGCTAAACACGCGATCTCGGCAGACGGCATAACCATCCCAGGCATCGAGATTAAACGGCATTTGAGCCGGCGCCAGGACCTGCATCATCTCCATGATTTCACGCACATAAGGTTCGGCCTGATCAATTTTAAGCTGCTCGCTGGATAATACCGGAAGTTGTAACTTGCCCATCAAGACCTGCTGGCCAATAATCTGCCAGGTGGCTCCGCGCTCTTTACTGCCCTGCAATTCACTGTCGAGCCACTGCTCTTGATCGGCGCCCAAAATGGTTCTGCCGGGCTCAATTAGAGCCTGCTGTTTAAAGCTCTGACTGTCCGGCAGATAATACCAACCCTGAGGCAGAGTCTCAGCGGTAAGATCTTTAATGGTGGCATAATCATTCACTGGGGTTGGTGTTCCCGAGGTGAAATCAAAGGGCATTGTAAAGCGCGCAAGCTGCTCAGCAGGCAAGTTCGTAGCAGCATCCTCAGTGATCAAACTGCCCTCCCCTGAGGCTGAAATCTGAAATAAGGCTGTGTGCATCGGCAAATCTTTGGCGTAATCCAGGGGTCGATCGCGACCGTGAAGACGTGTATCCAGCATAATTAAATCAGCTAGATTGCCCAGCTTAAAGCTGCGGAAAATAGCGCTCTGATCGCCCATGGCACTGGTGCGAATCGGCATCCACTCATGGTAAGCCTGACGGGCGCTGCGCATCCGCGCTTGAAAATCACCCTCATCGGCACTGTGATTTTCAGCGCCATCTTTCCAGGAATCATTGGCCAGTTCGTGATCATCCCATACACAGATAAAGGGATGGCGGGCATGGACCAGTTGTAAATCTTCATCGGTGCGGTAGAGACCATAGCGCATGCGATAGTCTTCGAGGCTTAGAATTTCATTGCTGGGCTCAACCTTGCGCCCGAGCTTATCCGTGGCTACCTCATTGGAATAGACCCCTTCAGCATATTCATAGATATAGTCACCCAGGTGCAGCACCAGATCTATATCGGTCTGAGCCATATGGCGGTAGACATTAAAATAGCCCTGAGGATAGTTAGAGCAGGAGGTAATGCCCAGGCGGATCTGTTCTATATCCCCCACCGGTAACGTGCGAGTTCTACCTATGGGGCTAGCCAGCTGGTCGTCGGATAAAAAGCGGTAAAAGTATGGGCTATTGGGACTCAGTCCGGCGGCGTCAACCTTCAGAGTGTAGTCCCGCTCAGAATTGGTTGTGGCCACACCTGTGCCAACAATCTGCTTAAAGGCGCGATCCTTGGCTACCTGCCACTGACAGTTAATAGTGCTGTGCTCGCCACTGCCGGGAATCAATCTGGTCCACAGAATCACGCGATCAGCCAGCGGGTCGCCACTGGCAACACCGTGAGTAAAATGGGATGGCGCTGCGGCCTGCACTTCAAAGCCACGAAGAGCTAAGAGCCCAAGGCTGGCACTCATGCCTTTGAGTAATTGACGGCGGTTTAACGAACGCGGATTAGAAGGGTTCTGTTTCATGGACTGCTCTTCTTATATATGAGAGTTTATAACTCTAGATTACCCTATTATCATCCGATCCGTACTGCAAAATGTGAATTAAAAACAGCCTATTAAGCGCTCGATCTGTGGTGCAGTATTACAGCTGTGAGGCGACAGTCGAATACCTTTTGCTCTAGTATCAAAGTGCACCTGAGACTCATTTAAACGATTCACAACCTGCTTCTGTAATGGCCCAAAATCCAGTATCAAAGTACCGCTCCGCTGAGCCTCCGAACGCGGCGAAATTAATGCCGAATCCGCCACGGCCTGAATAATCATCTCGCTGAGAGCAATGTTATTTGTTCGAATCTTATCCACACCGATAACATTAATTTGCCTGAGACTATTGGCCGCCACGGCATAGGGGTAGACCGAGGGCGTGCCACCCCAAAACCGCAGGGCATCCGGGGCATAACGAAAATGGTGAATATCGAATTCAAAGGGGTTTTCATGGGAGAACCAGCCCACATTGTCCGGCTGGCACTGATCAATGATCTCTGGATCAACCCAGAGAAACGCCGCTCCAGGGCCACCGCCAATCCATTTAACCGAAGAGCCCACGACAAAATCTGCCTGCCATTGCTGCAGATCGATGGGAATAATTCCCGCCGACTGAGCCACATCCACCAGGGATAAAATACCTTTCTGGCGCGCCATTTCGGTGATCTGTTGCACCGGCAACTGACGGCCATTATTGGATTGCACATGGGTTATCAGAACCATGCCCACATCGTCGCTCATCTGCTGATCCCACTGAGCCAAATCCGAGGTATCTGTATCCGCGGGAATAAACTTTAACTGATAACCCAGACTGGCGGTTTTTTGCAGAGCAAAGGCAATCGACGGGAAGTCCTCTTCGCTCAATAAAATAACGGGACGCTCACGGCGTGGCGGCAATGAATAAATAATCTTCGAAACCGCGCTGGAGAGACTGCTCTGGGGGCAGATATTGGTCATATGCGTATTCATCAGCAGGGCCAACTGCTCTCGAAAGGCGGCAATTTCACCCAGCCAGTGATTCCAAATGTCTGCATCACCGCGCTGCCATGGCTGCCAAAAGGCGCTGGCCGCCGCTTGTTCCGCGCCGACCAATGGCAGGCCCACAGAGTGGCTGAGCATATAGATTCCCTCGTGGGCAACAAACTGGTTCATAGCAGCAAACCTTTAAGATGCTCAATGTCCCCATGGCGGGTTTTAAACTCGCCGCCGACATCTGCAGCACAGCGCATATCGCAGAGTTTGCGCAGGCTCTTCAACAGCACTGGCAGCGGCGGCCCGCTGGCGGTAATCCCCTTAGTCTCGGTGAGCGCTCCCTCATCTGCAGGTCGTTCAATAAACTTGTTTACCAACTGCTCATGATGCTGCAGCGCGGTCTGGCCATGGGCATGGCAAACCTGCAAAAACAGCTCGAGGTTTTTCTGCACCCAGGGCTGATCTTTGTCCGCATCTGCTGTGGCCAAAAAGCTATCCAGCAAACTGGTGCGGCGCATACAGTCGCGCAACACCAGCTGATCATCCGGGCGCATAAACAAAAACTTATCCACCAACAACTGCGAGTAATAAGGATCATCAGCGCGACACAAACCGAGCAGTAGATCGATCACATTGATCCCAGAAAAATCCCCGGCATTGGCGCCGCGGTATTCGTGCAGCCCCACACGATGGGGCCGGTAATAGGGTCTCACGCAATAAAAGAAACGATCCACATCGAGTTTTTCAAATAGTTCTTGGTTGTAAGCGTAAACCTCTTCCAGTGACTGTTTAGCGCTACACAACAGATCGTAGGTCACCGGATGGGACACGCCGAGAGGCAGTATTTGGCGCAGAGCTTCTGAGGCGCGAATAAAGGCAAAGACACTGCGGGTGTTGTAATCGAGAAACAGTTTTTCGTCGTCGAGGTCAGTAAAGGTTTTGTAGACGCCGCTAATCGCCCGATTATGCGTTTCCAGATGACTGGAGGCAAAGCGTGGAATAACACCCAGAGAGGCGCCCAGTTGCATCGCCAGTGCAGAGGCTTCCTGCAATGGTGAGCGGGTTTCTCTGGAGGGCTCGGTGATTTCATGGCGGCGGCAGGCGGCCATATAAAAGCCCACATTGCCCAGCAAGTCGAAGCCGCTATCAAAGCCTTCGTCGGTATTGCCTTCATCGAGCAGGTCGCTTATCAGGGCTCTGCCCTCCTCCACTAAGCGCTGCTTTAAGGCCTTACCCATGGCAGGCACAGGCAGTCGATCAGGCTGGCTAAAATGCAGCTCTTCAAGAGCGGTATTGATCTCTCTAAAATCACTGCGGATCCATGCGTCAAGTGCGTTGGCTTTTTCGGTCATGTTTTGTTTTGCCTGTTTATTCGGACGTTGTAATCAAGGCAAATAGTAACAAAAGACCTTTAACGCTTTCGGTCAAATAACGAGCCTATACGGTCAGAATATGTATAATTAGACTCTTTATGAACGATTATTGAGATGATTATGCCCCTAAATCACCAGAACAGAGATAACATCAATCTCGACAACACCGACATCAAGATTCTCAACGCCCTCCAGGCCAATGCGCGGATCAGCAATGCCGAGCTATCAGCTCTGGTCAATCTCTCACAAACTCCCTGCCTAAGACGACTGCGTAAACTGGAACAGAGCGGCCTGATCGAACAGTACACTGCGCGACTCAACCACAGCATGCTCGGCATTGGTGTCTCGGCTTTTGTATTTATTAAACTGAATAAAAACACCTCTAGTAATGCGGCTTCATTCGAAGCAGCAATCGGTGAATTTAGTGAGGTATTGGAGTGCTGCGTTCTGGCCGGCGTGCATGATTATGCACTGCGCATAGTGACCAAGAACCTGCAGACCTTTGAATCCTTTCTAAAGGACAAACTGGCCACTGTAGAGCAGGTAGAAGATATAGAGTCGACGATTATTCTCAATCAAACTATGGCTCATCGTTCACCAAAATTGGGAAATGATTAGTCTCGCGACTTAAGAATCACTTTTAGACTGCAATAAGAGGCCCGCAATAAGCTTTATACAGAGGCTGGCTGTTTATACAGATTGAGATCATCCAGTTCAGGTTTAGCCATGGCGTCCACATAGGCGCCCCAGCTATAGGGCCAGACAATCGCATCGCCATCCGCATCCATATACCAACTCTGACAACCACTAGCCCAAGCCGAACCGCTCAGGCCATCGCGAATAAACTGCTGATACCGAGTAATCGCCTCCTGCTTCGGACTCACCGTATCAAAGTCTCCCTGCATCCAACCATCGAGCAGTTGCATAATGTAATCCGCCTGCACTTCTGACATGGCGATTACCGAGAAATTGGCCATCGGGGTGTGTGGCCCAAGCATTAAGAAGAAGTTGGGGTAGTCTTTTAGGAGCACCGATCTATAGGCCTCAATCTTATCTTTCCAGGCCTCATCAATATGCAGACTGTCTCTACCGGTCATTCCAGCGCCGATAATAACGACCTTGGGGCTACGCAAAGTACTGCTGTTCAAGCTGCTGAATTGATCATTCATTGGATTGCTGATTTGGACCACCCCTATGGAATTTTTTGACAGTCTTTCTCGAGCTCTTTTAATATCTGGCTCGATTTATAATAGGTTTCTAAGCCAACGTAAGTCTGATGCTATGGCAATTCGTATCGTGACTCCGGGGTTTTAGATATTTGCAGCGTATTTATCCAGCATAGCCGCGACTTCATTTAAACGTTTGCGCGTTGCTGAGCTAAATTTTCCTGTTGATATAAATCCATGAGTACAATCCGGCAAATGAAGATGAGATACCGACACCTGAGCCTGCTGCAACTTATCCACAAAGGCCAAACCTTCATCTCGCAATACATCGTATTCCGCGGTCACAATCATTGTATCTGGCGTTAAGCTCATATCCTCACAGAGTATTGGGCTGGTCTTAATCGCCTGGGGCTCCAGCGCTTTGGGCAGGTATGCGTCACGGAAAAATGTCATGGTTTCCTGGGTTAGTATCAGTCCCTGACCAAAACGCTGAATCGAGTCTGACTCACCGCTCATATCGACCCAGGGATAAAGCAAAAACTGAAAGACAGGTGCTACCTTTACATCCCCATCCAAGAGATCACCAAAAGTTTGCATGGATAATACTGCCGCTAAATTACCCCCAGCACTATCACCACCCATACCGATTTTGGTCTGTGAAATACCCAGTTCAGCGGCATGATCTGTCACCCAATTCCAAGCATCCAAACCATCCTGCAATGGGCCAGGGAACTGGCTCTCAGGTGCTAATCGATAATCTACCGTAATCAGGTTTATATTGGCCTGGCCCGCTAGCAGGCTACAAAAGCCATGATGACTTTTAAACCCACCAATCACGTAACCGCCGCCATGAAAGTAGACCATGGTCAGTTTGGGCTCAGTTTTTGTGGGTCTATAAATCCTAATATCCAACTCGCGCTCACCCACACTGACTGATAGATTCTCTGTACTGACATCAGGTCGAGAACCACTGCCAAATAACTGATCAAAGCTATTATAGATAAAGCGAAAAGTCCCAAGCGGCAACCGGCTCAGCCCGGGGCCCACATTGCTCAGTTTGCCGAGAATTCTCTGGCCGGTAATAAGTTTCATTGAGGCACCCTGTGTGACTGTTGATGCACTGGATCACCCTGTGAGGGTTTCTTATGCTTTTACATCGAGCTCTTTTAAAGGTCTGGCTCGCTCATTAATAGGCCTAACCTAAAGTAATCCTGACTTTCTAGCAATCAGTATCAAGTTCGAGTGTTATATTTTTAAACGCAATGTACGCAGAACATGTTCCTGCAATTTGTCTGGAATACTAAGATCAGCTGCGACATTGCGCCATTTTGAAAACGCCTCCACTGTGCGCAATATGATTTGTTTTTCACTACCTCGAGGTAGGCCAGCATATTGCGCCAAATGCTTTAAATCACTGCGATCAAAGTCGTTGGTTTTGCCATTGATACTGAGCTGATGATTGCGGGTAAATTCACTGCCCTCGGAATGACAGAGGTCGTAGGCGGGAGTGAGATCCCACTTGCCGCTGCGATCCATCATAAAGGCGAAGTTTTTAACGTGATCATCTTGGTTGCAACCGACAATATTGAACACAACACGACGAAACTGTTCTTCAAAGGCGCGCCGGGGAATATCCAAGCGCTTCATGGCCATAAATAGCTGTTCGTAGGAGTGATAGCCACTTTCGTAATAATCGTAGTGGGCCAGTGCACCAAAGGTCTGGATAAATTTCTTGTCGCCATCGGCACCCCGGTCAAAGCGTCGCGTCATGAAGTGGTTGCGGCCATTCTCTGAGAAGATACGGCTCTCCATCATATTGATGCCACAGTCTTTGGCCATCAAGTGATAGCTGTATTCTAGTAGGCCGTAGCCTGAAGGATCTGCCACGCCCCAATCGCCGCTGAATTTCACACCATCGAATTTGATCAGCCAGTGCTCAAAGTCTTTGGGTAAATTCAGCTGCCCCGAACGTACCTGTTTGGTCTGGGGGTTAAACGCGATAACCGCTTTGGCTCTTGCGCCGCCTGCGGAGGTGCCGACCTTTAGGATGTCGAGCAAGGCTTCTTTACCCCCTATTTTACTGGAACCAGCCTCGGTGAATTTCGTATCCAGGGCTTCCTTACTGGCAAAGGCCATTGAGGCAAGTTCAGTTAGGTCTTCTATTGCCAATAATTTACCTTCGCTTTTATCCGGTCCCGCGGAGGGTTCAAATTCCAAGGCGCCCATTCCCCTTGTACCTGTGTAACAGAGACGATCCACTGTATTAAAGTCTGTCGGCTTGCGGCCTGTTTGTGCCAGCCAAATATCGATCAACCGCTGACCATATTTGTCTGGCAAGCTATCGGCAATCAACCCCGGCATGCCGTGAAATGATCGCGGGTGCAGATCGGGAAACTGATAGATGCGCCTGCCCTGCACTGGCATCATCAATGGCGCTGGCTCAATCCCAAAACTTTCAAACCCGGGGTCATATTCAAAACGGGCGAAGCGCTCGCCGCGGTCCATGGCCACATAGCCTATAGTGGTGCCCCAGAGCTTTACCGTTGCGGTGGTCATTCGCTTTGATCGCCCCAGCGAATGCCCGGCTCAGCCACGCGCCCTTTTTTGCTTTGCTTGGCCTTGGTTAGAACCTCAGCCATGGGGGATGCAAAGGTTTCCGGCAGCAAGGCGTCAACAGACGCGGTCATGCGCAGCGCTTTTAGAAGTTTGAGCCATGAGGCCATTTGACCATCTTGACCGGATTCGATACGGCGCAGGGTTGCGACGCCAATACCCGCTTCTTCAGCCAAACGAGTTTGCGAAAAGCCCTGTTGCTTTCGCACGCGAGCAAGCCTGCGGCCCATTTCTGCGAGAATGGCATCTTCTGGCGTTAAATAATCGATTTCCATAATATCACCCATGATATTTTTTAAGATTAAACCACTGATTAGCTATTATATTTGAGCGCATAAAATAGTCAGATGCAGTTAATATAGCAGCAAAACAAGAAACTGCAACTATTTGCAATCATTTATGATAGTTAATATAGTTTTTTAGCTTATTAAATATCATATACGATATTAAAATGTTAGTTTCTACTCGCAGTTATACCTCTCGCGCTTTAACACCAACAGCATAGGCGTGCTTGTAAGCTTTTATGAAATTAACAATAGCCCATTCGACAAGCACTCTGAACAGCGCATTGCAGTGTAAAACCGCGTGAAATCTGCGCCCTTACACACCAGCCTGACCCCATAAACGGGCATCCACCTAACGACTAATAACGATGATTGATAGAAGATTCTGTGTTGCCCCGATACTCGATGGGCGCGATCACCATATAAATCAATAGGTTACAATTATCCAGCGCAATCCCAGCGCAATGTGTTTATTGTAAATTCCCTTATAAATCAATGACTTACGGAACTTTCACAAAACCCAGCGCAATAAATTTTTTACTATATAAATCAATTACTTAGAGGATTTAATTGCTGAGTCCCATATGGCCTGGACGCGCCGTGATTGTTTTCGCCCCACATCGTGACAAGGTCGCGCATTCGGGCCACTCTTATAGGCCGAACAAACTACCCAGACCCATGTTTTTTTGTTTTTTGT
>Ga0307489_10002744_pt1 | contig 11782 bp, 10 predicted proteins | sample SB12metaG_FD_202247 | JGI IMG/M metagenome (GOLD analysis project Ga0307489, IMG submission 202247) | Sea-ice brine microbial communities from Beaufort Sea near Barrow, Alaska, United States - SB 1.2 | ecosystem: Environmental > Aquatic > Marine > Coastal | place: USA: Alaska | collected...
CCGCCGCCCGACTGTTTGGCCGCCGCCGCCGCCGCCTTCTTGGCGTCCACCGCCGCCGTCCGCGACTCAGCCCGCTTGTGCGTCAGCGGAATTGCCGCCTTGTACGCGGCGCCACGCTCGCCGCCGCGGCGGTAGTACGGGTTGGGCGCGTACCCCACGCCGTCAACTACCTGCGCCGCCTTGAGCACCTCCTTGGGTATGACGTGCGGCGGGCGCCCCACCGCGATTAATGCGTTGGGGTCGTAGTGCGACATGGGCGGGGCGCCCGGGTCCTCGGCCAGCTCGAACGGCGGCGGCGGCGGGGGGTCGTCCTCGCCGGCGCCGGGCACGTAGTCGGCGGCGAAGGAGCGGTCGAAGCAGGGGGGGCGCGCGGGGGGGACCTCCACGGGTGTGGAGTACAGGTTGGCGCGCGGCTCGGCGTTGACACCCCACATGCAGGGGCTTACACTCGTCCACTATTCAGCTCAACTTGAGCCGTTTCTGACACAAACGCACACCCTAGACACCCCCAACACCCCTTACCACCCCCCAAACACCCCCGAAACAACCCCTTACTGCACCCCCTGTCACACAGAAGGCGCTTATATTGAGCTGAAGGGTGGACGAGTGTAAGCCCCTGCCCACATGTGCACGCGGCCGGCCGTGTCACCGAACACCAGGGGCTTACACTCGTTCACTTTTTAACTCAACTTGAGCCATGTCTGAAACACAAAATCACCCTACACACCCTAAATACCCCCTTAACACGGGCTACACAACCCCTACGCGCACCCCCTATCCCATAAAAAGCGCTCAAGTTGAGCTGAGAAGTGGACGAATGTAAGCCCCTGCCGAAGACCACGGCCTCGCCCGCGCGGCTCGTGTCCTGCGCCGCCACCTGGTACCCCGCGCGCCAGGGTCCGTTGCACCGTTCAACGAGACGTCATTCATTCGCGACGCGTGCCGCTCATCCGCGCGGGGTGACGTGTAATCAGGCTTTTGACAACTTTGAAGCACGTGTGGCCAGCAGCCCTTCGGGAAGCTGGCACCGTTGATGGCGGAGCATACGTTGTCAGCTGACCTGTGAAGAAACAGGTGCCTGTAACGCTTCGGGCAGCTGGCGACTTAGTTGTCGATTGCCGACGCCTCTCGCGGGTTTGAAGCGCCGTAGGGCGGATGGGGCAGTGGAGCAGTGGGGCAGTGGGACAGTGTCAGCCCTACGTCGAGCTGCAGGCGGTAGTTCTGATAGCCGGTGCCGCCCTCGCCCGCGTCCATGGCCTGCACCATGCCGGAGCCGGAGCACAGCATCACCGACGAGGTGTGCCGCGGGTGGAAGCGCGCCGCCACGGGGCCCGCCGGGAACTGCAGCACGTTGAGCACGCGGGCGCCCATCCGCACGTCCACAACCTTCACAAACGGGTCAACGCACACCATCCCCGCGCGGTGTGTCAGCCCGCACGTCACCACCAGGTCCCCCTTCGCCGCCAGCGCGGATATACCCGCGGTGTGCGCCGGGGTGGCCAGCGCCACGTCGGCGCGCATCCCCCCGCGCGGGTCACGCAGCACCAGCTCGCCGCCGAAGCCGCCGCACGCCAGCAGCCCCCGCGGCGCGCCCCACTCCATCACCGCCGTGCCAGCTGTACACGACGCCCCGCTCACGTCCGCTCGCAGCGACACGCGCCCCGCGCCGAGGTCCACCTGCGCGATCGCGGCGCTGGTGCGGCCGATGAACGCGCGGCCGCTGCCGCCCAGCGCGTGCGCGTCCACGGCGCCGCACGTGAGCGGGTCAGAGTGCGGGTCCTCAGCACCCTCGGGGATCCCCCAGCGCTTCACGCAGCCGCTGCTGTGGTAGCACACGTGCGTGGCGCTGACACTGACGGCGCCGCCGCCATTGCCACCCACGGGGAGCACGGCCTGCACCGCGTGGTCCACCGGGTGCGCCTGGCACGCGGCGTGTCGCTCCAGGCTCGGCGAGTGCAGCACCGTGACGCGCCCGTCCTCCGTGCCCGCCCACACCAACTCCTCCAATGGGTCGAACGCTAGTGCCGTCACCGCCGCGGCGTACCGCCCCGCGGCCTCGGCGCGCGCGGGCAGGGTCGTCGCCGCGCCGAGCGGGTATATACCCTCCATCGCGCGGTGGGTCCACCGCCGCGGCCCGCCGGAGCGTCACAGGCGCCCGCCTGGGCGAGCTCCGCGCGTTGTTAGGTCAGTGCCTCACCGCCCTGCGCACTACTTTTGCTGCAGCCACGCCAGCGGGTCGGATGAGTCGCGGTGGCGGCCCCGCCCCGCCCGCCGCCGCCGGTGCCGCGATCCCCGCGTGGGTCACGGCGAGACGCTCAGAACCCGCGATCAACAGCTCGCGGCGATGGGCGGGACGCGGCGCGCCTGATGTGGATGCCTGGGCGTGCCCAACATTTGCATTGTGTCGATGACGCTCCCACTCAATTTCGTCCGCTTGGGTTTAGGGTTAAGGTTAGGGTTAAAAACCCACCTCGGTGGCGCTTCGAACCATTCGTCGCCGCCGCCGCGCCGCTTCTGGATCATTTGATTGTTGCGTGGCGCCTGAACGCCGCCACACGATGGTCCAGACGGAGGTCTTGGCGGACTCGTTGTTGTGCGATAAGTCATAAGGCTCGCCCCACGCGGCTGGCGTCGAAACAGGTCGAGGTCTCCTCTGGGAGAACTTCAGATTCTAATTGTTCGCGAGGTACGGGGCGTGAAACCGCGGGAGGCGGCGGAGCAGGAGTGAAGTAGCGGGCGCCAGCCACCACCCGCGGGCGCCACCCTTCACCCGCGGGCGCCAGCCACCACCCGCGGCTTTGACGGCGAACGACCTGTAGCGCGGTGTGTGATACGGGTGCTATGGCGGGGATCCTGTGGATGGGGTCGGTGCTCCCGTGCTGGAGTGCCGACTTCGTCAAGGGAATGTTCCACCCTGGGGGGCGAGGCGGGGACGCCGGTGCCGAGGGCGACAGCGTGTCCAGCGTGGTCAGCGTGGTCATCCGTCGTAAAGCGTGGCGGCCTGAGCTCGGCAAGGAAATTGTGGGGTTCGCCATCGTCACGTTTCGATCGCCGGAGGAGGCGTCCAGTGCGCACGACCGCCTGAACGGACAACCCATCCCCGGCGGTGAAGGTGAGGCGGAGCAGATTGACCCTATCAAACCCACGTTGAAATCCCCTTGAATTATAAGCTCTTCAAATTGAAATGTGATAATTCGGTTTCAAACTTTGCTTTCAAATTTTATCTTGCGCCGCTACATCAAGGCTGTGTGTTTTTGCTGCGGCGGTTCGCCGAGACGCTGCGTAATGCCGTGCACGGCGGCGCGGCAGGTGGCGCGGCTGGTGTGGGCGGCGGCGCGGCGGACGCGGACGCGGGCGAGGGTGTGACTCTCTCTGCGCAGCTGGCACCGCTGAGCTCCAACGAGCTCCGAGGTCGACTGGCGTCGCTCGGGCACCCGGTGGACCCGGCGGAGGAGGCGGCGGCTCGCGCCGACGGCGGCAACGGCGCGCGCCGCCTGTTCCTGCTGCGGGCGCTGTGCGCGGCGCACGGCGAGCGGGAGAGTAGTAGTGGTGGTGTGGCAGGTGGCGGGTGCGAGAGGGGGGTCCACGGTGCGGTGGGGGGCGGTGGGAGCGCGGGGGGCGGACACGGCGGGGGCGGGGTTGGGGCCGAGGGCGGGGGTGGGGCCGGGGGAGAGGCCGAGGGCGTGGGCGGCGGGGCCACCGGCGGGGCCGCCGGAGCACTGGCAGAGGAGGCGGCGGCGGGGCGTGTGGAGAGTGTGCCGCCGTGCGTCCCGCGCGTGTGGCGGCGGTGCGGCGCAGGCGCGGCGCGACCCTTACCGCCCGAGGCAGTCGCACGCGCCCTCGCAGCGCTGCGCGCCCTCCAATGGCCCCGCAAGAGGGACCGCGCCGTCGCCGCCTCGCACTACCTGTCGCTCTCGAACCTCCCCACAGCCAACGCCCGCCAGCGCCAGCGCATGAAGCGGTACCGCTGGCTCTGGGACGAGGCCGGGGCTCTGCTCGGCGGCGCGGCGGGCCCCGGCGCCGCCGCCGCCTTCGACGGCCTCGCCGTGACGCACAACATGGTGGGCAGCCCGCACACGGACGCCCTGGATGTGGCGCCGCAGTTCGCGGTGTGCTTGGGTGACTTCGCCGGCCCCGGGGTAGGGCGGTGCAGGTTGACCCTATCAAACTCACGTTGAAAGCGCCTGGAACTAAGCGTTTGAAACTCAAATGTGATGAGCCGCTTTCAAACTTTGCTTTCAATTTCAACTTGCGCCGCTACACGGGGGGTGAGCTGTGCGTGGAGAGCGGACCCGCGGAGGTGACCGTCATCAACACACACAACCGGGTGGCGGCAATCGACGGGCGCTTCGTGCACTGGGTGGCGCCGGGCTACAGCGGGGAGCGCTTCTCGCTCATCTACTATCGGCGCACGCCTGACCCGGCGGCGGCGGAGCCCGCGGTTAGGGCGGTGCACAAGTGGTGGTGGGCGGGTGCGGGGGCAGCGGGCTTGGAGGCGGGGGCGTGGACGGGGTTGGCGGCGGGGGCAGGGGTGGGGGGGGGGCAGGGGCGGGGGTGGCGGCGGGGGCGGGGGCGGGGACGGGGGCGGGGATGGCAGGGGATAAGGCGAGGGGTGGGGGCGGTCCAGCTCGGGGGGCGGTCCAATCGTGGGTGCACACGGGTGGCGGTGAGTGATGGCTAGACTGATTTAGCGATTCACCTTAGAGTGGTTCGGCGCCCGGGCCAAATGGTATTATGGTGTGTACGTGTGTGTGTGTGTATTCAAAAGTAGACTGGGCTGACGGATGCCAAATTGCCCAGACTACAGAACAACATCTTCATAGAAGACAATATAAAATGTCTTTGCCCCTTTAGACAAATGAACGTGCCCCAATCCTTCTTGAACGTGTCTGCCGCCCGAAGGGCCGCCGGCGGATTTGGAATTGAATGGAAATGTGTCTCGAGCCCATCACCGCTTCTCAAGGCTGGAGACACATTCGAATGTTTCACAGGTCGTCGGCCGCCCGAGGGCTGGTGTCAATTTCAGGAAAAGAGCTCGCCTTTAGCAGATTTTGTTTTATGCTCCCATACGAACCGTTCATCGAGCCATGACGCACTCACATGGTGAACATACTCCAACCCCATCCGCGCTTCCAAGCGGACAGACCAGCCGCACCTCGGTAAGTCGTTACGAGCAAAACTCTGCCTGCCGCTCGAATGGCAGACGGCGGCTGCGGGAAATCATGTGTGTTCAGACTTTTACTCGGAGGAGACAACGTGAGGAACTAGCCTTGTTATCTGCAAGCCTACGGCTGCCGCGCTATTAGCCTTCGTTCAAACAACCTTGGCCCCCTGCCCACTGTGCTCACAACACTTTGCCGTCAGTCGCCGTTGCGGCGCTGCTTGCGCTTGCGGGTGTCACCGTCACGCTTGAGCTGGCTGAAGTTGGACATGGTGCTGCCCATGGGCAGGGGCTTACACTCGTTGGCTTTTCAGCTAAACTTAAGCGCATTCTGTGGGATAGGGGTGTATTTGGGGATTGTTTAAGGGGTGTTTTGGAGGTGTCAGGTGGTATAAACGAGTATCAGGGGGGTGTATAGGGTGTGTTTTCTTTCAGAAACGGCTCAGCTTGAGCTGAGAAGTGGACGAGTGTAAGCCCCTGCCCATGGGGTCCAGGCCCAGCCGCCCCACCGGCCGGAACGGCAGCCGGTTGCTGCCCACGGGCTTCGTCTTCTTGCGGTCTGGCGGGCGGCGCACGAAGAGGGGACCCGCCGCCTCGCTCAGCCCCAGCTTGTCGCCGCAGCGCCGGCAGAACCGCGCGTCCGTCTCGTGGATCTGCAACCCGCACTGGTCGCACTCGCGCCCATCCCACGACTTGGGCCGCATCGCCAGCAGCGCGTTGTCCGGCCCCGCCCCCGGCGCGGCGACCACGGTGACGCCGCTGGCGCCGCCGACAGCCCCCGCCGCGCTGCCGCCGCCGCCGCCGGGGCCGCCGGGCGGCCCAGCGCCGCCGCCTCCATCCATCGACCCCGAGGAGCTCACCTGCACCCAGCCCCCCAACCCGTCCTCATACTCGATGTCGCCCTCCCCATCGTCGTCGCCGTCCTCGCCCATACCCATGGCGGCCATGAGGTCGGTCGCCCCCGCCACGGTCGCCAGCTTGGCCAGCTGCCCGGGCACCACGATGAGCGCCACCAGGCAGGGGCTTACACTCGTCCACTTTTCAGCTCAACTTGAGCCGTGTCTGACACACAAAAACACCCAACACACCCCCCAAAAACCCCCAACATCCGCTTAACACGGGCTACACAACCCCTACGCGCACCCCCTATCCCATAAAAAGCGCTCAAGTTGAGCTGAAAAGTGGACGAGTGTAAGCCCCTGCCACGAGGATCGACAGCACGGTGGCGATGCGCCCGCCCGAGGTCACCACCTCGAAGGGCTGCCCAATGCCCGTCAGTGTGAGGATGGCCCAGTACAGCGTGTCGTTGAGTGAGTGCACGTTGGGGTTGAGGTCGTACTCCAGGTCGTAGATGACCCCCGCCGCGATGATGAAGATGCACACGAATTCGGCGCCGATGCCCACTAGCTGGATGCCCATGCTGTCGCTGCGCACCAGGCCGAACAGCACCGATTTGGGCGAGCGGTCCAGCAGGCGCAGTAGGCGCAGCACGCGGGCCAGGCGCAGGAAGCGGAAGACGGGCGAGTTGCGCGCGGCGAGGTCGAGGAAGGAGAGCACTGGCGGAATGGTGGCCACCAGGTCCACAAGTGTCACCGGGTTGCTCCAGAACGCGAGCTTGAAGTCCGCCGCCCACGCGCGGAGGCAGAACTCGAAGAAGAAGAGCGCGTTGTACGCGTCCTCGATGTCGATGAGGTCCTCCATGCTGATGAGGCCGGTGTACCACGGGATGTCGTCGCGGTACAGCACGTCCCACCCGCCGAACTTGGACACGTTGTACGTCTCAAGCAGGAACGTGCCGAACACGATGCCGCTGGAGATCACCGCCCAGTACCCGTCCTCGTCGATCTGCTTCAAGGCGAATCGGATGCGCTCCTTGGGGGTGCGCGGCGTGGCCACGGCGCCCGCCGCAGCCTCCTCCTCCTCCGGCACGGGTCCCCCGGGGGGGCGGCCCTGCCCCCCCCCTTTGTTCTTGCGCCCGCCGAGCAGGTACGAATCCTGACTCCCGGACAGGCCCTGGGTCTGCCCGCCGGTGGACTGGCGCCGCACGCTCCCAGGCCCGCCCCCGCCGCGCGCCTTGCTCCCCGCACCCCCGCGCCCGCCGCCGTTCAGGTTGTCCGAGTCGCTGCAGCTCACCCGCAGGCCGACGGCCCGCCCCGACGGCCCCGCCTCGCCCGGGGACCGCCGCACCCAATTACAGCCGCCGCCAGCGGGCCAGGACACGGGCCCGCCGCCCGCGCAGGAGGCTGACGCACTCGACGCGGCGATCGCGCGCGTGCTCCCCCTCGCGTGCCCGCGTCGGTAGGCCGGCCGCGCCCCGGCGGACGCCGTCGCCAGCGCCGACAGCGACGACGACGCCATGTCTCCTGATTACCCCACACTTTCTATCCTACCGCACGGCGTGTGGCACCGGGAGCTCGAGCGCGCTCTGATTCGCGGAGCAAGGGCGGAGCGGTGACGCGTCAGCTGCGACTTTGTTGCCTCGAGGTAGCGGGCCGACGGGCTGCTGCCACCTTCAGGAGGACGGTGCTCACAGTGGGCAACCACGCGGGATGATATTGATGAGACCAAGAGAACCAGTAACGCGGGGCCACACGGAGCTGACACGTGGCTTTTACGTTCGATACCAGAATTTGAGGTTTGAAGGAAGAATCCATTCGAGACTCTCTTTCATCTCTGTCTGGAGCTGACAGGCACGGCGAAAAGTAACATGGCGGCGCCCGGGATCGCAAAGTGATGTTTCAGTTGCTACAGAAGTTACAATGTTCATAATATAAGAGGCCAAGAACTAAAGTGTTGTGTGTTGTATCGTTTTTCCCTCCTCTGGTTTGCCCGGCCCGGCCCCCCGGACGCCGGAGCCCGGGCCGCCCGGCGGCACTCGACGCCGCGGGGTGCGCTCCCTTATAGTTTAGTCTCTCAAAGCAAAGCATCGCCGAACGCTATCAGACGTTCTCATCTCTTCTCTCGCTGTCTCCCCACACTCTCTCTTCAAGGTCTGCTCACCCCGCCACTCTCCCACCTGGAGTGCTCCTCCCCGCGCCCCGCGCCCCGCTCACGCCGCAGTGGTCACCCGCTCAGGCGCCGCACATGACGCAGTCGTCCTTGTTGTCGATGGAGCACTTGAGCTTAGCGGCCATGAGCGCCTCCGCCGCCATGTCCGAGTCCATGGCCGCCAGCTTGGCGGCGCCGTCGCCGTTGGCCTCCGCCCCCTGGTTCTCCTTGTCCCCCGCCGCCGCCACCGCCGCCGCCGTCGCCTTGGGCCCCGCGTCCGCCACCTTCTTGACGTCCGCGTTCTTCGCCTTGGTCGCCACGGCGTCCACGGTGAACTTGACGGCGTCGGCGGCGGCGCGCGAGCGCAGATAGTACATGCCCGTCTTGAGCCCCTGCTTCCACGCGTAGAAGTGCAGGCTGGTGAGCTTGCCGCTGTTGGCGTCGCTCATGTGCACGTTGAAGCTCTGGCTCTGGTCGATGAACGCGCCGCGCGCCGCCGCCATATCCACCAGGATGCGCTGCTTGATCTCCCACACCGTCTTGTAGATGGCCTTGAGGTTCTCGGGCAGGTCGAGGCCCTGCACGCTGCCGTTGTTGGAGATGAGGTCGTTCTTCAGGCGCGGGTCCCATAGGCCCAGCTCCGTCAGGTCCGACAGAAGGTGGTTGTTCACGACCGTGAACTCGCCCGACAGCACGCGCCGCGCGTAGATGTTGGACGTGTAGGGCTCGAAGCACTCGTTGTTGCCGAGGATCTGAGAGGTGGACGCGGTGGGCATGGGGGCCACCAGCAGGGAGTTGCGCACGCCGTGCTCGGCGATCTGCGCGCGCAGGCCGCTCCAGTCGTGCCGCGCGCCGCCGGGCATCTCCGTGACGCCCCACATGTCGGGCTGCAGGATGCCCTTGGACACCGGGCAGCCGGGGTAGGTCTCGTACACGCCCTCCACCTTGGCCAGCTCGTTGGACTCCGTCAGCGCGGCGAAGTAGATGGTCTCGAAGATCTCGCCGTTGAGCTTCTGCGCCTCGGGGGAGTCGAACGGCAGGCCCAGGAGGATGAAGACGTCGGCCAGGCCCTGCACGCCGAGGCCGATGGGGCGGTGCCGCATGTTGCTACGCTTGGCGGTGTCCACGGGGTAGAAGTTGACGTCGATGATGCGGTTGAGGTTGCGCGTCACCTTGCGCCAGGGGCTTACACTCGTTCACTTCTCAGCTCAAATTGAGCGCTTGTTATGGGATAGGGGGTGCGCGTAGGGGTTGTGTAGCCCGTGTTAAGGGGGTATTTAGGGTGTTAGCGGGTGTGTAGGGTGTTTCTGTGTGTCAGACACCGCTCAAGTTGAGCTGAAAAGTGAACGAGTGTAAGCCCCTGCCTTGCGCGTGATCTCCGCCAGCTTGGCGTGGTCAAAGTGTCGGGTGGCGCTGCCCAGGGACCCGCACAGCTTCTTAGTCTCGGTGCGGCCGGTGGGCGACGCCGTGTTCTCCTCCACCACGAAGCGCGGCAGCGCGATGGACGCCAGGTTGCACACCGCCGTCTCCTCCGGGCTGGTGAACTCCACGATCTCCGTGCACAGGTTGCTGCTGCGGATGGTGCCCAGGTTCTGTTGGTTGCTCTTGCGGTTGCACGCGTCCTTGAAGAGCATGTAGGGGTTGCCGGTCTCCACCTGGCTCTCGAGGATGGAGAACCACAGCTGCTGCGCCTTGATATAGCGGCGCAAGTTAAATTTGAAAGCAAAGTTTGAAAGCGGCTCATCATAATCCAGTTTCAAGCGCTTTGTTCCAGGTGCTTTCAACGTGGGTTTGATAGGGTCAGCCTGCACCGCCTCACCTTGATGGTCTTCTTGCCCTTGCCGCGCGCCTCGTAGCAGGGGCTTACACTCGTCCACTTCTCAGCTCAACTTGAGCGCTTTGGATGGCATAGGGGGTACGCGTAAGGGTTGTGTAGCCCGTGTTAAGGGGGTATTAGGGGGTGTTCAGGGTGCGTAGGGTGTCTTGGTGTGTCAGACATCGCTCAAGTTTAGCTGAGATGTGGACGAGTGTAAGTCCCTGCCTCGTAGCTCTCGTACAGCTCGTCGAACGCCTCGCCCCAGCAGTCCGCCAGTCCGGGGCACTCGTTGGGACACATCAGCGTCCAGTCGCCGTTGGACTCGACGCGGCGCATGAACAGGTCGTTGGTCCACAGCCCGTAGAACAGGTCCCGCGCGCGATTCTCCTCCTTGCCGTGGTTCAGGGGCTTACACTCGTTCACTTTTCAGCTCAACGTAAGCGCTTTCTGTGGATGAGGGAGTGTACTTAGGGGTTGTTTAGGGGGTATTCATGGGGTGTTATGGGTTAGCAGGGGATGTTTAGGGTGTATTTTGTGTCAGAAGCGGCTCAGGTTGAGCTGAAAAGTGGACGAGTGTAAGCCCCTGCCGTGGTTCTTGCGCAGGTCCAGGAAGTCGTAGATGTCGGCGTGCCACGGCTCCAGGTAGATGGCGAACGCGCCCTTGCGCCAGGGGCTTACACTCGTTCACTTCCTAGCTTAACGTAAGCGCTTTCTGTGGGATAGGGGGCGCTTCTGGAGATTGTTTTGGGGCTGTTTAGGGGGTGGCAGGGGGTATTAGGGGATGCAGGCTTGTTCAGAACGGCTCAAGTTGAGCTGAAAAGTGGACGAGTGGTAACCCTTCCTTGCGCTTGCCGCCGCCCTGGTCCACGTAGCGCGCCGTGTCGTTGAACACGCGCAGCATGGGGATGATGCCGTTGGACGTGCCGTTGGTGCCGCGGATGTAGGACGCCGTGGCGCGGATGTCGTGGATGGACAGCCCGATGCCGCCGGCGCTCTTGGAGATGCACGCGCACTCCTTGAGGCAGGGGCTTACACTCGTCCACTTCTCAGCTCAACTTAAGCGCCTTCTGTGTGACAGGGGGTGCAGTTAGGGGTTGTCTCGGGGGTGTTTAGGGAGTGGTATGGGGTATTAGGGGTGTGGAGGGTGTGCTTTTGTGTCAGAAACGGCTCAAGTTGAGCTGAATGGTGGACGAGTGTAAGCCCCTGCCTTGAGGGTGTCATAGATGCCCTCGATGGAGTCGTCCTTCATGGCGATGAGGAAGCACGACGACAGCTGCGGGCGCGGGGTGCCGGCGTTGAACAGCGTGGGCGACGCGTGCGTCATCCACCGCTCGGACATCATGTGGTACGTGTCCACCGCCCTCTCCACGTCCTTGTGGATGCCGATGGCCACGCGCATCAGCAGGTGCTGCGGCCGCTCCGCGATCTTACCGTCCACGCGGAGCAGGTACGAGCGCTCCAGGGTCTGCGCGAGGCGGGGGCGGGGACGGGGCGGGAGGTCAGCCGGGGTGCCACATAGACGCGCAGGGGGGCGCGCGGGGTCAAGGGCGGGGTTAAGGGCGGGGTCAAGGGAAGGACAGCGTGTGCAGGCAGGGCGCATTTCAAAAAATAGGGCGCAAAAAAAAAAAAAAAAGGCGCAGATTCAAGCGCAGATTCAAGCGGGGGATGCCTTGGTGGGGATGGGGTGTGAGTGCGCACCTTGAACCCGAAGTAGTCGTAGTCGTAGTCGCGGTCGTAGATGATCTCGGAATCGAAGCGCGCGGAGTTCTGTGGGAACGGGGCGGCGAGGGGGGGGGTGGTCAGCGCTGCGGGGGCGG
>Ga0307489_10002745_pt1 | contig 11782 bp, 19 predicted proteins | sample SB12metaG_FD_202247 | JGI IMG/M metagenome (GOLD analysis project Ga0307489, IMG submission 202247) | Sea-ice brine microbial communities from Beaufort Sea near Barrow, Alaska, United States - SB 1.2 | ecosystem: Environmental > Aquatic > Marine > Coastal | place: USA: Alaska | collected...
ATGAAATTGGTAAGGCTCAGGCGTGCAGAAAAACAGCCAAAGGGTGCTGTCGCTGACCAAGAGAGCTCGTCGAAGCCTGAGCCGCTACGTCGGGTTCGTGGTTGATGCGCTCCACCACACGTTACCTACCTCGCCGCCATGCAGACCCCCGCCGTCGCCGCCGCCGTGGGCTCTTCTGACCGCCCCCTCACGCGCCGGTCAGGGCTGGGGGAAATCGACCAGGGGCTTATACTCGTTCACTTCTCAGCTCAACTTGAGCGCTTTGTATGGGATAGGGGGTGCGCGTAGGGGTTGTGCCGCTGGTGTTAGGGGGTGTCAGGGGGTGTTTAGGTTGTGTAGGGTGTTTTCTTGTGTCAGACACGGCTCAAGTTCAGCTGAAAAGTGAACGAGTGTAAGCCCCGGGCCCGAGCACGAGCTGGTGGCCAAGTTGAGAGCGGGGAGGCCGGGGACAGTGGGGCAATGGGGCCCCGGCCGCGGCGGCGGCCTTGGAAACGGTATATTTGGGGCCCACAGGGTGTAGGGTGGAGCTCGAGGCGAATGGCGCAGGCGCGGGTCGAGAGAACGCCTCGGGCCTGTACAACAGAGCCGGTGAGCCAGGACGGAGGTGCGGTTTCGATCGATCGACGCGCTTGCTACCTATGCCACGCATGTCGACATTTGATATTTGTACTCGGAGCTGTAGTATTAACATATCGTCACCTTCTCTGCTGCCTGCTGGTCAATGAGTGTGTCCCAGAGGTATTCCCAGGGGCCGTCGCCAACCATCGACCAGGGGCTCACACTCGTCCACTTTTCGGCTCAACGTTATACAATTGTTGTGGGGTACACTGGGTGGCGTCAGTCTGTCAGTGACAAAACCATCTCAGGTTAAGCTGAAAAGTGGACGAGAGTAAGCCCCTGCCACTGACTCATTGTACAGATGTCTCCACACATCCTGGATGTAGCGGCGCAACTTGAATTTGAAAGCAGAAGTTGAGAGCATTATATCGCAGTTCAGTTTCAAGCGCTCGGATCCAGGCGCTTTCAACGTAGGTTTGATAGGGTCAACCTGCACCGCCATACCTGGGAACGCCGTTGGATAGTCCGGCGAGTGGCCAAGACCCAGGGACTTACACTCGTCCACTTATCAGCTCAACCTGAGCCGTTTTTGGTCAATGAGTAATTGAATACAACCTCCCTACGTGTCCCACAAAAAGCGCGCACCCAAAAAGCGCTTTTGTCACGCCGAAAAGTGGACGAGTGCAGTAAGTCCCTACCAAGAATTGGCCGCAACATGCCACCATAATGTAGCGGCGCAAGTTGAATTTGAAAGCAAAGGTTGAAACCCGTTCATCATATTCTAGCTTCAAGCGCCGTCGTCGCTTTCAACTTGGGGTTTGATACTGTCAACTTGCTCCGCCCCACCGTGATCCTCTTCGGCAAAGGCTCGCCGCCGCCCGTCCAAACATCCCACTTACCAGGGGCTTCCACTCGTGCACTGTTCAGCTCGACGCAAGCACTTTTTGGGGGGTAGTTGTTGAGTTTCAGTGACAAAAACGGCTCAGGTTGAGCTGAATATTGGACGAGTGTTAACCCCCGCCACTTACTGGGCGTCGAGTTGTAAACCTGTTTCTGCATCCCCTGGATGTAGCGGCGCAAGTTGAATAGGCCGATTTCGGTATATCGCCAGGTGAAATGCCCATACAGAGTTGCGTGCAAAGCGTCAGCGCTCAGCGCAGGAAAGCGGCAACGGGTTGAATGCCCATACAGAGGTGCAGGCAAGACTCGGCGCTTGGCGCGGGAAACGATATACCGAAATCGGCCTATTAGAAGGCACAAGTTGAAAGCGGCTCTTCATATTTAGTGTTAAAAGAGATTAGTTCCAGGCGCTTTCAACTCGGGTTCCATAGGGTCAACCTGCACCGTCCCACCTTTAAGAACGGGCCAGCAATTGATGCATCGTATGGTTCGGCGCTGATGCACCGTTTTTTCTGATGCCATCCTGATTTACTGAGATCCACGAAATCAGTGTTGGGCTCCGTCGCCGCTCGTGACAACCCGCAAGCAATGATGTTACAGGGAGCGTCACTGTGCCATGAGCCAACGTGGCCGTGATTTAGTGGCGCAAGTTGAAATTGAAAGCAAAGCTTGACAGTTGCTCAACTCATGTAAGCTTCAAGCGCTGAGACCAAGCGCAGTCAAACCCGGGGTCAACCTGCACTACCCTACCGTGAATGAAAGCCGTGTATGGCGCCAACGTTTCGTAGTGTTCCGAGAGGTGTGCAAAGTATCCAGGTGCTTCGGTTCCCGTGTTTGGAACCGTGGTGTAGCGGCGCAAGATGAAATTGCATGCAACAGTGTAAAACAGTTGATTGGTAATTCACTTTCAAGCGTTGAAACCATAACTACTTTCAAAACGGGGTTTGATACTGTCAACCTGCACCGCCTTACCGTGGTCACCGTCTTTGGAAAAGACGTTTGCACGGAGAGCCAATCATCTGCTGTCATGCTCGAGGTGTAGTGGCGCAAATTGAACTGAAAGCAAAATTTGAAAGCGGTTCATCGTATTTTAGTGTCAGGAGATTAGTTCCAGGCGTTTTCAATATGGGAGTCATCGGGTCAACCTGCACCGCCCAACCGAGGTCCTCCCGTTGCGTAATCCCGCTCGCGGCGAACCTGTCGAGAGGTACACACGGACCTTGCACATGTCCGACGGCGCGCAACAACTCTCCAGGAGTCAGGGCCTCACTTCACTAGCGTAGTTCCCAGGTCAGCTCAAATGCCCGCCATTTTGTACCTCATCCTACTTTATACCGCGATGATGCGCAAGTTGAATTGACGAATACGTACGGAACTGGTGTGGGGCCCAGCCAAGTGCTTTAAGATGACGCGAGGATCCTTGTCGTACGCGGTTACGACGATGTCGAGGAAGCTCGCGTCGGGAATTCCGCCTCTTTGCATGAGCGCGTCACCGGGAAGGTGGCGGCTCCGCATTCTCGTCGCCTCCGCGTCTTTATCCTCGCCGCGTGTCTTGAGTTTAATGATCTCATCCTCTCCATTTGCGCATGAGAATCTTGGCGGCGGTGGTTTTGGTTTTGGTTTCAGGGGTGGCGCCTCCGAATGCGCCGACGCGGCGGCTGGGGGCGTGCCCGCGGTGAATGCCGAGGGAGACGAAGGAAGGAGAGACGTCCCGGGCGGGAGCGCCACGCCCGGAACGCCGGGGGGAACGCGGACCGCCGCCAACGCCGCAGCCGCCGCCACCCCGGTCCAGTTCGTCGCGGTTGGAAGGGAGGAGACGCGGGCCTGTAAGGCGTCCAGTTGAGAGGCGCCCCGCTCAGCAGGGGCTTACACTCGTCAGCTGGTCATCGGTAACCTGCGCCGTGTTTGTCACAGGCACCCCCCAACAAAGTGATAGAGACGCGTCAGCGTGTATGAGGAGGCACCAGGCTTCCGCCTTGGCCCCTGTCCACACAAAGTGCTTACGTTGAGCTGACAAGTGGACGAGTGTAAGCCCCTGCCGCTCAGGCACCTGGGCCTGCGCCAGTGCGGTGGCCGGGGGCGGGCCCGTGGAGGCCGTGGGTAACGAAAGTAGGAGCGACGTCGCCGCGAGGGCCGCCGCGGCGACGAACAGAACGACGCTCGGCAGGCCGCGTAGCATATCGAGCGAGGGGACGCACGGAGGGGGCGAGAAGTGGAGCACGAGGGGCCGCCGTGCTGTGAGTCGTTGGTCGAGTCTGTCCGGAGTTTTGCACGCGCAGCTCTGTGCGGGGTGGTATTGGCTTGGCGGGCGCCGACGGAGTGCCGCAGCTCGGCGAGCGACCACCTGCGAGCGGTTGACGGGGGCGCCGGGCGCGCGCGCCGAGGGTTGTTAGCGCGAAGAGCGCGCACGCCAGCGGCACCTAGCGGTAGCACACCAGGAAGGCACCGCCGCCGCCGCCAGGCGACCCGACACCGCCGACGCGATGGTGCGATAGCCGGCGAGGCGAGCGGAAGGGGGCGGGGCTGGCGGCGGGCGGGGGCACGCACCTGTGTGGTTATCAATTGCGGGGCTGATACAGCGCGTGTGTCAGTGGGTGACCCGTCGGTGTTCTCACGCTCACGCTCACGCTAGCTGCAGCGAGGAAGGAACGCGACTGCGACCGCGACGGCGACGTCGCCGTCGGCGCCGGCGACGGCAACAGCGGGGATGAGGGCGGCGGAGGCGGTGGTGGCGGTGGTGGGTGGCTCCGGTGGCGGTGGCGGTGGCGGCAGCGGCGGAGTGTGTACGCGACGGGGGCGATGAGAGCTCGCTCGTTCGAGGCGGGGTCGTGGGCGCTTTCCTCTAGACTTCCGAGGCAATAGCCATAGAGGCTGACTTGACTGTCACCAGATCCGCGAGTCAATAATGAAATCTTGGACGGGCCAACTCTTTTGCAGGTCCAAGAGGTGCCATAAGTGTGGTTAGGGATTTTTTGTATGGCGACAGGACGTGTACCGGTACACATCTTCAATTTTCGTCTGATCGCGCAGGAATGCAATGTCAACCGTTCGATGTTCATTTCCGCACGCGGTAGGTGTGGGCACTGTGGATTTCCAGCAAACGGCTGAACTTTACCGACGATTCACCAAAAGCGCGGACAAGGTGCGCCCCAGGCGCAGATCTCTAACCACACTTTTGGCACCTCTTGGAATTGCAAAGCTGTCAGACTGTTTGTCCATACAAACCACGAGCACGCGTTAACTTCCACGCAAATTTGCGCTAAACTTCTACGCTTATCTCACATTTTTTCCACACTGTGTGGAAAGCTGTCGCCGCTAGCGCCGAAGTTTAGCGCAAATTTGCAGCGCGGCGGTGCGCAAACGAAAATCTGTATGGCGACGTGGTCAGGAATTTGACAGGCTGATTTGATCATTTTGGAATTCATTCTGGGTTTTGAAAGGCTGATCTGAAAAATGATCGGAATTCAAACCCATTGTCAGTAAAATCATTATCGACTCGCGGATCTGGTCGTGTTGTGCTCTGGGGTGGATGGGAGGTGATGTCAACAGGTAGAAACATGGAAAACAGGAGTGATGAAATTTCTTTGACGTCGATCGCGATTACTACGAGGCACAGCCCTCAAAGTAGGGGGAGGGCAACTGTTACACCACAGGGAACGTGGGGGGGGAGGTGGAGCCACGGGATGGAGGGGGGGTCATGGTGAAAACGGACCCGGGGGGCGGCGCGGCGCGGCGCGGCGTCGCGGCCACTGTCATTGGAGCGGGCGTAGTTCTGTGCGGCAAAGAGGCGCGGGTGGTGAACTGCTGCCATTGTTTTCCCTTGATTGGGCGAAGGCGAACGGTTGCCCGTGGAGCTGGCAGACGTTGCCGCTACGCCGCTCGAGGCGGACACCTGGTGGCGCTACAGTGGATGCGGGATCACGACTGTCCGTGGGATAGGTGGAGTGTGCGAGCGCCGCTGAGGGCGGGCACCTGCCGGTGCTGAAATGGGCGCGGGAGTACGACTGCCCATGGGACTGGATGACGTGTTACGACGCCGCACGAGGCGGGCACCTGGATGTGCTGCGGTGGGCGCGGGCGCACGGCTGCCGGTGGATCAAGCCTGCGATGGAGCACATCTCCCGGGGTCACCCCGAGACTCTGGCGTGGGTGCGGCAGCAACCAGTGTAGGATGAGTACCTGCCTCACGTGACAACTGGACACACGACGCATACTGTACCGACGCTTAGACTGTCACCTGCATGTGGTTCGCCGAGCCTCTTCGACTCTCATGCGTCTCATGTATGAAACAGCTCATCAGGCGAAGCTCGACCTCCGAGTGGCGACGCGCGCCACGCTGCGGGGCGACAGGGTGGATCCCAAGACGGCACGGCGGCTGACGCTGCGCCCGGCGCCGCCTTCCATGGCGTGAGCGCGAGGCTTCGAGTATGCATGCCCATGCTTTCGATTATGACTGAATGTCTAAATACATACGATTTTCCGCTATGCCCATGCAGCGGCGCCGCATGGAGACGGTCCCGCCATTCGAAGTCCACGTGTATCCCCACTCTTCTACGCGCGGCTGTGCACTGTGTGCGTGCCTGCACGAAGATGGAGCCCGTACTCCCAAGCCCCCTCCGCCCGGGCCGCCTCCTAGCGCTGCCGCATCTCCTCCCCCCGCTGCCGGGACCTTTTACGGCGCCGCCGCATCCCCCCCTCAGCCCATGCCCCACCCTAAGCCCTGAACCCTAACAGGACGTCAACCCTACGCCTTGAACACTAGACTCTAAACCCTAAACCACTGGGCAGCTTGGCACCCCTTGCCTCGCGGGACCGCAAAAGCCTGCCACAACAAGCGCGGCCCCCACCGCACGCGTACATACCGCGCCGCTCTCGCGTGCCCGGCCTGCACCTCCCCGCGCGGTTTGCAATGTCAACGTCGACCCCCCGCCCGGCGGCGGCCCCAAACCCGCGCCCCCCGCGCTCTCGCTCCCTGCCAGGGGTGACGACGACGACAACGACAACGCCCACGACCACGATATTTCGCCGCTGCTCGACCTGCTCGAGAGGTTCCCCGACCTCTTTCTCAAGGTGGTGCTCGAACGGCTGGACCCCACCGCCCGCGCCTCGCTTGCGCGGGCAGGGAGCGCGTTCCTGGACGTGGTGTATCCCAGATCCATCTTCCCCTTCGGCCTCCCGGCGTGCGCTGTGACGACGAGGAGCGGGGTCGCGGGTCGCCGGGTCTTTAAGGTCGGGGACTTTTTCGGATCCGCCGAGCGGCTGGCTTGGGCGAATGCGAACGGGTGCCCGTGGGTCGCGTGGACGTGCGCACTCGCCGCTCGGGGTGGGCACCTGGCGGCGCTGCGATGGGCGCGGGAGCACGGGTGCACCTGGGATGAGGGTACGTGCAACGCGCCGCTCATGGCGGGCACTTGGTGGTGCTGCAGTTGGCGCGGGAGCACGACTGCCCGTGGGGTGCGGCGACAACTCACTTCGCCGCTGAAGGCGGGCACCTGGAGGTGCTGCAGTGGGCGCGGGCGCACGGCTGCCGGTGGATCAAGCCTGCGTGTGAACACATTTCCTGGAACCACCCCGAGACTCTGGCATGGGTGCGGCAGCAGCCAGAGTAGGGTGAGTGCCTCCCTCACGTGTCAACGCGACACACGACTCACGACTCATACTGTAACGACGCTGGCGCCACGACAAGACGGTCATATGCATGTGGTCCGCTTAACCTCTCCGCCTCTATGTGTTCGATGTATACACAAGCTCACCAGTCAAACCTTCAATTCAAATCCGACTGGCGACGCGCGCCACGCCGCGGGGCGACTGGATGGGGCCGAAGACGGGACAGCGGCTGAAGCACTGCCTTCCATGGCGTGAACGCAAGGTTTCGATTCGTATTGTGCTGCTTGTTATCTAAGATGTCTATATGCATTCCCTCTCCAGGCGTGTCTAGGCTGTGGCTCCGCACGGAGACGCTCCCATTCCATGTCCACATATATCCGCTCTCTACTCGCGACTGTCAGTGCAGTGTGTGCTGCACCGCACGGAGATGGAGCCCGCATGCCACCACGCCCTCCGCCCGGGCTGCCTCCTCGCGCCGCCGCAACCCCCCCCGCCGCCAGGGACGGCACACTCGTGGTCCACTTTTCAGCTCAACTGCCAGCCGGCTTGTCTCTGAAACCACACAAGTCATCACAGCTCACATCTCAACGATACTCAAGTTAAGCTCAAAAGGGAAGCAGCGGCAGGCAACTTGTCACGACTAACAACTCACTCGAAGCACGAGCTGTCGACTCGTAATTCAGTTGGATGAGTTGAAACCAGGCTCTATCAACACGGGCTGAACTGGTTTCAACTTGCACCGCCTCATGCGAGCCCCACACTCTAAAGCCTGAACCCAAAACCATGAAGCCTAAACCCTAAACCACTGGGCAGCTGGGCACCCCCTCCCAATTCTCTTCCAGTTTCACGCCACCGGGGCGACCGCAAAAGACTGCCACAACACGCTCGCCCCCCGCACGCACCACGTACCGCGCTGCCCTCGCGTGCCCGGCCGGCGCCTCTCCGCGGCTGGCAATGTCGGCGACTATCCCCCCGCCCGCTGTCGGTCCCGAACCCGCGCCTCCCGCGCCCTCCCCCTCTGGTGGGGGCGACGACCGCGACTCTTCGCCTCCGCTGCTCGACCTGCTCCAGAGGTTCCCCGACCTCTTTCTGAAGGAGGTGCTCGAGCGCCTGAACCCCACCGCCCGCATCTCGCTCGCGCGGACGGGGAGCGCGTTCCTGGACGTGGTGTTTCCCCGAGCCATCTTCCCCTTCGGCCTCCCGACGCGTGCAGAGACGACGGGGGACGCGGTGCGGGTCTTCAAGCTTGTGGACTTTCTCGGATCCGCCGAAAGGCTGGCGTGGGCGAAGGCGCACGGTTGCCCATGGGACTAGCAGACTTGTGAGTTCGCCGCAGCGAGAGGAAATCTGAAGGCGTTGAAGTTGATGCGGGAGCACGGCTGCCCGTGGAACACGGAGATATCATTCGCCGCCGCTCGGGGCGGGCACCTGGCGGTGCTGCGATGGGCGCGGGAGCACGATTGCCCGTGGGATGGGAAGACTTGTTGGTCCGCCGCCTTTGGCGGACACCTGGACGTGCTGAAGTGGGCGCGGGAGCACGACTGCCCGTGGGGTGAAGCGACATGTTCATTCGCTGCTGAAGGTGGGCAACTGGCGGTGCTGCAGTGGGCACTGGCGCACGGCTGCCCGTGGGTCAAGCGGGAGTGTGAAGACGCTGCCCGGGACCACCCCGAGACTCTGGCATGGGTGCGGCAGCAGCCTGAGCCGGACGAGGAGGACTTGGATGAGTACGGGATACCATGGACGGGATAGAGGGGGGATACCATGCGCGACGGCGACAGCGAGTTGAGCACTGTAACGAAGGTACGGCATGCCCAGTCGATCGCAGGGTGGTGCCGAAGACAAGACAGTGGCTGACAGTCCGCAGCGGCTAGCCAGGGGGAGTAAGCCCTAGTCCGTCAAGAGTGGAGCCGTGGCATAAAGCAAGTAGCATTACACGCGGCAGCCGAGCGCGCTGTTGCGCATATATGAACGATCGATATACATTGATCTGAACAACTTGACAATCAGATGTCTCCCTCCCCGCCCACACCCCCTGCCCCGGCCCCGCCCCCGCCGGCCCCGTCGCCGCCACCTCCCCCGCCGCCACCGTCGAGCAGCGCCTGTGCCTGATCCGCCGCCGCCGCCGCCACCTCCGGCGACTCCCCGTCCATCCACCACACCACCTGCCCCGCGCCGTCCGTCGCTGCCACCTGCTAGGGTCTGCCACATTTTGCGTCTGCCACATTTCGCTCATCGCGTCATGGGCTGCCGTTTAATTTATGGAAACGAGGGTGTCAAAGTGCGTTGGATGACGTGGCGGGCAATGTATGCCAGACCCACGGGGGCCAGGGCGACAGCCTGGTGCCTCCTCGTACACGCGGTAGCGCCTCTCTTTCTCTATCTTTCTCTATGCCAGACCCTACCAGCTGCGGCGCCCCCGGCCCCGCTCCGACCCCCGCGTTAGTCGCACCAGACTCCGCGGCGGCGGAGGCGGCAGCACGTTCCTCCGCATGCGCGGCCACCGCCTGGCGCACGGCACCCGTGGTGTAGCGGCACAAGCGAAAGCTGAAAGCAACAGTTGAAAGCAAATCATGGATATTAAAGTTTCAAACGCTGAAACCATAGGCGCTTTCAACACGGTTTTTATACCATCAACCTGCACCGGCCTACCGTGGCGTTGGCCCTGCAGCGCGCCAGCTCCGCCGCCGCGATGCGCTGCGACTCGCGACGCACCGCCGCAAACAGCTCCTCGCCCACCGTGCGCCGCCGCCGCCGCCGCGCTGCCTCCTCCGCCGCCGCCTTCTCCTCTGCCTCCGCTGCCGCCGCCGCCGCCGCCGCCGCGTCATCATCACCGGCAACTGCGGTGGCCGCGGCAGCGGCCACGGCGGTGGCGGCGGCGGGGGAGGAGGAGTTGGATGACGATGCGACGGCGGCGGCGGCGTCGGCGTAAGAGGAGGCGGCCGCAGCAGAAGAGGCAGCTGCATCGGGCGCCACCGTTTCCCCCTCTGCCTCCTCCTCCTCCTCCTCCCCGCCCCCGCTGCCAATCACCCACGCCCCCCGCGTCCCCAGCGTCCCCTCGAACAAACTCGCCAGCCTGGCGGCATTGAGCGACAGCAGGCCCCGCCCGTCGATACCAGCCGGCAGCACCAGGTCAGCGAACCGTCCGCCCGCCGTCGTGCCCACCCAACCTGTAGGGGCACGACTTCACAATGAAAGCAAATCTTGAAAACAGTGTATCATCATACTGGAGTTTCAAGCGCTGAAACAGGGCGCGTTAAAGTCGTTGTCGGGGAGACCGGTCTCCCGTAACTGATTGAGACCGAGGGCTTATCTGGTCAGACTTCCGGCTGTCGGTCGGCGGAAATTTCGAAATGGACAGTTCTGATCGGTCGCACAGGATTATGATACTTCAAGACCAGACCCGACACTGAGTCTAAACACGGTTTCCAGCTTGCAGCCCCCCACCAAGTGGAGACCTGCTTAGGCGTCCACTGCGCCACGGGCACCTCGGGCGCGGCGGCCTCCACGCCCAGCGTCGTAACCACGTTGCGCCGCCACTCCGGCCGGTCCAGGTCCCAGGGACAAGCAGATATCACGAGTATTGCTCATAACCCGTTTTCAGAAACCATTATTTCCGCAGAGGGTATGCCCGTTGTCAAGCGTCAACTTTTGATCTACTTGCGGTCATCCTGGGAGAATTGGGGCGGAAACAATCGTTTCCAACAACCAGTTTGCCATAAAGCAAGTTATGAGCTGAACTAGACTTCTAACCCCCTCCCCGTGCCGAAACGACCCGATACGATCCATATATTGACCCATATCGGTACTGTAACAGCTTCACTTCTTTTCTCTTTTGTGTTATGACGTGGCGAACAATATGTGACAGGCCCTGCCAGGTCGGGCGCCATTGCGTAGCGTCGCAAGTTGAATTTGAAAGCGTCAGTTGCAAGCAGTTTTTGTTTCAAGTCCTGGAACCACAGGCGCTTTCAACACATATTTTGAAACCGTAAACCTGCACCGCCCTGCCGTGAGGGTGACGTGGTCCAGCGTGTTGCGGGTGTGGATCAGGTCGGTCGGACTGGGCGATGCCATCGCCTCCACCTAGGGTCCGCCACATACTGCTCGCCACGTTGTAGGACAAATCAGTACATAACATTTGATATCAGTGATGGCTTCACTTGTTTTGTCATAAGATGCCAGTTAAGTCAAGAAACGAGGTTTCCAATGCGTGTAAGGTGGCGGGCAGTGTGAGGCAGGCCGCACCACCAGCACGGTGCGGTGCGCCGGGTCGGTGAAGCACCCCTTGAGGACCTGCGTCAGGCGGTGCGCGCGGAACGGCATGCGCGCTCCCGCTGGGGGTGGGGGCCGCGCTGGCCGCAGCTGCCCAGGCGCCGCCGCCCCCGCCGTAGCAGCCGCCGCGGCGCCGTTGGCGGCGTGCGCACGGAAGCAGTCCTTGAGCGCCATGAGTGCGGCGTTGATGTCGCCGCTCTCCTCGCAGCAGGGTCAGCAAGAACAAGCAGTCGAACCGAGATCGGCGCATGACTTACTGTAACTTGGGGTAGTCAGGGTGAGCGCTCAGACGCGGGGACTCGGCTCGTCGATTCGACGTCAGTAGAGGGCTTGTTCTCAACAACCACCTGCCTCGTTATAGTGGCGCATGTTGCAATTGAAAGCAAAATGATAATCCGGTCCATCACATCTAGGCTTCAAGCGGTGACGCCAGGCGCATTCAAGC
>Ga0307489_10002746_pt1 | contig 11781 bp, 18 predicted proteins | sample SB12metaG_FD_202247 | JGI IMG/M metagenome (GOLD analysis project Ga0307489, IMG submission 202247) | Sea-ice brine microbial communities from Beaufort Sea near Barrow, Alaska, United States - SB 1.2 | ecosystem: Environmental > Aquatic > Marine > Coastal | place: USA: Alaska | collected...
CACCGCCACCGCCACCGCCACCACCGCCGCTCCCCCCGTCGCCCCTGCCGCCGCCGCCACCATTGTCAATGTTCTCTCCGCCGCCGCTGCTCTCACAGCCGCCGCCACCTCCACGGTTCTCACGACCCTCGCCGGCGCCATCTGCTTGCGTTTCTCCTTCACCTCCGCCTCCGCCTCCGCCGCCGCCGCCGCCGCCCCTGGGGGCGGGCGCCGCCACCGTGAGCGTCGCAATGCGCAGCGGCTCCTCCAGCAGTGTGGACAGCAGCGCGCCCGGCACCCAGGGGCTTACGCTCGTCCATTTTTTCGCTCACTATGAGCGCTTTCTGTGGGATAGGGGGTGCATTTAGGGGTTGCTTAGGGGTTGTTAAGGAGGTGTTAGGGGGTAGTAGGGGGTGTCTAGGGTGTGTTTTGTGTCAGAAACGGCTCAAGTTGAGCTGAAATGTGAGCGAGTGTGAGCCGCTGCCTGTACCCCCAGCACCGCCCACCGCGCCATCTTGTCGCTGCAACTCATGGACGCGGTGGGGGTGCCGCGCCCAGGCTTCAGGGGCTTACACTCCTTCACGTTAGAGCTCAACTTGAGCAACTCAAGAACACGTTCATGACTTAATTTGGATTAAATTGTGGACAGAGGAGCTCAAGTTGAGCTGAACTGGGAACGAGTGTAAGCCCCTGCCGGGCTTGAGCCGCGCCGCGCCCTCCTCCTGCGCCGCCACGCCAAACTCAGGGTCGGTCGTGGCGTCCGCCGCCGCGCTCGCGCTCGCGGCGTCGCCGCGGTCCGCGCCTTGGTCGCATACGCACCCACCTCCGCCGCCGCCGCCACCGCCGCCACCGCCGCACCCCTCGCCGCCGCCGCCGCTGGGGAGCAATAGCTTGGCGCCCGTGCTCCCGGCGCCACCACCGCCCGCGCCCATGGTCTTGGCGCGCTTGTTCACCGGGGCTGGCGGCGCCCCCACGCCAGGGGCTTGTCCACTTCTCAGCTCAACCTGAGCCGTTTCCGACACTCAAAAACTCCCCTGGACCCCTAAACACCCCCTGGACCTCCGCCATACATACCCTCCAAGCACCCCAGAAACACCCCTTGTCCCGCCAAAAGCGCGTGCGTTGAGCTGGAAAGGTGAGCGAGTGTAAGCCCCTGCCCCCCGCCCAAGCCCCCGCTCCCAGCGCCGCCGCCGCCCCCGCCCCCGCCATCCCCGACGCCGTCGGCGCCCCCACTCCCGTCGAGTGTGCTGCATCCAAGGATGACGTCCTCTTCGTCGTGGAATATCGACGCGTCCCCGCACGGTGACTGGCTCATGTACATGTGCAGCCTGACGCCACGGGCTTACACTCGTCCACTTCTCAGCTCAACATAAGCGCTTTTCGTGGGATGCGTTGGGTACCTTCAGTAGCTATGTGGGGCATCGCTCGTCACAAACAGGACAACCATCGGCTCACTGACCAGAACCGCTTAAGTTGAGCTGAACAGTGGGCGAGTGTAAGCCCCTGCCTGACGCCCTCGCGGAGGCGCACGCGGCACAAGGTTACGCTGGTACTGGCGACGCTCTCGGCCGATTGCGATTCCGAGGGCGGCAGATGTGCCCACTCGTAGATGGGTCTCGGCGGAAGCTTCGACGCCCTGCCCCCCGAGGTGCCTGTGCCGCGGTCGTCCCTGCCGCCGTCCAGGGGCTTACACTCGTACCCATCTCCGCTTAAATTAGCTTAGTTTGCCCCTTCCGCTCAACTTACGCTTACTTGGTCCCCCATATAGCCCCAGTTAACCCATGGATGTGTCCCGAAGGTGCTCAAGTTGAGCTCTACCGTGAGCGATGTGTCCCGAAGATCCTCAAGTTGAGCTCGAAAGAGACCGAGTGTAAGCCCCTGCCGCTGCCGTTCGTCTCACCGCCATCGCCACCGCCCGCCGGCCCCGGCCCCTCGTTGCCGCCTGCGCCTGCGCATCCGCCCGCGACACCAGTGGTCGCAGCGGTGAGCCGCCGCAGCTCGCGGTGGAGGAACAGAACCAGCGCGCGGCGCGCCACCACCTCCGCGTGTGAGTCCGCGAGGGCCTCGCCGCGCGTACACCGCGCGCCCGCGCCCAGGCATTTGGTCCCCGTGCCGAGCGCCACCACCCTGACGTTCGTGTCAGCGACACCGCCGATGCCCAGGGGCTTACACTCATCCACTTCTCAGCTCAGCTTGAGCCGTGTCTGACACAATTAAACACCCTACACACCCTAACCGGCCCCTAACATCCCCTCAACACGGGCTACACAACCTCTACGCGCACCCCCTATCCCATACAAAGCGCTCAAGTTGAGCTGAAAAGTGGACGAGTGTAAGCCCCTGCCGCCGATGTCGTCGCCATCCTCGTCGTCCGTGGTGATGGCGAATCCAGCGAGCAGGGTGTACTCGTGCGGCTGTGGCTTGCCGGTCTTGGGAAGCGCGTGGAACTGGCGCAGCACCGCCGCCGCCACCGCGCCGCCCAAGCCCGCGGCGGCGGCGGGGGCCATCCCGCTCCCGCGCGTGGTAGTGCGAACTGCGGGAGAGCAGATGGCGCGCTGGCATTCCAGAGCCAGGGTTTATAATTTAGGGTTTCTCAGTTTCATATTTTAGGGTTACTAGTAGGGTTAGTGGCAAAAACGGCCAGTGGCGAAAACGGCCAGTGGCAAACATGGGAGTGGACGCGAATCTTCAGCAGATGCCTCACAACTCCTCCGCACACCCCACACGCACACGCAATGGCGCTTCCCTCCTCGTGGCCGACGCCCTTATCTAGCGGGGTCGCGCCCTCGTCGCTGTTCAGAGCGCCGCAACCTAAACCAACCTCTCCCTTCACCGCGTGGAGCGCGTGGTGTGCTTCACCTTCAAGACGGCCTGCGACAACTTTCACTGCACCCCCAGCGGCCGCCATCAAATTCTGCTTACACATTCAACTCGCACCACTACACCCAGGCGCGGAAGGCGGGCGAGGCGGCGCGGGTCAAGTACGAGGCGCGGGTGGTGGCGGCGACGCGGCGGATGGGAGGTCACCTGTTGGAATATAACGGCGACACCGGCATGTGGCGCTTCGAACTGCAGCTGTGACGGGGTTTATTAGACCGAATTTAATCACTTAACTTTTGATTAATTAATCATTTTTTCTGATTAGTTAATCATTGTTTTGAATTTTGAGTGACGTCGCGAGTTCATGCACAAAACTAAGTGTCAAAAACGCGCAATCGGGCACGCGGAGGTGTAGGACGATAGTAATCAATTATGAAACACCGAAAACAGGTAGCTAGTCCGTCTTAGACGCAGACGGAAACACATCGTGTCCGTCGTTTTATATAATATCTAAGTGGCAATCACGTATGCCGTGAAACAATAGTAATGCAATCGTTCATGCCGTCGTCTATGCTAATGGCTCATGCCAATCGTCTGTGCCAGTGAAACTGCTAAATTCGCAATGATGCGGAGCTATACTAATATGTCGGAGCGTTGCTCGCTATGATTCAACCTCGAGACTTTGAACCCACGTTGATCCCACGTTGAGCCCACTCAACACCCACGTTGAACCCTCCACTCGAACGCCCACATTGAACCCACGTTGTACACACTATTAACACCCACGTTTTACCCACTGCACACCCACGTCGAACCCATATGAACTCACGTTGAGCCCGCGTGTGACCGTTTACCCCGGGCAGCCGTTGGCCCGCGCCCACTTGAGGATCTCCAGGTTCCCCACGCACCTGGCGGTCTTAGTGGTGGAGTCGTTCCACGGGCAGCCACCCGCGCGCGCCCACTGTGTAGCGGCGCAACTTGAATTTGAAAGCAAAACTTGAAAGCAGTTTGTCATATGTCAGTTTCAAGAGGTCAGCTTCAGGCGCTCTCAACGTTGGTTTGATAGCGTCAACCTGCACCGCCCTACCACTTGAGGATCTCCAGGTGGCCGCCCGCCGCGGCGCCTGCCGTGGTGCACGCGTTCCATTCGCAGCCGCGCTCCCGCGCCCACTGCAAAACCGCCAGGTGCCCGTGGCGCGAGGCCCCCTCGCACGTCAGCCCGTCCCATGCGCCAGGGTCTGGCACGGCTAGCTCGCCGCGTCATAGGATGCCATTCAACTCGATGTATAACGAGGGTTGCTCAAAGTTTGTGTCGATGTCGTAGCGGGCGAAGGGCCAGGCAGATAGTACTCGCCACATCATAGGCTGCCAAGTAAATCAAGAAGTGAGGTCTCATAATTCGTTGGGTGATGCAGCGGGCAATGTTTGCGTGTCCCCACCACGCGCACGGCGGGTCCTAGTCGCGCACCAAGGTTTTAGTTTAGGGTTTAGGGTTTAGGATATAGGGTATAGGGAGTAGGGTTTAGGGTAGAGGCTTTAGGGTTTGGGCAATGTTTGCGTGTCCCCACCACGCGCATGGCGGGTCCTGGCTGCGCACCCACTGCAACACGTGCAGGTGCCCGCCCTCCGCCGCCCACGCGCACGTGAGCTCGTCCCACCCCGGGCGCGGCTCCTGCTGCCGCGCCCACTGCAACACGTGCAGGTGCCCGCCCTGCGCGATGGAGCGGCACGTGCGCGCGTCCCACCGCGTCACCTGCGGGCACCCGCTGCCAGGGTCGGATTCGCTCAAGTGGGTTTGAGGGTCACAAACACAGCTGTGACAGCTCACGTTGAGCTGAGCAGGGGACGCAAGTGTAGGGTTTAGGATTAGGGATCAGGGTTGAGGGTTTAGGGCTTAGGGTTCTGGGTGACGTAAGGCCCCGCCCGTTGTCGCGCGCCCAGGTGAGCAGCGTGACGGAGCTCACGAACTTGGTGTAGCGGCGCAAGTTGAATTTGACAGCAAAATTTGAAGCAATTTGAAAGCAGGTTTTCACATTTTAGTTTCAAGCGGTTAGTTCCAGGCGGTTTCAACATGGGTCCATCGGTTCAACAGGGTTTAGGATTTAGGGTTTAGGTTTTAGGGTTCAGGGTTTAGGGTTTAGGGTGTACAGGCGCAGTTGCCCCACCTTGGCGGTGCGCATGCCGTCGCGGCGGCACATCCCCGCGTTGGTGAGGCGCGCCGGCAGGTTGCCCGCGCGCAGGGGCTTACACTCGTACACTTTCAAGCTCAACCTAAGCCGTTTTGGTCACACCTCTCCGTGTCCCCCTGTCTAATAGACTGGGGGAACATCATGCACCCAGCGTATCATGTGCTTACGTTGAGCCGAGAGGTGGACGAGTGTAAGCCCCTGCCCGCGCGCTTCACCGCGTTGCGGCACGCGCGCCCCGTCTGCCGCAGCAGTGCGCGGTCCGTCGGGTCCAGCCGCTTCAGCACCTTCTCCCAGGGCCATCACCTGAGTAGTATTAGGTCCGAGCAAGGGCTGGTAAAGTGATCCCAGAATTTACCAGTTAACAGACTGTATTAGTACTGTAGGGTTTAGGGTTTAGGTCTTAGGGTTTTATTTTCACGAGACGACCCCCCTAATACCCCCCTAATACCCCTGAATCAAAACATACTCCTGTTAACTGATAAATTCTGGGGTCACTTTACTGGCCCTTGCTCGGACCTAACTATGTCCAGCTCAGCTTGAGTACATTTGAGGTGTGCCAGTGGGAACACGAATGTACAGCTGGTATTAGATGACCATGGACTAACGGAGTCCGCCTTCAAGCAAACGCCCACAACAGGACATTCCAGAAATACAGGCACAGACGGCTTGGTGCCAGCTGAACAACATAACGCGGTTTGGTCCGACCAAGGACCGTTAAAGTGACCCCAGAATTTACCAGTGAACAGACTTGTGAAAGTACTTTAGGGTTTAGGTTTTAGGGTTGTATGTTCACGACCCCCTAATAGCCTCCTAATACCCCCCTAATACTTCCCTAAACTCAAAGTATACCCCTCGTAGTTGGTAAATTCTGGGGTCGCTTTACCGGCCCTTGCTCGAACCTAACGGTAGGCCCTGCCTCCTGCTCGAAGATGTTGGTCTGGGCGACGAAGGCGAGGAAGGGGTTGAAGGCCGCCTGGCCGCTGTCGTCCGCGCCGGCGCCCGTCACCCCGGGGCTTACACTCGTCCACTTTTCAGCTCAACTTGAGCGCTCTCTGTGGGATAGGGGGTGCGCTTGGGGATTGTTCAGAGGGTGTTAAGTGGTTGTCAGGGGATATTAGGGGGTGTGTAGGGTGTTCCTTTTTGTCAGACACGGCTTAAGTTGAGCTGAGAAGTGGACGAGTGTAACCCCCTGCCGTGACCAGGTACAGCGCCTCCGTCTCCGGGTCCACCGGCACGTATGGCTCCGCCGCCGCGCCGCCAGATATGGCCTGCGCACACTCGCTCCCGCACTGTCAGTTCACAGTGCACCGCTTGACTTGAGTGTCTTGGAGGTATTCCGTAGGACCAGATTGGGTGGTTTCAGGGGCAAACCCACAGCTGTGACTACACGAAGGCTTGGTTGACCTGGAAAGGACAGCCCCATAGCTTATGGCTGTGACTCCTATTGTAATAATGCATAGCCTAAACGGGTGAACACTCAGCTTGACGGCTGTGACGACTGGGGTTGTAATGCGCGGCCCCTGCCGTGAGTCATCTCGCGGTCCCATGCGGCGGTGGTGGGCCACCCGCGCCCGGAGATCGCGGCCGCGAGGAACATCGCCATCTCCCCGCCGCCGCCGCCGCCGCCGCCGCCGTCATCGTCATCGCTGGCGCTCAAGTCGTCCATAAGCCCACCGTGTAGCGCCACGAATTGAAATTGAAACCAAAATTGAGAGCAAGTTATATCGTGTTTCGGTTTCAAGAGCGGAAACCGGGCGCCTACAACACGGGTTGCAGTGGGTTTCAACTTGCAGCGCCCCACCAGGGGGAGCGTCGTCGTCCGAAGTGGTGTGGTCGTCCGCGAGCCCGCGGGTGGTGCCTGGTGTGAATTGCTCGACACGTCATCAACATCCACTACGAACCCTCGTTTCTTGAGTTAAATGGCATCCTGTGACGTGGCCAGCGACAGCTGCCAGTTCTCGTTTTGTACACGCCATGTCATCGAAAGGCATTTTGAACCCTCATTTCTTAAGTTGAACGGCATCCTGTGACGTGGCGAGCGGTATGCGATGTCTGCCAGGCCCTACCCGGGGGGCATGCCATCGTCGCTGCCAGTCTCGGAGTCCGACACCGGGTAGTGGGGGCTCGAGTTCAAGTTGAAAGCAACACTTGACAGTAGTTTATCGTGTTTTGGTTTCATGCGCTGAAACTACAGGCGCATTCGAGACTACGAGTATAACAAAGTGCGCCAAACCACTTACACACTTAGTCTGACTTAGAGCTACAAAATCTGAGCTAGTGCCCGCTCGACCAATCAGAACGCTCCATTTGGACGACTTAGTACTACTTGTTCCTAAGTGTCTAAGTGGTTTCACGCACTTCGTCATAATTTCAAGCCATCAACTGGCACCGCCCCACCAGGTGGGGAAGGAGCTCGAGGCCGTGACCGTGCGCGGGGATGGGGCTGCCGTCTGCCAGGCCGGGCATCAGCATGGGGGGGAGCTCCAGCGGGTCGGGGAGCTCCAGCGCGTGGGGGACCTTGAGCCAGGGGCTTACACTCGTCCACTTTTCAGCTCAACGAGCCGTCTCTGGTATAAAAAACACCCTAGACACCCCCTGATAACCCCTGACACCTGCTACACAACCCCTAAACAATCCCTGAATGCACCCCCTATCCCCATAAAGCGCTTACGTTGAGCCGAAAAGTGGACGAGTGTAAGCCCCTGCCTGGAACAGGTGGGGGAGCTCGAGCACGTGGAGGAGGGGCTCGTGCTCGTGAACGTGGATGGCCGCGTGAATGCTCGCCTCCGCACAGGGTCGGATAGAAAATGATGGACAATGATGGCCACGTCAAAGGATGCACAGTGTATCAACAAATAGGGGTCGGCAAATGAAGTGGATGCAGGTTAAACCTGCTCGCCACCTGCTCGCCACGTCATAGAATGGCATTTGACTCAAGAAGCGAATGTCGGCTGGGGGGGGAGCTCGTGACCGAGGATGGGGGCGCGGAAGGGGGCGTGTATGGGGTTTGGATGGGAGCATGCATGGAGCGTGGATGGGGGTGTGCTTGCCTGGTCCGCAAGGCCGGGGAACAGGTCGCCGTCGTCCGCCATGTCGTTCACGAGCAGCAGCGGTGGCGGGAGCTCGAGCTCGTCACCGTGATGGAAGGAGGTCTCCAGGCTTGCCATTTGCACGAAAGAGCGCACTCAACCTCAAGCGAGGGCCCACTGCTGAAAGGACACCCGTCAGATCAACGCAAGCTCGCGCGCTGCTTGGCAACGTCGCTACGAAAGAGCAAGAAGAGACGAGGTCAGCGTGGGCTCAGGTGGAGGACTGCAATAGGGCGGCCGTGCCGCAGCGCCCCGTGGTGTCAGATCCAACGGTTATGGTGTCAACAACCTCGACTGCGTGTACTGGGCCCGGGTCGGGCGGGAGGGCGGGCTCGGCGACGCTGCTCCCTTTAGTATCGCGCGAGCCGCGAGGAGTCTCCGTCGGAGCGGATGCCGCGCTGTCTGCACGTGCGTCCTTGTAGTGAGCGTTTGGCAATGCCTTCGTCCGCCGCTTGATGGTCGTCGTCTCAGTGAGTCAAGTCAGCGCTGGTTTGATCGGGTTGGCCTTGAAGATCTGCGCTCGCTTCATGAACTGCTTGATAGGTATGAGATATTTTTGAAACCGCGCCAGCTACGCGCTGAGCTGGCGTAAAGCTGGTGTGGGTAAAACTGTAACCCAAAAGCCTGCCAAATGACCCCAACGCACCGCCACTTGCTGGGGGCAACAATTCCGGCGCGCGCCATGGTCGCGAGCCATATGTGCGGGCATCGGCCCGCGAAGAAGGGCAAGGCTCGATGCCATGGTACATGTGTTTGCGGCAAGCGCAAGCGGATAGACGACCCCGCGGCCGCGGCCGTCCTGCCGGGCAATGCACCCCGGGCACCGCACGCGAACCCCGGGGGAGGCATCAGCAACGGAGGGGCCACGGGGGCGGGGGTGGGTGCCGCGCTGGCGCTCACCTCCCCCGACATCGCCTCCGAGCATAAGCCCGAGCACGCCGCCGAGCGCGCGAGGATGCTGGAGGCGCTCGCGGAGTACCGCGAGCGCGAGGCGCGCATCAAAGCCGAAGGGCGCAAAAAGCCCGACATGATCTCGTACGCAGAAACGAAAGGCAACTACGACATTGCGACTAGGCAGCGCTGGGGCCATGTCCCCGGCACTGTTGTGGGCGAGAGCCTAATCGGGCGCTGCGAGGTGGCCATCACAGCAGGGCCTTACACACCAGCACTGTTCCGAGCTGAACGTTATGCCGCCAGTCCCAGGTACTCAACCCATCCCATACTTCAGGCCTCAAAAGTGAGCACCCCTCTAAACATCTATTGGATCTATGGTCAAGTTGAGATCACGTACTGATGTCAGGCTCTGCGTCGCGGGGCTGCACATCAACTTCATGCAGGGCATTGCCTATGACAGGGCGTCGCAAGCCGAGGGCGGCGGCGCCTACGCCGTGGTCATTTCCGGCGGGTACGGTGATGATAACGACCAGGGGCTGGAGATCTTGTACACGGGCAGGGGCTTACACTCGTCCACCTGTCAGCTCAACGTAAGCACCCTTTGTGGGATAGGGGATGTTTAGGGGGCATTTCAGGGGGCCGGGGGTCAGTCTTTACAGCGTGTTTAGGGGGTGTTTGGGCTGCAGGGTGTGTTAATGGGGTGTTTAGGGGGTGTATGTTGAGTGACAGAAACGGCTCAGGTTGAGCTGAAAAGTGGACGAGTGTAAGCCCATGTACACAGGGCAGGGCGGGCAGGGCAAGGGCGTAGGCGGAAAACAACAGGTGTCAGACCAGAAGCTGGAGGGGGGCAACAAGGTCAGGCGGTGCATGTTGAGCATGTCGACCCCATGTAGACAGCGCCTGGAACTCACGACTAAGCGCTTGCAACTGATGTATGATGGACTGCTTTTAAGCTTTGCTATCAATTTGAACTTGCGCCGCTACAACAAGGCACTGGCGGTCAGCTCAGAAAGCGGGCGCCCTGTGCGGGTCATCCGCAAGGGCCAAGAAAAAAACCAGTACATATACGAAGGAGAGTACAAGGTGCAGGATTACGAACGGGTGCGGAGCGGGGCCAAGGTAGGACGGTGCAGGTTGTCCCCTGGTTGACCCCGGGTTGGGTTTCAGCACTTGAACCTGACATATGATGAAGCGCTTTCAAGCTTTGCTTTCAGTTTCAACTTGCGCCACTACACCGAGGCGGATGGGCCGTTCATCTACCGCTTCCGGCTGACGGCGATTCCCGGGTAGGGTTGTGCAGTTTGACCCCAGGTTGACCTCGGGTTGATCCCGGGTTGACCCCGGGTTTACCGCGGGTTTACTGCGCCTGCTTCCGGCGCTTGAAGCTGAAATGTGTTGAGGCGACTCCAAACTTTGCTTTCAATTTCAACTTGCGCCGCTACACCCGGGCGGAGCAAAGCCCCCGCGCCGCCCACGGTAGGCCGCTGCAGGTTGAACCGATGACTCCCGCGCTGGAAAAGCCTTGATTTCTGTAGGTGCTTACAACCAATATGTGATGAATTGCCTTCAATTTTGCCTCAAGTTTATCATCAGTGTCAACTTTTGCCGCTACACCACGGTGTTCCAAGGCGTGCCGGGGTGGCGCAAGTTGGCCAATGACTTGGCTGACGGCCGCCGTCTGGACGCGAGGCACAAGATGGTCCACCGCACGGAGAACGAGTTTCTGGCGTCGGAGCGGGAGCGGAAAGAGACGCTGAAGGCCCGGTTGGGGGTGCTCATGCTGGATCTGTCGGCAGGGGCTTGCACTCGTCCACTTTTTGGCTCAGCGTAAGCACCTTTTGTGGGATACACCGATGGGTTGCAGTGTGTCAGTGACAGAAAGCGTCTGCAAGGTGAGCTGAGAAGTGGACGAGTGTAAGCCCCTGCCTGTCGGGCGGGCGCGAGCGGGTGGCAATCCCCGTGGTGAACGAGGTGGACGACGTGACAGAGTGCGTCCCGCCGGGCTTCACGTACGTATGCACCTCCTCGGAGCGCATGAGCGGCGCCGCCCTGGCCGTGCTGGACTCCTCCGAGAACCCCCCGCCGGGCCCTGGGGCGCTGGCGCACACGGCGGGGCCCGGCCCCACACGGTGTCTGAGGGGTGTATGCGGGATATCGAGACTGTCATTTTCCATATCGATATTGCCATCTTCCGTATCGATAATGTCATAGGTCCTTACTCCATATCGTCACTGTCATCTTGTCACTTTTTGTGGACAGGATGACCAGATCATATATTGTCACTCTGTGTGAGACCCTGCCGCCCGGGGCCGCGGCCTGGCGCCGGCGCGGCTCCCGCTTATAACGGCGAGTTCTGTCTTTCGGGCCCCGCGTATGATGACGCGTTCTGTCTCATCATTGGCCAGTATGAGCACGGGTTTGTGGAGCCTCCGCCGGTTGAGTACGGGGACCGGGAAGGGGACGCTTTGGATCGAGGGCAGGATGTGGGGGGGGCATGGGTGGGGGCGTGGGGGTCGGTTGCGGCAGCGGGGGCGTGGGGGGCGTCGGCTGGGGCGGGTGCAGGGGGTGCGGTGGCGGCAGCGGGGGCGAGTCGGGCGTGGCTGGGGGCGGGGGCGGGGGGGGCGATGGCGGCAGCGGGGGCGCGGGCGGCGGGCGGGGGTGAGAGAGTTACCAACCTGCCTAGCGGTGTGGGTGGGGGTGGTGCGGCGGGGAGCGAGGAAGGAGGTGTAGTAGTGGGGGGCTTGTGGAAGAGAAAGGCGTCAGCCTTGGATAAGGAAGACGGAGGAGGTGGCGGCAGCGGCGACGGCGGC
>Ga0307489_10002747_pt1 | contig 11780 bp, 21 predicted proteins | sample SB12metaG_FD_202247 | JGI IMG/M metagenome (GOLD analysis project Ga0307489, IMG submission 202247) | Sea-ice brine microbial communities from Beaufort Sea near Barrow, Alaska, United States - SB 1.2 | ecosystem: Environmental > Aquatic > Marine > Coastal | place: USA: Alaska | collected...
GGCGAGGGGGTGCCCGTGGGAGAACACGCGGATATGTGAGTACGCCGCCGAGGATGGGCACCTGGAGGTTCTGAAGTGGGCTTGGGAGCGCCGTTGCCCGTGGGGCTCGCGGGTGTGTTCGGTAGCCGCTGAGAACGGGCACTTGGAGGTGCTGCAGTGGGCGCGGGAGCACGGGTGCGAGTGGGACGAACAAACGTGTATGTACGCCGCTGAGGGAGGGCACCTGGAGGTGTTGGGTTGGGCGCACGAGCAAGGGTACCCGTGGAGCGCTTACACGTGCTCAAAGGCCGCTCTCGGCGGGCACTTGCACGTGCTGCAGTATGCGCGGGAGCACGGCTGCCCGTGGGATTCGAGGACGTGCGCATGCGCAGCTGAGTGCGGGTACCTAGAGCTGCTGAAGTGGGCGCGGGCGCACCACTGCCCGTGGAATGTTTGGACGTGCAACGCCCGCCGTTCAGTGCGGGCACCTGGACGTGTTGACATGGGCGCGGGAGCACGGCTGTCCGTGGACCGCGGCGATCCGTGATCAGGCCGCATCAAAGGGATATTCCGACACCCTTCCTCTGTCCGCCTGAGGCCGACTGCCGCAGCTGAATACCCCGAGTATGCCATGCTGCCCCGGGACGCCGGGAGCGGTGGTCATGACGTCAATGACACGATACAATGATAATGATTGACTTATGACGATGCGCGTTCTCTTTCACTCTGTCTTCTCCTTCAAGCTTTCATCATACAATGCTGCAACTGCTCACATAGATGTTGTATATCGACGTTGAAGTACACACACTGCCGACGCTCCGGCGCGCGAGTGGATCACGGTGCCGCAGTTGCCAGCCTTGAGTGGTATGAGGGCAGCACTTCCACACCCCGCCCGCTTCCGCTGTGCCCTGGATGCCTTGCAGCCTTGGTGCTGCCTGCCGAAAGGTCGGTCGCGACGAGTCCGGCCGTCCACTTTGCTTTTGAAGTGTAAGCCGCTCCCCCCCACCCGCACGCCCCACAACCACCGCTCAGCCACCGCCGCCGGGCCCACACAGACTGCGTCTTCCTTCCGCCATGCAAGCTCCCGCCGCCGCTCTCGCCCCCGCCACCGATCGCCCCCCGGACCGTTATGTCGTGCGCCCCGCGGGCGTGCTCGCCGGTATTATGGGAGCGGCCGAACTGGGGGAGGACGAGTTGTTGCTCAGGCTGCGGGAGCTAGGGTTGACAACCTACCCGTCGCCGCTGCTCGGGGGACTGCTCGAGAAGCTGCCCGAGGTCCTCGAGGCGGAGGTGCTGCCGTGGCTAGATCCCACGGATGTCGTGGTGTTCGGGCAGGTGGGGCGCGCGTGCCGCGCGGCGGTGGTAGCCTTCGGCGTGCCGCAAGAGGAGGAGCCGCAGGACGGGTGATACACGAGCGACGATGGCGTTGAGGAAGGACCGCTTTATCTCAGGGTCCGGAACTTTGTCGGCTCCGTCAAGCGGCTGGCCTGGGCCAGGGCGAGGGGGTGCCAGTGGGACGAGGAAGTTTGCGCGGCTGCGGCCGACTGTGGGAACCTGAAGGTACTAACGTGGGCGTGGGAGCAACTTTGCCCGTGGGACTGGCGGACGTGCGCGTGGTAGGAGGGTGGTGCAAGTTGCAACCCGTGTTGAAGGCGTCTGCTTTCAGCTGTTTAGACTAAAGTACGATGAATTGCTTTCAAGTCTTGCTTTCAATTACAAATTGCGCCCCTGCCGCATGGGCCGCTGGCAACGGGCACCTGGAGGTGCTGAAGTGGGCGCGGGAACAAGATTGCCCGTGGGATGATCAGGTTTGTTTGGAAGGCGCAGCGGGCGGGCACCTGGAGCTGCTGAGATGGGCCATCGCGAACGGGTGCCCGTTGTGTGAGTCGACTTGTGTTCACGCCGCTCAGGGTGGGCACTTGCACGTGCTGCAGTGGGCGCGGGAGCAGGGCTGTCCGTGGGGCGCGTTGACGTGTCGGGGTGCGGCTTGGTGCGGGCACCTGGAGGTTTTGAAGTGGGCACGGGAACACCACTGCCCGTGGAACGAGGCGACGTGCGACGCGCCGTTAGGCGCGGGCACCTGGAGATGTTGAAGTGGGCGCGGGAGCATGGCTGTCCGTGGACCGCAGCGACGCGTGACGAGGCCGCATCAATAGGCTATTCCGACAACCTTCCTCTGTCCGTCTGAGGCCGACTGCCGCAGCAGCATACCACAGACCACACCCTGATGCGCCGGGATGAGATCGGGACGTCGACGATACAAGGCATTGATGATGATGACATATGACCATGCGCGTTCTCTTTCACGTTGATACCTTCTTGTGTTGTTCAAAAGGGCTAGCACACTATTGAATTTGTTATCGACGTTAACGAACACATCCTCCCGACGGCGCTCACTCGCGAGTAGATACACCGGTGCGTAACCCGCCCTCTGAGCTACGAGGGCAGCGCTTCCACATATGAGGGCAGCGCTTCACACTCCGCTTTGTCCTGGCTGCCTTGATGCACCATTCCGAACGGTCGGTCGCGAGGTGTCCGGCCGGTATATATTATTTTTTGAAGTGGGAGCCGCTCCCCCAACCCGCACGCCCCACAACCGCCGCACAACCACCGCTCTGCGCCCACGACACTCCAAACCTTCCTTCTGCCATGCAAACCACCGCCGCCGTCGCCGCCGCCGCTTTCACCCCCGCCGCCGCCGATCGCCCTATGGACCGCTACGTCGTGCGCCCCGCGGGCGTGCTCGCCGATATTCTGGGAGCGGCCGAGTTTCGGGAGGACGAGTTGTTGCTCAAACTTCGGGAGCTAGGGTTGATAACCTACCCGTCGCCGCTGCTAGGACCGCTGCTCGAGGAGTGGTCCGACGTCCTTGCGGTGGAGGTACTGGCGCGGCTGGACCCAACTGATGTGGTCGTGTTCGGGCAGGCGGCGCACGCGTGCCGCGCGGCGGTGGTGGCCTTCGGCGTGCCACAGGAGGAGTTTGAGACGAGCGACAATAGCGACAACGAGGGCACCGGGGCAGGGGACGAGAGCAGCGAGCCAGGGCCGCTTCTCCTGAGGGTTCAGGACTTTGTCGGGTCCGTCGAGCGGCTGGCGTGGGCCAAGGCGAGGAGTGGCCCGTGGAACGCATTCGTTTGTGCGTTCGCCGCCAGGTACGGGCACCTGGAGGTGCTGAAGTGGGCGTGGGAGCGCCGTTGCCCGTGGAACGAGGAGACCTGTGCGGCCGCCGCCACACACGGTCAGCTGTCGGCGTTGCGGTGGGCGCGGGAGCACGATTGCCCGTGGGACACGAGGGTGTGTGCTGCAGTGGGCGTGGGATTACGACTGCTGCGAGTGGGGCGATTACACGTGCCAACTCGCCGCTAAATGCGGGCACCTGGAGGTGTTGCAGTGGTTGCGGGAGCATTTCTGCCCCTGGAACGAACAGACGTGCATTTTCGCCGCTCTAGGCGGGCAACTGGAGGTGCTGCAGTGGGCGCGGGCGCACGACTGCCCGTGGGTTGCGGAGACGTGCGCCGCCGCAGCTGAGAATGGGCACCTGGCGGTCTTGAGGTGGGCGCGGCAGCACGGCTGTCCGTGGGGCATGGGGATGTGTGCACATGCCGCTTTGGCGGGCACCTGGAGGTGCTGAAGTGGGCGCGGCAGCACGACTGCCCGTGGGATGAGGATGCGTGTGTAGCTTCGGGCGGCCACCTGCACTTGTTGAAGTGGCTTCGGGAGCATGGCTGCCCGTGGGACGCGGACGCGGGTGCAGCGGCCGCAGCAAAGGGGCAAGTGGCAGTGCTGCCGTGGGCGTGGGAACACCACTGTCCGTGCGATGCCCGCTGGTGTGCAAACGCCGCCGCGGAGGGGCAACTGAAGGCGCTGCAGTGGCTTCGAGAGCACAGCTGCCCGTGGGGTTCAGAGACGTGCACGGCGGCCGCTCACGGCGGGCACCTGGTCGTGCTAACGTGGGCGCGGGACCACGGCTGCCCGTGGGATTCCAACACGTGGGCGGCGGCGGAGGCACACGGGCACCACGACGTTGTGCAGTTCGCGCGGGAGCATGGGTGCCCCGAGCCGGGCGAGGAGGAGGAGGAGGAGGAGGAGGAGGAGGAGGAGGAGAAGGAGGAGGACGAGGAGGAGGACGAGGAGGAGGACGAGGAGGAGGACGAGGAGGATGAAGAAGAGGTGGGTGAGGAGGAGGCAGGGGAGGAGGAGGTGGATTAAGCGGCGGCGGCGGCATAGGCAGAGGCGGCGGCGACGGAGAGTTCGGAGCACCGGAGGGGGGCGCCGCGAACACCCAGGAGCGGCTGGGAGCGACAGCGGGGAATGAGAGGATGACCGATGAACCATAGGAAGATTAATGAGAGGAACCGGTGTGCTTACGGGGGAGGAACTGGCCTGAGGATGAGCCGGAGTCAACAGTCGCAGGGAAATGATTGGGAGGAACCAGCGCGGAGCTACGATTGCTGCGTCGATGTACAGTTTTATGAGAAAGTATTTGCCCCTATCTCCATCACTCCAGCATTATTGAGATTGCGGACTCTGAGCTGGAGCCGCCCTCGTTTGAGCTAAGGTCGTCCTCCGCAGGTGTGGGCAGCGAACCAATCCACAAGGCCCGCCCGCTACAGCCGGACACGGCGAGGAGTGGCAGCATCCCTTGCGGGGGCAACGAATCGAAGAACTCCATCTCGTCCTCCGAGAGGAACTGATGCTCCGCCATCCTGGCTTCTCAAGCTCGTGAGCTCGGCCTCGCAGCGCACAGCGCACCCGGCTCCCAGCAAGGAGGGTCGTTGAGGACAATCACTCGGACGTTGAGAACAAGCACTCGAATCAAGATCGAGCATGAGTTACCTTCAGGGTGAGTGCTCGAAGAGAAGGAGATTCCACGTCGCTCGAGTGCTTGTTCTCATTCACCACCCTGCCTCGGCGACGCCCGGCCCTCACGCTCGTGCTCGCCGCGCACCCGGGCCGGCAGGAGGGTCGCTGAGAACCAGCACTCGAGCCGTTGAGAGCAAGCACTCGAAGCGAGATCGAGCGTGGTTGCCTTCACGGTGAGTGCTCACACAGACGCGCAGAGGTAGAATAGCAGATTCAACGTCGGTCGAGTGCCTGTTCTCAGTGACCCCCCTGCCTGGCGGGTTCTGGAGCCGCCTCGGGCGCGCCCGCCTCCCCTAAGCGGCAGAGAAGCTCCTCCACTCGACTCGGCACACGTCGCGTCGCATCGGCCGAGCAAACTTGAAATGAACAAGTCTGTTATTTGTAGGGCAGCGATGGCCTGAAAGCGGGTGGCTTCAGTGTCGGTGGCACTGCGGAGGGGGACAGTGACGGACAGGTGAATGGGATCCTAACACGGCGCCGCAAGGAATGCCTCGCGTACGCGTGCGCACCCGATGGCTCGACAAAACTGAGCAAATGGTGAGAATGGAGGCGGGCGGTTTTTCAGTTGCGCTGGTTAGGGTTTCAGTGTAAAACCCTAACCTAACCCTAAAATACCCTTGTCAGAATATCCTGCTCATCGTTTTCCCCCGCGCGCCGCCGACGACTGACGCGCTTCAGAACAGGTCTCCCCGACGTGTGCGTGACTTGTTGTGTCGGACCGTCAGCCGCCGTCACGTGCGGGTGGGTGATAACGCCGTCATCCTCGCACGATCTTGAAATACCGGCAGATCCCACATGCCATCCCGTCAGGAACGACGTAAAGCGGAGCGCGATGCCGCCAAGCGCGCGCCGGCGCAGGCGGGAGCCACAGGAGCCGCAGGAGCCGCAGGAGCCGCGGGAGCCGCGGGAGCCGCGAGAGCCGCGAGCGCCGCGGGAGCCGCGGGAGCGGCCGCTGCGCTCGCAAACTTACACGTGAACCCGGGAGGCGACTGGACCACTCAGGCAGAAAATCCCCAGGCGCTATTTGACGCGCTCGGAGCCAAGATGGTACAACAGAGGGCGGTCGCCGGGGACAGGGAGGCGCAGTGGAGCCAGGGCTACTCGTTGATTAGTGACGCGGCTAGGGTCGAAGGCGGCACCACTCTGGCGTCGGCCGCAAGATCGCCAAAAGCGGATGTAGGGTTGAAACTTTGCCCCGACGTTTTTTCGGTCGCTCACATGACCGAGACGCAAATACGTGGTCACTTGATACTCGTATGAACGACACTGAGTATGCCATATAGGTGTACGAGTATTAGTTTTGCGGGTGCGATCCCTTGGCGGAGGAGGGCATGGCGCTTCTGGAGAAGGCGGCGGGGCAGGGGCACGCGTACGCTATGCGCGAGTTGGGCGCTCTTCACCGCGAGCGGAAGGAGTACGAGCAAGCCCTGAAGTGGTTCACCAAGGGCGCCGAGGCCGGGTTGCCGCTATCGATGTTCAATCTGGCGTTCTATCTCGACGAAGGGAAGGGCATGGCGGCGCCGGACCATCCTGCGGCGGCGGACTGGTACCGGCGCGCGGCAGACGTGGGCGACGGGGTCGCGGCGATGAACCTCAGCCACATGTACTTGGTCGGCCGCGGTTGGGCCGGAAAGATAATCCCTGCCACATCCCGCGTACGCCTCAACATTGTAGACCCTCGTTGCCTGACTTAAACGGCGTCACATCATGTGGCAAGCATCATCTGCAAGGCCCTAGGGCGCGGCGTCACGCGGAGCAAGCAGCGGGCGATGCAATGGATGCGCAAGGCCGCCGAGAACGGCTACGCCGACGCGTGCGTGCGACTCGCCGTCCGCATGTACGAAGACAGCCCCTACGCCCGCGAGGTTGGGCATGTGGAGGAGGCCGCCGGGGTTGCCACGTCGGCTGAGGTCACGGTGGGTCATAATATCCCCCCGGCTGTCTTGACCGGCGTGGTGCACTGGCTGCGGAAGGGGGGTGATGACATAGTAGCTAGGCTACACTCGTTCCGTATAGGAGCTTCAGAGGGGTCTAGGTATTGCGACAACGACGGGTGTGAGGTTCTGGGACAACTGAAGGACTTCAAGGTTTGTCCGCAGTGCAAGTCCGCCCGGTACTGCGGCGCCGCGTGCCAGAAACAGGACTGGACGACGGGTGGGCACAAAGCGACGTGCGGCACATTCCAAATTGCCAAGTCATTGTGAGCTGTATGAACAGCATCCGCGCATGCTCATCACGATGTGGGGCTCAGGACGAGTTGCATATATAGCTAGTGTTGAGTTGTCGAATAAGAGCGCAAACCGGAAGATGAGAAGAATTTCCATCTCGCGAGTTGGAGCATCGGTTCCATTCATACTCTTCACTCTACTCGTTGTCACACGCATCACACACTTGAACTCGGTGTCGGGGCACCCGGGGCATCTTATTTCCTCTCGAGGGTCTATTCACTCAAGGATAGCGACCCGGTCGGACAGTCGGCAAGTCGGTCGGTGGGGTTTCGGACAGGACAGTTCTGATTGGTCGAACGGGATCACATCACATACCATATCTTCGATACCAGACCCGACACTGGGTCTAACACACCAGCATCGTCCGGCTTGGGAGGTTCCATCGGGAGGCCTTTGTGGCTGCTTGTGGGAGCCATCTGGCAGCTGGAGCTCTGGTATATACCGGTGCACAATGGAGTCCCTCTAAACCCTCAACCCTAAGCTCGTCACCGAAACGCTACATTTCGCTCGCCTTGTTTGAGTTGTTGCTGAGTCGCGTTGCGATGGAGTATTGTGGACGGGAGGCAGTGGCGAGCGACGCGTGCGCACTGCAGCTTCGCTCCACTCCCACATGCATCTTCCAGCTAGCTACAGCTAAGTCACTTGCCCTTGTCTGGGCAATGTATGAAACTAACGTTCATCGAGGCCCAAGGCACTCACGAGGGTGGCATTAACCAACTCCCTCTGCCATGCCATTCAAGCGAACAAACTCTAGGACTGTCAGAGGTTAGGCCTATCGGGGGGCATGTATGGGCAGCTACTACTACGCTAAAGGTACAACGCGGCGGATCTTTTCCTCGCACTCGCGCTCCCACTCGCCGATTTTCCACCGCCGCGGTCGTTGGGCCACATGGCAAATACCCCCTTCTAGACGTGTCCCCCTCTGTACTGGCACCATTCCCCCGCTACCATCGTCGCCGTCGCCCAGCCTGTAGGGACTGATGGATGGTGCTCGCCACATCATCACACGCATTTTGAACCCTAGTTCCTTAAACGGCATCCTATGACGTGGCGAGCACAATGCATAGCATAGTGCTCGCCACATCATCAAACGCAATTTGAACCCTCGTTCCTTGAGCGAAACGGTATCCTATGACGTGGCGAGCACTATCTTGTGCCCGCCATGTCATCAAACGCATTTGTCTCCCTCGTCGTTTGACTTAAGCGATATCCTATGACATGGCGAGCACCAGCTATCAGTCCCTACCAGCCAGACAGCCGCACACGCGCGCGGCCATGCTGCAGCGAGGCGAACATCGCCCCCGACAGCCCCCCGCAGTCGTTATAGAACGCGTCGACCATAATTGCGCCGCCGCCCGCCGGGTCAATCGCCCGCGTAGCGTCAGGTCCCCGACAGTGTCCGCCATCCACCCGCTCACCTTCCCCTCCGGCGAAGCCGTAAGCGTCATGCGAAATACCGCATCCTAGGGCCAGGCAGATAATGCTCACCACGCCATCGACACGCATGTTGAACCCTAGTTTCTTGCGTTGAAAGGCATCCTATGACGTGGCGAGCAACATCTACCAGGCCCAACGCCCGCCACATCATCACACGCATCGACACGCATTTTAGCCCTCATGTCATGCGTCGATCGCATCCTATGACGTGGCGAGCAATGTCGGCCAGGCCCTACCGCCTCCACCTCGGACATGACGCTCGACGACGCCGATGGTTGGCCGCCGCCGTGCCGCCGCAGCCGGCAGCCGAACCACGCGCCGCTCATGGACGTGACTGTGGGCGGCGCACAGTTCCGCTCCATGCGAACTCGTTGACCGTGCGGGGGGCGCCCGCCGCGTGGCCCGGCATGAGGGTCAGCAGCATATCCTTCAACCCGTCATTCACATGCACGGACACCCCCTTACATGCACGGACACCCCCTTACAGGAGTGTCGTCGAGGACACGCGTTCGAAACGAACTCGGAAGATGACTCACCGTCAGGGTGAACGCTCATGCAGGCGTGAGGACTCGGTCCGTCGATTCAAGCTCCGTCGAATGCTTGATGTCAATAGCCGCCCTGCCAGGGCCCGCGGCCGGGGATGTTCGCCACCACCGGCACGAGTGACGGCGCGGCGGTGTCTTCCTCGTCCAGGCGCTAGAGCCTGGCAGATATCGCTCGCCGCGTCACAGGACGCCAAGCAACTCACGACACGAGGGTTCAAACTGCATTGGATGACGTGGCAGTGCTAGGGCATGGCAGATATTGCTCACCACGTCATAGGATGCCATTTAACTCAAGACACGGGGATACAGCATGCGTTTCGATGACTTGGCGGGCAATGGGCCTGGTAGATATTGCTCGCCACGTCACAGGACACGAGGATGCAAGCTGCATGGGATAATTTTCAAGACACGAGAGTTCAACCTGCGTGTCGATGACGTGGCGAGCAACATCTGCCAAGCCCCACAGGGTGCGGGTGCGGCGGCGGGTGCACCGAGCTCGGCGCCAGAAACGGGTGTGAGTGCATCTTGTGGAATCCGTGCTGTAGGGGCACAAGCGGGAATTGAAAGCAAAGTTATAAAGCGGTTCATCATATTTCAGATTTAAGCGCTGAAACCAAGCGCGGTCAATCTGAGGTCAACCTGGGGTCAACCCGGGGTCAACCTGGGGTCAACCTGAGGACAACCTGGGGTCAATATGGGGTTAACTTGCACCGCCCTACCGTGCTCCGTCTCCCGGCCTCCTGGGGTGCCGAGTAACGCCAGGGGCACTAAGAATAGCGCCAAGGCGTGGTCGAACCTGGGATAGTTGGAGGAGTTGGAGGAGTTGCTGGGAGTCCACGGCTCGGCCGCCGCCGCCGCGGGGACGGGGACGCCGCCCAGGCTGGCGGCCAACGCATCGAGCGAGGCGGGTGGCATCGCCGACGTACGTGGGTGCACCGATGCGTCCTCCCAACCGAACTCGAGGTCGGTCTCCCCTTGCGCAGGGCCTGACACATCATGCCCGCCATGTCACACTCCACATTTCAGACTACAGATTTCAGACTCGACATTTCTTGATTTAATTTACATCATATGATGTGACGTGGCGAGCACCTTCTGTCAGGCCCTACCCGTGCGAGAAGCACGACTCCAGGAGCTGCGCCCCCACGGCGTTCTTGTGCGTCTCGAGCAGAGCTGCTCGCGCGTCCCGGCATCGCGTGATGAGCGCCCCGAGCGCCGAACACACCGCGAGCAGCGCGCGCTGCACCGCCTCCGTCGATCCCGATTCTCCACCGTGAAGAAATGCGTGCTTCACGTCACGCAGCATCCTCCGCAGCGCGTCCAGACAGCCGGCCGCCGCGAGCCAGGGGCTAGCAGTGACTGCTCGCCACGTCATAGGATGCGTTCTTGAGTTGAACCGAAGGTTCTAAACCAGTGTTGCATCTTGCATGACGTGGCGGGCGTTTTTTTGGTTGTCCCTACCGCCAGGGTTCGGTCCGTCCGCGCCACGTGCCGCGACGCCGTGATGATCCGCGTCAGCTCCTCGCAGCATCCCGCGACGTCGTTCAGATAACTCTGTTGGCTCGCCGCCGACGCGCTACTCGCCACGAACTGAAGCGCGCGATGCCTGGCGAGGTACAGCTCCCGATAAGACGGCACCCGCCACACGGGGTCATCCCAGGATTGCAAGAACTTCTCCAGCCATGCGGTTGCGTCGCCCGCCCTCGCGTCCCCGTCCCTCTCTCTGTCCCAGCGTCCACGCCCCCGCGTCTCCGTCGCCGTCCCCGCGTCCTCTCCGCGCATCGTCGCCGTCCCCGCATCCCCTTCGGTTGGGCCTACGTTGGACGATCTTGAGTATGGATAGTCGCCGACGCCAGTGCTCCCGGTGCTCGTGCTCGCGCCGTCCGAGACGTCGCGCGCCGCTGCGGACGGGGCGCCGGTAGCACCTCCCCCGTCGCCGCGCGCCCTTCGGAACAGGAACACCATGCCGTGGATCGGCGTGCGTGTGCGTGGTGGAAGGCTACTGCGGCACGCGTGCTTGGGACATCGTTGGCAACTGCCTTATTGTGGGACGGAATTCCGAGCGGATTCGGGAATTCTCGGGAATTCTCGAGAGACGAGAATTCCCCGGAATTCCCGAGAATATCCACGTCCCTGGACGCCTGGAGCCCCACTGGTGCGCGCGCGAGCGGCGGCCAGCATGCCGCCGACGGTGTACAACCCGGACACCGACCCCCTGATGGGCCGCCTCGTGTCGGTGTTCACGCTGGGCGCCCACAGCAACGTGGGATTCGCGGCGGGCGCGTGGCAGAAGGGCATCATCCTCAACGCGGAGACGGGCATCGCGATTGTGAACGGCGTGGTGCAGGCGTGGCCCGACACTCCACACTCGTTCCCTGTCCCGCTCAAACCTCAGAGAGAGACCCCTCCGCGTGTACGAGTAGGCACGGGCTTTCGCCCTGCCCCCCGTGTGATGATCCGCGCGCAAGCGCGCGGGGCATGGGCTGTGCTGTCCCTCGTAATTTTCTCTTCTCCTCCCTTCTGTCCGCGACAACAACTTGTACGTGCGCAGCGCCCTCGACGCCTCCCGTGCGCCGTGCAGTGATATGCCCTTTACAAGCGTCTCCGAGGCATTGATAAGGACGTGTGTGGTTTAAGGGCGGGACAAAACCGCCGCAGTCACAGCGTTGCCAGCGGCCTTGATCTTGAAAAGGCGACTCCGCTGACAGGGTGGGCACCTGCACCTGCC
>Ga0307489_10002748_pt1 | contig 11780 bp, 10 predicted proteins | sample SB12metaG_FD_202247 | JGI IMG/M metagenome (GOLD analysis project Ga0307489, IMG submission 202247) | Sea-ice brine microbial communities from Beaufort Sea near Barrow, Alaska, United States - SB 1.2 | ecosystem: Environmental > Aquatic > Marine > Coastal | place: USA: Alaska | collected...
GGTAACTCGGAAATCGTCTTGGATCGCAAGATTGCTGATAAGCGGGTGTTCCCTGCGATGGATATCCTTAAGTCGGGTACTCGGAAAGAGGACCTTTTGATCAACAAAGTTGACCTTCAGAAAACCTTTGTTTTGCGCCGGATCCTGAACCCAATGGGAACAACGGATGCGATCGAATTCCTGATTTCAAAGCTAAAACAGACCAAGACGAACTCAGATTTCTTCGATTCAATGAACACATAACTTATTGTTATATAACAATGGTTTAATTGAAATGGATACAATATTTGCTCTCGCATCAGCGGCTGGAAAAGCTGGGGTGTCGATCATTCGGGTTTCAGGGCCTGAAGCTTTGAACATCTGTGCCACAATGGGAGCGGTTTTGGGCGACCATGATCGGCGATTGGTTAAACTGACGTCAGAAGATGGCAGCTTGATTGATCAAGCCTTTGCTATCAGCTTTGCGTCGCGACGAAGCTTTACTGGTGAACAGGTTGTTGAACTCCAAACGCACGGCTCACCAGCCATCGTATCCGCAGTCTTGAAACGCCTTAGCGGGTTAGATTTGCGTCTTGCCGAGCCTGGTGAGTTTACGCGGCGGGCCATGGAAAATGGTGTACTTGACTTGGCGCAGGTAGAAGGACTCGCCGATTTGATTGATTCAGAAACGGAAAGCCAGCGGCGCCAAGCGGTGCGCGTTTTCCAGGGTGCCTTGGGCGATCTGGCATCCGGTTGGCGTGCTAGCCTTGTTCGTGCTGCGGCATTGCTGGAAGCCACAATCGATTTCGTTGACGAAGATGTGCCAGTTGATGTTTATCCAGAAGTAAGGGCGCTGATTGAGAGTGTTACAAAGGAAGTCCGCTACGAAGCCGCTGGTGTCCGAGTGCGGGAACGCGTGCGAGATGGGTTTGAGGTGGCGCTTGTGGGCCCCCCGAATTCAGGGAAATCAACACTTTTGAACAGGTTGGCAGGTCGTGAAGCAGCTATTACATCGGATATTGCTGGCACGACCCGTGATGTGATCGAGGTTAAGATGGACCTTGATGGATTGCCGGTCACAATCTTGGACACTGCAGGACTAAGGGACTCTGACGATGTTCTAGAAGGTATTGGAATTGCGCGCGGTAAAGACCGGGCATCGGCGGCGGACGTTCGGGTTCATCTTATGGAGGAGCTGCCTACCAACCCCATTCAGTCAGATTTTGGTTTAGATATATACGTGAAATCAAAGGCTGATTTGGAAATCCAACCTGTGAACAATGCCGTTTCCGGTGTGACTGGTTATGGGATGGATCGTCTGTTGTATCAGCTTTCGTCCTATCTGCGCCAACAGCTTGCCGGGGCGGGCGTCGCTACAAGAACGCGGCATCAACGAGCGTTAGAGGCGGCTGCGGTTGCATTGGACGCAGTCACTTTGGGTTTAGATTTTGATGATATGCCAGTTGATTTGTTAGCAGAAGACCTTCGGATTGCAATTCGATCTCTCGACAGTCTCATCGGTCGCGTTGACGTTGAAAACGTGCTAGGTGAGATATTCTCAAGTTTCTGCATCGGTAAGTGAGGATTGTTTCACGTGAAACATACATATGATGTCATAATTATCGGAGGTGGTCACGCTGGCTGCGAGGCTGCGCATGCATCTGCCCGCTCTGGCGTTCGTACTTTGCTGATCACACTTCGGCTAACGGATCTCGGTGTGATGTCCTGTAACCCAGCGATTGGTGGCTTGGGCAAAGGCCATCTTGTACGTGAAATTGATGCATTAGACGGGATTATGGGCCGTGCTGCGGATCGTGCGGGTATCCAGTTCCGGCTTTTGAACCGGAGAAAGGGCCCTGCCGTGCAAGGTCCGCGGACCCAAGCCGATCGCGCGCTCTATCGCAATGCGGTTCAAGACCTTACAGCGGCTCGATCAAACCTAGACGTGCGGGAGGGCGAGGTTGTTGACCTTACCCTAGAGAGCGGTCGCGTTACTGGGGTTGTTTTAAAAGATGACTCCAGCATTTCAGCGTCAGCTGTCGTGCTCACATCAGGGACTTTCTTGCGTGGGGTCATCCATATTGGTGACGTTGCCAAAGCGGGTGGCCGGATGGGGGACCTACCTTCAATCGCATTGGCAGAACGTCTTTCATCTTACGATTTGCCATTGGGCCGTCTAAAAACAGGCACCCCACCGCGCCTCGACGGCAGAACGATCAATTGGGATGGACTTGAACGTCAAGAAGCAGATGTTGAACCAGAACTCTTTTCGTTCATGCACCGGTCCACATTTGCAACACAGGTTTCCTGTGGGATCACCTACACAAACGCTCAAACCCATGAAATCATATTAAACAATTTAGAACGATCGGCGATGTATGGTGGGCAAATTGATGGAGTTGGACCGCGTTACTGTCCATCTATCGAAGATAAAGTTGTCAGATTTGCTGATAAGACGTCGCATCAAATTTTTCTTGAACCCGAAAGTTTAACTGATAACACGATCTACCCCAATGGCATTTCAACCTCTCTGCCAGTTGATGTGCAGGAGGAATATGTTCACTCAATTGTTGGACTGGAGAACGCGAAGATACTACAAGCCGGCTACGCCATAGAATACGATTACATCGATCCGCGCAGCTTAAGCACACAGCTTGAACTGAAACGCATGCCGGGTTTATTTCTTGCAGGTCAGATTAATGGAACGACCGGTTACGAAGAAGCCGCCGCGCAAGGAATCGTTGCTGGCCTAAACGCGGCTGCGCAGGCGAAAAACTGTGATCCCGTACTTTTTGACCGTTCGACATCATACATTGGCGTGATGATAGACGATCTAACAGTGCGTGGAGTTTCAGAGCCGTACCGTATGTTCACGTCACGAGCAGAATTTCGGTTGTCATTGCGTGCCGACAATGCGGATCAGCGTCTAACAAGCTTTGGTAGAAGTGTTGGATGTGTCGAAGATTCGCGGTGGGTCGTCTATTCCAATAAAAAGAATGAACTGGATTGGGGACGAGAGGAACTACTGGGTATCACCGCGTCGTCTCGTGCATTGAAATACGCGGGCGTGAAAGTGAGCGCTGATGGCCCAAAACGCACTTTGGCTGATGCACTGACCATAGCGGGAACCACAGTGAGTGATCTCGCTTCGATTGCCCCGCAGTTGTCCAACATCCCGAAAGAGATTGCGTCCCAACTGGAGCGAGATGCGCTCTATTCCCATTACGTTGAACGGCAGATGCGAGATATAGAAGGTATGAAAAGAGACAGCGGAAAACTTATTCCCCATGACATGAGCTACGAAACAATAGCTGGCTTGTCCAACGAACTAAAATCGAAGCTCAAGACCGCCCTGCCCGACAATCTAGCTCAAGCGGCCCGGATCGACGGTATTACCCCGGCAGCCCTGATGCTTGTCTCAGCTGAGATAAAGAAGCGACAAACGACGGCCAAAGTGTCATGAACAACGGTATGACCACTGTCGGAGGTGTGGATGTTTCACGTGAAACAATGGAAAAACTTGTGCAGTTGTGCGCTTTGATCACCAAATGGACTAGGGCGATCAACCTTATCGCGCCAAACAGCGTTCCAGAAATCTGGGACCGACATATCGTCGATAGCGCGCAAGTGTTTCATTGCGCACCCAACGATTGGACGCTTTGGACTGATCTTGGCAGCGGTGGCGGACTTCCGGCGCTGGTTGTGGCAATATTGGACCAACAGAAACGACCAATGACATTGATTGAAAGCGACAAGCGCAAATGCCTCTTTTTAACAACGGCTCGAAGAGAATTAGGGTTAGACATCAATATCATAAATAAGCGAATCGGGGACGCAGACGTGGCGAAATCTGACGTTCTAAGCGCACGTGCCTTGGCCCCGTTGTGTGATCTCTTGGGCTATTCAGACCAATTTCTGCAGTCAGACGGTACTGCAATATTTCCAAAAGGTGCTCGCTACCAAGAAGAACTGGACCAAGCAGCGCAATCTTGGCATTTTGACGTCGAAGCGCACACCAGTCAGACCAATCCTGATTCTCGGGTGCTGGAACTTTCAAGGATAACCCGCCGTGAATCTTAGTCGCACGACCAACCCAAAAATTCTTGCGGTTGCAAACCAGAAGGGCGGTGTCGGAAAGACGACAACAACAATAAATTTAGGCGCTGCGCTCGCCCGGGCTGGTCGGCGGGTGCTTCTGATTGATCTGGACCCTCAAGGCAATGCGTCGACTGGCTTGGGGATTGAGCTGGCAGATCGCAATATCACAACATACGATCTCCTGACGGGGGACGTGTTGCCGTCAGTCGCAGTAAAAATCACAAGTGTTGAAAATTTGCTCATAATACCAGCTACAACAGATTTGAGCTCGGCAGATATCAATCTCATGGCGAACGAAAAACGCAGCTTTATGCTACACGATGCGCTGCATCAAGCCGACATCGATTCACTCGCCCTAGACTATATATTGATAGACTGCCCCCCATCACTCAATATCTTGACAGTGAATGCCATGATTGCATCTGATTCAGTCGTTGTCCCGCTCCAAAGTGAATTCTTCGCCCTCGAAGGTCTGTCTCAACTAATGTTAACAATCCGCGATATTCGGCAGACGGCAAAACCCACGCTTCGCATCGAGGGGGTCGTTCTGACCATGTTCGATAAACGCAACAACCTATGCCAACAGGTCGAAGCAGATGCCCGCGGCAATTTGGGTGAATTAGTCTTTAGAACCGTCATCCCGCGCAACGTCCGATTAAGCGAGGCGCCATCCTTCGCCCTACCAGTCATTGATTACGACCCCGCATCCAAGGGGTCGCATGCATATCACGCCCTGGCCAAAGAAATTATTGACCGCGAAAGAACCCCAAAGAACCGGAGAGCATCATGAGTACACCAAAATCACCCAATCGCGGTCTCGGTCGTGGGCTTTCCGCACTTATGTCAGATGTGAACACCTCTGTTGAGGAACCGAAATCTGCGTTGATTTCAATGGATCAGACCGTCCCAACGGCTCAAATCTATCCAAATCCTGACCAACCGCGCCGCACCTTTGACGATAAGGCGATGGATGACCTAACCGCCTCAATAGCGGAAAAGGGAATCATTCAGCCGCTTATTGTGCGCCGAAAGCCATCTGAAATTGGCTCATATGAAATCGTCGCCGGGGAACGTCGGTGGCGCGCGGCGCAACGCGCCCAAATGCATGACGTTCCTGTTATTATTCGTGAATTTACCGATCTCGAAGTCCTTGAAGTCGCAATTATTGAGAACATTCAGCGCTCTGACCTCAATGCAATTGATGAAGCGGCTGGTTACAAGCAGCTGATGGAAAAGTTCGGCAGGACGCAAGAGGATATGGGTAAAGCGCTGGGTAAAAGCCGTAGCCACATCGCCAATTCAGTACGCCTCCTCACGCTTCCTGCTTCCGTCCAATTATTCTTACAAGGTGGAACTTTGTCGGCAGGACACGCCCGTACCCTTGTTGGCCACCCAGATGCGGATAAACTTGCCGCGGAGATCGTGAGGAAAGGGCTATCCGTTCGAGACGCTGAGAAACTTGTGAAGACATCAAAGAACCCGAAAAAAAACCCGACTTCAGGCAAGACAGTGACGAAAGACGCCGATACCATTCAGATTGAAAACGAATTGTCCGCGCATCTGGGGTTGAAGGTCAACATCGCGCACGCGGCAGGACGTGAAAATGGTCAGGTCGTGTTGAACTACCTGGATCTTGAGCAATTGGACGACCTGTTGCGGCTGCTTTCAGGGAACTAATCTGTCAAAAGATGGCTGATCACTGCGTTTAAGATGGGACGCCCTTGGGCCGTTACAGTTAGATGGTTCTTAGTCAATTCAAGATGACCAAGGATTACTAGATCGTTGATTTTACTTGTTTTATTGAATACCCAGTTCAGCGGCATCTCTATGCCCTCAACCATTCGCAGCCCCATAAGGACACGCTCCTCTAGGACGTCTATTGTCCCAAGGGTAGATCCCGTATCATGATCCAAAGCACTGGATTCTACCTGCTTGATCCACAGCCCTGGGCTTTTCACACAGACTGTTTCCCGCCTGACCCCGTTCAATGTAAGCCGCCCGTGCGCCCCAGGTCCGATTCCAGCCCAGTCGCCCGACCTCCAATAAATCAGATTATGAAGGCTCTCTTGGCCAATTCTGGCGTGGTTAGAGACTTCGTAGGCAGTTAGCCCAGCTGCCTCACATGCGCTTTGTGTAACGTCCCACAGATCTGCGCCAAGATCTTCGTTAGGCAACCCTCGCAGAAGCCCGCGTTTGAACCTTTCGCCAAACGCAGTTCCGTCTTCGACTGTCAATTGATATAACGACAGATGATCTGGTTCCAATTCTAGCGCGCGTGATAACTCGGCCTGCCACTGCCCAACGCTCTGGTTCTGGCGCGCATAGATCAAATCGAAACTCACCCGATCAAAAGTTGTTCTCGCAATTTCGACTGCGGCCAGTGCTTCATCAACGGAATGTAGACGACCCAAGGCCTTCAAATCGGCATCATTCAACGCCTGAACACCCACAGATACGCGATTCACGCCGGCGGCGTGATAACCTGCGAACCTCTGGGCCTCAATTGAAGTTGGATTCGCTTCAAGCGTGACCTCAAAATCGTTCGCCAACCTCCAGTGTTTCTGGATCCGTGCAAGGATTCGATCAACCGTAGCGACGTCCATCAGACTTGGTGTGCCACCACCAAAAAACACTGAATTCAGAACGCGATCACCAGTCATGTCCGCAATGCGATCGATTTCTTTCTCGAACGCGGCGGCCCACCGTGTTTGGTCCACCGACGCCACAACGTGCGAATTAAAGTCGCAATAGGGGCATTTCGCCTGACAAAATGGCCAGTGAAGATAAAGACCGAAGCCCCCGAATTCCAAAGAGTCAGGCAAAACAGCCCTCGATCAGCTTTGCAAATGCGTCCGCACGGTGGCTAATCCTATTTTTATCGAACCGCTCCATTTCACCAAATGTCTGATCATACCCGTCAGGTTGAAAAATCGGGTCATATCCATGCCCTTGATCGCCCCGCATCGGCCAAACTAAACTCCCGGGCATCACACCTTCAAAAACTTCATCGTGTCCGTCCGGCCAGGCCAGTACTAGACAACATCGAAATTGCGCCAATCGTGGCTCAGGTACTCCGCGCGACTCCAACTCATCCCAGGTACGAGTCATTGCCTTCACAAAATCGCGCCCATTCGGAGTTTTGGCCCAGTCTGCAGTATAAACACCTGGTGCCCCGCCCAGTCCATCAACGGTTATGCCACTGTCATCTGACAAAGCCGGCAAACCTGTAGCCTTCGCTGCTGCATGGGCCTTAATTCGAGCGTTTCCGATAAATGTCGTCTCAGTTTCTTCCGGTTCTGGGAGACCGTGATCCGCGTTCGATGATACAGAGACCCCGAACAGCGACAACAAGTCCGCGATCTCAACAAGTTTCCCGTGATTGTGCGTTGCGATCAACAGGTCTGTTCCGTTGAATTTGCGCATTAACCAACCGCCTCAATCTGTGCCGCCTTCAGCTCCGCAATGCCTTTGTCGGCCAAGTCCATCATTGCGTTCATCTGGTCACGCGAGAATGTCGATCCTTCAGCAGACATCTGAATTTCAATTAGCTTATCGCCGGTCATAACGAAGTTTCCGTCAACGCCCGCCTCGGAATCCTCAGGGTAATCTAAATCCAGTACAGACTGACCTGCATAGATACCACATGACACCGCAGCCACAGGGATCAACAATGGATCCGAAATCACATCGCCCGCTTTTATCAACTTCTGCACGGCCAGTTTCAACGCAACCCAACCGCCAGTGATCGACGCACAACGTGTACCACCATCGGCCTGAATAACATCGCAGTCGATTATGATCTGACGCTCACCTAATGCCACGCGATCAACGCCAGCGCGCAAAGACCGCCCGATCAGGCGCTGAATTTCTTGCGTCCGTCCACTTTGTCCGTTCTTGGCTTCACGCCGCATCCGTGTGTTGGTGGCGCGTGGCAGCATCCCGTATTCTGCAGTGACCCAGCCAAGACCGGAATTTTTCAAGAACGGTGGCACACGCTCGTCAATCGACGCGGTACACAGAACATGGGTGTCACCACATTTGATCAGGCATGACCCCTCTGCGTGACGGGTTACGCCAACCTCAATTGAAATCGGCCGCATTTCATCAATTGTCCGTCCTGAGGGGCGCATCGCATCTTCCTTTTATGGGTTTGCAACCGGATACGCCTCACCGAACAAAGTTCCAACCCCGATTGACCTTCGTGCACGCATCCGCCAAGTTGCTTATGCCTTTGGGAAAGCCTGCAATGTCAGATCAGACACCAACACTTGACGACATGAATGCCCGCTCCCGTGAGGTGTTTCGCCGCGTCGTCGAAGCTTACCTCGAAACGGGGGTGCCCGTTGGGTCCCGCACGCTGACCCAAAGCCTGTCTGAACAAGTCAGCGCGGCAACGATCCGTAATATTATGCAAGACCTTGAACAACTTGGCCTAATCGGCAGTCCGCATATCAGTGCCGGCCGAATTCCAACCCAACAGGGTCTTCGGATGTTTGTCGACGGAATTCTGGAAGTCGGCGATCTGGACGGTGGTGATCGCGCAAAGATCGACCAAACCTTGGGCTCCAATGACAGTGATGTCGGCACCCTCCTCGATCGTGTTGGGTCGGCTCTATCCGGCGTGACCCGCGGTGCCAGCCTTGTTTTTACACCAAAACATGAAGAAGCGCCAATAAAACACGTCGAATTCGTCAGTCTTGCTGCTGATCGCGCGCTAGTGGTGTTGGTCTTTGCGGATGGCCACGTTGAAAACCGCCTTTTCAACCCGCCGCCGGGTCAAACGCCGTCTTCTATGCGCGAAGCCACAAATTTCATCAATTTTGTCGCAGAAGGGCGCACGCTCTCCGAACTTGGTGCTGCCATCGCCCGAGAGGTTAAATCGCGCCGTCTCGAAATTGACCTTCTCGCACGAGAGCTGATCGATTCTGGCGCCGCCATGTGGGAAAATAAGGGCGAATCAGCCGAACGCCTGATTGTACGGGGCCATGGAAACCTGATTTCTGACGATGATCACAAAGATCTCGACCGCATTCGCACCCTGTTTGATGACCTTGAACGCAAACGTGATATCGCTGATTTTCTTGAATTGACTGATACAGGCGAGGGCGTTCGCATTTTCATTGGGTCAGAGAACAAACTTTTCTCACTTACGGGTTCATCTTTGGTGGTTTCCCCTTATATGAACGCAGACCGAAAGATTGTTGGTGCGGTCGGGGTCATTGGGCCCACGCGCCTGAATTATGGGCGCATTGTGCCAATTGTGGATTACACCGCGCAGCTGGTTGGGAAACTGATCTCTGATCGTGGATAAGGGACGTAAACTATGGCTGAAAACGAAAACGAAAACAATTTTCTCGACGATATCATGTCAGACCCGAATGTCGGGCCAGAGGATGAGATGACTCTAGATGAAATGGTCGCCGAAGATGACAGTATTGTCGCCTTGAAGACTGAAATGTCACAACTCAAAGACGGCTACATGCGCGCGCTCGCTGACGTCGAAAATTCGCGTAAACGCGCGGACCGTGATCGCCGTGAGGCAGAAAACTACGCTGGCTCCCGCCTCGCCCGTGACTTGCTTCCTATCTATGACAATCTTGAGCGTGCGCTTAAGATGAATAAGGAAGACGGCAAAGATGGTGACAAGGCCTTGCTCGAAGGTGTCGAACTCACAATGCGTGCTCTCGTCGGCGTGTTTAAGAAACACCATATCGACCCCATCGTTGCCGAAGTGGGCGAACGGTTCGATCCGCAAATTCACGAGGCAATGTTCGAAGCACCGCTGCCGGGAACCAAAGCTGGCGACATAATTCAGGTCGCCTCAACGGGTTTCATGCTCCACGACCGACTGTTGCGTCCTGCGCAAGTTGGGGTGTCTTCGGCGCCTAAAGTTTAACCAAACCACGCAGCTCGTAAATCAGGTTGAGCGCGTCTTTTGGGCTCAGATCATCGGGCATCAAATCTTTCAGCCGCGCCTCCACCTCGGATGGCGCGGTTTTTTGTGGGGCGGGCGCAGGTGTTGCGCTGAACAGTGGCAGATCATCAATGACTGCCTTTTGTTTTCCCTCACGCTCACCTTTTTCCAAGGCCTCCAAGACGACCTTGGCCCGCGCAACAACTGACGCAGGTAGCCCTGCAAGTCGCGCAACTTGCACACCATATGATCGATCCGCTGTGCCGCGCTTTACTTCGTGGAGGAAAATTAAATCCCCCTCCCATTCCTTGACGGTCACAGTTGCATTCGCCACCCCGTCCAATTTGTCCGACAGACCCGTCATCTCGTGGTAGTGCGTGGCAAATAGAGCGCGACAACGATTAACGTCGTGCAGGTGCTCCAACGTTGCCCAGGCAATCGACAGGCCATCATAGGTCGCTGTGCCGCGTCCGATTTCGTCCAAAATCACCAACGCGCGGTCGTCAGCTTGGTTCAAAATCGCAGCGGTCTCTACCATCTCGACCATAAACGTCGATTGACCCTTGCTCAGATCATCAGACGCCCCGACACGGCTGAAAATCTGACTCACAATTCCAATCGTCGCTGACTTCGCAGGAACGAACGCGCCCATTTGAGCTAAGACCGCAATCAGTGCGTTCTGTCGAAGATAGGTCGATTTACCCGCCATGTTGGGTCCGGTCAGCAACCAAATCTGCTCATCGCTTAAATCACAATCGTTGGCGACAAACTGGGTCCCGCTTGGCTTCAAGGCGGCCTCGACCACTGGATGACGTCCATCCTTGATCACAAATTCGCGTTCTGTCGTCATTGTTGGTCGAACCCAGCCTTCTTCGTGCGCCAATCGTGCCAAAGCCGCGCTTAAATCAAACTCTGCAAGTGCTCGTGCCAGGGTGAACAACATTGGCGCTTCAACAATTAATGCGCCTAGTATGCTTGAATAGAGCCGCTTCTCAATTTCTAAACACCGAGCTCCAGCATTCAAAATCCGCGTCTCAAGCTCTGACAGTTCAACGGTGGTGAACCGAACTTGGTTGGCCGTCGTTTGGCGATGGATGAACGTTTCTGACAGTGGTGATGCCAGGATTTTCGTAGAATGCGTTACCGTGACTTCGATAAAATACCCCAGCACGTTGTTATGCTTGATCTTCAATCCCGTGACGCCTGCCTCCTGTGCGTAACGAGTTTGTAATGCGGCAATAACGGATCGGCCTTCATCCCTAAGGGATCGGAATTCATCCAGTTCGGCGTCATAGCCGCTCGCGATAAATCCGCCATCACGTGCCAGCAGCGGCGGTTCGGCGACCAAGGCATCTTCTAGCAAATTAAGCAAAACGCCCTGTCCAACCAAATTCTTTGCTGCGGCTGCCAATGTGTCAGGCATGTCGTCTGGCAAAGCGTCTGCTATGACGTCTGCCTGTTCAATCGCGCTACGAATTGCCGTCATGTCCCGTGGCCCACCCCGATCCATCGACAAGCGCGACAAAGCGCGGTCCAGATCAGGCACTTCGCGCAACCTATCGTCCAATAACGCGGACACATCACCATTGTCCAAACACCAAGCAACTGCATCTTGCTGTGCGCCGATCTCAGCCAAATCGCGTGATGGTGATGACAATCGGCGTTCTAGTAAGCGCGCGCCACCAGCCGTTTTTGTGCGATCAATCACCGACAACAATGACCCAGCACGGCCGCCGTTCATCCCACGCGTCAACTCCAGCGACTTTCGCGTTGCCGCATCAATCTGCAT
>Ga0307489_10002749_pt1 | contig 11779 bp, 15 predicted proteins | sample SB12metaG_FD_202247 | JGI IMG/M metagenome (GOLD analysis project Ga0307489, IMG submission 202247) | Sea-ice brine microbial communities from Beaufort Sea near Barrow, Alaska, United States - SB 1.2 | ecosystem: Environmental > Aquatic > Marine > Coastal | place: USA: Alaska | collected...
AGGTGGCCGCCGTGGTGTCGGCGCTCGGCGCGGCGCCGCAGATCCTGCACGGCGACACTCAGATCGACGCTGCGCCGGCGGCCACCATGTTCACCGCGTTCATCGCGCTGCAGGACGTGGACCGTCATCAGGGCCCCACGCGCTTCGTGCCGCGGACGCACCACGGCGCGGCGGGTCACGCGGCAGGGGCTTACACTCGTCCACTTCTCAGGTCAACCTGAGCCGTTTCTGACACTAAATACACCCTAAACACCCCCTGATGCTCTTCAATACCCCTTTCCACCTCCTTCACACCCCCAAAACACCCCCTGAACAACCCCTAGATGCACCCCTATCCCACAGAATGCGCTTAAGTTCAGCTGAAAAGTGGACGAGTGTAAGCCCCTGGCACGCGGCGCACGACGCGCTGGCGGCGGAGGCGGGCGACGGATCGGACCAGTCCGGCACGCACAGCTTCTGCTCGGTCGCCTCCTCGGTGGTGGCGTTGCTGCGCGCGGGCGAGGTGGCGTTGTATGACTCGCGGCTGCTGCACGGCGGGGGGGCGCACCTGCCCGCGCCCGCCCCGGAACCGCCGGCGCCGTGGGTGCAGCCTGAGCGCGTGCTGTTCACACTCACCTTCATCGTGGCGGGCGGCGGCGACGCGGCGAACCGGGACATGCATGGCGCGGGGTCCATCCTCCCGGAGTTGGCGGCGCAACGCTTCACGCTAGGTGATCTGCGCGGCCGTGACCCGCGCACAACACTCGATCTCTCTTAGCTTATGTATTTGTGAATCAACGCCAGAGTGTCTAGCGTTGTTGAGGATTAGGCGGGAATATTTTAATACTAGAGTTCCGTCGAGCCCCGGCCCTCACGGACCAACCCGACGACGCAATTCGGCTAGATCAATTTAATAGAATTTGACGATGTGCATGGTTGTAGCTCTGCCCTGTGCATGTGAATTCGGTTATCTAAAGCGCCGCCTGGCTAGGGTGTGGACGTTTCCACTTCTAACCAGTTTCCCTGCACTCAGCATCCACCTAAAATTTCCGCGTTCGCCTTCCTTCATCGATTTTCGGACACACAGAAAATAATTGCGCCGGCAGATCGTTCCCTGCCCGACTGGCGACTGCTCGTCCACTTCTCAGTCTAATGTGAGACGTTCCGAGTCTCTGAAACACTGAAACACTGTAACGCGAGTGCCTTGGGGCTGGACTGACCTTAAATTAACACACGAAACTGCAAAAGAAAACCAACGTCATTCCGGTGTCCGAGTAGCTCACTAGCTCTGAATGGAAAGCATTATGAGCGTTTAGCTCACGTGCACGGGTATGCGCGGCGCGGAGTTGACAGAAGCGATGACATTTACAGGAGGGACGAAATTGACTGGAACGATGATATTTACAGGAACGATAACATTTACTCAAGGAGCGATGACGTTTACAACAGCATTCACATTTACAGGAGCGTCCACATTCACAGGAGTCTACACATTTACAGGAGCGCGGAACCCTTGACGGCCTCGACGACGATGAGCGAGGCGATGCCGACCATGGCGGCGCGCCCGTTCACCACCTCCGACTCCCCGCTGTAGGGCTGCATGTTGACATTGAAAGCAAAGTTTGAAAGCACTTCATCGCATTTTATCTTCAAGCGCTGAAAACAAGCGCGGTCAACCAGGGGTCAACTTGCACCGCCTCACTTTTTTGAAGAGCGGCCCCGCGTCCGGCGCCGGCGGGCAGGGGCGTGAATATCATTGTGCACCTACCAAGAAGTAAATAAACAAAAACAAAAACATGGCAAATGGATACAAAGTGAGCACAGTTGAAAGCAATGCCATACATCTTGGAACGATGCGAGCGAGCGAACTCAGAGAACAAAATACACGCTGACAATGGTGGAGGGGGCTGGTTAATGCTCACCATGAAAAGCGCCTTGGGGCTCGATCAACGTTAGCTGAAAACATGTGGCAGAATTCTTGCGATTGGTTTGCTTATCGGTAACATGGGAGTATCTTCAATCTGATCCCGCCTCCATGTTGGCCATGTAGGTGATGACAGACCCCGTGACAATCAGGGCCACCGTAGGGTACGGCCCGGCGAGACACCTCAAAATATCAGAGGGACGGCATTTCATTCAGAGAGCGAGAGACAGAGAGAGAGACCGACAGAGAGCGAGAGGGAGAGAGCACGAGAGAGAGTAAGGGGCGATTCCGCGTGTATACGGAGGCACCAGAGTGAAGCCTCTTCTCTATGTAGTGCGCGTGCACGGGGATCGGGCCTTGTTACCTGTCGCACAGTTTCCCCTCACCACCATCTTCGCGGCATGAACTCTGGAAACGAGGGTTTTTACTGTATTGTGAAGGACGTTTAATCGGCCGATTTCGGTATATCGCCTGGTTGAAATGCCCATACAGAGTTGCGGGCAAAGCGTCAGAGCTGCGCGGGAAAGCGGGTGTCAAGTTGAATGCCCATACAGAGTTGCGGAGAGATTGTCAGCGCTCGGCGCGGGAAGCAATATACCGAAATCGGCCTATTAAGCAATGTCTGCCTCTGCCAGGCCGTACCGTGGTGAGGATGGCGACCGGTTCGCACGCCACCTGCTCAAAGAAACACTTATGGCCGGAGATCTCGCCGCCCTCGGCGTAGCGGCCCAAGTTGAAATCGAAAGCAAAGTTTGAAAGCGGCTGATCATATTGTAGCTTCAAGCGATGAAACCAAGCGTGGTCAACACGGGGTCAAACTGCGGTCAACCAGCAGCGCCCCACCGCGGCGGAGACGAAGGCTAGCATTGCCAGGCGCCCGAGTAGCACGGCCCAACGCGAGGCCCCCAATCAGTTCGACTAAAACTTCTGCATCCTCAAGAGGTATCAGCTTCGGTGGGATTTATTTTCAGCTCGGCTGACGTACCTCACAGCAGGGGAAAACCTACGAGTGAGTGCTGAGTGGTTTGAGGGACAAACCGGCGTGTAATGAGCTGGAAATCAAACGAGAGTAGCTCTACTGGCTGACTGGTAAGGCCACTCGTTGATGCTCAAGCTAAGCTGGAAAGGGTTGAAGCGCAGCTAGAAAGGGAATTTGCTCCCCGAGATACTCAAGTGAGAGGTGAACTGCCGCGCAGAGGTCACAGAAGAAGAAAGCCTTCCGAGCCTCTGAGTTTTTGAGGAAGACGACAAACGCTAAAGAACTAGCGAGGCCCCACCGTTCATGAGCTCAGGGCCGGAAGCCACGAAGTTGGCTCCCGCGGGGGTGTCGGGGTGGAACACCTCGTAGCAGGGCCTGTCGCGGCGTGTGCTGAAAGCGCATTCACGCATCGTCGAGCTTGGAGTACTGCACGCAGAAAACTTGACAGGTTGCACAAACAAAACTTAGAGGGTTTCAGGGACACAACTTGAATGGATTCAGCGCGGAGCTTTCACCAGGGACACACGCGCATCGCGGCTCCACAGGAGCCGTTAGGTGGAGACTGGAACGGCATGTCGGGCCCTGCCTGGGCGGCGGTGAAGGAGGTGGGCTTGGTTGCAGGGGGCGGGGGCGGGGGCGCCGAGCCAAGGGGGGTCCCGGGGGTGGGGGGGGTGCCGTTCAGAGGAGGAGGAGTGGAATCGGGCGCGGCGCGGACACGCACGGCGCGGCGCGAGGACTTGGCGGCGGACGCGGTGGCCACGCGGGCGGCGACGGGGGCGCGCGCGGCGATGGTGAAGGAAGACATTTTCAGGTAGTAGTTAGAGCGTGCGGGAGTTGTGTGCGGCGAGCGCACTACTGGCGCGTTGAACCATGAAATAACGCAATTTCGGAACGGCAGTGCACGTGGCGTTTCAGAAAGGCGACAAAAGCCGAGTTTCTTGGAGTCAAACAGTGCACACGTGGCAGCGCAGTGGCAGGCAAAAACTGTGGTCAACCCTGTACTGCCCCTCCGCCCTTGGGGGGCACCATCAGAAGAAAACCATGAGTTTGCTGTGGACTTTCCTCCTGCCGACCGTCGCCACCTCCTCCCCTCTCATGCCAGCCCACCGTTCCCCCTCCCCAGTCTCCTCTGATCGGTGGCGCCTCCCTTTTGGTGATGGGTGGCAGTATGCAGTACGATTACGTGCACGGCGCCGCCAAGGCGAAACAGCGCAGGGCTTAAGCGGCATCTCGTCGCATTCACAACTCTATTACTGTTACATTTCTAGTTTAATGTTTTGTCATCGAGAATTCGCTGGCCTAATTTATTTTTCTTTCATCGAGAATCCGCTGGCAAATCTAAACTCTCTTGATAGGCGTGTGCGAGCGCGTTGCGTGCGCACGGTGGGGGAATGAAACACGTGACAGATGATTACGAATTAATAATACGCCATGGTGTCAGCCTTCGTGTTGGTGCGCCAATGGAAGGATGTGGAATATCCCGTGGACTGAAGGAAATTCGTGATGGAAATCCGCTGGTCCATCTACGTCTAGGGCCGGGCATATTGTGCACGGACCACGTGAGAATGCCAGTAACTCGATGGACGAGGGTTCACAATGCGCCGATGTCGACGGCGTCCTTACCGGAACGTGAGTGTGCTCGAAGATTATGATCCGCGGCATTTTCGTGGAGAACGGAAACGTTCGGAGGATTTTCGCGTCATACCCCTTGGCGTTGGGCCAAGGCATACCGCCAACGCATCTGCCGACCCACTAGTGCCTGGTATGTACTCCATACTAGATGTAGTACTTCGTCCCACATGTAGTACGGTCGGAGTTTGGTAATCTGACCAAAAGTCAAATGTGTGGCGGTGATTCGGCCAAAAGTCAGAAGGTACACAAGTACTACACATTAAGTCGGAGCAAACCAGGCACTAGTACAGAACGAGCAAACTGTAAGGGCGTACCTCGGCGTCCACCACGAGCAGCTCAGGCAGAGCGGGGCACTCCGTGAAGACGTCCGATAAGCAGGGCCTTACTATGACAAAGTGCGCCAAACTACTTAGACACTTAGTCTTCACTGGGTGCTACTTAGTCTGACCCAATGCCCGCTCGACCAATCAGAACGTTCCATTACGACGACTTCGAACTACTTGTTGCTGTGTCTGAGTTGTTTCACGCACTTTGTCATACTCTATCCACCTCAATCTGGCATTCTAATAAATTAGCAGCGGGCCTATACCGCGCGTGTAAAGTAAGGCCCTGCCTCAAAGGTGAGCCCGCGCACCTTGTTCTCGACAATATTGTCCATTTCTTAAGACCCTTGCAGAGATTGCTTATTGTTTCTAGGTGTTAGCGCCACCCATTGAACCGCATTGCAAACGTAGATGCATGTACTGAGTGCAGTCTGGACTTTCCATCTAGCAACTAGTGCACGCCGTGCGAGGCGTTGGGCCGACGCGTTATTAATATATATAATTTACGCGTAACTTTTGAGTATTTCCCGAGGTGCCCTGCCACGACGGCGGTACTGACGCAATCGGACGGCATACCGTGTGCCGCGCACGTTTTGGGCGCGTACTTGAGCAGGCGCTGGTGGTTTGTGATCCGCTCGCGAGGGCCCGACAGATGTTACTCACCACGTCATCGACAGTTCGACACGCATGCTCAGTCCTCGTTTCTTGAGTTGACTTCATGCGTTGACGGCTGTCGTGGCGAGCAATATCTGCCAGGCTCGGGCCCTACTGCTCGCGGTTGAAGGAGCTCAGCTCGTGCGCCCACGCGGGGAGATGGAAGGCGTCGCCATGCCTGGTCCCCGCCCCGCCGGTCAGGTTCAGGGTGAAGAAGCTGAATTCGCCCCGGGTTGTAGCGGCGCAAATTGAAATTGAAAGCAACATTGAAAGCAGTGCATCATATTATAGCTTCAAGCAGTGAACCCATAAGCGGTTTCAACACGCTGTTTTATACTCTAAACCTGCACCGCCCTACCGGGTGGGAGTCACGCCGGCGTTGATGGGGCACATCCGCTGGCGGGAGACCGCCGGCGCCACTGCGCCCGACGCCGCGGGGACGCCCGCCGCGTCGATGCCGTAATTCTTCAGCAACTCTACGAAGCTCAGCGGGTTGGGCTCCACCAGCGTCCATCGCCTTACACTCGTTCCCATTTCAGCTCAACTTGAGCTCTTCTGTCCACCGTATAATCCAACTTATCTCAATAATGTGTCCTGGAGTTGCTCAAGTTGAGCTCTTCCGTGAACGAGTGTGAGCCCCTGCCAACGTCCCCTTCCACGCGAGCCGCCGCGCCGGCTTGAACACCGGGTCCGCCTCCGTGTTGAAGCGGCGCAAGTTGAAATTGAAAGCAAAGTTTGAAAGCGCTTCATCACATTGCAGTTTCAATCGCTGAAACCAGGCGCGCTTTCGACTCGGGTTTCATACTGTCAAACTGCACCGCCCCACCGTATCGCCTACGAAGGCGCCCACCTGCAGGCAAAGGGCGTAACACTCGTCCATTGTTCGGCTCAACTACACATAATAACGTTGAGTCGAAACGTGGACGATGTACTGCAGCAGGGGCTTACACTCGGCCACTTCAGACCTGAACTTAAGGACCTTCGGGACCACGCCGCTCACGTAAGAGCTTAACTTGGAGACCTTCGCGACACAATTTGGGTTGTATGGGGGACCAAATCATCTTAAGTCGAGCGGAAAGAGGCATAGTAAGCTCAAGTTGAGCGGAAATGGGAACGAGTGTCAGCCCCTGTGATGCAGCCCTGCCTGCAAGTACGTCATCTCCCGACCCGCGCACGTCACGGCGTCGCCCAGCGTCTCCAGGATAGCACTGGAGCCGTACTGGTTCCCGTGCCGTTGTCGCAGCTCCTCGCTCAGCTCCACCGCCTTGCCCGCGGTTTCCGCCGCGTCCAGATAGGCGTGCACCTCCAGCCCGTGCGCGCGCAAATCGGCCACCACCGATTCGTGCTTCGCCCAGCAGCAGGGGCTTACACTTGTTCGCTTCTTCAGCTCGACTTGAGCGATGTTTATGGGATAGGGGATGCGCGTAGGGGTTGTGTTGCCCGTGTTCAGGGGGTGTTAGGGGGTGTGTGGGGTGTGTGGGGTGTGTGGGATGTTTTTATGTGTCAGACACGACTCAAGTTGAGCTGAAAAGTGAACGGGTGTAAGCCCCTGCCCAGCAGGCGGAAGGTGGCGGGAGCGGCGCGCGCGGCGGTGGGGCCGGGAAGTCAGGCGCCAACTCAAGCTCCTGACCGGATAGCGCCCACAGACTGCCGAAGACGGCGACCACGGCGAGACACGCAGCGAGACACGCCAGCACGTAGCGGCGCACTGGTCTGCCGCTGCCGCGCGCCTTCGCCATCGCAGGTTCGTAGGGTGTGCTCGTGGCTCCTGGAAGGCGCGCCCCGCTGCTTGCGTCAGAGGGGGTGACCAAACTGGACCCACGATCCTCACGGTCCTCGCCCTATTCGCCGGTGCCGAGGGACTACAACTGAGCAACGGAAGACGGCGGCACTGCGCCGGAGCTGCATACTAGGGCTCACCCTCGTTCCCTGTGTCAGCTGTGCAGCTCCACACTCCTAGTTCAGCTCACACTTCGACACACAGTGTCGGAGTGTGGCGTGGACGTCAGCTGATGGCCAGAGTTGCTCGTTACCACAACCACGACTGCTTCCTCTCGGAAGGTGCAAGTCCGGCGTTCTGGTATTTTTACGGGACGGATTCCGACCGCACGGTGCCGTCGGGTGCTTTGAGGTGCCATCGGATGATGCAACATGTTGCCGCGCGTGCCGAGCACCTTGCTGTCGTCCACTTTTCAGCTCAACGTACCTACTTTTCGTATGATACATTGGGTGAATTCGGCCCAAAGACGGCTCAGGTTGAGCCGAAAAGTGGACAGGTGTGATCGCCTGGTGCCGACATGGTGTTTACTATTGAGGTCAGCACGTGGCGCGCGGATTCTTGTGATGGATTGGGTGCTGTTGCGTTGCCGAGGTGACTCGCTTCCCGCGTTGTTTCTTCACCCTTGATTCGTGGTGATTCAAACAACAATTACGTTCGGTTGGCTGTGCTGTGCAACGCGTGACCACTCTCCCCTCGCGCGCCGGCACGCATGTCGCACAAGAAGTTCGCCCCCAGGCGAGAGCAGCAGCGCGCCGCCGCCTCCACGACCGCCGCCGCCACTGCAGCGCCCCCGCCCGCCCCTTCCCTGGGGTCGGAGGCCTCAGAATATATGATCCAAACACTATTAGACGAGGGCAGTCCTCCGTGGTGGGTCGGCGCGGCGCCTCCGACGCCCGGACAACGCCCCACCCCCGAGCCCGAAGACACCACGACCGGAGACGACACGGACGGGGAGGGGAGCATCGGGGAGGTCGAGACGCCGCGGTGGGCGGGGCGTCGGCGCCGGTCCTGGTCGGGAGGGCGACGCGGTGACGGTGACGGGGAGGACGCGGCTGGGCTGGCACGGGGCAGGGACTTACTCTCGTCCACCTGTCAGCTCAACTTAAGCCGTGTCTGACACAAGAGTACACCCTACACACCTTAAATAACCCCTAACACCCCCTCAACACGGGCTGCACAACCCCTACGCGCACCCCCGCGCACCCCCTATCCCATACAAGGCGCTCAAGTTGAGCTGAAAAGTGAACGAGTGTGAGCCCCTGGCCCGGGGGCTGCTGCTGCTGCTGCTCGCGGGGGCGGCGCACGTGTCGGAGGACGACGGGCGGCGCTCTAGCCAGTGCACGCACGCGAGTAGGGAATATCGCGCGAAGCGGCGTCGCAGCTCGTCATCCGACACCGACGTGCCTGTGCCTGTGCCTGCGCCCGTCGGGACCGAGCCCAAGCGACGGGATGGTGGTAGGGGCTGACACTCGTCCACTTTTCAGCTCGACCTGACGCGGTTTCTGACACACAAAATACACCCTAGACACCCCCCAATGCCCCCTGCCACCACCTGAACACCCCCTAAATTCCCCCTAAACGCACCCCCTATCCTATAAAAAGCGCTTACGTTGAGCTGAAAAGTGAACGACATTGAGCCCCTGTATGGAGGCGCGCGGCTCGGCAAGTCTGGGCGTCACGGTAGGGCGCTGCAGGTTGACCCCAGGTTGACCGCACTTGGTTTCGACGCTTGACGCCAACATAGGATGAACCGCATTCAAACTTTACATTCGATTTCAACTCGCACCGCTACATTCCGGGGTGACGTATATCGACGACAAGCACGCTAAAAAGGGTGGTGGTAACTGGCGCGCACAACTGCGCCTGCCTGGTAGGGCGGTGCAGGCTGTTGATTTCAAAACCTGTGTTGAAAGCGCCTATGGTTTCAGCGCTTGAATATGTATTATGGTAAACTGCTTTCAACTGCTGCTTTCGATTTCATCCTGCGCCGCTACAGCCTGGCATCGGAACGCGCGTGCTCGGACACTTTGTCACCGTGGACGACGCCGGGCGGGGTTACGACGCGGAGGTTCGGCGGCGCGGGTGGGCGCATGTGCGGCCGCTCAACTTCCCGCAGCCGGAAGAGGTGGCGGCATATGCCCGGGCCGGGGCGCCTTGCGACGAGCGGGGTCTGCCCCTCTCCCTCGAGCCGGTGCAGCCTGCCGCAATCCAGGCAGAGCGGTGCAGGTTGACCCCAGGTTGTCCCGGCGCTGACAGCGCTTGGTTTCCGTGCTGAAAGCTGACATATGATCAAGCAATTTCAAACTCTGCTTCCAATTTCAACTTGCGGCGCTATATCCAGGGCGCCGGCGCTGCGCCGGGCACCGCGGGTCACCGGCTGCCGGCCATCAGTGCTCAGAAGCCCGGCAAGAGTGGCAGGGCATTACACTCGTTCACTTTTCAGCTCAACCTATGCCTGTTTGGTCACACCTCCCCGTGTCCCCCTGTCTTAAAGACTGGGGAGAAATCATGCACCCAACGTATTCCCCAAAAGGTGCTTACGTTGAGCCGAAAAGTGGACGAGTGTAAGACCCTGAAGAGTGGTTTCTTCGGTGTGACGAAGAGTGCCAACGACAGGTGCAACAAGTCAACACCATGGTGGGCCGGTGAAGTTTGACCCTATCAAACCTGTGTTGAACGCGCCTAAACCATTGGCGCTTGAAACTAAAAGTTGCTTAGCCGCTTTCAAGTTGTGCTTTCAAATTCAACTTGCGCCGCTACACCGTGGCGGGCGCAGGTGCACGTGCCCGGCGCTCAGTGCGACTACATTATAGGCAGGGGCTTACACTCGTCCACTTCTCAGCTCAACCTGAGCCGTTTCTGACCCATGACCACACCCTAAACACCGTGATTACCCCTTGACACCTCTTAAACACCCCCTACGCATCCCCTACGCGCACCCCGTATCCCATAAAAAGCGCTGACGTTGAGATGAAAAGTGGACGAGTGTAAGCCCTTGATCATAGGACGCTTTTTGACCAAGGGGGAGGCCGCCCGGGCGTACGACGCAGAGGTCCGCCGGCGCGGCTGGACGCTCATCAAGCGGATCAACTTTCCAGACGCGGCGGATAACGCGCCGCTGCTGCCCTCTTCCTCTGCATCCGCTTCCGCCGCTGCCGCTGCCGCAGCCCTGCTGCTTCCGCTGCCTCCGCTGCCGCTACCCTTGTCATCCGCTCAGCTGCCTCCGCTGCCGCCTTCGCCCTACGCCGCCGGCGAGACTGTCCACTAAGAGGAGGGGGCACTAGCCTGGTAGTGCGTTCTTTTGTAAAACTGTAACAACTGTGTTAAAAGCTAAAACAATGTAAAGTGTGTCGTCACAGGTGTTTGTTGTTTTCAATTGCTGTGGTAGCTAGGAGTTCGCCGTCTACGCGTCTTTGTAGTTCCTTAGGAATGATCCTGATGTAGCAACCACACCTTTTGTCATGACCACACCGTCTGTCACGGTGTGGCCTCACTGTTCGCTTATAGTGTACCAGTGTACGGCACCGGTACGGCCTGATGGTTTGCTCATAGTGTACCGGTATACGGCACCTGTACGGCTTCATGGTTTGCTCATAGTGTACCGGTATACGCAACCGGGACGGCCGGACTGTTTGCTCATATTGTACCGGTATGCTGCGCCACCAGTACGGCCTGACTGTTTGCTCAAAGTGAACCGGTATACGCCAATAGCGTGGCCTGACTGTTTGCTCATAGTGTACCGGTATACGCCACCAGTGCGGCCTAACTGTTTACTCATAGTGTACCAGTATACGCCACCGGTGCGGCCTGACTGTTTGCTGATAGTGTGCCGGTGACGCCACCGGTTCGGCCTGACTGTTTGCTCATAGTGGACCGGTATACGCCACCAGTACGGCCTGAGCTGTGCATGCGCAGCGCCTCCCGCGACGCGCTCGACCACGGCGAGGCGGACTCCCGGGCGTTCCAAGGCGAGCGGCATCAGGGCCTGCCAGATGGTGCTCGCCATGTCATTGGGTGCCGTTAAACTCAAGTGACGAGGTTTCAAAGTGCGTTGGAGGTGAGCAAGCTATTGCTCGCCGCGTCATAGGATGCTGATGCCGTTAAAGCATCACGAAACGAGGGCGGGTTCGAATGCACCGGTGCCGTCGGGGGCGACCGCGCGCGCGGGCCGCGCGCGCGGAAGCGGTGGAGGAGGAGGCTTCAGCGATACGTGCCGATGTGCGGGTCGGTGCGGGGAGGCGTACGTGGTGGCGCGCGATGGGTGGCATTTATTTTCTTCTCGTACATTGAACCTCGCAGCCATTCGGCTTGCCGAGAGCGCAACAATTCGAATTAAATAGTAATAATAACATCTACGCAATACAACGACCCGCCTCGTCGAGCGGGATCGGCCAACATGATTGGCACAAGACATGACGCCGCGAGGCCGCCAGTCTGCAGTCAGCAGGTTGATCATCTAAGGATCCTCCAGGTAGAGGCAACACATCACATGCTCTCAGGTACATGAT
>Ga0307489_10002750_pt1 | contig 11778 bp, 19 predicted proteins | sample SB12metaG_FD_202247 | JGI IMG/M metagenome (GOLD analysis project Ga0307489, IMG submission 202247) | Sea-ice brine microbial communities from Beaufort Sea near Barrow, Alaska, United States - SB 1.2 | ecosystem: Environmental > Aquatic > Marine > Coastal | place: USA: Alaska | collected...
GCGACCCCTTCGACTCTAACTCGGAAAAACAAATTTCAACGATTTTTGGCCATTCGACCCTAATTTGATATGACTGACCCTCATTTGACAGGCTCAATAAAATCCGACCCTAATCTGACAAAAACCGACAGCCTCCAGCTCATATCAGCCAGTCCAAAAACTGATCACGAACAAAAACGACTCAGGAAACGAGCTCAACAAGTCGACACCCGTTGGATCCCCCCATCGGATATGCGCATATATATGACGACGTGGCATCAGCAAAACACGCTGGAGTGGCGAGAAATCAGCCCGGCGAGACCGGGCGACCGGACGTCGGCGGCATTGGGAGCCATTCTCAGCGGCCGGCAGAGCGTTGTGTTTCCACAGAAACACTCTCGACACCCACCATGGCTCTCACGCTCTCTATGTCTGCCATGCGCATCGCGCCCGCTCAGGTACGCGCGACTTCCGAGGCCGGAGGTTTAGTCGAAATTCTGGCCGAGGGTTTTCAGGGTTGCGCGAGCTGGGTCTCGGGTGGTTCGATGGCGTAATGCCGCGGCCAGGAACGCTAGGGACCCACGGAAGGTCCACTCCGGACGCCATGCACGCTTTCGCGTGGTCGCGTTCTGTAGCTGTAGCGTTTTGAGGGGCGCGGCGGGGTCGCCAGGGTCGTCGCGTGCGCCGGAGACGCCGCAGCCGGCTCTCACCATTTACGGTGCTCCCGGGCACTCGCCACGCTCGCCTCCTTATCCTGCATCACAACAGCACTGACGCGACCCTCGCCGCATCTCTCAGGTGCGCGGCGCGGCCCCGGCGCGCAAGACTGCGGCCGTGAGCGGAACCCCCGTGCGCGGTGCGTCGGCGGTGTTCAGCCCCGTGGCGTCGCGGGGCGCGCGGCTGTCAGTGCGCGCGGCGGAGGGGGACGCGGCGGGGGAGCCCGCGGCGGCCCCGGTGGAAGCGGATGCTTTCACGGGCCTCAAGCCCACCAAGGCGGCGGACTTTAAGGCGCTCTCCAACGACGACATGCTCAAGGCGGGGCCCGCCACGCCCACGCCGCGCCGTCTCCTTTCCACCTCATCCGCTAGCTGCAGCCACGGCCGTCAGGGCCGTACTCGGTGTCCCCTTTTCAGCTCAACTGCCAGCCGTAGCCGTCACCGCTGTGGCAAGGAGGAGTGGGCGGCAAGTGTGTACCGTTACAGCAGAGGAGGAAGAGGAGGATGAGGGGGAGGTACAGCCGAGAGGGAAGGCACAGCTGAGAAGGACGCACAGCGGAATGGGAGGAGGCAGCGAGTGTATCGGGTGCAGCCGAGGAGCAGGCGCCGAGTGTGTACTCGTACCGTGGCACACTTCGAGCAAACAGTCAGGTTGAGCTGCGAAAGTAATGAGTGTGTGCGGGTACACTGGTACACCACACTCTGAGCAAACTGTCAGATGGAGCCGAAGCATAACGAGTGGCCACTCCCGTAGCAGAACGCGGCGAGTGTGTAAGGGCCGAAGAAGAGGGTGCGGCGAGTGCGTGCGGGTACACCGGATGTGGCGAGTGTGCGCGGGTACACTGGTACACTCTCAGTAAACAGTCAGGTTGAGCTGAGACGGGAAGGAATGGCCGGACCCTGGACACAGGAGATCGTGGTGTGCAAGAAGATGCTGTTCGAGCTGCGCATCAAGCAGTCCACGCGCAAGGAGTACAAGGCAGGGCCCGCTCCACTCCAGCACCCCCGAGGTATCAAGGCGGCATTATTACTTGAGTGGTTGTGCACTGGGACGAGGACAACGGACGAAGGTCAAACCATAAACCCGCACACAGCTGTGTGCGGCTCTCGAGTTGAGCGGTCACTTCCGGATCCTGGTTTAGGTTCAGGCCATGGGGTGCTCATATCGAGCTGGCGAGAAAAAATTGCGTCAGACCCTGGCGCGAGAGCCACCACTTCAGCCTCCTGAAAAACAAAATTGCGCAGATCCGCACGGTGAAGCGCGAGCGCGAGGCAGGGGCTTACACTCGTCCACTTTAGAGCTCAACTTGAGCAATTCCAGCACACATTCATGAGTTAAGATGGGTGATAGGGTGGACAGAAGAGCCCAAGTTGAGCTGAAATGGGAACGAGTGTAAGCCCCTGGCGCGAGATTGCGGAGGGGGTGAACAAGCGCGACAGCCGCAAGATCAAGCGGACCGAGCGCAACGCCAACATCTACCTGTAAGCGCCGCGAGGGCGACGTGACGTCCGGTCCGGCGCCCCGCCTGGGCAGGCGCGAAGGCTCTCGCGCCTGAAGGGCAGGCATTGGGATTACCCGTTTTGATAGCTTAATTAACTAGCGGCTCCGTGTAAGTGAAACCATTTTTACAACAACCGAATGACTGAAGCGACGTGATGCGACAGCGGGCAAGCGGCACGAGCGCGGCGCCAACATCTCATTGTGTGAGCCGGCGAGGGCGGCGCCCTCCTGGGGAGGCGCGAGGGCTCTCTCGCATGAAGGGATGGGGCGCACTGGGCAACCCGTTTTGATCGCTGAATGATTGAGCGGCTCGTGAGCGAAAGAATTTGTCTATTGTTCTTACGTCCGAACTACAGTACGTGAGCAAGAGCGAGCCGCGCAACGGGCGACTCACTGAAGGAACAGTTGTTCTAGGTTGTCTTTGATATTTATAAGGATCCCTCAATTGAAAGCCAACAACGTGTCCAAATTCAAAAAGAATAAGGCTCACCGATCTCGTCCGTGAGCACTGCAAATCCCGCGCCCCAGCAGACACACACACGTCGCCTCCGACAGGAAAGTGCTTCGCTTGAGACAGGCTCTATTTGATGAGGTTGGTGACGAGGTTGACGGTGTCGCGCAGGATGAGGAAGGCGCCGCTGCCGAGCAGCAGGGGCTTACACTCGATCACGTTTCAGCTTACCTTGAGCCGCGTCTGACACCCAAAAGCACCCTACACACGTTAAAAACCCCCTAATACTCCCCTTACACGGGCTGCACAGCCCCTACGCGCACCCCCTATCCCAAACAAAGTGCTCAAGTTGAGCTGAAAAATGGACGAGTGTAAGCCCCTGCCGAGCAGCAGCACCACGCCGCTGGCGGTGATGGTCTGCTCCACCTCCGTGGGCAGCTTCTTGCCGCCGCGCAGCGCCTCCACGGCGATCAGCGCCAGGTACCCCCCGTCCTAAGGCCTGCCAGATATCGCTTGCAACGTCATTTGATGCCACTTAACACGACCGACAAGCGACGGTTCAAAATGCGTCGGTTGATGAGGCGAGCAATAGCAATATCTACGAGGGTTTAAATTGTGTTGGATGACGTGGCGAGCAATATCTGATGGCAAGCCCTGCCCCGTCCAGAGCCGGCAGCGGAAGGATGTTGACCACCGCCAGGTTGATGTTGATGACGGAGGCGAACTGGAAGAGGCCGCTGATGTCACTGCCCCGCATAACCTCCGTGTAGTGGTGCAAGTTGAAATTGAAAGCAAAAGTTGAAAGCGGTTCATCACATTTCAGTGTCAAGAGATTAATTCCAGGCGCTTTCAACATGAGTTTCATCCGTTCAACCAGCACCGGCCTACCTCCGCACCCACGCCCACGATGGCGATGGGGCCCGACACGTTTTCCTTCGCCGAGTTAAAGTTGGACACCAGGCCGTAGAGCGACTTGGCCACCAGCGTCGTCAGGCGGACGAACTCCTCGCCCGCCACAAGGGCCTGGCACACATTACTCACCACGTCATACGATGCCATTCAACTAAAAAAACGGGAGTTCAGAACGCATGGCAATGACATTGCGGGCAATGGGCCGGGCAGAAATTTCTCGCCGCGTCTTAGAACGCCATTAACGCAATAAAAATAGGGATTCCAGGTGCGTTTCGATGACGTGGCGGGTGAAATATGACAGGCCCTACTCGCGAGGGACACCGCTTCCTTGGCGTCCTTCGCGACGTGCTTGGTGATCTGCGCGTTGGCCTCGATGTAGCGACGCAAGTGGAAATTGAAAGCAAAATTGAAAGCAGTTCATCATATTCTAGTTTCAAGCGCTTAGATCCAGGCGCTTTCAATGTGGGCTTCATTGGGTCAACCTGCACCGCCCAACCTCGAGCTGCACACCGATGCGGCCCTCCCCTGCCGGGCTGGTGCTGGGCCGCACGTCAGGGGCTTACACTCGTCCACTTTTCGGCCCAACGTAAGCGCTTTGTGTGGGATAGGGGCTGCATTTGGGGGTTGTTCAGGGGGTGTTCAGGGGAGTGGTAGGAGGGGAGTGGTAGGGGGTATAATTGGGGTGTCCAGGCTGTATTTTTTGTCAGAATCAGCTCAGGTTGAGCTGTGACATGGAACAGTGTAAGCCCCTGCCGCACGTCCAGCGCCATCCCCTGGCCCGCGCGCTCGATGTCGAAGTGCACCGGCGCCGCCCCTCCCGACCTCACCGCTTCCACCACTATGTTCACGCTGCGGCCAGACGCCTTCAGCACTTCGCCGTTCACCGCCTTGATGTACCGGCGCAAGTTGCATTTGAAAGCAAAAGTTGAAAGCGGTTCATCACATGTTGCTTTCAAGCGCTGAATGGTGCATAGGGGGCCTCCCCCGTATATCAGAGTGAGGAAATAATGGTCCACAGGGGGCCTCCCCCATTTACGAAGTCGACACGCTCTCAACTCGGGGGTTCAGCTGGTTTCAACCTGCACCGCCCTACCTTGATGACGTCGCCCTGCATGACCCCGCCCTCACGCGCCGTGTACCAGGGCCGCCCGGATGCAATTGCTCACCACCTCATAGGATGCCATTTAACTCAGGAAACGTATTCAGGTGCAGATGGGGATTAAAGCATTTATAACGGTGGGGAACTAATGTGTGCAGGGGGGCTATGTTGTCAATAAACCCCCAATAAAGGCGGGCGATCAGGATATGATGGTGTATAGGGGGATTTCAGCATTTATTACAGTGGGGAACTAAGGCAGCATAGGGGGGCTGTGTTGTCAATGACCCCTCATGCGTCAGATGACGTGGCGAGCAATAGCAGGCGGGGCCTACCGCGGAGGTGGCGAGGAGCTGCGACACCTTGACGCCCGGCTGGTAGGACTGCTCCGAGAGGCCCACGGTGTTCACCTGCACGGTTAGGATGGTGAGCGCGAACAGCACGTTGGCCGCCACGCAGGGGCTTGCACTCGCCCACTTTTCAACTCAACGTAAGCGCTTTCTGCGGAATAGGGGGTGTGTTTCGAGGTTGATTAGGGGGTGTTTGGGGGACACTAGGGGGTACCAGAGGGTGTTTAGGGTGTGTGTTTGTGTCTGAATGGCTCAGGTTGAGCTGAAAAGTGGACGAGAGTAAGCCCCTGCCGCCACGCCCGCGCTGACCACCAGCGCGCGGTCCTTCACCCAGGGCCTGACGCACGCCTCGAGCCAACGTCATGGCATGCCGTTTCACTGAAGAAACTAGGGTTCAAAATGCGTGGGATGACGTGGCGGGCAATATTTGGCAGGCGGTACCAGCATGGGGCGGTTGCGCAGCAGATCCGGGTCGTCCTCCGGATACGGGCAGTCCGGGTCGTCGTCAGGGAACGCCACGAAACCCCCCAACGGGATTAACTTTGGCCAGGGCCAGGTAGACGTTGCTCGCCACGTCGTCGACACGCAATCTTGGATGGTCTTTTCTTGAATTACATGGCACCCTATGACATGGCGAGCAATATTTGCCAGGCATGTTGGAAGCAATATCATCGACACGCGTGGTAAGCCCTCGAATATCTATTTGAATGGCACCCTGTGATGTTGCGAGCGCCATCAATAGCACTGTCTGGCGGGCCTCACCTTGAGGGCATACTCCACCTCCGGGCGGGGCCTGGCAGATAACGGCCGCCACGTCATAGAATGCCAGCTAACTCAAGAGACGAGGGTTCAGAGTGCGTGTTGACGACGTAGCGGGCAATATTTGGCAGGCCCAGCCTCCGGGCCCTGATAGGAAAGCAGGTTGGGCCCGAAGCCGACCGCGAACTTGCTGACGTGGATACCCTGCGAATAGGGTCTGGCAGCTATCGCTCGCCACGTCATAGGATGCTAGCCACGTCAAGAAACGATTCTCCATCATGCGGAGTAAGATAGGTATGACGCTATGGCCTAGCGTATATTGTTCGCTATGTCATAGGATGCCGTTTACCTCAAAGAAGTGGGGGTTCAAAACGCGTTGGGTGACATAAGAGCGATATCAGCCGGGCGCTACCTGTGAACGCGCGGCGGAAAAGTGGCCGAGCTCGTGCACGAAGATGATGGAGGCGAGCACCAGCACCGCCTGCACCGTGGACCAGGGGCTGACACTCGTCCACTTTTCGGCTCAACGTAAGCACTTTCCGTGGGCTCGGGGGTGCATTTGGGGTTGTTTGGGGGACGTTTTGGGGAGTCTGGGAAGTGCTAGTAGATATTACAGGATACGTAGGGCGTGTTTCATGTCAGAAACGGCTCGGGTGGAGCTGAAAAGTGGACGAGTGTAAGACCCTGCCGTGGACCCCGGCCCCTCCAGGTTGAAACCGCCCCCGAGCATAGGGCCGGGCACCTATCGCTTGCAACGTCATGCAACGCTGTTTGGACGCTCGTTTCTTGAGTTAAAATGGATTGCATCCTTTGATGACGTGGCGTGGAATATCTGGCACGCCCTACGCTAGCATCCCCGAGACAAGCCCGCCTAGCACCAACCCGCCCGGCATCAGCACGCCTGCGGCATGGCGCACGGCGTCCGCGAACCTGCTGGCGTCGCCCGCGGGTGCCGCCGCGATCTCGAACGGCTCCAGGACCTTGACCTCGACAGCGACGGCGGGGGCGGTGGTTTGTTGCTTCTCCGTGGGTGCGTCGGTGCTACCATCGGTACCCACCCCTCGGCACCTAGTGCCCAACCCTCGCACCGCAACAGCTCCCGATGGCACAGTGCTTCCGAGGACCACCCGCCGGTGACCCGCTCCACTTGCGGCGACGACGATGCACCCCCGCCGCGCCGCGACGCCACCGGCCGCGCCGATACTTCCGCCGCCGCCGCCGCTGCGGCGCGCGCCGATAGGACCCGCGGCGACGGCGACACCACCGGGCGCTCCGATGGTTGTTCCGTGTGCCGACGTGTGCCGTTTGGCTCGAAGCCCCCCCCGCGCGCAGAGCGTCGCGCCGGATGCTCCCAGCACCGCCGTCATGTCTGCGAGTGAAGGCTGGAGACGACGTGTCTTGGCTCGCCGCGCTCGTGTGTGACGCGCGGTAACACAACGTCTCTCCTAGTGTTCTGGCGATGGCGCCCAACGATGGCGTTTGGGCTCGCTGGAAGTGGAAGACGTGGCGTGCAAACTGCAGCATCCACACCACGTGGCAATATTCCACGTCACGTGGGATTCGTCAGTCGTGGCCGATTCGTTCCCTAGTTTTTGTCGGTTACTCCAAATCTCACGCCACGGGGTTGCCGTCGTCCGCATATCACACCACGCGCCGCTCCCCGACGGCGGGACGCGTCCGCTACCTCTGAAAGCCGCGTCGCGTTCACGCGGGGCGCGGCGGGTGCTCGGGGCGCAAAGTGCGAGGCTCGGCATCGTTCATTGGCGAGGGTGTTAAGCTTGGAGGAAACAGTCGAACTCGCGAGTTCAAAACTGGATGGCCCGCTCCATGGCCGCGCCCGCGGACGGCGGCGGCGCGGCCGCGGAGAGCGCACCCCCAGCACCGCGCCTCATCGGACAGGTGCGATTCAACGCCTCTGGCCCGCCCCCCCGCCCTCCCCGCGGCGCCGCCACCACGTCGAGCCAGCCACCACTCGCGCCCTCTCCCCATTTTAGCGAAGCCAAACGCGTGTCTCCAACACGGCTTCGCGAGCTCATTTTGGCCACCGCTGGCACGGCCCTGAGGCACTCCCAGGACTCAAATGCCAAAGCACCCCGCCATTCCGGTCGCACCCGCGAGTCGCCCGCGACCCGCCGTCGCCGCGCCGTTCACCCAAACGCCCTCCGAGCTCTCCCGCTCCTGTCTCCTCTATCATAATGTTTCTCGCTCACTGTCGCCTTTTTCCTATATGTTTCCCTTTCCTGTCTCACCTCCCCACGTGTCCCGTCCTCTTGCCTCGTTTCTCTCGCTTTCCTCCTCTCACCTTCGCCACCCCGTGTGCCCGTCCTTCCGGCCGTCGTCTATCTCCCTCTCTCTTTCCTCTACTTCTCTTCTCACCTCCGCCTCCCTGTGTGCCCATCCCCTCGCTCGTTTCTCTCTCTTTCCTCTTTCTCTCCGTCTCCCCTCCTCTTCCTATCGCCCCTCCTCTCTCGTCTCCTCCTCCTCGCTCCCCTGCTCTCCCTCTCATCTCTCAGTAGATTTCCTCGTGCTCACCTCCCCGCGTAGCCTCCCCCCCTCCGCCTCCCGTCAACTGTCCCCCCCGCTGCAGTGGGAAGTGGAGAAGCAGATAGGGCGGGGCAGCTTTGCGGTGGTATGGCGCGCGCGCCACGTCACCTCGCGCACCAAGGCAGGGGGATTGTTGACAACAAACACTCTACCGCCGTACATTATCCTCCTCCTCCTCCTCCGCGCTTCCGTAAGCATTCACCCTGAAAGCAAAACTTGCTCCATCCTCGGCTCATTCAGTCTCCTCCTCCTCCTCCGCGCTTCTGCGGAAGCATTCACTCTGAAAGGAAATCATGCTCCAACCTCTGCTCACTCAATCTCCTCCTCCTCCTCCGCGCTTCTGCGTAAGCATTCAACCTGGCAGCAAATCATGCTCCAACCTCGGCTCGTTCAATCTCTCTCCTCCCCTTCCACGCTTCTGCGAAAGCATTCACCCTGGAATTAAATCATGCTCCAACCTCGGCTCGAGTGCTTGATCTCAGCGACCCTCCTGCTGGGTGGCCATCAAGGAGATCAAGCTGGATTCGCTCAACCGCAAGCTGCGCGAGTCGCTGGAGTCTGAGATCAGCGTGCTGCAGCGCAGCCGCCACGGTGGGTTGGTGCAAGTTGAACCCGGTTGAAGCGTCTGTTGATAGCGCCTGGTTTCAACGCTTGAAGCTAAGATATGAGGAACCGCTTTCAAATTTCGCTTTCAAATGCAACGTGCGCCGCTACACCACGACAACATCATTAAACTGCACGAGATCATCAAGGTAGGGCAGTGCAGGTTGCCCCTTTCAAACCCCTGCTGAAACCGCCCGGAACTTAGCGTTTGATACTCAAACTTGATAAGCTGCTTTCAAAATCTGGTTTCAAGTTCAACTTGCGCTGCTACATTAAGGAGAAGACGAAGATCTACCTGGTGCTGGAGTACTGCGCGGGCGGCGATGTGTCGGAGTTCATCCGCCGCAGCGGCCGCGCCACCGAGGCCACGGCGCGCCATTTCATGATTCAAATCGCCGCGGGCCTACAGGCAGGGCGCCCACTTTGCACCATACATTTGTCCGTCTTAGATTTCAAGTTCAACGATCAAAACCCTACAGTAAACCCCCCATTTAGACCCCCAGAGGGAACCCATAAAGCGTCCATGAAGAGACCCTCTGGAGCTGGCGTCGCTTTGCACTATGCGCCGCAACGCTTCGTTCCCTCTTCCCTCGCTGAACACAGCTGTGGCGATATGGACGCCTGACCAGACAAAAGCTGTGGCGATATGTTCACCTGAGAAACAAAAGCTTCGGCGATATGGGCATCTTACCAATTTATATGATTCGCGGTTTCGTTCCTTTCCACGGGCGATGCGCGCGCAGAATCTGATCCACCGCGACCTGAAGCCGCAGAATCTGCTGCTCACCGCGCCGACTCCAGACGCCACGCTCAAAATCGCCGACTTTGGGTTTGCGCGATACATCCAACCCACCGGCATGGCTGAGACCCTCTGCGGCTCGCCGCTCTACATGGTAAGGCGGTGCAGGTTGACCCTATCCAACCCAAGTTGAAAGCGCATGGAACGAAGTGCTTGAAACTGAAACATGATGGACTGCTTTCAACTTTTGCTTTCAAATTCAACTTGCGCCGCTTCAACATGGCCCCCGAGATTCTCAGCTATCAGAAGTACGACGCCAAGGTAAGCCGGTGCAGGTTGACCTTATCAAACCCACGTTGAAAGCACCTGGAACCAAGCGCTTTAAAACTAAAATACGATAAACTGCTTTCAACTTTTGCTTTTAAAATTCAACTTGCGCCGCTACGTCAAGGCGGACCTGTGGAGCGTGGGCACCATCCTGTATGAGATTCTGGTCGGTCGGCCGCCCTTCACCGGCATGAACCCCATGCAGCTCCTCAAAAACATCGAACGCAGCGACGCGAAAATTCCGTCCAAAGTCGCCGCGAACCTTTCCCGAGATTGCATCTCCATCATGCGGGGTCTGCTGAGGCAAGGGGGGGTACCGAGAACAGCACTCCACCGACGTTGAAAACGACGATCTGAGTCCGCATACCTGTATGCGCTTTCACCCAGAAGTTAAGTCATGCTCCGATCTCGATCGAGTGTTTTTTCTGAACGACCCTCTTATGCGGCGAAACCCGGTGGAGCGTATGTCGTTCGAAGATTTTTTCTCGCATCCGTTTCTCGCCAGCGCGTCGCCTTCTCCTTCGCTGAGGATCGGCAGCGCCGGCGACGGTGATGTCATGGCGGGCTCGGAAACGGGGTCGGGGGTCAGAGCGGGGGCGGAGGCGGGGGGCTCGGCGGCGGCAGAGGGGGCGGGGGGCTCGGGGGCAGGGGTGGTAGGGGCAATTGGAGGGGAGATGGATAGCCCACGGGGCGGCGGCAGCGGCGGCGGCGGCGACGGCGGCAGGAACAACAGTCACGGCAACACAGGAAAGTCAGGGCAGTCAGGCAGGGGAGCGTTGGAGCAGTCCGCGCATTCGTCGGGCAGCGGCGACTACGACACCGGCTCGGGCGACTCCAGCCAGATGCCCTTCTGTCTCGACGAGGACGGCAGCCCCCAAAGCGGGACGCTGACGTCGCCCTCGCCCTCAGGGGCCCAACCCATCCCCCGCGGGCAGTACCATAACCAGCAGCCGTACCAACACTCAGCATACCACCACCTGCAGCCGCATAGCGCACCCGCACAACAGCAACAGCAACAGCACCAGCAGCATCATAGTGTACCGGTACACCAGCAGCAGCAGCAGCAGCAGCAGCAGCATCAGCAGCATCACTCGGGATCAGAGCGGCAGGGGCAGTTCAGCGCAGAGAAGACGCTGCGGGGCGTCGGCGGCGTGTCAGTGGCGGCGGCGGCGGCGGTGGCGATGCACGTGCGGGACGCTGCCGCCGCCGGCGCCGGCACCTTCGCCGCCGCGGGCAACTGGCTCAGCTCCTCCCCGCTCGGCCGCCGCACCGTCGCGTCCTCCTTGCCAGGCAGGGTGGCCCAAACCTAAACCCCAAACCCTAAACCCTGAACCATAAACCCTAAACCATAAACCCTAAACCCTACTGACAACAAGCGCTCGACCGACGTTCAACCCTCCCGTCCTACTCCGCGCATCTGCATAAGCGTTCACCCTTACGGTGCCAGTACATAAGTCATTCTCAAATCTCGGTTGGAGTGGTTGTTGTCAGCGACCCTCGTGCCTGGCTCCTCGGGCTCGCGGGCGCCGCCCGGCGGATCCGCCGCGAAGCCCCCGCTGTCGTCCTCCCCGTCCACCAAAACCTACAGCGGCTTCCACACCGGGCAGGGCGGTGCATGTTGACCTGACCCTGTCAAACCCACATTGAAAGCGCCTGGAATTAAACGCTTGAAAGTGAAATATGTTGGATCGCTTTCAAATTTGGCTTCAAATTCAACTTGCGCCGGTACAACCGGGTACAACCCCGGCGGCTCCGGCGGCAGGGGCTTACACTCGTCCACTTCTCGGCTCTACATAAGCAC
>Ga0307489_10002751_pt1 | contig 11778 bp, 22 predicted proteins | sample SB12metaG_FD_202247 | JGI IMG/M metagenome (GOLD analysis project Ga0307489, IMG submission 202247) | Sea-ice brine microbial communities from Beaufort Sea near Barrow, Alaska, United States - SB 1.2 | ecosystem: Environmental > Aquatic > Marine > Coastal | place: USA: Alaska | collected...
CTCCTCCACCGACTCCTCCTCCTCCTCCTCCTCCTCCTCCTCCTCCTCCTCCTCCTCCTCCTCCTCCTCCTCTATAAGCATCACCCTGAAGGCATGTTTACAAGTCATACTCTGATCTCGCTTCCAGTGCTTGTTCTCAACGACCCTTCTGTAAGGTGTGGGCTCTGGACCGCAACACGTTCCAGAAGTGTCTTTCCGCCGCGGCGTACAAGCGCCGCAAAATCAACGAGGAGCTCCTGGCGAAGGTCAAGCTGTTGGAGGAGCTAGACGATTACAAGGCAGGGCGGTGCAGGTTGACCAGATTAAACTCGTGCCTCGTATGCATCGTCGTATCTTGTAGTATCTTGTAGTATTGGTAGTATCTGGCATGTTTGGTGACTATGCCAATTCACATTTGACTTTTGGCCAAATCACCATAATTTCGAGATACTACAGGTAGTATGCAATAACTACAGGTAGTATGTCATACTACCTCTAGTACCCAATACAATGTACGCACTCGATTTGAAAACGCCTCGAATATGCTCTTTGAAACTGGGATATGATGAACCGCTTTCCAAGTTTGCCGTCAATTTCCGCTTGCGCCGCTACAACACGCGGAAGGTTCTAGCGGACGCGCTGGTGCCGTGCACGTTTGCTAAGGGCGAGGCCATTTTCACGCAGGGTCAACCGGTTTCCGAGGGGTAAGGCGTGGCAGATATTGCACGCCCCATCATATGATGCCGTTTGACTCAATAGGGCCTGGAACATATTGCTCGCCACGTCATATGATGCCATTCAACTTAAGAAACGAGGGTCCACACTGCGGTAGATGACATGGCGGGTAATGGGCATATGAGCCAGGCAGGTTTGCTCGCCATGTCATATGATGCGGTTTGAATCAAGAAACGAGGGTTCACAGAGCGTTGGATGACTTGGCGGGCACCTTCTGTCTGACGCTAATGAGGGGGTGAAGTTCCACATCATTGTGACTGGCGAGGTAGCGATCACGCTGTCCGACGGAAAGGAGGTCAACCGGCTGACGACGGGCGGGTACTTCGGGGAGGTGTCGGTGCTGGAGGCAGGGGCTTACATTCGTTCACATCTCAGCTCAACCTGAGCCAAGTTTGATCATCGAAGCCACAGCTAGCGTCCACTTCCCAGCTCAACCTGAGCCGGTTTCATGACTTAAACACACAACCTAGCCCACAAACAGTGCTCAAAACGAACCGAAAATTGGAGGTGTGCAGCCCTCAAAAGGTGCTTACTTTGAGATGAGAAGTGGACGAGTTTAAGCCCCTGGCTGGAGGGCCACGCCCCGTCGGCGTCGGTCATTGCTATCTCAGAAGTGTCGACGGTGTCCCTGGACCGCGCCGCGTTCAAGCGCATGCTCGGTAGGGCCGCGCAGTACGCGTGCACTCTTGAAAACATATTCCGAGCCACGTTTGCACCGAGCGGAAGTGGGTGAAACTCAGTGTCGGAGGTACCGCTCCTTCTGAGCTCCTCGAAATCGACGGTCTATTTACTCATGGGTCATAACACAGTCGGACATTCGGCGAACCGGTCGATCTGAACCTATATACGGTCAGTTCTGATTGATCAAGCGGAACTCGCACTCGATGCCATATCTTCGATACCAGACCCGTAACAAGCCTAGCGCCTTACGACTAGCTCCCCGAGCACTGCCGCTGCACACACGGACACGCGCTAGTCAGACAAGTACTGCATAGGCGCAGTCACACCCCCGTGACATCCCCACTCGAAAGGAGGATCGCCAAACTCCAGGGTGGTAGGGTGGGAACAACAAAGCGCCGTTGAGAATGAACTGCTCAACGCTTTTTGCCTGAGGCCAACCGAAGTGGATTTCGGGATCCGAGCAATATTTTGGGTGGATTTGCGGCGGGGCGGGTGGCGAGTCGAATCGGCGAGTCGGTCTAAATCGTACGGGCAAAATGACCCTTCACAATACAAAATGACCCAAAAACGAAAAACCCGACACGACTCGTCCGAAATCGCCCAAAACCGGCTGGGGGGGGGGGTTGCTCGAATCCCGAAGTCCACTTGGGTCGGCCTGATGATAGTCTCGAGACTAGCTCTGCTAAACCGATCGAGAAGACCCAGTTTCCCGTGATACCGTGGTTCGCACCACTTATTCACCGGAAAATAAACCTTCAAAATCTCAACGGTCATTTACAAGACTGTCGTACAACAATGGTGATGCGTATTAGCGCAGTACTGCGTGACGTGAGCTTGAATGCACTTTCGTTATTTCGGAAGTTCCGGGCTCCGTGCGAGATGATTCTGGGCCATTTTGTTCGATTTGGGGCGATTTCAGCTTAGGTTGGCTCCCAACATACGCCTTGCTTCTGAGTTTCTGGGTTGGTAATGATGTGATATAAAGCGTGCCCTCGTATAGCCCGCCACGTCATCATCCGGGGTCTAAGACGAAAGCCTGGCGCCTACTTATACACCAAAAAGCGTCTCTCAAGATGATGTCCCGTGACGTGGTGAGCATATGGTCTGCCTTGCTTATTGCCCGCAACGTCATAGGTACATTTTGAACCCTTGCATACTGAGTCAAATGGCATCCTGTGACATGGCGAGGCATATCTGGGTCAGGACATGGCGAGGCACATCAGGACCCTAGTGCAGACATTGCCAGCCGCGTCATGGGCACGCGTTGGAACCCTCGCATGTGGGGTTAACTGGCTTCATGTGACGTGGTGAGGGATGTGTGTCAGGCCCTCATGTTGGGTGAGGACGTCATCGCGCTGATGACGGAGTATATGAAGGAGTACAAGTACGAGCAGTCCGCTGAGGCTATGAACCGCACCGTCTCGGGCGTCATCGCAGCGGAGGTCGGGCACGGGCGGATGTCGCTCGCCCGATTTTGTCTACAGACCAAAGTGAAGGCATGTCAGCCAAAGCGCTTATTGGTGCTTCAGAAGTCATCTCAATGTCACCCCCATACTCCATTCCGCCCGCACTGCAGCGTGGGGGGGGTCAGGCGTCGTATGGCTGATTTGCGGAGGACCGACTGGGGCGGTCGAACAGGATGCCATGTTACTCAAGGGTTATATGGTCGTTGCATAACGTAGCGAGCAATGTGCGCCAGACCTTCGGCGGAGGCAGTGACCACCAAGCGCCGGGGCTACCTCTCGACGGCGTTGCGCGGCAGGGCGGCTATTGAGATCAATCACTTGACCGACGTCGAATCACCTCATTCCTCGCGCGTGTGTACGAGCGTTCAGACTCAAGGTGAGCCATGTTCTGATCGCCGTTAGAGTGCTTGTTGTCAATGACCCTTCTGCGCGGGCCGGAGCGCGCGCTGGCGTCCATGACCAAAGCGTGCCGCCGCCTCAGCGTGGAGGAGAAGAAAGTGGACGTCATGATCTGGAAGGACGCCAAGGGCAAGGCAGGGTCAACCACAGGCTTACTTCGGATTGCACATCACTTCGAGCCGCATTCATTTGTGTTACTAACGTTCATCAAGCCCCAAAGGGCGTCAGATGGGTAGCATTGACCAAAACCCTCCGCATGAAATATATTAAGATTTGACCTCGCAATTAATTTGCTTCTTTTACGCCTTGAAAATCACAGCTTGAGAGGTGTATTATTATCGCCTCGAGAGATCCGGTGACGCTCTCACACCTTAGTATGAAGTGACCACATCCGTCATCTGCGTCTGTCGGGGCCATCTAACAAAGTACTTATGTGATGAAGGCCCTGGCATCAGTCGACGCTGCGGCGCAAGGACCTGTCGTTCCACAAGGAGCTGGGTGTTGGCATGTCGGGCAAAGTGTACCTTACCAAGGTCGGGCCTGCTAGATATAACCTGACACGCCACATGATGTACTTTGATTCGAGACATGAAATTTAAAATGCGTTGCATGACGTGGTGCTCCGCCACGGCCTGGCAGATGTTGCACGCCACGTCACAAGATGCCGTGTGACTCACGAATCGTGGGTGCACAAGGCGTTGGATGACGTGGCGAGCAATTACTGCTAGGCCCTACACCAAGGTGTCCAACTCGGGCAACATGTGCTGCGTCAAGGTCATGCAAAAGGTATGGCCTAGCATGTATTGCTCGCCTCGTCGTCCAACGCCCTTTGCATTCTCGTTTCTCGAGTCAAATGGCGTCTCGTGATGTGGCAAGCAACATCAGCCCATCCCTATCATCCAATGCACTCTAATTCCTGGTATCTTGAGAAAATTACTTAGAATAACGTGGCGAGCAATTTCAACTAGGCCCTCGCAAAAGATGAAGTTGATCCGTCTGGACCAGGTTGAGAACATACTGCGCGAGCGCGAGCTGATGCAGAGCTTTGACACCCCCTTCGTCATGCAGTCCCTCTGTGCCTTCCAGGTAGTGCCTGACATATGACCAAGTGCGTCAAAGTGTTACGAGCAAAAGCAAAAGCAAAAAGCATGGACCAATCACAGGCTCGGATTCGAGTCGGAACGGTTTGGAACGGTTTGATCCGAGCTTGTGATTGGTCCATGCTTATTGCTTTGCTTTTGCTCCGTAACACTTTAACGCACTTTGTCATATATTGCCCGCCACGCCATCGAAACGCGTGTTGCACCCTCGTTTCTTGAGTAAGACACCCCACCCCCTTCGCAATGCGGACCCTCTGTGCCTCCCAGGTACGGTATGACACATCGTTGCCTTCCACAACATAGCGCATTCAGTACCCTTCTATCTCGATTCTTGTGTAAAGTCCTATGACATGGCGAGCAATATATACCAGGCCCTAATCTCAGGAAAACGGCTGGCTGTTCCTCGTGATGGAATTCATGGGGGGTGGTGACTTGTTCCAGCTGCTGGTCAACGGCACGGAGAAGGCAAGGCGGTGCAAGCTCATTCCTGTTGAAATTGCGATAACCGTGTTGAGTGTGCCCGGTTCCAGCGCTTCAGACTACATTTTGGTTAACAGCTCTCCAGTTGATGGGGCTAGAGCTAATACACAGGGGGGTACGGGGGTCTGGGCGAAAGCCTAGTGCCTCCTTATCTTATACACGCGGAAGCGTCTCTCCCTCTCAAGGGGGGGTATTTCGTTTTAGTAATCAGGTCTAAATCGAGAGTACTGCGCTGCGTGATGCTACGGCTAGTTTGTGTTATTTTCGATATCTGGATTAAACTTCTGCTTTCTATTTCAACTTGTGCCACTGTAAGAAGGGGGTATTCGCGCCCAAGGTTACGCGGTTCTACGCCGCCGAGGTCCTGACCGCCATTCAGTTCCTGCACGACCGGAACTTCATCTACCGCGACCTCAAGCCCGAGAACATCCTGCTCGCCGCCGACGGCCACGCCAAGCTCGCCGACCTGGTAGGGCTTGGTAGCTATCTTGATTGCACATTATCTGAACGTCCGACGCAATTTCTTTTTGAAACCTGGTTTTGAATTCAACATTGTTTTATATATTTCATTTGCTACGGCAGGGAGTCCTGAGTCGGCGCGCATCAGCAGGTTCTCAGGGATTTTACTTAACGGTAAGCACATTGTTCGCCTCAGGGAGTCAATTGGCATACGTTGATGTGGTGAGCAATGATATGCCAGACTCTAGGACCTGGGGTTCTGCAAGCCTTTGCTCCCAGGCGACCGCACGTACACGACGTGCGGCACCCCGGACTACATGGCGCCTGAGGTGATGCTGTCGCAGGGGTACGGCAAGTCCGCCGACTACTGGGCAAGGCCTTGTATGCTGCCTGTACGAATTCGCCACGTGCTCCTTGTCGTCCCACTTCTCCTCCGCCTCCTCATATTATTCCTCCTCCAATATCACGTCGCTCGGTTCGACGGTCTTGACAAGTTCCGATGACCATCGTCTGACACCGATGGCATCCGTTGGAATTCGGATCCATCCATCTGAACCCGGAGACATTGGTCTGCAACCGGACCGTACTGCTAGGCCATCGGCGTTTTCATCTACGAGATGCTGGTGGGATACGCGCCATTCATGGGCAAGACGGACTCAGAGCGGCACCGGAGGATCCTCAACGCCGACCTGCGCTTCCGCGCCGACTTCCACCTCCAGGCACGGTCGCCCCAGCGACATCTGACTGTTCACTCATATAATCAAATCTGCCTGCTCAGCTACTCCTACTGCCCGGAATCATTTGCCTGTTTGCGAGTAGTGCACCTGCACACACCCGCCTCCTCAGCCCTCTCCGGTTAACCCCGGGCCCTGGTATCAAAGAGATATGCTTGGCACTTGGCCCTGATGCCAAGCTCGCTCCGTATGACACTGGGCCTTGATACCAACGAGGTATGTGTGGACACGGGCTTTGACACCAAAGAGATACATGGTACACTACCAATCGTACATCGTTTGACACTATGTTTTCTCTCTTTCCCGGTCCCTACTTGCAGGCGAAGGACCTCGTCTCCAAGCTGTGCGTGGTTGACCTGTCGCACCGCTACGGCATGATGGCGCACGGCATCGACGACATCAAGGTAATATCCTGTAAATATGGCCTGCCACGTCATCCACCGCTTTTGACCTCCCGTTTCATGAGCCACATGGTATCCTAGACACGGTGACCAGCACCACGTCATGCACCCCATCGGGTACAGCTGCTCGTCACATCATTGCCACGCATGTTACGCCCGTTGTTGACGTGGCGTCCTATGACTGGCGAGGCTCTACGTTATGGACCACCCATTCTTCGCGGAGTGCGACTGGGCGGCGGTGATCAACCTGGAGATGGTGCCACCTCTCATGCCTAAGGTAGGGAATGGCAGATGTTGCTCTTTACATCGTGTGATGCCGTTGTACACAACCAACGGTATTTGTCGTTTTACTCGTAGACACGTGCATATAGTGCATTCGGAGTTATTGTGTACGCCTCGCGAGACTATTTGCCGCCGTGTATTTTATGTGTTTACGTGTTTATGTGTGCATTCATTTATGTGAAGAAGCGAGGTTCGAATTGCTTGTCGATTACATGGCGGGTAATATTGGCCAGGCTCTAGCCGACGGTGCGACGCGCTGAGGACCTGACCCACGAGACGGTGCGGGGCGTGGCCAACCCCACGGGCCAGGATTCGCTCGCGTCCGCGGACGACTTGCTCTTCGCTGGGTACTAAATTGGCGGCCGGTGGAGGGGGGTGATACACTGGTACACCATGTTCAGGAGGGGGTGTACACCCGTGTTGGGGGTGCTGAAACGGCGGCGGGGGAGGGTGGGGATACTGCACTATGGGCCGGATATATGGGGGTTGTACGTGGGCTGTATGTGGGATATGGGGTATACGAGGCTGTATGGGGGTTACATGGGGGCGATTTGTTGGTTATATGAGGGTTAGGGGGGTATAAGGAGGTTCTATGACGGCTACGTGGGGGCTAGCTACATCAGGGTCACATCGGGTTGTATTATGGTCATATGGGGGTTACATGGGGGTCGTATGGGAGTTGTATGGGGGTTATATGGAGGTTATATGGGGGCTATATGGGGGTTATCTGGGGCTACGTGAGGGATATGTGGGGGGTTGGGCCGGCAGCGGGGTACACCCTTACCGTATGGGTTGGAGGGGGGGTTACACCGATACGCCACGCGAGGTGTATTGTGACCGGTGAAACCTGGCGAAGCAGAGCGAGGCAGCGTTTGCGTGGCTGAACATTGAAACATGTGACGTTTCAACAACAAAAATTTATTTCATGGTCGTTTGTTATTGTTTCATGGTCTTTGGTTGGTTGTTGATTGTTGGCTGGTGGTTGTTGGTGGTTGCTGTTTGGGGGCCAGGGCGAAAGCATGGTGCCTCGTTATTCACGTTGAAGCGTCTCTCTGTAGGAGACACATATGAATCAGCGTTTCTGCTCTTTCCTATGGTCTGCGTTAGTTGTCTATCTGAATTGTATTTTGTACGTGCTGTGCTATGCTTAGGTGTTGCCTCACTTTACGATTATGTAGAACGAGAACCTTTCGTCGCACCCTGTTGTTGCCTTTCAATTCGAGAAGAAAACGAATAAGAATAACGCAGAGCCCTCGCCCCGCCCCATGATACAAAATAACGGAGGTTTTATGGTGGCGCTTGCGGTGTCGCCCATTGCTCCGGCCGACTCGGCATTGGTGTTGCGGTGTTGGCAGCCAGCGATGTGACAGAGGTTTCGGCATATCAGCAACATCATCTGCTTATGGCTCATCTTATCATCCCTATTAATCTAATTGCAACGCACGGCTAGCTCCGTTTTGAAACCCGATTTCTTTACCAAATAAACCCCCCCACATCCATCTCAGGCTACTTGGTTCCATCCTACCACCCATCATCATCCCAGTCATCCTCCAAGTCATCCTCCAGCTTGTCCGACGCTTCGGGGCAGACGCGCTGAACCCCATCCTGGCCGACCCGCCACCTGTCACGCCCACACTGGCCGCCGGGCCACCTGTCACGCCCACACTGGTCGGCCCGCCACATGTCACGTCCACACTGGCCACCCATCCACCTGTCACGCCCCCACTGGCCGCCCCACCACCAGTCACGCCCCCACTAGCCGCCCAGACACCTGTCACGTCCATACTGGCTCCCTATACCATACCACCCATCATCATCCAAGATATCCTCCATGTCATCCTCCAGCTCGTCGGACGCTTCAGGGCACCCGTGCTTCCGCGCCCACAGCCACACTTCCGTGTGCCCTCCATCAAAAGCGAGGCTGAACGTGTGCGAATCCCACGGGCTAGGAACTCATGGATAGTGCACGCCACTTCATAGGATGCCCTTCATCTTTAAGGAAACGGGTATTCATAATGCGTTTGTTGACCTGGCGAGCACCATCCATCACTCCCTACCACGGGCAGTGGTGCTCCCGTGCCCACACCAACACGTCCAGGTGTCCCCCCTCCGCAGCGGATGCGCAGGTGTCCTCGTCCCACGGGCAGTCGTGATCCCGCCACCAAGGGACTGATGGATAATGCTCGTCACCTCATCCAACGCACGTTGAACTTTACTATCTGAGGTTACATTGCATCCTGTGACGTGGCAGTTGGGTTCCACATGCGTTTGATGACGTGGCGAGCACCATCCATCAGCCCTTACCGCAACAACTGCAGCGCCTCCAGCTGCCCCGCAGCAGCGGCGCATGCGCAAGTATGCTCGTTCCACTGGCAGCCGTGCTCGCGCGCCCACTGCAGCACCGCCAGATTTTAGCGGTGCAAGTTGGAATTGAAAGCAGAGTTTGAAGGCGGTTCAACATATTAGAGCTTCAATCGGTGAAACCGAGCGCTTTCACAAACAGTTTCAACGTGCATCTCCCCACCAAATGCCCGCCCTTAGCAGCGGCATTCCCATGTCATCTTGTTCCACGGGCAGCCGTGCTCCCGCGCCCACTGCAACACCTCAAGGTGCCCGTGCCTAGCCGCTCCCGCGCATGTCAGGGCGTTCCAGGGGCTAGGGACTGGCGGATAGTGCTCGCAACGTCATAGGAGGCAGTTTAACTCAATACACGAGGTTTTAGAACGTGTTTGCTGATTTGGCGCACACTATCCACCGATCTCTAGGCGGCGGTCAGGACTTATGGATAGTGCTCGCCACGTTACAGGATGCACATTAAATGAAGAAACGAGGGTTCAGAATGTGTTTAATGACGTGGCGCGCAACATCCACCAGTCCCCACCATGGGCAATTGTGCTCCCGCGCCCACCTCAGCGTCTCCAGCTGCCCGTTTTGAGCGGCGAATTCACACGTCTGCGCACTCCACGGGCAGTCATGCTCCCGTGCCCACCTCAACACCTCTAGATGCCCGCCCTGAGCGGCGTAGCGACAAGTCAACTCATCCCACGGGCAGCGGTTCTCCCGCGCCCACCGCAGCACCTCCAGGTGCCCGCCCCGAGCGGCCCAGGTAACACGTTTCCCCGTCCCACGGGCAATCTCGCGCCCGCGCCCACTTCAACACCTCCAGGCGCCCGCCCCAAGCGGCGTAGTAACACGTTCCTTCGTCCCACGGGCAATCTTGCTCCCGCGCCCATTACAACACGTCCAGGTGCCCGCCCTCTGCGGCGCGTGCACAGGTCATCACATTCCAGCCGCAACCGTGCTCCCGTGCCCACTGCAATACCGCCAGGTGCCCGCCCGCAGCTGCAGCTTCACATACTTGATGCCTCCACAAAACAATGTGACAGCCGTTCGCCCGCGCCCATTGCAATACCTCCAGATGCCCGCCCCGCGCGGCGAGGACACAGCAGTTGTTCTCGTCGTCCTCCTCATCCACGTCCCACTCGGCATCACCCTCCCACGGACAATCGTGCGCCCGCGCCCACATGAGCACCTCCGGACAGGGGCGTACACTCGTCCACTTTTCGGCTCAATCTGAGCCGTTTCTGACACAAATTACACTCTAGAACCCCCTTCTATCCTCAAACACCCCCTCAACACACGCTAAATACCCCTTAAACGCACTGCCTATCCCATTCAAAAGCGTTTACGTTGAGCTGAAAAGTGAACGAGTGTAAGCCCCTGCCTCCAGATGCCCACCTGCAGCGGCGCCGCGGCACGTCCTCCAGGTCCACGGGCAGCCGTGCTCCTGCGCCCACTTCAGCACCTCAAGGTGCCCGCCCTCAGCGGCTTGTGAGCACGTGTACTCATCCCACGGGCACCCGTTCTGACTCGCCAACTTCAACGCCTCCAACTGCCCGCCCCCAGCTGTAGCGGCGCAAATTGAAATTGTAAGCAAAGTTTGACAGCATTGCATCATACTGCAGCTTCAAGGGTGGAAACCATAGGCTCGTGTCACACGGGTTTTGATACTGTAAACCTGCACCTCCCTACCCGGCGGCGGCATGGCAGACGTCCGCGTCCCACCGGCACCCGCTCGCCTTGGCCCAGGCCAGCCGCTCGGCGGACGAGCAAAACTCCTTCAACTCGAGCCGCACAACCCCGCCCGCACGAGGCACGTCGGATGACGCCACGTAACCAAGCAACTCAAGCCGAGAGTTTGATCTGCCGGGGGAATACACCCGTGCCTTCACCGCCCGAGCGAGCCGGTCGCGGTCCGCGGGGTTCAGCTGCCGCGTCCGAGGGACTCATGAATAGTGTTGAGTGCCTGCCACGTCATAGGAAATCATCTCACACAATGACGAAGTCTAGAATTCGATAGGTGACGTGGCGAGCACTGATGGATAGTGCTCGCAACGTCAGTGCATGTCATTCAACTCAAGAAACCAGGGTTACAAATGTGTTAGCTGACTTGGCGAGCACTATCCATCAGACCCTACCGCATCCCCACCCTGGTCCCCGCACACGGCAGCTCGGAGGCGAGCACCGCCGCTCGACAGCTGTGGCACAACTGCCCGAGGAACGCGCGGTCGCCCGGGTCCACCCGGCTCAGAATCTAGTTCTCCACCAGCTCCAGCATGCCCTCGAACAGCGCCAGCAGCGGCGGGCGCGGGGCCGCGGGAGCCGCGGGAGCGGGGGTCATTGGGGCCGCGGTCGCCGTGCGGGAGGGACATCGAGAACAAACAATCGACCGAAGTTGAATGGACGACGAACTTCGGGCCGAGTGACAGGGAACGAGCTCCTACGTCAGTCAGACTACCACGACCCGAGTCCACGCATATGTATGAGCATCCACCCTCAAGGTAAGTCGTGCTCCGTTCTGCGCTCGAGGCGTTGTTCTCAATAACCCCCCTGCGAAGACGACTAGCGTATGAGGCAGTTCTTCCAAGAACCGCCCGACAGGTGGCGCGGCGGGTTCCGCGCGCTTGAAAAGTTCCGTCCGAGGTACCGGCGCAGGCTACGGCGCCTTCAAACGTCGTGCGAGAGTGTCGCCGGCGCGTTCGTTGCTCGTTGCGGCGGCGCC
>Ga0307489_10002752_pt1 | contig 11777 bp, 5 predicted proteins | sample SB12metaG_FD_202247 | JGI IMG/M metagenome (GOLD analysis project Ga0307489, IMG submission 202247) | Sea-ice brine microbial communities from Beaufort Sea near Barrow, Alaska, United States - SB 1.2 | ecosystem: Environmental > Aquatic > Marine > Coastal | place: USA: Alaska | collected 2017-05-06
GGAGCAAAAGCAAGATTCCGAGACACTGAAAACCTGACTGTTTGCCTGTGCTGCCGGGCTGGGGCCCTCCCGAGATGGGCGACGCACGCGGGCACGGTGCCCCCGCAACCGCGCACGATGGCGCGCGAGCTCCGAGGGACACTAAGTTCAGGTCGTCACGGGTAAGCTCCTGGAAACCCGGCAAACTCTTTGGAAAGCACAAGAAATGGCCGCCGTAATGGCATCGGGCCCGTAAAGCGGAAAGCCGGCTGACTGTTTGACTGTGAGGTTCGCGAATCGAGTGTCGTTCACGGGGGGGATGGGCTTGGAAGCCGGGAATCGGGCAGCCAGCCCATCCCGCGCGGCGTGTACTCGTCGGTTGGTGCCCCTCGAGGTGCGTGCCGGAGTCTGCCTCCGCGATATCACCACCGCCGCGCGGCGAGGGCTCCCGGGAAACCCGTGGGCCCATTTTGAGTGGGGAACGGCGGAAATTGGGGATCACGGGCAATGTACGCAGTGCGGCAGCTACGGCTAGACGCTTGTACAGGAGCTGCCGACACCTCCTCTCAGCAACCCAGGCAGCCAGGGGAGGGAGCCGACCGACCCCCCGCCCGTAACTCGCCACGCCGAACGCCGCAAGTCGCGCGAAGCGCGGTCGCTCCGAGCTGTTCAAGGACAACTTTTCGCGAAATTTGGCAGTACAGAGATCGTATGGGTTTGAGGTCAGAAAAAGTGTGTAACGGTACACACTTGGTGCCTGGCCGATTGTACAAGAGTCCGCCCGACCGCGTATCCAAAATGTATGAGAGGGGGCGGGGGGTCTTCTGAACAAAAATCCCCGTGTCGCTTAGTGAATTGAGTTTGGGAGTTGTGACTCATCAAAAAGGGAACTGATCCGGGAGTTTTAACCAGTGATCCACGTAACACGTAACATATCATGTTATGTTCCGTGAGATTGGGGCCCGAATACCTGGGACGGTGTTACGGCGTAACATAACATGTTACGCGTAACGTGTGATGTGGGTGTCATGCGGATCTGTTATGTGAAACTGTTATGTTATGTTACGTATGTTATGTGGGAGATATGCATTTTTGGGGCATTTTGCCCATACGACGCGGTATAATTTGGGTTTAGGGTTGCTCGTGAGTTTAAGGTTTGTGCCAGGGGTCATTTTGTCCATACGGTTTGTACACCTGACGTAACATAACAGACGTAACATAACATAAAAGTCACGTAACAGCCACATAAGGTCCACGTAACAGCCACGTATCATAACACCCCCGCGCGAACAACCAGTGATCCACGTGACACTTCGAAAGTGTTATGTGTTCCGGCGGAACACGCATAACATATCATGTTACGCGTAACACGTAACGCATTCGGTCGCGCGGGGGTGTTATGTTATGTATAATACGTGGCTGTTACGTGGACCTGTTATGTGGCTGTTACGTGACTTTTATGTTATGTTACGTCTGTTATGTTACGTCAGGTGTACAGATCGTATGGACAAAGTGACCCCTGGCACAAACCCTAAACTCACGAGCAACCCTAAACCCAAATCATACCGCTTCGTATGGGCAAAATGACCCAAAAATGCATATCTCCCACATAACTTACGTAACATATCATTAGGATTCAGTTCGATCGAAATCGGGTTTTGCCCATACGAATGAGTACGAGGCAGGGTCAGCCTAAAAAGTGCATTAGCGCTCAGCGCGATATGATGGATTTGAAAGCTGGTCTTTTTTGTTTTTGAAACCAAATTGACATTTGATCGCAGTTGACCCAAGATCGGTTGATACAAGGATTCGCGATGCGAAAGCGCATCTTGTACACGACGCGGCGAGCTCGCGGGGGGGGCTTTTGAAGGGCGTACCTCACGGTGAACGGCCGTCCGTCGCGCGTTTTGGCGATCTTGAGGATGTTCGGTGAAATTGCCGCGAGATCTGGCCGACGCGCGGAACGGACGGGCGCGTACAGTGACTGCGCGGACCGTCTGAATCCGAACATCGTATTTTCAAAGCGAGACTCCTATCAACGGCGCGGGCATTTGACCGTAAGTGAGGTTGCATCCTATAGACTGACCCTGCCTCGTACCCAATTTCGGTACAATCGGGGGGCGCAAATGACACAGCAACGGTCCCGGTTTCTCGACAAAAAGGACGGCGTTTGCGCCATCGCGGCGAGACATCGTCCCTCAGCACGGCCCACACGGAGACGCCTCGCCACCAGGATCGTCCTAGCGAGTACACACCACACGTGCAGTTGTATCCCGCGCACGCATACCCAGTTCAGAATGTCGCGACCGCCCTCCAGAGCGCGCATTCGGGCAGCGGAGACGTTTGAGGGTTTTTGTTGGCCTGGCGCGTGTACCGGTACACAAATAGTGACTGTTTTCACAGGCAAATAGACTGATGTACCGAAATTGGGTACTCCAAGTCGATTTCGGTCGAACTGAATCCTACTACGCGGTCGGAGCCCCTGTACCCTAAGAAACTGGAAGGTTCAGTGGTTTGTTCCCGTGTGTCGGGAACAAACGACCGACACCCGGCCGACCGGTGTCGAGTTATCAAACCCTAAAATGTAAATCAGTGTGATCTACCGCTCAGTTTCTTAGGGTACCTTACCTGTAGAGGGGATCGTACCGCGTAGTACGTGGATCGCTGGTTGTAACTCGTCCGAATGTCCGGCCGGATACCGTTTTGGGACCCCCCGCATTTTGCCCATACGTAAAGTCGACGATCTGACAACATCGAAATCACTATTCGACGGGCTGACGCCTTTGGCTAACGCACGCCGTCGCCAGTAAGAGAGCTTAGGTCCTGTGAGTGCTCCCCTGGCTGCGGAACCACGCTTGAACCGTTCCCTCCCTTAAGTACCTTACAAATGAACGGTATAGGCGCAGCAGGCCCCCGCGTGCACGGTGGCGCATTCGTCTTGTTCAGCGTGCTCAGTTGTGCGCTGCCTTTCTCTTACGGACTTCCACGCGGCTCTGATTACGGTACTGCGGGTGCAAGCGCATTTGTTGGTAAGACAGCGTGCAAGCGTTTCTTCCGTGCCACTTGAAAATCCCCGGTTCACTTCGACTGAAGCCCTGCTTCCCGTGAGGCGGCCAGCTGAAGAAAAAGCGAAAAGCCACGTTTTGCCTGACTCTTGCGTCTCGGCCCGCACATCATAGCCTGTGGCCACACGTGTGTATTACGCCAACTGTTTCGGTTGTGCGCGATGACGGCTCGTTCTCATTTCTCAGCCGCCCCCACGCTGCGGTCAGTTTCTCCGAAGTCCGGAACGAAGGAAGGAGGCGCATTCCTGACCGTCACAGGGAGCGGTTTTCGCCGTTCAACCGGACTCAAGGTTCGCTGTTCATAATGTGCAACACTCGTTGCGTGGTGTCGCCATTCGTCCCTGCCCTTCCTGCGTGTACACGTTTGAACTGAACACCCACGTGCAAATGATGGCGCAATGGTTAACGAAGCCCTGTGTAATTCTGTTCACCAAGATTGTTTTGTTCCAGGTGAAATTTGCGACCATATCTCCCAGGCTTGAAATTGACACGGTTTTCGCAAAGTTCATCGACTCGTCAACCATCGGTACGTGCTTCTTTGGCTGCCATATACACACGTGTCCACGCACCCTTTCCTGCAGCGAATATTGTCTCGTAACCTTTTTTGTTGGTCTCAATAACAACATTCTGTGCAGTGGTTTTGGCTCCTCAGCGTGACGAGGCGCACGTTGCGCACGTCACCGTATCTAATGATGGGATGACGTACAGGTCGTTGTCTTTGTATACACATTCCCCCCAACACATACAGACTGCAGACCCCGTGCAACTCAGTTGACGAGGTTCCTCTGACCCGCACAGTGCACTTCCTACGGTCACAAACGGAGGGTCCGGAACATATCTAGAGTACACCTATGTCAGCTTGGCTCCTTGGGTGCGTTTTACTCTCGCACAACCTGGTCTTGTATCGTTTGGTTATTTGCAAATCCTAACGTTATTTCCTCCACTCGATGTTTAGGGATCATGGGCGCTGGGGAATCACACACTGTCATCGCAGGGCAACAGCGTGGTGGGTCAACTGGAGTTTTGCTCTCCAAAGTTCAAAGTCCAAACCACAAATTTGTGTCTTTAAACAGGTAACTGTTTCGCGAAAGGGAAGGATTACGGATGGACAGGTAGAGGGCAGCATATTTTACGCAGGTGGAAAACTGTTCTGTGCAGCTGGGCCATCAACGCAGCGGACGTTCAGTCGATTCACGGAAGTAGAGTTTTTCGACAGCAGTTTACCGACTCTCAACAGTGATCGGAACATAGTGATTTCACAGCCTGTACGAGACGAGTTCGACTACTTCGTCAGTGCTGATTTCACTTATGAACTCATTGTCGCGGAATATGGTGGTCTGCTCAGCTGGAAATGGCGGAAATGGGCAGCTGGCATGTATCCGAGTGGGACATTTTCCGATTCTATCACTTTTTCTACCGACCCAGTTGAGTTGGACTATGGGGTGAGTGCCACATTTGCAACGGTATCAGGCAAACAACGTGGAGACATGTGGCGATTTGATGCCCTTACAAAAAGTCCCTTCATCGTCAAAGGGACGTACATCTCAGATGATACTGTAATGTGTCACTTGCCTCAACCTGATCCAAGCTACCCAGATGCTGACCCAGAGCGTGAGGGTATCCAGCAAGAGATGAAAGTCAGCATGCGCGGGGACCAGTGCTTCTCTGCGCCCACCTACACCGACAAAGAATTAAGGAGAACTGTTACAGGTGACCCTAAGCAGCTCGCCAATGTGACAGAAGATTTGAAGTTTGGCGAGGACATAAAGATATACATCGAAGGATATTTCTCAGGTCCAGAGGACTACACATTTGAGCTTCAAATGATTTCATCAACCAGCTTCAAGTGGCGGAAGTATCGCCGCGGTGAATCCATTTGCCGGAACAGCATTGACGGTCCTTGGTGTAATTTTAAAGGCGCAAGCACAGTATGTGTCCGACATGCAGTCCACCTCGAGCACGGTGTTTCCATCAAGTTTGCAACATTAACAGGCAAGCAACCTGGAGACCAATGGGCTTTTGACGCGCACACATTTTGGTCAACAACGTACAGCCCCATATCATTTGCCAGCAATGGAGACACTGGTTCAGATGACGCTGTGCTGTATGTTGAGGGTTCTTTCATCGGGAGCGATGGCGACATGATTTATGAAGTTGAGGTCATGGCTGACACTGGCACATTCCGTTGGCGCAAGTCTTCATACAAGAACAGTGACATAACAGCACTGTGGCACGAGGGTCAATATGTCAGCACAAAATTAATTTTACTCGACAGTGGCGTGTCTGTTTATTGGCTCACCTTCGCAGGCAAACACCACGGGGATCGTTGGAAGTTCACAGCATTCAGCGGACATCTTGTAACATGGCTCACAAACTCGTTTGTTGGTAATGCATTACCGGCACTCAACAACGTTGATGGTGACGCACGCACGCCTTCTGTGGCTGGGATTTACCTTGGTCATGAACCCGCACGCCTGCGGCTCGAAATTGGTGGCGATTGTACTACGTCGTGCACCCAGTTTCGGTGGATGAAGGAGTACCATGTAGTTGGAAGTCCATATGAGCCAGTTGAATGGCACGGAGGTACTTTCACGACCCTTCGGGAAATGCAGAGTCATGATCAAAAAATTACCGATGGAATTAATGTCACATGGGGCCCTACCTCTGGCTACAAACATGGCAACACGTATACCATACATTTATTGTCCATGCCGACGAGCATCCTTCCTCCGCGGCCAGTGCCGTTTCCATTGTTTTCGCCTTTTGGGTTCAGATCCACTTTCCACAATCCCTTAGGGAGCGCACCATTGAAAAATAGCGTCGTCACAGTTGAGTTTGTTTCTTCAACAACTTTCAAATGGCGAAAAGATACTGGACCATACAGTTCTCCCAAAAAAGTTGTCATTGACGAGCCAATGACATTAGGAAATGGTGTCAATCTTACATTCTCGTCTTCTTCTGGGTTTACGCCAGGACTGCACTACCTTATACCGCTTCAAACTCACATTCCCCACGTTGTGAACGTGAGCTCGACGCATAATGGAGCTTGTCTGGCACCCACAATAAGTCAACCTGTTGCCTCAATGTTAAACTATGCTAATTACCCGAATCAAGGAAGCCTTTTGGGTGATGTTCGTCCTTGGGGAAAGAACACAGGAAACCACACAATTTATGCATATCCAGCAGCAGGGACAATCTCCGGCGGAACGTCCGCGGCGACTGGAAGTGGATTTACACACGAGCGTGGTGTGGGTCTCAGCAATGTTATCAATGCAGTACCAACTCAAGGATACCTTGTCGTTGGGTACCCCACGAGCTACATAAAGATCATCGGTACACCAGCATTCTCTGAGGTCTCAGGTTCACTTTCTGATGAGCTTACAGTTTCTGGCATTTACTCGGGCTTGTCCTCGTATGTTTATCACATTGAGCCCCATGGCAGCAGTATACTTTTCCGCTGGCGTAAATATCCTCTCGGACTGTCTGATGCTAATGCAACTCTTTGGTTTACAGGATATGCCATTGTAGTCTCAGGTGCTATACTGCTTGACAATGACGTATCAATTACATTCCGTTCTGCCTCTTATTCTGTATCTGCAAGCAATCGATGGACATTCGTTGCTAATCGAGGTCACACATTCGCTCACCGGGACGTGGGCCGAGCTTTGTGGAGTGATGAAAAGGTTATCACAGGTCAGCCACAGCAGCTTTCATCTGGAATCAGCGTTCATTTTTCACAGCTTTCAGGATATGTAACGGGTGGGGCTCCCATTTTTCCTGTTATTTAAAAACAACAAAATGTCTGATGAGAATTTCCAGCTGCATAAAAATGTTAATTGGGGCCCTCGCCGACGGCGATCAGTTTATCATTTCGAATCGAACAATCGATGCCTATGGAGCATACACCGGCGAGAACGATGCCAAGTATTCTGCCGAAATCTTACATGATAGGATTCATGATCTTCCTACATTTCATCGCTCACTTGCAGGGTCGACGACGGGCTTGCAAGCAAAAATGGATATCATCGGAAACTACATAGGAAACTCAACCTTTGTGTTTGAGATTCAAATTGTAGCAGCCGGCAACGGCGTGTTGTCCTACTTTACCTGGCGTAAATACTTGCATGGGTGTAAAGATGGCGGTGGACCATTCAGCTCTTATCATCGTAAACTTTCTCTTTCACCCGTGGCACTTGACGATGGTCTTTCCGTATCTTGGGCTGCAATTTCTGGCCAAAGCATTGGTGATACGTGGCGTTCCACCGCACATGCTGGTGACACGTTCCGGTGGCAACAACATGGTAGCGATTGGAGTCCTGCACAGCGTATTTCTAATGTTGGACTTGTAGAGCGAGACATGAACAACGCAGGCTTCATAACAGTCAATGTTGACATTCAGGCAGTCGGAGATTATGAGGGCAACACCGATGCCACCATTGTGATCGAAGTACTTGCTGGAGTTACCTCTTTCCGTTGGAAGAAGCATTCTTACATTCCACTCGCTGGAGCTTACAACACTACAGGAACACCAGGTCCATATTGCTGTGGAACCGAAGACGTAATGTACGATTCAAATCTGGTTAGTGGAGTTGGAGCGCAAAAATATGCTCTTGGAATCTGGAGCCCTCCGATGAATATGATGACGACGATTCCTGTACATTTGGAGGAAGGGGTTCACCTTGTGTTCGCCAAAACATCTGGCTACATACATGGTGATATATATTATGTGCCCGTGAAGCATACGCAGCACCATCGGATGAGGCACGGTGTGCATTTGGCATTTGGATCGAGCTCGGGGTATTCTTCTGGTGATGTTTGGAGTCTCACTGCCACAGCAGCTGTGGCAGCACGTGGTCCACTTAGTGGATACACCGAACTCGTCATCAAGGGAACCGGCTTTCTCCCCACGTCATCATTGCGCTGCCGGCTTACAGATCCACGAACGCTACACACCATGATATTGCCAGCCCGGTATGTTTCCTCGGAAGAGGTGCATTGCCAAACATTAGGGCATCCACCTGATGGCATTGCCGATCCAGTGTTCCATGGTTCTGGGAGCTCAGTATTGTTCACACACGGCATCTACACAGGAACGCAGACGACTGTGTTCACTATACGCATGGTCACTGCTACTACCTTTCAGTGGCGCGTTGATCCCATCGGTGGAGCCAACCATGATCGTACGGATGACTGGTCCAATGCAAGTCCCATCAGAGCTACTTTTATCCGTTCCATCAAACTTGGACTGTCCGTTAGATTCTCATTACACGGTGGTTACTCTGCTGGGGATAAATGGACAGTCACAACATATTACATAGATCTGACACAAGCAAATGAGCACCCAGAAGTTCAACTTGGCAGCATAAGACCAGGAGTCATGAAGTACGTGCATGTTTCCAATGACGGAGGATCATCGTGGTCGGTAGACCAGCATGGCCTTACACGGTTCCTCTTCTCGGGCATTTATGTGTCCATCAGTGGTGATGATGTCAGTGGCGATGGCACTTCAGCATTACCATACCGCACGATTCAGCGTGGCATCCATGCTGCACTCTCATTCCCAAGGTAAGTACCCACGTAGTTTCAAAAGAGACGACCAAGACTTTCGTAACTTTCCTTGAGGACTTTAGGATGAGAATGTGTATTGTCGCTGTTGCAGGAATGTGTTACGAAATGCACCGGGAGCAGGACAGAAGCACAGTCCCCACTTAGAGTACCACATAAATCGTGACGACATCATCGTGAGGCCAGGACGATATACGGGAGCAGGCAATACTGGACTCTTCATGGCTGGGCTTATGTATTTTGATGTTAGTTTCCATGTTCCCTGTGTTCATTGGCATCTTTCGATGTTTAAATGATCGTCGATATACTTGACCCTGACCATTGATGGGCAAGATGATCATGATCATTGCAGCACAAAGCGGAGAGGTGGTAATAGATTGCTCAGTACATGCATCGAGCAACATACACGCCGGTGATGCTATGCAAGCAGCTGAAGGAGGGGGGCGCATAAATCTGCGTGGCATCAATCAGGAAAACTGTGGCATTATTTGATACGAATCCCTTGCTCAAGACCCAGCAGCTACTACAAGTACCGGTACGAGTACGAGGCAGGGAAAGCCAGTATCAGCCAAGCCCGGTGAAGAGCTGTTCACTACTTTGATAGGAGTCTTGCCATGAAAATCAGATATTCGGGTTTCAACGCCCCGCGCGGTCACCATAGACGACACTCAGTGGCGCGATTTAGCCGCGATGCGCAATTTGCAAGATGCAAATGCAAGATGCGCGCGAAATCTCGCAGCTGAGGGTCGTTCACCGTGACCACCGTAGTCGATTACCCCCTTTCGCCGCTCTCCGCGGCACGAGTCGCGGCGCAGTCGAGTGGGAAACACGCATGGGAGATGCGTGTTGCATCACACAGCTTTCGCTCAACCGACATTGGGTCAGCTGCGATAAACCCGCGGCCCGATTCGCAGGGACAATTTGCGCGGGAGATGCCTTGCATCTCATCGAGAAAAATTCGATCAACCGATCTTGGGTCAACTGCGATCAAGTGTCATTTTGGTTTCAGCAAATTCTTATTAAAAAACTCACCTTTCAAATCCATCAATTTCACGCTGAGTGCCAATCAAGGCTTCAGGCTGACCCTGTTATGACATCTCAACCCAGTCTCCGCGTGACGCGTCACGCTGAAGGCCCTCATGCGATCGATCGAGACAGAGATCTACTGAGATTTGATTGGCTGGATTTTCTTGCACATTTCGTGCCAATTCTGAACGGAAACGTGTAGACCCTGATTGGTCTATGGACAGTCCATAATTTGCCCACGTCCCTGCTTGAGAGGTTGGATTCTTTGGGTCCAGGGGGTAGTCATACCGGAGACTGGGTTTAAACTCCAAAACCAGGTCGCCCGGGCGACCTCGCGCTGATTGGTAGACACACCTCGATATATCTCATCCGCGGGTTACCAAAATGAGCCCACGGGGTGCCCGATGCGCCCTCGCTGCGCGGCGGTGGTGAGAGCACGGCGGCAGCCGCCGGGACGCGCCCGATAGGGTACCACGGGACACGTGCACGCCGCGCGGGAGGGGCTGCCTGCCCGGTTTCGGCTTCCGATCCCATTTTCCCTCCGTGCACAATGCACGATGGCGAGCCACACCGGCACAACAGTCAGCCCGCTCCCGACTTTACGGGCGCGATGCCTCGATGCCAGAACAAATGTGCGCCTGCAGAAATGTTCGAAGGCGTTACCGGAGCTTTCTCCTAACGACATGAACTATGTGATCCTGGAAGGCGCACCACCGCCGCTTACATGTCCCGCCACGGAACGCCCCAGCTCGGGAGAGCACAGGCAAACGGTCAGGATTTCAGCTCTCAAAGTTCCTGCTTGTTTCCCGATGAAAATACACCAAGGCGTCGGTCCGAGATCGTGTGCTTAAAGTCGTCGCTCCCTAGTCTCATTTATGTGGAGCTGAAAACTGAGTTACCGGAAAAGGGTGGTTCTAGGCGGGAGGGGGTTGCTGTGATGGTGACCGTGCGGAGCGTCGGAAGCCGAATATCTGGTTCTCATAGCGAGACCCCTATCAACGGCGTGAGAAAACTCTTATCAACTGGCTTGGCTGATACCGGCTGTCCCTACTGCCTCGTACTACACAGATCGAAGTCGTTACTTGGGAAGACACTAACACCGCGTTGTGAGATTTCCCCTCGTAGCGAAGCGATTTGCACGTGGTTTATGAAGATTTCAAAACTTCAAAACTTCAAAACTTTCGAATTATCCGAAGGAATGCTTTCCCAGTGATCAAACACGTGCACACCAGGCCGGTTCAGGCCTCGAGGGGTCCGTTCAAGCTCGAATTTGGGGTCGTTTTTTGGACGTTTGATTGTGTCAACAGGTTATGGGTCCCTACTGATTTAGACCAAGATCGACGAGTTAACAAAAGGAGTTGTCACGCAATTGCGTGAGTTCGAGGGCGTCACGCACTCGCGCTTGGCAGGCCGCGATGGCGGCGTCGCCGGGTGTGGCTGGGTGGGACGCCAGATAGATTCACGAAATTTCGGTTTTCCGGAAAACATGCACGCGGTTCGCGCATTTAGGGCATTCGCAGGGGTGCGCCAGTGTTTGCTTCGCGTTTCTTCGTTCTGCCTGACTGGGCACCATACGCATCTGCGACGTGTAAATGCCCACGCGCTTGGCAGGCCGCGATGGCGGCGTCGCCGCGGGGTGAACAGCAAAGCGGCACAGTAGGGTGCCGCGAGTAAACCTTAATATTCGTTTCATCGGAAACGGCGCCGTACGCGCGGGCGTCAGCTCGCTTGCTGGTCCGCGGCGCCGCGTGGATGCGCCATTTCCTCGCTAAGGAAAGTGCGGGAAACGCCGGCTCGAAGCGCGCGTCAGAGCGTCTTTGTCCGCAAAATACCGACGCCAGTTTGGTAGACCGACCAACTCAAGGCACTGTATTCCGGCACTTGGCCGATTTCCGTTTCCCTTTTTTTTCGGAACGCGGGAGAAAGCGAAGTTTCGCACGAAATCGATTCGCACGGGACGCGCGATGGCGACGCGACGCTGTCGCCAGGCAGCGGCGCGGCTGGCGTTCCGTTGCGCACACTGCATCTTTAAGCGATTATGCGAACCGCCGCCACGTTTGGTCCCCGGACGCCGCGCGTCTTGCGTAGATCGTGTGCCGTCAGCCTGCAAAAGAAAACTGTAGAGACCACTAAAAGCCTAAA
>Ga0307489_10002753_pt1 | contig 11777 bp, 13 predicted proteins | sample SB12metaG_FD_202247 | JGI IMG/M metagenome (GOLD analysis project Ga0307489, IMG submission 202247) | Sea-ice brine microbial communities from Beaufort Sea near Barrow, Alaska, United States - SB 1.2 | ecosystem: Environmental > Aquatic > Marine > Coastal | place: USA: Alaska | collected...
CCTCCTCCTCCTCCTCCTCCTCCTCCTCCTCCTCCTCCTCCTCCTTCTCCTCCTCCTCCTCCTCCTCCTCCTTCTCCTCCTCTGCGAGTCTGTATCAGTAATCACCCTGAAGCTACCCGGCAAGTGGCGCTCCGACATCGGTTGCAGTGGATGCTCTCGGCAACCCTGGGGTTTACCCTTAAACCCTAGATCCTAAAGCCCTAAACCCTAAACCTGGTTGTTATTACCGTCCCTGCATTGCGGCCAATGAGTACTTCGAGTTCCGCTCCATCCCCATTCCGCTCCGCACCAAGGTCGGGCGGTGCAGGTTGACCCTATCAAACCCAAGTTGACACTGCCTGGAACTAAGCGGCAGAAACTAGAATGTGATGAATTGCTTTCAAAGTTTGCTTTCAAATCCAACTTGCGCCGCTACACCAAGGTCCGCGAGTTCTTCCACTACAAGCGCGCCTCCTCGCTGTTCGACGCGGAGAGCCAGCTGCTGGATAACCTGTCGGATAACATCCGCCAGGCAGGGAGGTTATCACTCACAGCAACCACTCCACCAACGTTGAACCGACGAACAGACTCCGTGCTTTTGTATGAGCATTCACCTTGCAGCTGAGTCATGCTCCGACTTCGTTTCGAGTCTGAGGGTAAACCCTAAACCCTAAACCCTTGTTCCGGATGACCCTGGCGCCAGGAGGTGCAGATGTGGTCCATGCGCAAGGTGCTCAACCAGACCCCGTTCCTCAGGGCAGGGTTACACAACAATGCTCAGAATCCTCGTTTCTTGTGATTGGCCCTGGCCTCTGACGTGGCTATGCACTTGCGCTAGTGATTGGCCCTGGCCTCTGACGTGGCTATGCACTTGCGCTAGTGATTGGCCCTGGCCTCTGACGTGTCTATGAACTCGCTTGTGATTGGCCCTGGCCTCTGACGTGTCTATGAACTCGCTTGTGATTGGCCCTGGCCTCAGGATGCCAACGAGCAGTTCGTGAAGCTGATTGTTGACAAGCTGGTGCGCAAGGTAGGCCAGTGCAGGTTGAAACTCACGTTGAGGGCGCCTGGATCCCATGAAACCCACGTTGAAAGCGCCTGGATCTAGGTGGTTGAAACTACAGTTTGATCAACCGCTTTCAAGTTTTGCTTTTGATTTCAACTTGCGCCGCTACAGCAAGGTGTACTCGCCAAAAGAGATTGTGATCCAGCAGGGGGAGATCGGTGACGAGATGTATTTCATCGCACACGGCGAGGTGGAGGTGCTGGCGGGTGGCCACCGGGCAGGGAGCGTCACGCCCTAGACCCTAAACCCTACACCCTGAATCCTAAACCCTAAACCCTACACCCTAAAACTCCTCCGGGTCATCTAGAACACGCACTCGACCGGCGTTGTGTTCCTGTTCCGACGAACCGGGTCCGCGCGTCTGTGTGAGCATTCACCCTCAAGGTACGTCATGCTCTGAGTGCTTGTTATAAATGACCCTGCTGGTGGGTGGCCTACCTGGGCGAGGGCGCCATGATCGGAGAGATCGCTATGGCCATGAAGACGCGGCGCACGGCCACGGCGGGGCCTCACTGTTTGCCTGTACCGCACCGGTGCACGTGCACCTCCTCCTCATCATAATCATGCCTGGTATCTGATAGGTACGAGCAAGGGCCGGTGAAGTGACCCCAGAATTTACCTGTTTAAAAAAACAGACCGTAAAAGTACTTTAGGGTTTAGGGTTTAGATCTTAGAGCTTGATTTTCACGACACAACCCCCCTAGTACCCCCCTTATACCCCCCTACAATCAAGATATACCCCTTTTAAGTGGTAATTTCTGGGTTCACTTTACTGGCCCTTGCTCAGACCTATCTGACTGCTCATAGGGACAATGGGCTCTATCCCACGGTGCGCACGGTGACGTTCACGGAGCTGCTGAGCCTGAACCGCCGCACGTTCCAGCATGCGGCGCAGCGGGTGCCCGACACCAGTGACGCCTTCCTGGAGTTCGCCGTCAAGCGCCTGCGGGTGGCAGGGCCTGGCAGATGTGGCTTGCCACGTCATAGGGTAAAATTATGCTCAAGACACGAGGGCTCAAGCTCAGGTGGAAGACGAGGCGAGCAATAGCGCATGTGAGCTCAGTGCGTACCGGTACACACACACACCGCCTCCTTCGTCTGATACGGTACTCGCACACACTCGACTCATCCTCCTCCCTGTCCTCACACTCATGCCCTCTTCCAACTCAAGTCATCCCTCAGAGAAACTCAAGTTGAGCTGCGTTGAGAAGGAGTGTGCGGCCCTGGCGATTGGCGCTGTGGAAGCGGGTGAAGGCGGGGCGGTGCCGGTCGACAGTTTCAAACCCCGCGTTGAAAGCGCCTGTGGTGTCTACAATCAGCGCTTGAAGCTACAATATGATGAACCGCTTTCAAACTCTGCTTTTCAATTTCAACTTGCGCCGCTCCGTGCAGGCGCAGGTGCGGCTGATCTTTGCGGCAGGGGCTTACACTCGTCAACTTTTCAGCTCAACTTGAGCCGGGTCTGACACACAAAAACACCCTACACACCCTACACACACCCTACACACCCCCTAACACCTCCTAACACCTCCTCAACACGGGCTACACAACCCCTACGCGCACCCCCTATCCCATACAAAGCGCTCAAGTTGAGCTGAAAAGTGAACGAGTGTAAGCCCCTGCTTTGCGGTGAACGCGTTCCGCGACGCGGGCGGGCTCGAGAAGCTGAGCCAGTGCAGCTGCCAGGCAGGGCCTAAACCCTAAACCCTAAACCCTAAACCCTAAACTCTAAACCCTAAGCACTAAACACTAAGCACTAAACACTAAACACTAAACACAAACACAAACACTAAACACTAAACACTAAACACGAAACACTAAACACTAAACACTAAACACTAAACACTAAACACTAAACACTCAACTGCGCCTGTGCGCTGTGAGCCCTAAACCCTTGCGAAGCATCACGTGGCCATCGGCGAATGAACTAGCGGCTAAACCCAAACCCTAAACCCTAACCCTAGGCAGGGAGTCTGTTGCGGCGAAGCGTCAAGTGGCCATCGGCGAATCAACTAGCGGCGGCGGCGGCGGCGGCGGCCAAAGACACCGGGCGATATGAGGTGCGGCTCATAGATGTTGGGGTTTTTAGGGTTTAGGGTTAAGGGTTTAGGGTTTAGGGTCGGCGGTGGCGGCCAAAGACACCGAGCGGCGCCCCGAGGCGCGGCTCATAGACGTGATCTCTCGTCTCTCCACGCACTTTGAACCCTCGTTTCTTGAGTTAGATGTTGGGAACTAGACTGTGTTTAGGGTTTCGGGTTTAGGGTGCAGGATTTAGGAGCATTCGTCAGGGTTTAGGATTTTTTTTGTTTGCACTGTGACTCGCGCAGAGTCTCGGCAGTGAACCTCCTCCTCGTCCTCCGCGCGTGTGTATGAGCTTTCACCCTGAAGGTACCCGGTGAGTCATGTGGGCATGTCCGATCTGGGTTCGAGTGCTTGTTATCAAATGGCCCTCCCACCGGGTGGTGAAGAACACGAGCTACAACCTGCTCACCACCAGCACCGTCGGCAGCGCCATGGTGCGACCCCCTTCATGTCCCCCCTAACCACACCCCTGAACACCCCTGAAGACCCCTGCAGACACATCTCCCCCCTGAATATCCCTGAAGAGCCCCGAAGACACCTGAATGCCCCCCATGAACACTTCTGAACACCCCTGAAGACACCAGAAAGCCCCTATGAAGACCCCTGCAGACCCCTGAAGACCCCTGCAGACACCCGAATGCTCTCCTGAATACCCACTGCTGTTCCCTGAAGACCCCCTGAACACCCCCTGGAGACACCGTGAAGATCCCCTGAACACCCCCTGACGACCCCCTGAAGCTCCCCTGAAGACCACCTAAAGACCCCCTGAAGACCCCCTAATGCCCCCCGGACGACCCCCTGAATACCCCCTGAAGACACCCTGAGAACCCCCCGAGAACCCCGTGCAGGCCCCCAAATGCCCCCCCCGTGACGACCCCTGACGCCCCCCCCCAACATCCCCCGCCGCCTCGCAGGCGCACACGCCACGGACCAGCACGACACCCGCCCAGCTGGGGCTGGCACAGGCGCTGAACGGCGGTGAGCCCAGGACCGAGCCCCTGGCAGGGTGGTCATTGCCACGCATCAAGCCTAAACCCTAAACCCTAAACCCTAAACCCTAAACCCTAAACCCTAAACCCTAAACCACTCCATCGACGTACAACGGATCAGCCGAGACTGCGTGTCTGTAAGAGCGTTCACCCTGAAGTTACACGGTAGGTCATGCTCCGATCTGGCGTCGAGTGCTTGTTCTCAACGGCCCTCCTGCCCGGCGCACCTCGGCGGCCCCATCCAGTTCTTCACGCAAGGTAGGGCCCGGCAGTCATTGCTCATCAGTTTACTCGTCGAGCTAGGCTAGCGCTGGCGAAGGGGGATAGTAAACTAAGCTAGTTTAGCCACGTTTAGGGATAGTGGTCAGTGATTAGTGGTTAGTGATTAGATATGGGCCTGTACTAGGTGGGGCGTAAACTAGGCTAGTTTAGCCTAGTGTAGGGTTAGTACCCTGGTGGGCTGATTTAGGGGCGACAAGTATACTCATCACTCCCTTGAACACATTTGCCAACCCTCGTTTCTCGAGTTACATTCCACCCGCCTTGATGTTTTGAGCAATGTGTGGCGGGCCGTGCTGTTCGGGATTGAGACGCTGGCGCTGCCGTCGATCGAGAACGACACGGAGCTGGCCAAGACGCAGTACCTCAAGCGCGAGCTGCTCTTCGCGTCGTCCATGGTAGGGGGGCGCTGTAAGTTCAAACCCGTGTTGAATGCAATGCAATGCGCCTGGTTCCACACTTGAAGGATTCCGTGATGAACTGCCCTTTAAACTCAGTGTCGGGTCTAGTGTCGAAGATATGGTATCGAATCCCGTTCGACCAATCAGAACTGTCCATTTCGAGAATCCCACCGACCGACTCGCCGACAGTCCGACCGGGTCGCGATCCTTGATTCCATAAACCTTCGATTTCGAGGAGGAAAACCTGACACGTCTGGCCGACACTGAGGTTAAACCCGTGTTGAATGCAGTGCGCCTGGTTTCCGCACTTGAAAGTAAATTTTGATGAACTGTTTTTTTAGTTTTCGTTGCAATATGGGGTTGCGGCGCTACAGCGTGATGTCAATCGCCACGTTCAGCACGCAGCAGATGCTGCACCGGATGGACGAGACGCCGGAGGAGGAGCGGTCGGTCACCATGGACGGCGCGCGGACAATGCAGGCAGGGGCTTACACTCGTCCACGTCTGTGCTCAACTTGAGCCGTTTCTGTCACTGAAACCAGCAAAGCACCCCACCACATGGAACAAGAAGTGCTCACGTTGAGCTGGAAAGTGGACGAGTGTAAGCCCCTAAATGCAGGCGGAGGCGGACGTCACGTCGGACGAACTCATGGCGGTGCTCGCGCGCCTCGGGCAGGGGCTTACACTCGTCCACTTTTCAGCTCAACCTAAGCCATTTTGGTCACACCTTCCCGTGTCCCCCTGTCTAATAAACTGGGGGAAAATCAAGCGCCCAACGTATCCCACCAAATGTGCTTACGTTGAGCAGAATAGTGGACGAGTGTAAGCCCCTGGCCTCGGGGCGCAGATCGAGCTGGCGTCGGAGCGCATTGCCACGGTGGGGCGGTGCAGGTTAACCCTATGAAAGCCAAGTTGAAAGCGCATGGAACTAAGCTCTTGAGACTGAAAGATGAGAAGTTGCTTTTAAAATTTGCTTTCAGTTTCAACCTGCGCCACTACACCACGAGCCGGGATAGGGTGGGCAGGCGCTCCAATCCCATCAACTAAATGCTGCTATTGTACCAGGGAGGCACAGCTGAGCGGTATATACAGCGTTGGATGCGTGTGATTGAGGGGGCTGAGTTTGGCGCGACTGAGCAGGCGTGTGATTGGGTGGATTGCGTTCGGCGCGGCTGACGAGGCGTGTGATTGGGTGGATTGAGAAGTTTGGTACAACAGGTGGGGAGGGATTCGCTGTGTGTCTGGTACTTTCATTTTGATTGATTATTTGGCAAGGGAACGAGGGTGTGTCACGCGGTCAAAACTGTCGTTAATGTTTTGACGGGCGGGTGATATTGTTTCTGACAGGTGTTTTTTATTGGCACGAAAGAAAGCATTTCTTTTGTTTGTGTGTTCATGTCACAAGGCATGAGGTATGATTAGACATTTGTGATATGTCGCAAATATAATGTATTCAGCACCTTCGCTACAACCGAAGTCGAGTCGAGTCGTCATTAGAGACGCTGTTGTCGCAACGCTAAATAGAGCTCATCGTGATTTCTGAAGTGCACCATCATATCACGTCAGTCTGAAATCTTCTCACCGCGCCGGTTTGATCCATTCTAGAGTTCGTATGTAACAACACCTAGCTATAGCTCGGCACAATAATTTATAAGCAAAGCCCGGATCATAATAAGTTAAGAGGTGGTTTTTAGACTGTACCACTCGGGAAAAACTAGCGGCACCGGCTCGCTTGGTTCGTCCACTAATCGAAAAGGTGGATTTGTTTGCAGTGCCAGTTCAATCATCTCGATTTACGCTGCAGCTATGAATGTGTGGCTTTATTATGTTCACTTGTACCACCGATAAAGCTGCACCTGGTGGCGAAGGAGCCGCTATGCTGGGTTGGCTGATTCCATTTCCGTGGTCCAGTAATCCGCACGAATCCACCCGAATCCGACCCTCTACCGAATCCGGAAACGCCAACCCAGGTCAGGAGCCGCTATGTCGATACATCGGGGACGCGCACACCCGCAGCCCTCAGTTTCGCCGCCAGGTACTCTTTCTTCTCCGCGGCTCCTCTCTGCTCGGCCCACTCGAACCACGGTGTAGCGGCGCAAGTTGAATTTGAAAGCAACGTTTGAAAGCGCATCACCACAATTTAGTTTCAAGCGCTCAGTTCCAGGCGGTTTCAACTTGGGTTTGATAGGGTCAACCTGCACCGCCATACCACGGCACGGGGAGGACCGCGCGGTGGCGCCTCGCTGTAGCGGCGCAAGTTGAATTTGAAAGCAGCAGTTGAAAGCAGTATATCACACTTTTAGTTTCAAGCGCTTAGTTCCAGGCGGTTTCAATTTGGATTTGATAGGGTCAACCTGCACCGCCCTACCTCGCGAGGAACATGTCGCGGAGCGCCGTCTTCGTCGTCCTCGTCGAGGCGGCGCGAGACGCGTCGCCCGGAATCAGGGGCTTACACTCGTCCACTTTCCAGCTCAACATAAGCACCTTTTGTGGAATAGGGGGTGTCTAGGGGGTGTTTGGAGTGTATTTAGGAGGTATGTAAGGGGCGGGTCAGGGAGTGTTTAGGGCGTGTTATGGGGTCGTTTAGAGGGGTAAAAGGGCAGTTCAGGGTGAATATAGGGGGTGTTTAGGGTGTATTTTAGTGTTAGAAACGGCTCAGGTTAAGCTGAAAAGGGGACGAGTGTAAGCCCCTGCCCGGAACGGCCCGCTCGCCGCCGGCGCCGTCGAGGATCTTGATGAAGTGATCCGGCCCGTCAAATTCCAGCGCAACGTCATCGTCGGGCATGTACACGTCGACCGAGAAGTAGCCGTCGCCCGTCGGGCAGGGGCTTACACTCGTCCAGTTTCCAGCTTAACCTGAGCCGTATTCGACACAAAATACACCCTAAATATCCCCCGACACCTCCTAAACAGCCTCTGAAGGCACCCCCTATCCCACATAAAGTGCTTACGTTGAGCTGGGAAGTGGACGAGTGTGAGCCCCTGCCGTTAGGCGCTCCACCTCTTGACGCACGCCGAGGCCGCCGATGATCGACGCGATCTCGGTATGCGACGCAGACTCCGTCACGTCGCCCACTCCGTTGCTCATCCATGCATCGCGCGCCTCGTGCATTATCCATGGCGGGAAGGTGATCGCATCCAGTGTGTCTCCGCCGACCAACTCCGTGTTGTAGCGGCGCACGATGAAACTGAAATCAAATTTTAAGGCTGTTCATCATGTTTTAGCTTCAAGCGCTGAAACCAAGCGCGGTCAACACGGGGGCAACCTGGGGTCAACCTGGGATCAACCTGGGGTCAACCTGTGGTCAACCTGTGGTCAACCTGTGGTCAACCTGCGGTCAACCTGCGGTAAACCTTGGGTCAGCCTGCACCGCCCTGCTGTGTGTATCAGGTGCGCGTGGAACATCATCGTCAGGTCCTTGGTGTAGCGGCGCAAGTTGTGGTTTTCAAAGCAAAACTTGACAGCAGTTTATCATATTATAGTTTCGAGCGCTCATTTCCAGGCGCTTCCAAGTTTCAACGTGGGTTTCATCGGTTCAACCTGCACCGGCCCACCTTGTCGTTGAGCGAGCTCTGATCGAGCCCACTGGCTCCCTGCCACAGAGAGGAACAGCACGCGGGGAGCGGGACGCCTCGCAGCAGGGGCTCACACTCGTCCACTTCTCAGCTCAACCTGAGCCGTTTCTGGCACAAAATACACCCTAAACACCCCCTGATACTCCTTAATATCCCCTGACACCTCTTAAACACCCCCTAAACAATCCCTGAATGCACCCGCATCCCACAGAATGCGCTTAGTTAGCTCAAAAGTGGACGAGTGTAAGCCCCTGCCTCGTGTGGCGGTCAGCGAAAGCAGACTCCAAAGCGTGGTTGCCACGTTCTGGGCGTTCATGCTCGGAGCCAACCGCGCCGCCACAGCCTCCAGCGCCTCCCGCGCCTCAGCCCCCGGCGTCATCCCCAGGGTTGCAAAGCTCCGTGCGGTCATCGCCACATCCTGGCTGTTCATGCTCGGACCCACCCGCACTACCGCAGCCTCCAGCGCCTCAGCCCAGGGGCTTACACTCGCTCACTTCAGAACTCAACTTGAGGACCTTCGGGACACATCGCTCGCGTTAGAGCTCAACTTGAGCACCTTCGGGACACATCCACGGGTTAACTTGGGTCACGTGGGGGACAAAGTAAGCTTAAGTTGAGCCGAAAGGGGCAAAGTAAACTCAAGTTGAGCGGAAATGGGAACGAGCGTAAGCCCCTGCCTCAGCCCCCTGCGTCAGCCCCAGCGTCGGGTAGCTCCATAAAATGCTTGCCACGTGCTGAGGCTCCATCCGCGGACTCACCCGCACCACCGCAGCCTCGAGCGCCGCACCTGCAACAGCCCCCGGCTCCCACACGAGCGTCGCAAGTCCCCACATTACGTTTGAAACCTCCTGGGATTTCATGCCCGGGTCCGGAGCCACGCGCAGCACCGCGGCCTCCAGCGCCGCCCGCGTCTCGGCCCCCGGCGTCAGCCCCAGCGTCGCGAAACTCCAGACAGTATTCGACACGTTCTGGGGTATCATGCGCGGAGCCAAGCGCACCACCGCGATCTCCAGCGCCGCCAGCGCCTCAGCCCCCAGCTCCCACCCGAGCTTTGCCGACGCCCACAATTGGTTTGCCGTGGCTTGGGCGTTCATATCCGGAGCCACCCGTACCACCGTATCCTCCAGTGCCGCCCGCGCCTCAGCCCCCGGCTCCCAGCCGAGCGTCGCTAACGCCCAAGACTGGTTCGCCGTGTCTTGGGCGTTCATGCTGGGAGCCACCCGCACTACCGCAGCCTCCAGGGCCGCCCGCGCCTCAGCCCCCGGCATCCGCCCCAGCGTCGCGAAACTCCAGGCAGTCGTCACCACATCCTGGGGCTCCATGTCCGACGCCACGGGGATCACCCCCTGTTCCAGCGCCGCCAGCGTGTCCTGGACGCCCGCGTCGTCGGCGGAGAGCCTCGCCGCCACACTCATCTTCGCCAAGGAGTGCGTGACATTGGCCAACTCTCGAGACTTGAACCGCCCGTCGGCGCTCATCTCGCGCGCCAACTCCAGCAGCCCGCGGAAGCCGTCGTCCGCCGCGATGTTGCGGGGAAACGACCTAGAGCGGGAGAGCTTGCCGAACTTGCTGAACGCGGTGGCCACGTTGACGTCGTTGAATTTGTCGAGCTCGTCAGCCACCAGGCGAAGCAACCGCAACGGTTCGTCCTCCTGCAAGCAGGGGCTTACACTCGTCCACCTGTCAGCTCAACTTGAGCCGTGTCTGACACATGAAAACACCCCACACACCCTAAACACCTCCTGACACCCCATTAACACGGGCTAAACAAAATCTAAGTGCACCCCCCATCGCATGAAAAGCGCTCATGTTGAGCTGAGAAGTGGACGAGTGTAAGCCCCTGCCTGCAAGACGAGACGGTTCAGCGCGATGGCAGCAGCGCGCGCCGTGCCCCCTTGCAGGGGCTTACACTCGTGCACTTGTCAGCTCAACGTAAGCGCTTTCTGTGGGATAGGGGGCGCGTCTAGGGGTTGTTGAGGGCTGTGTATGGTCTGCTAGTGGGGCATGAGGGGGTGTGCAGGGTGTGTTTTTGTTTCAGAAACTGCTCAGGTTGAGCAGAAATGTGGACGAGTGTACCCCCTGCCCGCTGGCCCCTTGCGCCTTCTGTCAACGCCGCCGCCCCGATCCCGAGCTTCCCGCGCTCCGCTGCCAGCGGCTCGCCCTCCCTCTCCAACCCCCTGCGTCGGCTGCGTTGCGCGGGCGGCGCGGGCGGCGGCGAGCTTATCGTCGAACAAAGAGGAATCACCAACTTCGACGGAGCCCGTGGGCAGGGGCTTACACTCATCCACTTCTCAGCTCAACTTGAGGCGCGTCTGACTCAAGGAAACACCCTACATCCCCTAAAAACCCCCTAAACACCCCCTAACACCCTCTGAACACGGGCTGCACAACCCCTCCGCGCATCCCCTATCCCATGCAAAGCGCTCAAGGCGCGCTGAAAAGTGGACGAGTGTAAGTCCCTGCCCAGGGCGCGGGTCGCGACGGTGGCGCGGCGCGCGTCGCCGCCGCCGCCGCCGCCGCCGCTCCCGAGCCGGGCGACCACGGGGACAGAGCCGGACTGCCCGCCCGCCGACGCGCCGCGGAGCACGACCGCGCATCCGCCCCGCCCGGCAACCCTAGCCGAGAGCCTGCCGCTCCCCAGCCTCGCGGCGACACCGGAGGATGGCCGTCTCCCCGCCCGCCGGGGCCCGCCATCGCAGCGCCCCACAGGCGCCGCGGGGCGCGCAGCCGCGAAGAGCATATTCACACGAGAGGGGCGCGCCTTCCAACCTGCGCGAATCGCCGGCGGGTGCGCGAGGGATACGCAGCCCGCGGAATGGATAAGAGTGTCGTCCACCGACATCAACTGGCCGACTATGAACGCATAAACCGAGGGACCGGATAAGATTGGACGAGACAGAAACGTCCTGACGAAACGGTCACCTGCTTCGCATCGCCACTCTCGACTCGCCCACGCAGCCTTCTCCACGAACGCCGGCATCCTCCTCGCCGCCGCATCGACACCCCCGCCAGACCGCCCGGCCCCAGCCCCGCCCTCCTCCCCATCACCCTTTGGCTCCCCGACGAGACGCGCGACACCGCCGAGTGGCGCCTCCGGACTCCGACCGAGGAACAGACACTGAACGCGCACTGTGACATCGATCCTCATCGGCGGTCGTGTAGTGGCGAGGCGCGAGGTGACCACGTTGCTGACGCCCTGCGCCCGAGATGGCGAACGATGTGCGCCGCCGCCTCCGTCGTGCCCCACCCTGCGCTCGCCGCTGCCACGGTCCGGCGCTCGTTATCGCCCGCGTCCACCTCCTCCGTCGCGCCTCGCGCGGTTCAAGCTGGCACCCTGTCGGGACTGCAGCAGTCTGTATGGGATGACAGAAGACGCGCGCACGCAGGCATCCGCGGGTGCGAGCT
>Ga0307489_10002754_pt1 | contig 11772 bp, 14 predicted proteins | sample SB12metaG_FD_202247 | JGI IMG/M metagenome (GOLD analysis project Ga0307489, IMG submission 202247) | Sea-ice brine microbial communities from Beaufort Sea near Barrow, Alaska, United States - SB 1.2 | ecosystem: Environmental > Aquatic > Marine > Coastal | place: USA: Alaska | collected...
CCCTGACGTCCTCGTTACACGCCCGCGCGCGCGCGCCATCCAAGTTCAACCACCGCCCTTACCACAACACTGTACAGTGTACATGTGGGAACCCTAAACTAAACCCTAAAAGTCGTGAGCAAAAAAAAACCCTAAAAGTCGTGAGCGAATGCCCGTACAATCTGAAGGCAAGACTCTGATATGTTCGAAACCTCGCTACCTGTTCTCATTGGCCAATCACGTGATCGGACTGTGGATTGGAAGGAGGAGGGGTTGTCAAAATGTTTTTTTATTTTCCCTTTTTCTGACTACACAGTTCAGTCCCCGTACCGAGTGGGCACATTTGCTCCTTGTCCCTTTTCCTTGAGTCAACTCGTCGATTCCCGTAAAGCTCTCGTGTGGCGCAACCTCTCTGTTACAAAACGCTGTACGTTTTTATTTCCCACCTCAAGGTTGATTAGACCGTCGATATCGACAAAATCAATATATGAAAAACAAGTCGCGCGTACAAACATGTCCCAATTTGGGACATTTTAGCGTGGAGCAAATGTGACCATTTGTGGCAGGGGTGCAGCACTGTGGGCACTGTCGATTTCAGTGCGGCATGCTGGCTCGCCGGATGTCCGATCCGTGGCCTGCAAGCCGGACTTCTGATTGGCTGTTGAATGATGTCCGGCGGGCTCCCCGACCGGCCGGTGAGCACTGTCCATTCAGGACGGACCGCGTTTCGAGCACTGTCAGACCTCGAACCGTCTGACCAGATGCCACGCGTACGTATAACCTGCTCTCACTGGCCCACATTTCTCGACGGGTCAAACCCACCGTGTGGCGCTGGAAAGCACCCCGCGCGGCGTCGCTCGGCGCCGCGCTGCGAATTCGAGATCATGCTTGTGATGCACGCCCCTCCAGTTGAATTCAGAATACCCTCGCGCTGAGCCAAGTGATATGTTGCCCGGCGCCAGGCTGGGGGGCAGAGCATCCGCGCGGGTTCGACCTGCGGTCCCCGCAACAAATGAGCAGATTCTCAGTGACGACTCGCCATGAGCCGCGGAGAGAACGTCGAAGCGGGGCCGCGCGGCACGTTTGCACTAATGGACCTTGCGCGACAACCCCCTCGTGCCGACCCCGCGCAGATCTTCATGTCAAGTCAGCGTCGCCGCCGTCTGCACCCCGCCCCTCGTGCACGCAGAGGCGCGGGGTTTTTACGTTTTTGCTCGGAGTTGGTGGACCAGCGGCCGACAGGCGTGCCACGTGTGGTAATCCGAAGTCTTGATTGGCCGAAATGTTGCCACGTAGCTCGGACATCTCGGCATTGTCAAACGGCCGACCGACCGCGGTTTCGAGCACTGTCGCACCTCTGCCAGCTCAGCGCTGCCTCTTTTCGTCGGCCAATCAGATGTCCGGTTTGCAGGCCACGGATCGGACATCCGGCGCCCGTCAGAATCGACAGTGCCCACAGTGCTGCACCCCTGCCACATTTGGTACGGGGACTGAACTGTGTAGGAATGTGTTGCCACGTGTTCAAATCGGTGGGATTTTCATACTTTCATTCAAATCGACGCTATTCAAATCGATATGTAGTCGCGTATCCAAATGGCCTGATTTGTATGGCGCAAGGACAGCACACTGGTATCGACCCTCCATTTCGTCCCCAGTACTGGCGGAGAATAGAGTTTTAGGGCGGGGGGAAAATGACCGTCTGTGACTCAAGAAATATTCACGCACAGTGTTTGATTTGCGCTGGGCTGATCCACAAAAGCAGAGTGGTATTTCTACGGAGTTTTTTTGTGCACCCCAAATGGCGGTCAATGCAACTCAAATTTGAGCAGGGCTGTTCGGGCACAGTTGAAACGTAGTTCCCATTTGAACACGTGTGGCGCGAGACCCGACACGTGTGTACTGACACATACATTGTCGCGCGCCGGGGTCGCTCGCGTCGCCCCGCTGCGCCGTGGTCCGCGGCCGCGGCCCACAACCGCCGGAGCCACCCTCCGCGCGCCGCCGCGGCGCGGGTGCCTCGTTCGCCAAGAGGTCACTCCCGCGACACGGAAAAAGGGGGCGGGGCGCGAGGGCATTCAAACTGGGCACGGCACTCTTGGCGTCCGCGCCGCGGCAATGGCGGCACCGGAGGGCGCGGCGTGGGTGCCGGAGTTGCCCATGCCGCCGCCGCTGTTCTCGTCCATGCTGTGCGAGACACTCGGGCAGGCCGCGGGCGTCTCGGGGCCGCGGGTTCCCGGCGCGGCCCAGGCCCTCTACGACGCCGTCGTGAAGTGCGACGCGCTCAGGCCGCTCGCGCTGCCCCTGAACAAGCACTCGTGGGTGCCGAAGCAGTTCGGGGACCGATTGAACACGTGCGGCTGGTCGGATTGTCCGTTTCTGTCACGATGATTGCCCGTACGCAGCGAACAATCAAGCAAAATATCACGCGTCGTTCAGACGCGCTCGCGCGTCGGCGGAGTTGCAACGACCGGGCTGGCCAAAAAGGGTAAAACCTTGTTCGCAGCCCATTGCCGGATGAGCACGGTTACCGGCCGCCGCGGCGGCACCGAACGCGATTCGAGGCGGGGAACGGTATCCTCCGCGGAAATGCCCAACGTCCCAGGGACGGCGGGCGGAGATGCCGACACGGACGCCTCCGCCGCGGACGTCTCCGGCGAGACCAGAGACTCCCTCGGGAAAGCGAAATGTAGGGGCGGCGTTTTTACCTACCGCTCCGCGCGCTCTTTGCGAGTCATGCGACGCCCAAAAGCACGCACACCACCCTCCCCCCTTCCCGCGCCGACAGCGCCGCTGGCCCGGTGACCGCGGGCGGGTAAGCGCCGTGGTCTGCGCACCCGCTCGCGCTCTTCCCTTCTACTTCGTTTATAGATATTCAAACCCCGCGTCCCGCCGCGCTTGTCCTTTGTGCAGATGGTCCCCCCGCGCCGCGCGGCCGAATCAGAAGGCCACCATTGCCGCCGCGAAGAAGGGAGCTGTGTCGTCCGCGGCCGCAGCCAAGAAGGCCGCCGCGCAGGGCAAGGCCGATAACATCGACGGCCAGGTCCACGGGGAGCACGGGCCCGGGGTAGGATAACAAACCCTCCATAAACGTATAAAACTCTACCGTCCGAGCCTTCTCTCTTCGCGCTTCGGGTGCCCGCTGAATAACTGAACGTTCACGTACGTTTATGGCCCGTCTCACCAAACCTCCAAATCCCCTTTTGTTTGTTCCATACTTGGACGCCATGAACGTTTACCGGTCGCCTAGCGGAGCTTGTCACATTTTTTCTTGTCCGGGTGCCTGCAACTGTTCACATACGTTCATAAACGTTCATAAACGCTCACAAACGTTCATCGTATATAAACTCAACTTGTTCCACTACACGACGGCGGGGCCGGATGCGGCGCCGGCGCGGGCCCTCACGCCGAACGGCCGGACCGAGGGCGAGGGCGAGGGCGAGGACTGTTTCCAGAGGTTCTTGTCCGAAGACGAGGACGCGCCCAACGAGGAGGAGGAACAGGGCACTGACCACAAAGCCCGCGCTCAGGTAGGACACCATAACGTCGTGCACACGCGGTACCGCTGCTCGCCACGTCATCCATCAATTAGTGCAACGAATACCGTCACGTCATCCCCACCACTGCGTGTAAAGGTGCTCACTGTGTTGACCGCGTCATCCACCACATTTCGTTGCTTGTCCCTCCGCGAAGGATATGCAGGCGAAGAAGCGGCCCGCCAAACAGAGCGACGCCGCCGCAACCGCGCAATCCGACATGGCCAACGCTGCGGCCGCCGAGAATAAACGGTTTGCCGTGAAGGCGAAAGTCGCCGCCACTACCGCCGCTACCGCCGCCGCCAACAAGGCCAAGAACACCACACGCTCCGGTGGACGGGTAGGGCCAACATAGTCGGGGTGCTCGACATGTGCTTGTGCTCACCAAGTGCATGTCATCCACGTCCAAGTCCACTGAGGATTGGATCTGTCTGATTGGATTGGATACATCTGACGCGTCGAGCATTATCCGTTTAGCTGGCCCTATGCGCCGGCGGCCGCCAAGAAAGTCGCCGCCGGCAAGCCCCCCGCTGACAAGCCCGGCACTGGCGTCAAGCGCCATCGCGCAGCCGAGCCAGCCGAGGCAGGGCAATAGTGTCCTGGTGCTCGCCACGTCATCCAACACACACACGTCATACAGTATAATTGCCACGTCTTCCACCTCATAGTGTGCCGGTGCTCGCCACGTGCACGTCATCCACGTCACAGTGTGCCGGTGATCGACGTATATGAAAGCCGAGTATCCGGACGGAGGCGAGTGCTTTGTCGTGAATCACATGTTGTTGTTGAAGTCTTTCAGTTTGCCTAATTGCTGAACGTTCATGAATGTACATAATCGGGTATGCACGTACATGTCGAGACGACCCGGTCCGGCAACGTCAACTAACGTCCATTCCCGTCCAAAATCGTTTACAATTGCGGTGCAGGTCCGACCTACATATTTTATGACCAAGCGTGCAAGCTGCTCGCCACGTTGCATGCGGCCGGCGACGCGTTCGAGGTTCTGTACCTGGTTCGTGGCCCTAACCGCTCATTGTTCATCGTCGACCGCTTCCACTTCATTCACCACTCTCCTCTGGACACCACGTGCCGCATGTATTGCAATCCATACAGCCCGCACAATAGTGGCATGGTTCGTGTGATTTGCCAAACCCCGGTTGTGGATGGCGGCGATGACCCGTTAATGCGTAACGGCATCGGCAAGAGTGTGCGACGGGTCATTGATGTGAACGGGCGACCCAAGACGGTGCACCGGCGTGTGTTGCGAAGGGAAGATCCCGAGGGTTCGGCGACTTGGGTTGAGTACGAGTGCGAGGATGTCGGCAACACTGAGGATGCGGAGCAAACGTTTTCCAGGTTGTTGGGGTTCAACAAAATCATGCGTAACATGAGGATGAACTATGGCGTTTTCTTTCTCCGCACCATGGTAGATCACCTCAATATTTACCGCCATGAGCAATTGAAGTTGGAGGACCGTGACCCTTCTGGTGAACGCCCCGATGTTCACCGTAACAAGTCCCGGCGGCCCAGCAACATGAACGCTGTGAACATGTTTGGCACGGTTGCGGGGTCACTTCACGGTGATTAGATTCTTAGATGGGAGTGTGCGGGTTATGAACGTTTAGAAACGTTCGTGGGAGGAACGATAATAAACGTTCAGAGTGTGCGGTTTATGAACGTTTAGAAACCTTCGTAATGGGAACGATAGAAAACGTTTAGAAAATATATTATAATAAGACAAAGATTAGTATGTGCTGATCTCTAAACCCTATGTTCGCTGCGAAAAATGCGTACATGAACGTCCATAAGCGGCACTCCGCCGGCGGAAGTGAACGATACGACAGCATATTCGATCGCGCTTCGGAAATGTTCGAAAATAATTTTTCAGTGACGGTATTTGACCCCCGGCCAGCGGTCACCACGTGTAGAATTCCCGAATTTCAATATATACGTTCAGGCTAAATGCTCATAGACGAATATTTGCGTATATATACGTATATATCGCGACTATGTACGTTCATGGACGAATATTTGGCCGGGGGTCTTATACCTGTTCTCCGCCAACCCTCTCGTCCCATCGCCGACCGGATTCGGCCGCGTGAAAGAGGTCTCCACACTTGGGACCGGCCGACCAGAGCGCCATTTTTTTACGACACAGGGGTCTGAGTCCCGTAGAAAAGGGGATCTGATCCGGGAGTTGTAACTCGTCCGAATGTCCGGCCGGAACGGACAGTGGTCGGTCCGGGGGGGTCCCGTTACGGGGATCCCCCCCATTTTGCCCATACGAAAAAGCGACGATCTGAGAATGTCGAAATCACTATTAGTTCAATTAGACGGGCACTCGCTGTCAGTAGCTCTAGTAGCTAGTAGCAGGTCTTCAGGTCCAGTTTTCCCGCTTGGAACACAAAACAAAATGGATTCCGAGTACCTGAAGAATACGGTAGGAGACGCGCTCACGCGCGGCTGTGCCGCCACCGCGACCGTTCGCCCAGCCGACTCCCTCGCTTACCTCGCTAGATGGCTACACAAGTGCGCCCACGACCCAAATCGAGCGGACCTGAGTTGCTGTTTCCGTCCGTTTTGCGCGTTGCGCTGAGAAGTTGCGCTATTCTAGATATGCTCAGAACGAAACAATCAAGGAGAGGTTCTGCGCAGAAAAGGCGTCTGCCGAGGAATCCGATGCGACAGAGAAGGTATCCAATACCTCAAGCCTTCTCGGTGCTTTTAAACCCAGGCTTTTTCGTTTGACAGTCAGACTAACAGACGAGAGCGAACTCTGCTTCTTTATAAGTATCAGGCGTTAATCTGTGTTTTACCCCAGGCCGAGGCGGCTGCCACCACGGCAAGGGAGCAAGCTGCGCGTTCTGCACAAGCGGTCGCAATTGATAGTTTTTCTGCGCTTGTGGACGATCCGTTTGTACTCTTCGCCAAGGTGGTTGAAATTGTGGGGGCCGGTACAGGTAAGCAAACCATCTCCCCGAGCAAATTCCGTGTCTCCCCCGAGACACAAACGTCCCGCTCCCACGGTGCATCTCGTTGCTTACGTTCCAATACCTTCCGCACCAACGCAGCTGCTGGCATGGTTTACATCGGGAGCCTCCAGACGGATGAACCAAAGCTCCTCGAGCTCGCGGAGGACGACGATGGGGAGGATGCCCCTGAGCCTGAGGACGTTGGCGAAGAGCCAGAGCCCGAGGCACAGATGGCGGAGGGTGTCGCTCCTGACCCATTCGGCTACAAAATTGTCTCGCCCACCTCCTCTTCGGCGGAAGGAAACTCCTCTTCCGCGGGCGCAGTACCGTTGTCGCCCTTTGCGGGGGCTGGTGGAGGCGAGTGGGCGTCACTCGCCTTTGCTGCGTACTCAACCAACGTGGCATTCATCGCCGCGAGGCACTTGCTGACCTTGTCCGCCACATCAGTCATGAACTGTTTGTCGGCGAGCGTGAAGGGCTTGCCTTCGCCAAGCGTAATGGTAGTGTCTGCACATAGCAGCGCCTTCACCTCGCCACTCGCGGCGTTCGCTAACGCTTGGGCATAGTACGCACCCACACGGGGCAGGGGTTTGAAGAACTTCATTTGGTCAACCTTGTACAAGACGTTGGGAATGTCGATCACGGGGACGCCCTGATCGGTTATGGCGAATGTGACGCCAGGCTTGTCGTTCACAGCGCGATCCTCCTGATTTGCCGCCGGCCGCCTGAGTTCCTTGCCGACCATAAACTCAGCCCCCACCGAAGAACAGGTGTACAGGATGTGTTTCGCTCAGTTGAGAGGGCACCTGCTGCACAGTTGGAGAAGGCCAAGGCTGCCTTCAGCGACGCTGCCGCCGCCGTTGAGGCAGCCAAAGCAGATTCCGTCACCCTCCTAAAGCTCTACCAGTCTGCACCCCCAGCCACTTCAGCCCTCCTCCGCGGCGTCGTGGCCTTGCTTACAAACTCCACCATCATCGTTGACGCACTTGAGTGGCCGGAGCTACGTACCAAGGTGAACGATGAGCTCTTCAGCGCCATAGCGGCCTTCGACGCCTCAGCTGACCTCCCTTCGGACAAGGTTGCTGGCATTTTGCGTCGAAGCTACGTCAAGTTGAAAACGCGCGACCTTTGGAAGGAGTCCCCTCTGGGCGAGCCCCTCAGGGACTATGTTATCAAGGCACGCGCTGTGATGAAGTTGGCGACTATTGTCAACGCTGCTGAGATGGAGGCTGGCGCCGCAGTTGCCTCCGAAGTTAGGGATGTAAGCGGCGCTCACGAGGAACCACTTTCAGGGCAAGTGGACTAATGATTCCGTGCATTCCTGCCTTCGACAGCAAAGATTATTGACTGACACCAGACCGTGAACAAGAGATTAAAAGTTTGTCCCCTTGCTGCTACAGCACCTGAGTGTGTGTTCATTCGGCACAAAAGGTGTTCTACAGCATCAAAGTCCACTTCGATAGATGATTCACATCCATGCCGCCTCTTGCAGGCCTATTCCTGTCTCCACTCACTGTATCGGTCCGCAGAGGTTTCCACCGCGCGCAAGCCGCTCACACACAACTGAGATGTGCTTCTTGAGCTTGCTCGTGTCCTGCAGTGGGGTGAGCGGCTGGTTGCCAGCGGCGCCATAAACCCCCTCCTTAGTGCTCTTGGCAAGAAGCGTTTTCAGTAGGTTGGTCACAGCCGCCTCGGTCCACTCCTCCCAACCCTGCTCCAGCGTGTCCTGCACCACAGGAGCAATGTAACTGCGCAGCACACGCAGCCCATCCTCGCCAATACCGAAACGCAATTGTATCAGCAGTAGTATCATCTGCACTGCCGCGGCAAGACTCTCAGAAACCTCAGTTAACGTTTGTTGGATGCTGTCCATTCCACTCGCTTCCTGGTTAATCTGGTGGAACGTACCCTCGAGCAGGCTGTCGAGATGGACCAACGCAACAGGATTTTTATCCTTAAAGCGCATTAGTAAGCGCTTCTGGATGGCGCGAAACTGACGAGCACGGTTCCCTAGCCGCACGTTATTAGCGGCATACTGCTGGCGGACGGCGTGGTGCCGATCCACGATTCCAAAGAAGTCCTGCAGCGGCAGCGCGTCCTCAAATGAAACCATGAAGGGCTCCTCCCCAGGCTTAGCGTCCTCCGCTTCGAAGTACTTGTTAAGGCGTTGCACCAGCTCCTGGAGTATGAGCCAGATAGCTTCGAAGCGTGAAGACTGGAGCCGGAACCGTCCTGCATTCTTGCTGACAATGATAGTGACGTCTACTCTATTGTTGTACTGGAAACTGATCACATTACCAGCGGCGGAGTGCTCCGCTGCCCCGGGCGACTGCATGACCACCTCCTCAAAAAGGCCCGTGAGCTGTGGCGGCATTCGGTTGGTATCTAACGTAACCTTGTGGCGGGCGCTCTTGACAGGAGGCACCACTGTACAGAAAAGGGCGAGGGGTAGCTGGACCTCGCAGTTGGCACTGCGCGGCTCACCCGAGCGGGTTTTATATCCCGCCATGATAATCACCGTCTGATTCGCAGGGATACACCCACCACCCTGAGGCGTGTTCAGCGAGATAGGGATGATGACGGGTGTATCAGCCCCGCCGTCGAGCGTAGGAACGATGAAGCTGTTCTTCTGGCATTGGACTGGCGCCGGGGGGGTCACGGAGATGTGTACATTTTCCAACGTAGACGCACCAGTGTACGAGATGAACACGCGCATTGTAAGCGTCTTCGCGCAGCCACCCTCAGCAACACCGGGGGGAGATTCGTCAGCAATGTCAATCTCCCCGCGTCCCCCAGCGCCCCGACCTGCTCCATCCAGGTTCGTTGGCACCTGGACTCTGATCTGCACAACATCCACCGGTTCGGCTTTTATCTCAGAAGTGGACTCTCGGATGATGCCCAGAAGTCTCCGATGCTCGTCGTCCATCTCCTCGTAATGGAGCTCCTTGCCCTCATAACCACCAACAACGGTGACGGGTGGCTCCATGCCCATATAGCTGACACCAAGCAAGCCATTATCAGCAAGCCCAACAAGCAGCCCGCCAACGGTGCCGAATCGTGCAATGCTGAGTGCGACGGGGGGGACGTCACACTTTGACGCCCACAGCAGCTGCATGCCACGGTATACCATCACCGACCCCGTGGAATCAGCAACCAGCAAGTGCACGGGACTGTTGTCACCCATCTCTGGTCGCACTGGAAACACTCGACACACCGCGGGGACAAAGTCCAGCTTCTTCTGTGACTTCATGTAGCCAGCCTCGGATACCACGAAGAGGGTCCGTTCGGCCAGCACCACAATATCGGTGCTGGCGGAGCCCCTACTTCCCGGCCTCTGTCCGCCAGACTCATTCACTCCACCTGTGGTTGAGAAATTGGCTGTTGTCACAATTTGTAGCGCTGCCTCACCAAGGCTCAGCTTCCAGTCTACTTGCACTTGTTTCTTCGCCGTGAGCCCCCAGCTCTCCGACATCTCCCCGTCACGAAGGCGATCTGCAGAGCTAGACGCTAGGACGTGGTACTTGTAGCACTCCAGCTCAAAGCATGAATTGCACGTAAGGAAGGAGTCAATTTGGCGGCAGTACACCAGTGGGCCCGGGATGAGGAAGTTGGGTAGGTACCGCGCAAACGCCAGTGTCTCTTGCTCAAACACGCCGAGCTGGCCGTCCATGGACTGCACGCAGACGTAGTCCGTGTGGGCGCCGCCAAACTGTCCGAAGACCATGTTGCAAGCCAGCGACAGGGTCACGTGCCGACAACATCGGCAGATCCGATTTGGCTAGTGCCTAGTCTGTAAAGCGTACTACCTGTAGTATCTCGTACTACCTGTAGTAAGTAGGCGTCTGGTGATTTTGACCTAAAAGTCATTTGACTTTTGGCCAAATCAGCACACTCCAGCTTACTAGAAGTTACTTACCCACAGACTATGACAAAGTGCGTGAAACCACTTCGACACTTAGCAACAAGTAGTACTAAGTAGTCCAAATGGAGCGTTTTGATTGGTCGAGCGGGCACTAAGTAGCACTACGTAGCACTAAGTCTCACTAAGTGTCTAAGTGGTTTCACGCACTTTGTCATAGGCACTAGGGCTGGGCAAAGGCGCCGTGAAACTCACGGGGGTGACGAATGAAAAGGAGGAGTGGCCTACTGGGCAGAAGGGGAACGCGACTAGAATTGACCCCTGCCTGTGTGCTCCAGCCTGTGTTCATATTCCAGAGTTAGTTGGTGATAGGTTTTCGCTGCTCCTTTGGTATCCAGCGTGTACACTGCCAACTTTCGCGGGTGCAGCACCGCGATAGATGTCTTGCCAGTGTGCGAAACAAATCTGCCGACCTCAACCTGAATGATGGGCAGCTTCAGGTCCACCTCGAGCACGAGATCGTCCACCCTGTATTCTCTCTCCTTGGGCGCGTACACGCGGATCATGCCAGCGAAGCTAGCTGTGACGATCTTGGAGCCGCCGTCGTGAGCGTCGTCGACGTTTCCAACGGCCAAAGAACCGTGGTCAAACTCCTCGCCGTTGCCGCAGGCGGTCGACCACCATTCGCGCGTCTTGAAAAGAGACATGTCAGGCGTTCCTGTCAGTATTTCTGCGGGGCAACTGCGTGATGTTTCGTACGGGCGCTGTCAGTGGCCGGAGTCTGCCCTGACCGACAAGTGCGGGATCAGTCTGGTGGCGTTTACCAGAGACAGCAGTGCGGGAACCCCTATAAACTCAGTGTCGGAAGGACTACTGCGGAGCTTTACCTTCGTAGGTAGTCCTTTTAACTCAAGCGTGTAGCAAGATCACTGATCATTCTACTGGACACGACCGACCGACCTATTTTGCCACGATCTATCGCAAATGAGGTTATCGCGCGCACCGAAACGCAGCTCCGACACTCGACGAGCGCGTACGGCGCTACGGACCGTCGAGCCCGAGCGTAGGGCACAACCGCGTCCGAAACGTCGAAGGGACGGCGAAGATATGCGCGATGGGGCATTCCGCTCACCCATTCGAATCTGTCACCGACTGCGATGGCTTCCGCGCGGTCCCAGCGGGTCTCGCTTGCAGAAATCGCTCAAGGCATACGAGTAGAGCAATACTCTCACGGGGGGCGCGGGCGACAACGCGCGGGAAGGCGGCGCAATTAGCGATGCCGCTCACTCAGCAAGAGTGGGACACCTTTTACACTCATGTCCCACCCATTCTGAGTGAGCGGCATCGCCAATTGCGTCGCATTTCCCGGTGGTGATGCGCGCGCGCCCGCAGACAGAGTTGTTCTCCCCGCGTGCCTTGAGGTGGAAAA
>Ga0307489_10002756_pt1 | contig 11768 bp, 19 predicted proteins | sample SB12metaG_FD_202247 | JGI IMG/M metagenome (GOLD analysis project Ga0307489, IMG submission 202247) | Sea-ice brine microbial communities from Beaufort Sea near Barrow, Alaska, United States - SB 1.2 | ecosystem: Environmental > Aquatic > Marine > Coastal | place: USA: Alaska | collected...
TCGCTCACTTCACCACGTGACATGGTGCCATTCTACTCAAGACAGAAGGGTTCAAAAATATGCCTGTCGATGACGTGGCTAGCAAGAGCCTGGCAGGTGTGCTCGCCACGTTACAGGGTTCCGTTCAACTCAAGAGAAGAGGAGTGAAAAACGCATGTTGATGATGTGGCGAGCAACATCTGTTCGGCCCTTGGCGCGGGCGCTGGAGCGCAACCACGTGAACGATGCCATCGCGCTGGAAGCCACCGTGCAGGCGCTGGAGCGCATGTTGCAGGTAGGGATATACTTGTCGCCCATAAACTAGCCTACTAAGCACTAGCCCCTAAACAAGCTTAAACTAGCCTGGTCTAAAACCCCCTATTTTACTAACCCACCGAAGTCCCCAATACTAACCCACTAACCACAGCCCCTAAACTAGCTTATAGTAGCTTATTATGACCCCCCCCATCGCCAGCACTCACTTAGTTCGACAAGCATAGGTAGGGACAAGCACACAAGATCAACAGCTGTGGCGCCTGAGCCGATCATGTGAGCCCGTCACTTGAGTCCTGGGGCTGACACTCCAGACTCCAAATCTGGGGCGCCTCAATTTGAGCCCTTCACTTGAGCCGTTCACTTGCCCGCCACGTCGTCGACACGTGTTTGCGTTTCGGACCCTCTATTATTGCGTTCTATGGCATCCTATGACGTGGCGAGCAGTATGTGTCTGTGAGGCCCTCGCTGCAGGATCTGACAACCCGCGCGGAATCTGCCGAGGCGAGAACGCTGGAGCTCGAGCGCCGGGAGGCCGCCGCCGTGCTCGAAAAGGCGAATCGCAGCCGCGAAGCGTCCGCCGTCTCCATCGCCGAGTCCTTCGCTGTATTCGACTCCGCGTCCGAGATCGCTCGACCCGGGTCCGAGATCGTGACCGCGTCCGACGCGCTCGCCGCCGCTGACGAGGTAGGGGGGTTATCAAGTAGGTCCGACCAAGGGCCGGTAAAGTGACCCCAGAATTTACCAGTTAACAGACTGTAAAGTACTTAGGGTTCAGAATTGAGTAGTTAGGGTTTTGTTTTCACGAGACGACCCCCCTACACCCCTGATACCACCCTCAAATAAAAATTTACCCCTCTCAACTGGTCTCAACTGGGGTCACTTTACCGGCCCTTGCTCAGACCTATCAAGGGAAGCACTCGACCGACATTGAATCGATGTCTCCTCCTTCTCTCGTTTGTATGAGCATTAACACTCAAGGTACGTCATTCTCCGATATAGGTGGAGTGCTTGTTCTCAATGAACCTCCTGCCCTAACGGAGGGGACATTGAGACCAAGCACCTGTCCGACGTTGAATCTCCTCCTCCTCCTCCTCCTCCGTATACTCCGTGCGTCGTCTATAAGTATGAGCATTCACCCTGAAAGGTACTCCTAAGTCATGCGGACATGTCTGATCTCGGTCACGTGATTGTTATCAATGACCCTCCTGCGAGGCGCTCCACACGCGCGCGAGGGTCGCCGCTCTCGAGCTCCTGAGCCTCGAGAGGCGCAGGCAGGGGCTTACACTCGTCCACTTCTCAGCTCAACTTGAGCCGTTTCTGACACAAAGTACACCCTAAACACCCCCTGATAGTCCTAAATACCCCCTGACACCTCCTAAGCACCCCCTGAACAACCCCAGAAAATGCACCCCTATCCCACGTCATGCGCCGAAGCTGAGCCGAAAAGTGGACGAGTGTTTCGCCCCTGGGCGCAGGTCCACCGCAACCAGGTCATCTACCGGATCTACCGGACGTCCGCGCATTGCGACCACCAGGCGCGCGTCCACCAACTCATCCCGTGCATCCGCCGTGGGCGTCGACGGCAGGGGCTTACACTCGTCCACTTCTAAGCTCAACTTGAGCCGTGTCTGACATAAGAAAACACCCTACACACCCTAAGCACCCCCTAGCACCCCCTTAGCACGGGCTACACAACCCCTACTCGCCACCCCCTATCCCATACAAAGCGCTCAAGTTGAGCTGAAAATTGGACGAGTGTAAGCCCTTAGTTGACGGAGCCGCGGCAACGGCGAGCGGGCTTCGACGAAGCCGCAGCGACGACGTCTCCGACGTCATCGAGCGAATCAAGCGACCGACTGAGACGACACTGGATGGGGATGCGTCATACATCAACCTGGACACCGACAGTGGCGGCGACGCCATTGACCCCGAGGAGGCCGATGACGCTGAGGTAGGGGGGATTGAGAACAAACACTAAACCCTAAACGCTAACCCTTAAAACTGGACCGACGTTGTGTTCCGACAAATCGGGTCCGCGTGTTGTCTGTAAGTATGATCATTCATCCTGAAAGTACCAGGTTGTAAGTTAGGCGGGGCACGTCCGACCCTAACCCTAGACCCTGAACCCTGAACCCTAAACCCTAAACTTGTACCCTCAACCCTAAACCCTAAACCCGGTTCGAGTGGTTGTTCTCAATGACCCTGCTGCTTGGAGGCCGTGGTGGAGGCGGAGGAGGCCGAGGAGGCGGAGTTGGAGCTCCGGCTGGCTCGCGCAGCGGCGGAGGCCATGGAGGGCATCATGGTTGGGCCCGCCAGATGTTGCCCGCCACGCCATCCAACGCGTTCTGAACCCTCGTGTGTTGTGCCAGATGGCATCTCATGACGTGGCGAGCATTATCTGCCTTACCTGTCGCCTGCCACGTCAGCCAATGCATTCTGAATCCTCGTGTATTGAGGTAGATGGCATCCTAGGGCGTGGCGAGCAATACCTGCCAGGTCTACTGCCTGTCATTTCATCCAACGCATTCTGAGGCCTCGTGGATTGCGTTAGATGGCATCCTATGACGTGGCGAGGAGTGTCTGTCAGGCCCTACATCCCGGCGCTCAGCCACGGCCCATCCTACGCCAGCACCTTTGCCAAGGGCTCACCCGCTCCGTGCGTGCAGGAGCGGCAGTCTCCACCCTCTCTGCATCAGCGCTCGCCGCGCTCACTCTCCACCCTCGCTGCACAGTCGTCCATGTTCAACACCCTCCCCAGCGGCGGCCACGCGGAGATGACCGAGAGCCCGGCGCATCCCCCTCCGCCTTTTGAACGCTCAAGCGTCTCCATCACTCTCCCGTGGGGCGGCCCCGGCAATCCCAGCAACAACGCGGTCTCCGGGTTCTCCTACGGGCACGGGCATTCGCCCGGAAACTCTCCCTCCCCGCGCCAGCCGGGCCAGCGCTTGTCCATCCACGATTCTATCGGCGAGGACGACAGCTGTCATGTTTCAGCAGAGCAGGCAGAGCGCGAGGCGGAGCACGAAGAACGGTAGGGACTTATGTTCAGTAAATATATCTTCGTTTCTTTTCGACGGGGGGCACGCTGCGGAGAAAGCCTGGTGCCTTCTTACTCGACTCATGAAAGCATCTCTCCCTGTTTCTGAGTTTTCAGCTGGCACATGAGCATCGTCGAGCCATGCCAGGGGATGACTCAGCCGGTTTCAGGGACAGACGGCCGGTCTGGTATTCAAGACGTGGTATCGAATCCCGTTCGACCAATCAGAAGGGTCCAATTTCAAAATTCCCACCGACCGGCTCGCCGACAGCCCGACCGCGGCGCGATCCTTCAGTCAATAAACCCTCGATTTCGAGGAGATCAGGGACACTGGTGTCCCCGACACTGAGTTTCAAGTGCCAGCTGAGCTGAACAAAACAAAGTACTGTTGCAAGGCCCTGCGACGCGGCGGCGGCGGTTCCGGAAGCGCGCGGAGCGCGCGGCGAGCAAGCTGGCGGCGGCAGCGGCGGCGGCGGTGGCCGTGGCGACGTCGCTGCGCCCCCCGGGGCGGTCACCCCCGGGGCGGTCACCCCCGGGGCGCCCGGGGTCACCGCGCCACGACAGCCCACCGGCGTCGCCCTCCTTCTCCCGCTTGGGCCGCCGCGCGTCCGCCTCCTCCATCGCCGCGTCAATCGCAGCGTGCTGATGCGCCACCTCGTCCTCCTCTACCGATGCCTCCGGCGGAAAGTCCTGGCCGGCATCCCAGCCTGCCTCCGCCGCTTAGTTCGTCACCTCCCCCCGTGTCCGCATCTCCTCCTCCTCCGAGCCGGTCTGCTAGTTGTTACATTGCCGGACGTTCACCGGCATTTCCATGTCGTTTCGATATGTATTTCTTATCTGTATTCGTGTGTTGTCATGGTTGTCATGTGGACGGCGACGCTCAGCGCTCTAGCTAGCAAAGTAACTAGAGCTAGTCGCTGCGCCTGTCGACACCTGTTCGGCATGATTTTTATTGTAATAACATTTTCGTTTTGGTCTCCCTCGCACGTCGCATCGCGCGGAGGCCGGGTGGTTCGCGGCGTAGGGTGGCGGAGGGAACGGGGATGGCGTTGCCGCGTTGCTCTGGTGATGACATGAGCGGTGTGCAGCCGGCGTATGGTTGGCACACGCCGGCGTACTCTTGTCGTTGGGGGAGCTGGAAGGTGGAAGCGTGGCCGCTCAGGTTGAGTCGCGTGCCGCCCGCGGGCAGCAGCCTGCTCACCGCCGCGGCGTCGCCGTCCCAGCACGCGCAGTACAGCGCCTGGGCGGGGATGTGCGGCATGATCCTTCGACTCGAATCTTCTCGGGGGGCGGAGCGCGTTGGCGGGGGCGGGGAGGTACGTGACAGCGGGTGTGAGGCCACACCAAGCTGGGCGGTGTCCATGTCCAGATCCAAACTGCCAGGCTGTCAGGGTTGCCCCTCACACACAAAGCCTCCGGCGCCGGACCAGTTGCAATCTTTTGTCTACCAGTATCAGTTCAACACTTGCCTCTCGCGCGCCGCCAACATACCTCCACCGCTCCGCAAAGCAGCGGCACGCGCAACTCGTTGCCGCCTTCGGTCCTGCGATCCAACTCGTTTGGTTCCTTTCGGCCGCCGCGACTCCAATCACAACCGCCACATCTCGCCGCGCCCCCGGTTCGTCCGCCCCCCCGGACACACCTCGATATCTGTGCACCCCGAGCTTGACCTGGGCTTCCTGTCGTCCTATCGTTGAGTCTCCGCCGCCGCCTCCCCCGGGCGGCGGCGGCTGCCTCTTGCTGCAGGAGTGCTCGCTTTCGCTGACACACCCCGCCGCGCCCGCGCCCTTCCAACGCGTGCAGCGTGTCGCTTCGATATCATACCTCCGCGCCCCCGCCTCTAGGTTCGTCCCTGGTGCCTCCCTCCGCCCCCACGCCTCCCCCTTGACACTGGCTCCTGTCCTGTTGTCGTGCGCCTCCCCCGCCTCCCCCGCCTCCCCCGGCGGCGGGTTAGTGTACGTTGCGAAGCCGCCACTGCCGCTGCACGCACGCGATATTCAGTAACGCACCCCTGCGTAACCACCTCCCCCCCGCCCCTCAACCTCCTACCCCTGCTCCTCCTCCTTCCCCTGCTCCTCCCCCCGACCCGTGATCTCCTCCTCATTGTCAGTGTCCTCCCCGCTCCCCACCCTTCGCTAACGCACCCCGCCGCCCTCCCCGCACCCCCTCAATTCAACCGCGTGCAGCGTGTCGCTCCGCCGCTCTTCGCTGCTCCACCCCTTAGTGCCAAGCAAAAAGACACCCCCAAGTGGGGAAAGTGGTTCCTGTGCTTCCAACGCGAGCAGCGTTCGCACTACAAGAACACACCACTCTGCATCTCGCTCAGCACGATGCAGGCACGCGTGATGGCTGTCCTCATCGCCGCCGCGGCGACGCTCGCGGCGATGGGGTTCCTTCTCGACGCTGCCTTTAGTATCACGGACACGGCCCAGGCCGCCACCCCCACCCCCGCTACCGTCGTCGCCGCCGTCGCCGTCTCAGCCCTCGCCCCCGTCCCCGCCCCCGCCACCGCCTCCGCCTCCGAACTTGCTCCTGTCCCCGCCCCCGCCACCCCAACCCCGCCCCCCGCCCCTGCCGCCCCCGCCCCCGCCCCCGCACCCGCCCGCGCCACCATGCCGGCGCCAACTACACAGGCCCAAACTCTGCATGCTACCACCCAACAGAACGGTTCGCGACCGATGGACCATTTATCGTTCGGCGCGTTGCCTCCACCGCCACCGCCACCGCCACCGCCACCGCCACCGCCACCGCCACCGCTACCGCTACCGCTACCGCCGCTACCGCCGCCGCCGCCGACGGCACCGCCACCGCCGACGGCACCGCCACCGCCGACGGCACCGCCACCGCCCCCGCCGCCGCCGTGGCCGCTTTACATATCAGTTGCATCGCATGTGTCGCAGGAAGACCTCTGCCCAACAGCGAGCATAAGTGCCAACGTCGCTATGCCCAAGCGGGATCCACATTGGCCCCTTCCACGCGTCTTTGACACGTTCATGTTCAACGATGAGTTGGACATGTTGGAAATACGTATGCAAGAGTTGAAAGACGTGGTAGGGCGGTGCAGTTTGACCCCAGGGTTTCCCCATGTTGGCAGCGCTTGGTTTCAGCGTTTGAAGCTAGATGATTATGAACCGCTCAGCGCTAAATGATTATGAACCGCTTTCAAACTATGCTTCCGATTTCAACTTGCGACGCTTCAACGTGGTTGACTTCTTTGTTATTGTCGAGGCACGGTATGGTCTGACAGATAATGCCTTTCACGTCATCCTCCACATTGCAGACCCTCCTTTCTTGAGTTATATTGAATTACATGACGTGACGAGCATTATATGGCAGTCCCTCCGGCACGGGTGACTTTCAGCAACCGCCAAAAGCCTTTAGTCTTCGAGCTCAATAAGGCTCGCTTCGACTTTGTTGCTGAGAAGCTAATCCACGTTGTTCTGGACGAGCTCCAAGGGGGTAAAGCCTGGCAAAGGTATAGCGGTGCAGGTTGACCCCGGCAGTCCCACGAATCTACGAAATTTGGTCGAGATGGGCTCCCACTTTCGTATGGCCAATTCGGCCAGTCTGCCAGTGCCGATCCCTACACGAATTGCTCGTACGAAAGCTTTCGTATGGGCAAGTCACGTTCGCCCGATCCGTACGTCAATTACCCATACGACTGCAAAGTGGGAGCGGTATGGACCAAATTTCGTCGATGCGAGGGACTGCCTGGGTCAAACGTGCTTGGATTCAGCACTCGAAGCTAACATGTGATGAAAGGTTTTTGCGGGGGACAGGTCGAACTCCTGGTGCCTCATTATACACGCGGAAGCGTCTCGCTTTCTCTGATGAATCGCTTTCAAACTTGGCTTTCCAGTTTACAAGCGCCGCTACAAACAGGGAGGCATTCAACAGAAACGCGATGTTCACACATGGACTGCAGGGACCCGGAGATCAGACAACACGGCCAGGTGGGATGGTATACAGGGGCTTCCATTCGTCCACTGCCCAGCTCAACCGGGGCCGTTTTTGTCTTCTGAAGACTGGAACCACAAAAAGTGCTCATCTGAATCGTTGAGCCGGAAATTGAACGAGTGTAAGCCCCTGGTGGTGAACGTCGACCAAAGTTGACCCACGTTAAAACGGATGGTTTCAGCGTTGAACTCACATGTGATATAAACTCATGCTAAAACTGAAACACGACAAACTGCTCCAGGGTTGCTCTCAGTTTCAACATGCGACACTATCCATTTTTCTCATCGGCTGCCATTGATTTATTTTGATACTTGATAAATACATTGATTATCGATTCTCGTTGATTTATCAGACTTTGATCCACACCCTTGCTTGCCCCTACAGCCCGGTGACATTCTTCTCACTGGCGACCTCGACGAGATACCCCGGCAGGAACACCTACTCGGGAACACGCAATCACACTTCGTTGAATTGACGAATGGATTGCTCGAGTCTACATGAACATTCACCCTCAAGTGCCTTGTCTGTTGAGGTTACTACGGGTAGTGTAACGTACTACCGGTAGTATTTGGCCCTTTTGGTGAGTTTACCAAAGACACCACTTACTTGAACTTACTAAGCCCACAGACAAGGCACAAGGTAACTTGCGTTCACATGACGGTTCGTGTGCGTGTTTACAACGACCCGACTGCGTGGTCTTGGATGATTGATGCGATGAAGCGCTGTGAAGGCAGGGGCTTACACTCGTTCACTTCTCAGCTCAACTTGAGCGCTTTTATGGGATAGGGGGTGCGCGTAGGGATTGTGTAGCCCATGTTAAGGGGTTGTTAGGGGTTGCTTATGGTGTGTAGGGTGTTGTTGAGTGTCAGACACGGCTGAAGTTGAGCTGAAAGGCGAACGAGTGTAAGCCCCTGTGTGAAGGTTATGACGGGAACGCGATCGCATTCGAGTACCAGTTCTTCTACTACTCATTCTTGAACCGTCATCATGGTATATGGGTGAAGGTAGGACGGTGCAGGTTGAAACCCGTATTTGCACACACGGAATGAGACAGCATTGGCGATGGCGTGTCTGACTCAACGCCTATGCGTGTTACGCTGTTATCTTATCACGTGCTACTCTGTTGATAGCGCCAGGTTTCGGCGCTTGAAACTACAATGTGATCTACTGCTTTAAAAAATTGCTTACAAATTCAACTTGCGCCGCTACATGAAGGGTGCAGCCGCCACAATCTTCCCACATAATGGTAGTGCGGCGCAGGTTGAGACAGTTGACAGTATCAAGACCGTGTTGAAAGCGCCTATGGTGTCAGCGCTTGAAACTATAATATCATAAACTGCTTTCAACGTTTGCTTTCAATTTCAACTTGTGCCACTACACAATGGGTCCCCTGCTCTTCCGATGGTTCTACGCGGTGGGGCGGTGCAGGTTGAACCTATGGAGCACTCGTTGAAAGCGCCTGGATCTAAGCGCTTGAAACCATAATTGCATAAACCGCTTTGAAGTTTTGCTTGAAAAAAACAACTTGCGCCGCTACAACCCGGTTCGGCTGCCAGTGTTATATTCAAAGATGCTGGCTGGCATTGCTCGTACTGCTTCGCTGACCTGGAAAGGCGGTGCAAGTTGAAACGATGAAACCCGTGTTCAGAGCGCCTGGAACCAAGCACTTGGAACTAAACTACGAGGCAACTGCTTTCAAGTTTTGCTCTCGATTTCAACTTGCGCCCCTACAATTTGGCCCACTTTCGCAACAAGTTGCGCAGTTTTTCGCACACAGAGCTGGATGTACCAGAGTTTCACGAGCAAGAGAGGATAGTGAATTCCATTCGCAATCATGTAAGCTATTTCCGCAGTGTTTCGGATGCAGCAGATTGGAGATGTGTGGTAAGGCGGCACAGGTTGAACCGATGCAACCTGTGTTGAAATGAACGCGCCTGGAAAAAGAACCCTTGAAACTCAAAACTTGATTATTTGCTTTCAAACTTTGGTTTCGATTTCACCTTGCGCCGCTACTGGGGGGATCCACATCACGTCGACGCACCGCAGTACGTGATGGTCGGGCGGTGCAGGTTGACCCGATGAAAGCCACGTTCACAGGGCCTCGATCTAAGCGCTTGAAACTAAGATATGATAAACTGCTTTCAAGTTTTGCTATCAAATCCAACTTGCGGCGCTACGTGATGGATGACGCGGATCGTTTTGCTTACTTGCTCGATCGCAGTGGACCCACGGCTGAGCTGTCGGATGCCAAGGCGCCGTGAGAATGTGGGGTGTTAACAGGTGTAGGATAGATCCAAGTTGTAGGACATACTAAAAGCTGTCAAAATAACATCACTAGGGGGAGGAGGCGCGGCGGGGTCGGCGATTGCCGCCGCCGACGACGCCGACGACGAACAAGGGTTTAGGGTTTACGGCTTAGGGTTGGGTCGGCGAGTGCCGCCGCCGCCGACGACGCGCCCACGGGATGCAGCCGGCAGCATCGTTGGCGGGCGGGGCTGCGCGATCATGGCGCGTTGAGCGACGGCGGCGATGAAGTGCAGCGGGAAGGCGCGTGTTGTCAGTTGTTGTGGCTTTGCTTCATCCGGATGAAATCACTGTTATGTTTTCTTGGGATTGGATGAATCAATTTTCCAACTAGTCCCATGCTGTCTCGTGTGGGCAGTGTCACTAGTCCTGAAGCCTATGAGCAAAGCAAGCTCCTCGCCTCATAAAATATACTGGCACCCCGACCCACCTATCCTCCATCATGCCGCCTGTCCCGGGCCGCGCACCTTAACTCCGTGACTCAAGAAACGGCGGTTTAAATGTGGCATGCAGGTTCATGTAATATATGCTCTGGCATCAGCAGGTCCTCCAGGCATCAGGGCAGGCGTTCCCCTTGACAAGGCTGGCTTGGATGATCCGCGGATTAAATGTTCCGCGGATTATACATTGTTCCGCAGAACAAATGTTCCGTGGATTAAATGTTCCGCAGGCTCATATTCCGCGGATCAAATGTTCCGCGGCTTAACATTCCGCGGATGTAATATTCCGCGGATACTATACTACGTTGCGGTTCTACATGGGTGCGTCGTCGCTCACTTCCCCGCCGTCGCCGCCGCCGCGGCGCGGAGCTCGGAGGAAGACACGTCCAGGCGAAACTCTGGCATGGCCTCGAAGTAGCGGCGCAAGTTGAATCTGAAAGCAAAATTTGAAAGCGGTTTATCATATTTCAGTTTTGAGAGCTTAATTCCAGGCGCTTTCAACGTGGGTTTGATGGGGTCAACCTGCACCGCCCTACCTCGAAGAGGTCCGCGAGCGCCTCCGGCACGTCCACGTCGGCGAGTGTCAGGAACCTGGAGGCGGCCGCACCCCCCTCGGACCAGGGGCTTACACTCGTCAACCTCTCAGCTTAACCAGAGCCGTCCTGGTCACTGAACCACCGAATCTACCTCTCAGAAAGTGCTCATGCCAAGCTGAAGAGTGGACGAGTGTAAGCCCCTGCCTCGGAGCCCGCCTGCGGCTGCACCGCCGCACGCCCCGCCACGATGAACGAGCAACCCGCGGCGCGAATCTGGTTGAACGCCGCGAACATGCCACGCTCGCCGCCGTAGTACTTCGGCATCAGTATTCGCACTGCGGTGTCGTGGCCGAGCACAAAGGTGGCGCCGGGCATCAGGGGCTTACACTCGTCCACTTTCAGCTCAACCTGAGCCGTTTCTGCCACAAAATACACCCTAAATAACCCCTGACAACTTTTGAACACCCCTTGGGCAACCCCAAAATGCACCCCCTATCGCACAGAAAGCGCTTACGTTGTGCCGAGAAGTGGACGAGTGTAAGCCCCTGCCAGGCATGAGTGCCGCCTTGGCCACGTACAGCGGCGCGCGGGTCAGCACCAGGCGCGGGCACTGCTGCGCGCGCCAGGGTCCATACCCACGGCGCCACATGGGTCAACTTGTGTCAGGGTTTAGGGTTTTGCCGTGGGTTTAGAATTTGGGATTTAGGGTTTATTGTTTAGGGTTTGGGGCATAGGCTTTAGGGTTACGGGTTTGGGGTTTGGGTTTCAGGGCAGAGCCGTGGGAGTCATGGCCGGTGCCGTGGATGCCAGCCAGGCGAGGGCCGCTCTGTAAGAGGCAGGGCGGCCGATGACGTGGAGCCAACCCTGTTTGGCGATTAGATGGATGTTGGTCACGTTAGTGATGAGAGTCAGGGCCAGTGACACCTGGGAGCCGACCCTGATTCGCGATGAACACAGGCATGATGACGCAGGCGCTTCACTTCGCAGTTCCAGGGTACCTCAAATGGCAGTCGCCAATTCTTGAGAAATAGACGGTCGAATCGCCATATTGTACCATTGTATGGCAAATCTGACCGTCTGTTTACTCCAGGTCGCAAATCTGCGCACTGTTGACCGCCATTTGAGGTACCCTGGAAAACTGCGAAGCATCCCCTACCGGGTCGTCGTTGGCGAACTGCGCGGCGCGGCGGCGGACCTCGTCCAGCGGCAGGGTGCCCTTGTTGTAGCGCCGCAAGTTGA
>Ga0307489_10002757_pt1 | contig 11766 bp, 14 predicted proteins | sample SB12metaG_FD_202247 | JGI IMG/M metagenome (GOLD analysis project Ga0307489, IMG submission 202247) | Sea-ice brine microbial communities from Beaufort Sea near Barrow, Alaska, United States - SB 1.2 | ecosystem: Environmental > Aquatic > Marine > Coastal | place: USA: Alaska | collected...
CCCCTGCACACCCCCTGCACACCCTCGAAGCACCCCCTAAATGCACCCCATATCCCACAGGAAGCGCTTACGTTGAGCTGAAAAGTGGACGAGTGTAAGCCCCTGCCCCCGCCGTGTCCACGTCGATGTCCACCTTCACGTCCGCCTCCTCCACCGCCTCCGCCGCCTCTGCTGCCTCCACCTCCTCCGCGTCCGCCGCGGCGGCGGCGGCTCCATCGGGGTCGCCGCCGCTGACCTCGCCGGACACGGACACCACCTCGCTCAGCTCGACGGGTGGTTCACCAGACACGGCTTGAGCTGACACGGCCTTCGCCGTCGCTTCCTTCTCCGTCGCCGTTGTTGTTGTTGTTGTTGCGAACGCCGCGGCGCGCGCGTCACGCTCGCCGTCTTCATCTCCTCCGACGTTGAGTACATCACCTGCCTCACCAGACGCGCCTTCCTCCGTCTCGGCGGCTGGCGCGCTCTCCTCTACTCGTACCTCCTCCACTTCGGGCTCGAGCGCGGCCTGTGCAGGTGAGGTGGGGGCTGGCGATGGCGGAGGCGATGCCTTCGCCAGCGGCGGGCGAGACTCCGCCGTGGGCTTGGGAGGCGGCGAGGCGGCGTCCGGATCCAGCGCGTCGGCCGCGGGCTGTTCAGGCTCAACCTCATCCCCGGCATCTGCCCCTGTCCCCGCCCCTGCTCCTGCCCCCGCCTCCGCCTCTGGGGTGCTCTCGTCGGGGGCGCTTTCTTTTGCGTTTGCGTCGCCTTCGTTCAATTCGTCGATGGACGGAGCGTCGCCTTCCGCGTCCGCGCCCGCGGCGGAAGCGAAACCCTCGCCCTCCACGTTCGCGTCGCGCGAGTCGGGCACTGACGCCGGGTTTGGGTTTCGGAACGACGCGGGTGCGCTGCCGCTGTCGCCGCGACGGGGGGCATCGCTAGCGTAACGCGAGGCACCTGCACTCTTGGCAGTTTGTGCTGGTCCGCTGGCACTGCGGGTGTCGGGCGGGTCCTGGTGGAGCACGAAGTACGCGGTGCCCAGCAGCGGGGTGACGATGACTGCGATGAAGATGACGCGGCTCAGCCACGCGCGGCCGCTGCGCCGGGTCAGCACGGGCGCCCCCATCGTGCGCATGGAATTTGGCCCACCTGTTGCCGTCCTCGTCAGCATTGAGGTGTCAAACATCAACATCTCAAGTTTGAATTCAAGATTGATGCTCTCGTCGCGCCACAACAGGACGCGGACACCACGCCCAGCCTCGCATCCCGATACCACAGGTACGCGAAACATCCTGACGCACTCGCCCGACGCGGCGACCGCAGCCAGCCGCGGCGCCGCGCGAGGCCGTGTCACGCCGAGACGAGACCTACACTGTGAAACTAACGCTCTTCAGCTCTCCACTTCTGAACTCTTCACCCCAGGTAACAAAGCTACGACGCAAATGGCCACCGCCCAAGCGTCGCCCGCTCCGAACCCGACGCTGACCGCGCAGTTCCCGGTGCTCACGTCGTACGCCGAGTACTGCGCCAAGTTCACCGAGTGCACCACCGCGCTGCAGAAGGAGCTCGAGGCCGAGAAGAGAGCGCTCAAAGGATATTTGCAATGCCTGCAGCCGGCAGGGGGTGCCGACGCGTTTGAATGCATTGACTACAAGTGCACGCACACACCCACGGCTCACATCACACACACGATCATTTCCTTGAAGCCAGTCGCGTTGTCCTTGCAACCAAAATGGGGCGAGTCGCGGGTAAGGCTCTGGCAGCTGGTGCGGCAGCTTTCCGGCAGGGGCTCCACTCGTCCACTTTTCAGCTCAACTTGAGCGCTTTGTATGGGATAGGGGGTGTACGTAAGGGATTGTGTAGCCCGTGTTAAGGGGGTGCTAGGGGGTGTTTGGGGTGTGCAGGGTGTTGTAGTGTGTCAGACACGGCTCAAGTTGAACTGAGCAGTGGACGAGTGTAAGCCCCTGGTTTCCGGCCCCGGCGACGATGAGGACGAGGACGACGACGCCGGGCCCGCAGTGCGCACGGAGTGGCCGACACCGACGGTGCGTTCCGGTCCTCTTCCCCCCCCTCCTCCTCCTCCTCCTCCGCCGCCTCCTCCTCCTCCTCCTCCTCCTCTTCCTTCTCCTCCTGCCCTGACAGTGAGCTTAAAAATAACAATCACTCGACCGGCGTTGAATTTACTCCTCCTCCTCCTCCTCCTCCTCCTCCTCTTCCTCCCGTTCTTGCCCTGACAGGGGGTGTAGTGGCCTTCGACGCCATGCCCTGCTCACGCGCTCGACTCTTGCCCCCAACGATACACACGACGCACCTTCTCAGTTCTCACCGCACCTTTCCATTCCACTCTTTGAATCCCTGACGCACAGCTGGCACAACTGAGGTCCACGTTGGGGTACCTCATCCTCGACGAGTCGGCGGCGGCCGTAGTGGAAGTAGGGACTTAAACTCGTACACTTTTCAGCTCAACCTGAGCCGTTTCTGACACAAAATACACCCTGATCACCCCCTAATACCCTCGAACACCCGGTAAACAACCCATAGACAACCCCCAAATGCACCCCCTAGCCCACAGAAAACGCTTACGTTGAGCCGAAAAGTGGACGAGTGTCAGCCCCTGAGTGGAGGCGCCGCAGCAACGCTTCGGAGGCAGGGCCCACCGGTGTTCCACAACTCACGCTGTTCCACAATCAACATAGTGTGAAGCCCTTAGAGTTTGGACCCATTTGCACTGGAGCTAACGAATAGTGTGAAGCCATTAGAGTTTGGACCCATTTGCACTAACGTCGGTATCGGGGTGTCCTTCTCCTTGTCCTTGTCCACTAGAAGCTTCGCACCCTCGCCCTCGTCCCGGAGCTTGCTGATAGTGACCGTGTTTATTTCATCCATTAAGTGACATCCTATGACCTACCGTGTGACACGGCGAGCGCGTTTTTTTCTGGCCTGTATTGCAGAAGCGGAAGAGGAGCATATGGGCGGCGGCACCTCCTTCTCCTACACGTGCTTTGACCTCATATCAGATAGGGCCTGGATGTCACTGCGCGCGCACGTCACACAAAGCGTTTTGAACCCTCGTTTATTGACTTAAAAAACATCCTATGACGTTTTCGTTCATAATGTTCATCGAGCCCCAAGGCGCTTCACATTATGACGTGGCGAGCAATATCTGCCCAGGCCCGAATTGCAGATGAGCTGAAGATGGTGACCAAAATGAAGCGGACCTGCACGGCGCAGGCGTTCGCGTCGCTGCTGGGCAGGGGCTTACACTCGGTCCCATTTCAGCGCAACTCGAGCTCTTCTGTCCACCATATAACCCAACTTCACTCACGAATGTGTCCTGGAGTTGCTCAAATTGAGCTCTGATGTGAACGAGTGTAAGCCCCTGCTGCTGGGCACCACGAAGGCGATGTGCAACGTGGAGGGTTGGTACTCGGCAGGGGCTTACACTCGTCCACTTTTCGGCTCAACGTCAGCGCTTAATATGGGATAGGGGGTAAATATAGGGGTTGTGTATGGGGGGTTTAGGGGGTGTTGAGGGGATTCAGGGGGTATTAGGGGGTATGTAGGGTGTGGCTTGTGTCAGAAACGGCTAAGGTCAAGCTGAAAAGTGGACGAGTGTAAGCCACTGGTACTGGGACACGGACGTGCCGGAGGAGGCGGACGCGGCGGTCAAGAAGGTGGGCGCCGCGTGGAAGGCAGGGGCTTACACTCGTCCACTTTCCGGCTCAACTTCACTGCCTTCTGTGGGATAGGGGGTGCATTTAGGGGTTGTTCAGGGGATTTGTAGGAGTTGTCAGGGGGTATTAGGCGGTGTTTAGGGGGTGCTTTTGTGTCAGAAGCGGCTCAGGTTGAGCTGAGAAGTGGACGAGTGTAAGCCCCTGGTGGAAGGCGCTGCTGCCGCTGTCGGATGCGCAGCTCGGCATCAAGAACGGCGAAGAGGTAAGGGGCTGGTAGATACTACTCGTCACGTCATAGAGTTCGATTGTTCCCAGGCAGCGAGGCTTTATGCACTAGTCAAAGCTGGACTTCACCCCCCCCGTGTGGTCTAAGGAGGGTCTTAAGGGGGGTCTACGGGGGGTCTACGGAGGGTCCAAGCTGAAATCTCGATCCCCCAACCCACTCGTCTAAGCCGCGGAGTCATACAATGCGTCGGATGATGTGGCGGGTGATGTGTGCCAGGCCCTACGAGGTGGGCCGCAAGTCGGTGCTCCGGTTCCTGGAGGACACGGCGAGGGAGTGGCAGGAGAACAGCGAGATGATGTCCTTCGACCCGCCGCTCATGCTCAAGTGGAAGCCCGCGGCGCCGCGCGCGCCCAAGCCGCCCGCCGCGGCCGGAGCGGCGGCGGGGGCGGCGGGGGCGGCGGCAGGGGCTTACACTCGTTCCCATTTCCGCTCAACTTGAGCTTATCTTGCCCCTTTCCGCTCAACTTAAGCTCACTTTACCTCCTAAACAACCCCAACCAACCCGTGGATGTGTCCCAAGGTGCTCAAATCGAGCTCTAACGTGAGCGATGTGTTCCCGAGGGTCCTCAAGTTGAGCTTTGAAGTGAGCGAGTGTAAGTCCTTGGGCGGAGGGTGCCAAGCGCGCGGCCTCCGCAATGGGCGGTGACGGCGAGGGCGGCGCCGAGCGCCTCTGCAAGGTAGGGCGGTGCAGGTTGACGCTATCAAACCCACATTGAAAGCGTCTGGAACTAAGCGCTTGAAACTAAAATGTGAAGAATTGCTTTCAGACACTGCTTTCAATTTCAACTTGCGCCGCTACAGCAAGCGCGCGCGAGCGGACCCGGCGCAGCCCTGGTGGGGACCCGTCGTGCTCGTGCTCGCCACGGCATCCACCACATAGCGTGCCTGTGTTCACCTCGTCATCCACAACACAGAGTTTCGGTGCTCGCCACGGCATCCACCACATAGCGTGCCGGTGCTCACCTCATCATCCACCACATGTTGTGCCGGTGCTCGCCACGTCATCCACCACATGTGTGCCAGTGCTCGCCACGGCATCCACCACATAGTGTGCCGGTGCTCGCCGCGGCATCCACCACATAGCGTGCCGGTGCTCACCTCATCATCCACAACACAGAGTTTCGGTGCTTGCCACGCCATCCACCACATAGCATTCCGGTGCTCACCTCATCATCCACCACATAGTCTATCGGTGCTTGCCGCGCCATTCACCACATATGTGCCGGTGCTCGGTGCTCGCCACGTCATCCACCACATTTCAGACCCTCGTTTCCTGAGAAGAATGAAATGTCCATCATGACGTGGCTTGGCGTGAATCACCCGGCTCTCCGCTCAGGATGAGCATCGACCTCGCCGCCATAGTAGGGCAGTGCGGGTTGCCCCTATCAAACCCACGTTGAAACCGCCTGGAACCGAGCGCTTGAAACTAAATTGTGACGAACCGCTTTCGAACCTTGCTTTCAATTTTTACTTGCGCCGCTATGCCATGGAGCCGGCGGTGCGTGCGAAGCGCTCGTTCCAGCTGCGCGCCACGGTCCTGGTAGGGCGGTGCAGGTCGAACCGATGAAACGCAAGCTGAAACCGCCAGGACCTAAGCGCTTGAAACTGAAATATGATAAAGTGCTTTCGAGTTTTGCTTTCAATTTCAACTTGCGCCGCTCCATCCTGGACGCGGCGAGCGGAGGGCCCACGACGCAGTGCCGCGTGGTGTGCGTCTCGGTAAGGCGGTGCAGGTCGACCCTATCAAACCCATGTTGAAACCACCTGGAACTAAGCACTTGAAACTGAAATGTGGATGAACTGCTTTCAGATTTTGCTTTCAATTTCAACTTGCGCCGCTACATCTCGGGCGCCAACACGCTGTACGCGCTGGAGAAGGCGCTCGGCTGCGCATTCGGCGTCCTCAGGGGCAGGGTTTAGGGTTTAGGGTTTAGGGTTAGGGTGTAGGGTTTAGGGTTTAGGTTAGCGTTCGGCGTCCTCGAGGGTAAGGCGCTGACTGCTTACTCATAGTATACCCCCGCATGTTCAAGGGTTGAGGCCTGGTATCAATCATCCAATCCAAGTCATTGCGGTCATTCTACCTCACTCTTCATGACTGCTTACTCATAGTATACCCCCGCATGTTCATGGATTAAGGCCTGGTATGGTATCATCCAATCCACGTCAGCGTCAGTGCGGTCATTCTACCTCACTCTTCATTTCCTACCCACCGTTCATCGAGCAGCAACGCGATCACATGGTGAGCAATAATCAACCTCTCTCTTCGTGGACGCTTCAATTGGGCTCCCTCTGGGGGTCTAAATGGGGGGTTTACTGTAGGGTTTTGATCGTTAACTTTAAATATAAGACGACAAATATATTGATCAACCTCTGTCGGGCATTCGTCGCGGGCCCATTCAAGTGCAACCCGGCGCAGGGCAAGGTGAGGCGGTGCATGTTGACCCAATCAAACCCATGTTGAAAGCGCCTAAAACTAAGCGCTATAAACTAAATAATTGTGAACTGCTTCCAAAATTGTCCTTTGAAAGTCAACTTGCGCCACTACAGCGAGGCCATGAGCGGTGCGGAGTTCACGGACCTCCAGGACCGCCCGCTGCTGTCGGGCAGGGGGGTCATTCAGTACAACCACTCCACTGACATTCAATCGACGAACCCAACCCGCGCGGATGTTTGAGCATTCACCCTGAAGGTACCTGTAAGTCACGCTCCCATCTAGGTTCGAGTGCTTGTTGTGTACGGCCCTGGGTTGGTAACTTCCGTATTGGGGTCCAGGAGTCCGTTCAAATCCGTCCGAATCCGACCCTCTACCGAATCCGTCCGAATCCGGAATCCATTCCGTAGGATCAAAATGCCCATACAGACTGTGCAATACCGCCAAAAAACTCCCCTGCGGGGCTCCTCGGAATCCACCCGATGCCACCCGAATCCACCCGAATCTGACCCTCCACCGAATCCAGAAACGCCATCCCAGATGTGTACGGCCCTGGGGCCGGGCAAGTCCACGGCGGCAGCGAAGAAGGCGGCGAAGATGACGGACTTCCTGCTGCGGGCAGGGGCTTACCATCGTTCCACTTTTCAGCTCAACCTGAGCCGTTGCACACACAAATTACACCCCAAACAACCCCCGATACCCCCTAACGCCTCCTAAACACCCCCTCGACGACCCCGAAGTGCACTCCCTGCACCACAGAAAGCGCTCAAGTTGAGCTGAAATGTGGACGAGTGTGAGCCCCTGGCTGCGGGCCGACTCCGCGCTCATCTGGCGCAGCCCCACGCTGGGCCGGATCCAGGCAGGGTCTTGCACTCGTTCACTTTTCAGCTCAACTTGAGCCGTTTCTGACACAAAAAGACACCCTGAACACCCTCTAATACTCACTGACACCTGATGAACACCCCTCAGGCAATCCCCAAACGCACCCCCTACCCCACAGGAAGCGCTCACGTTGAGCTGAAAAGTGGACGAGCGTAAGCCCCCGGATCCAGGTGCTCGTTGACGGTTACACCAAGTGCGGGTACGGCCCGCCAGATACTGCTCGCCACGTCATAGGATACCCTTCAACTCAATCCATCAGGGGCTCAAAAGGAGCTGGATGACGTGGCGGAAAATGTGTGCTTGGCTCTAAGTGCTGGCCGGGGAAGACTCCGCTGCCGCGCCTAGTGGGGCGGTGCAGGTTGACTCTATCAAACCCAAGTTGAAAGCGCCTGGATCCATGCTCTTGAAACCAGGATATGATGGACCGGTTTCAATTTCAAGTTGCGACGCTACAGCCTGGTGGGCGGCACCGCCAAGGCCAGTCAGGCAGGGGGATTATGATGTTCAGAATAAACAGTCGACCGACATTGAATCTCCTCTTCCTCCTTATCCGCGCGTCTGCGTGAGCATTCACCCCGAAAGTGAGTCATAATAAGGTGTCTCAAAAGGGACATTCCGTACAGACCACATCAGCTGTACGGATATGGCCAAAATTGCCTCGATGAGGAACCATGGCAAAAAATCGCCTTTTGTGTTCAAAAAAGAAATCCGTCTAGCGAGACCACAAATGTGTCCTAAATGGGGGGTCATACGGGCACGTCCGATCTCGGTTCGAGTGTTTGTTGTCAATGACCCTCCTGGCAGGTGGACAGCATCAACGTGGAGATGCTGGACGGGCGCAGCGGCAGGGGCTCACACTCGTCCACCTGTCAGCTCAACCTGAGCCGTTTCTGAAACAAAAACACACCCTGCACACCCCCTAGTACCCCCTAACCCCCCTAAACAGCCCTTAAATTACCCCTAGGCGCGCCCCCTATCCCACAGAAAGCGCTTACGTTGAGCTGAAAAGTGAACGAGTGTAAGCCCCTGCGCAGCGGGCCCAGCTTTGTGTTCCGCGGCGAACCCTCGCGCGGTGAGGTGCTGCGCTGCCTGCTCAAGAGCCAGAAGATGCCGCTGTTCAACGCGGACGGATCGCCGTCGGCCACCGGCTTCAGCGGCTTCATGGCCGTCGGCAACATCTACGGCAGGCTCTCACGCTCGTTGTATATTTGTCCGTCTTATATTTCAAGTCTAACGATCCAAACCCTACAGTCAACACCCCATTTAGACCTCCAAAGGGAGCCCAATTGAAGCGTCCACAAACAGACCCCTCTGAACTCACGCTCGTTTCCTCCTCACCTCAACCTGGATGTCTGCACATGGTGTACCAGTGTACCCGTACACACCCGCCGCATCCTCTTGACTAACCTGAGACTCGCTCCCATTTCCAGCTTGACTTGAACCGCTTTGTCTATGAACCCACTTCGAAACCTCTCGCGCTCACTTTTTGACTGTGAATTAATCGGTACTAGTACGCACAGGGGCAGCATAGAGGATGTCTGTAATGGGCAAAGGTTTCTGGTTTCCCGTAAATATCCCTCGAAAGCGCTTAGATTGAGTCGGCAAGAGGTCTAAGATCAGGGAGAAGGCAACGAGTCAAAGACCAGGAGGGAGGGGGATGTGAATTTGAATGGTCACACCTGTACACAATGAGCAAACAGTACTGGGACGAGTGGGCAGACCCTGATGGACGGCCACGGAGACGCAGAGACAATGAAGGATATGAAACACAATGTGGCGGCGATGGTGGCGGGGAAGATGGCGGAACCGGACGCGCAATACTATAGTTGTACATGCACCTCACTGAGCCCCACGGGCGGCGGCGGCGGCGGCGGCGACGGCGGCAGCGGCGGCGGCGGCAGGCGATGCGGCGGAGCACACACAATAGGAAATGATTTCGGCAAAATGTCATCGAGCACCAAGAAGGCACTCACACATAAAGTCTTGACTTTTTTGCAAGTCTAGGTCTACCGATCGGACACAATGTTGAATAGTATCGAAATCACATAGGGAGGCTCACACGCTGAGCATGATACAGTATCAACCCCATCTGGCATTATGATTTAGGCAGGCACAATAGAGAAATACTCAGGCATGTTCGATAAAAGTGCATTCTTTTATATCTGACGTTTCATATAATTTCGTGAGGCGGCGGCGGGCACGCTGGGGGACGAAGCCAATCCATGAAATAATCTGTTTGATTAACAGTTTATAAACAGTCTTCGGTATTAATGTTTTTATATTGTTCTCGTGCCCCCTCAATGAGGCACTCCCGCTGGTCGCATGATCGCCCGCTTGCTGCGAAAATCCCCAACCCGCCTCCCTCCTCGCTACCCACCGCCACCCCCTTATACCCCTATTCGAATAGCCTCCCAAACGAATATCCTTTTTCTAACCCCCACAGCTGGCATCAACGCCCCTGGACCCCCCACCGCCCGCGGCACCAGCCAAACCACCACCACCACCACGACCACCCACTCACGCGGACACACTGCCACCACCACCGCCACCTCGCTCACCCGCCTGACCCCACTTTAGGGTTGTGGGGTTTAGGGTTTAGCCTCGCTCATCCGCCTGCCCTGCCCCACTCGCGCCACGTGCTATATACATGGACAAGCACTGGGCAATCAAGAGAGGCAGTCTGACGCGTCGCGATGCGCGAGATTGCCGTTGCAATTTACCCCTGGGCGGCGGCACCGGAAACGAGCTCAATGATCTCGCCGGTAATCTTGGCCTGGCCGCAGGGGCTTACACTTGTCCACTTTTCGGCTCAACGTATGCACATTGTGTTGGGTGCACAATTTTCCCCCAGTCTATTAGACAGGGGGCCAAGGCGAGGTGTGACCAAACCGGCTGAGATTGAGCTGAGAAGTGAACGAGTGTAAGCCCCTGCCTGGCGCTTGCGGTTGTAAATGCCGGTCAGGGTCTTGCTAAGATCCTTGGTGTAGCGGCAAAATTAAAGCAAATTTGAAAAATGATTTATCATATTTTGGGTTCAAGCGCTTAGTTGCAGGTGGTTTCGACATGGGTTTGATGGGGTCAGTCTGCACTATACTTGTCGAACTAAGCTAGTGCTGGCGATGGGTTAAACTAAGCTGTCTAAGCTAATTTAGGGGCTAGTGGTTAGTGGGTTAGTGGGTTAGTGGGTTAGTATTGGGGACTACAGTGGGTTAGGAAAATAGGGGGGTTCAAACCAGGCTAGTTTAAGCTAGTTTAGGGGCTAGTGCTTAGTAGGCTAGTTTAGGGGCGACAAGTATAGTCTGCACGGCCTTACCCTGGCGTTGTCGGACGCGTTGCTCATGGCGTTCATGCGCGCGGCCAGCTCCGAGGCCAGGCTCTCCTGCACCCAGGGGCTTACACTCGTTCACTTCTTGGCTCAACTTGAGCGCTTTTTATGGGATAGGGGGTGCGCGTAGGGGTTGTGTAGCCCGTAGCCCGTATTAAGGGGGGTGTAGGGGTCTTCAGGGTGTGTAGGGAGGGTGTTTTCTTGTGTCAGAAACGGCTCAAGTTGAGCTGAGTAGTGGACGAGTGTTGAGTAGTGGACGAGTGTAAGCCCCTGCCTGCAGCGCGCGCAGAATCTGCGAGCTCATGTACAGCGGCAGAAGCACGGCCAGAATGTAGCGGCGCAAGTTGAAATTGAAAGCAAAGTTTGAAAGCGGTTCATAATATTTTAGCTCCAAAGCACTGAAACCATAGGCGCTTTCAAAACGGGTTTTCATACTGTCGACCTGCACCGCCCTGCCAGAATCTCGTTGGGGTCCTGCTCGAAGTTCATGGTGCCCTCCAGGCAGGGGCTTACACTCGTCCACCATCGGCTCAACGTAAGCACAGTTTGTGGGATACGTTGGGTGCATGATTTCCCCCCAGTCTATCAGACAGGGGGACAAGGAGAGGTGTGAAGTACTCCAACACGGCTTACGTTGAGCTGAAAAGTGGACGAGTGTAAGCCCCCTACCGAGATGGCAGCCTTCTCCGAGCCCATGTCCGTCTTCTCCACATCGAACTTGCCCTCCGTGGAGGTGAGGGTGTACATGACGTCCTCACTGGCGTCCACGCACGCGCCGTTGACCAGGGGCTTACACTCGTTCACTGCTCAGCTCAACTTGAGCGCTTTTCATGGAATAGGGGGTGCGCGTAGGGATTGTGCAGCCAGTGCTAAGGGGGTGTTTATAGTGTGTAGGGTGCTTTTGTGTGTCAGACACGGCTCAAGTTGAGCTGAAAAGTGAACGAGTGTAAGCCCCTGCCGTTGACGTCGCACAGCTCGCCCTCCTTGAATCAAGGGCTTACACTCGTCCACTTCGCAGCTCAACTTGAGCCGTATCTGTCACAAGAAAACACCCTACACATCCTAAACACCCCCTTAACAAGGGCTACATAACCCCTACGCGCACGTCCACTTCTCAGCTCAACTTGAGCCGTATCTGTCACAAGAAAACACCCTACACATCCTAAACTCCCCCTTAACAAGGGCTACATAA